>JFJP01040989.1_pt1 | contig 10349 bp, 9 predicted proteins | sample 431651 | NCBI WGS metagenome assembly JFJP01 (sample SAMN02602958, study PRJNA72255) | Microbial mat metagenome, whole genome shotgun sequencing project. | biome: fresh water; feature: sink hole; material: water; isolation source: purple microbial (photo- and chemosynthetic) mats found in... | reverse complement strand
AGCTTAACTCCAAAAACCGTGGGCGTCCAGTCATTTTCTCAAATCGCAATCATCTCGTTAGTGTTACTTCTCCAGATGAAGTAGCCCTGCTATTCAGAATGAGGGATAACGAATGTCGAAGGACGGAACGGAGGGCGGGCTTCCAGCCCGTCTCTTTTGAAGCGACATCTCGCCGCAGAAATCTGAAGAGGCAGGCAAGGATGCCCGCACCACACTCTCCCACATCCAAATTCTCCCAAGCATCAACAGTGTGAGCTGCCTGCATCTTCTCGCCATTTGGTTTCATCCCATTTCCTTATCACACACTTTCCTCCCCAGAGACTTCAGGATGTCTGACCCTACATTTTTATGCTTCTTTCCTGTTCGATGCTCACACTCGCTCCATCTCGCTGAGCAAATCTGCTAAGGGCATGGTAGCAAAGGAGGAGGCGGTGTCGGACATGGCGTAGGGTAGGATCAAATACCCAGCGTGAACGAGTGCCCCGCAACTGTAAACCACATTGGGGACATAGCCCTCGCGCTCTGATTCATCGGGGCTGAGGAGCGGACGCGTGAGGCGGGCGATCACTTTGGATGGTTGATCGCGATCGAGCAAAAAGGCGCCGATGGAATACTTCCTCATGGGTCCCACCCCGTGACTTAGGACGAGCCATCCCTCCTCTGTCTCTATGGGAGAACCGCAATTACCGATTTGTAAAAACTCCCAACTGTAGGTGGGCTTGAGCAGCGGCACCTTCGTGTGCCAGAAGTGTAGGTCGTCGGAATACATCAGGTAGAGATTTTCTGCATCTTGTCTGGAGAGCATCACATATTGACCCCGGATGCGACGCGGGAAAAGAGCCATGCCCTTATTTTGAACCTCGGGCCCATTGAGCGTGCAAATGCGGAAGCGAAGGAAGTCGTCCGTTTCCAAAAGCTGAGGGATGGTCACTCGCCCATCGTATGCTGTGTAAGTAGCGATGTAGGTTACTTTCCCGTCGTCTTCGGTAAAGCGGACGAAGCGTGCATCCTCAATGCCATTGGATTCATTGGGCGCTGTCGGGAAAATGATGCGTTCCGTGAGAGGTTGCTCTGGCGTGTAGAAGACCTCGTAATTCGATTTGGCAAGATTCACGATATGGCTGGCTGTGCGGTCAAATTCCGTGTTGCGATGCTGGGCATAACGCCGGAGGTATTGGATTTCTTGGGTGAGTTCATCCACGGTGAAGTGGGGGTTGAGGGTTTTAAGAATGGTCTCAGAAATGGCATTGGCTATGCCGAGTTCCTCAAGCTGTCTCCAAAAGATGCTCTTATCGTAGGAGGTGTGTGGGATATGTTCGGGGATACTGACATAGCGCGAGGGAGTATCTACTTGGATTTTTCCTCCTGTATTCACTGTGCCTGTGCGAAAAGTGATGGAGGAGATATGCCCCTCTCCGGTAGCCCTCAAGCTCAGGATGAAGCGCAAGGCACCCGACTCACCCATCCCGCTCTGATCTGGATGTGGCACGATTGAGGGATTGAATAAGGCGGCTGCTTCGAGCGAATATTCGTGAGTAAAGTAAGCACCGATGAGGAGTTTGCGTTCCTGCGATAATTTTTGATCGGTGGGCAGGAGGTGGTGGACGAACTGGTAACGAACGAGGAAGTAGTCGAGCAATCTCTGGTGTCGGGTTTTGAACTCAGTAAGCACCTGCTGTAGCAGCTCGACGACTTCGCTTTCCTGGAGAGCCAAGACGCGAGAGAGAATGCGAAAGTGACGCCCCTCCCCCATTGGGTTGAATGGACGAAAGAGAACCCGAGATGGATCGGGCTTGAGAACGATGCCTGTGCGAGTGATATTCATATAGAGAGCTTCTGGGTTGGGAGTGTCGTTGGAGTAGTGATCGGAGATTCAGTTTTGCCTGGGGTCTGTCGCGGAAAAGCTTTTAAATCGTGCTCTAATAACTCCATCTCCCTCAATGCAGAGAGATAGGCGAGAGTAGATTCTGCACCTTGATTTTGATTCACACGATCCATGTGAAGCCCATCACAACAGCCGCCTGTCTTGGGATCGTAGAGAGGCATGCCGAGGTCGTTGCGTCCGAGGAACCACTCGAATGCAATGCTCGCCTGCCCGTGCCAATAGTCATCACGGGTGGAGTAGTAGGCTTCGAGACAGGCAGAGATAGTGCCGTGCGCTTCAATGGGTTGTTGATCGAACTCTGCGGGCTTTCCTCCCCGTTGGTAAAATCCAGAGGAACCGATGGGACGGAAGTGTCCGCGAGGTGCTTTTTGAACAGAAACTAGCCAACGCAGAGAGCGTAATCCGATCTCAAAGGAGCGGGCGTTGTCAGTCCAGCGTCCACTGAGGATCAAGGCTTGAGAGAGGCGTGCGTTGGCGTAAGAAAGAGAGTTTTCAAACCACGGCCAATCATCCGTTGCTGTATTTTCGAAAAGCCCAATGAGCCGTTGCGTCAAAGTGTCGCGGATCTGAGCCGCCATACGATCCCCATTCAGCCGTCGAAAATACTCATGAATCCCCAGCAATGCAAAGGCCCAAGCCCGTGGGGATTTCGTCTCCAAGATCGAGGATAGAGCACGCTCGAACAACTGGGCTGCCCAAGCTTGCAAGTGACGGTGTTGGGAACGCCCGGCACAAGTGCCCAGTGCCCACAAGGCTCGTCCTTGACTGTCCTCCGACCCACTCTCTTCCAACCAGCGCCGGTCAAAACTCATAAAGTTACGAAAACGCTTCAAATCAGGATGAAAGGCGTATTGCATAAAACTGGCGTAGGTCTCCGCCAAGCGATGCAATCGTGTGTCCGCCGACTCCATATCTTCCCAAAGCACGGTGGTAATGAGTGCTCGGGCGTTGTCATCGGTGCAGTAACCGTGAAAAAAGTCCGGGATGGAATAAATGGCGTGCTGGTAGATGCCCGTGGTATCCGACATGCGCCGGAGATGATCAAAGCGCACATGCGGCAATTCCAGACGCTTCTCATCCAAAGTCCGCACACCCAAACGATGGATGGAGCTGCTCGTCGGATGGAGGCGGGCGCGTTCAAAGGAGTGCATATAAAGCTGTGCCGTCCGACTCCAGACCATCTCGCGTCCGAGCAAGTAGGCGCGTTTGCGCATGGCGTGCCTGCGTGTATCGTTTTGCAAAAGACCCAAAATGGCTTGCGTCATAGCTGGGGTATCACCAAACGGCACCAACACACCGCGCCCGTCCGCGAGAAGCTCTTCAGCGTGCCAGTAAGGGGTCGAAATGACGGCCTTGCCACAACCAAAAGCGTAGGCCAGAGTGCCGGAAGTGGTTTGAGCCGCATTTTGGTAAGGCGTGATATAGAGATCTGTCACTCCCAGAAAAATCTTGAGTTCCTCAAGATCGACAAAACGGTTGTAAAAACTCACATGCCGCCGGATTCCCAGATCCTGCGCTAAACGCTCAAGGCTGAGCCGATAAGCCTCTCCTTGCTCTCTGAGCAAATTCGGATGCGTCGTTCCGAGAACGATATAAACGAGATTAGGAATGGACTTCACCACCTCAGGGAGCGATTCCAGAACATTCTCAATCCCTTTATTGGGCGAGAGCAACCCAAAAGTCAGCAGGACATGCTTCCCCTCCACTCCAAACTGGTCTTTATAAAAATTAGAATCCACAAAAGGCATATCCAAAATGCCGTGAGGAATAAGGTCTATTTTATCGCCTGGCACATCGTAGATTTTCTGCAGCATCTCGACTCCCCGCTCGCTCATCACCACGAGCCGTGCAGAGAGGGCGCCCAACTCTTGCAACACCCTGCGCTGATCCGCGCTGGGATGCTCCAAAATCGTGTGCAGCGTGGTGACGACAGGGATGCGCAAGTCGCGTAAAAGTGCCAAGATAAAGCTCCCAGCCGGCCCACCATAAATCCCATATTCGTGCTGGAGGCAGACGACATCGGCATTGCTGAAATTCAGGTAGTCAGCCGTGCGCCGATAAGAGTCGAGATCATTTTCGCTAAACTCAAAGCGCACCTCTTCAGGATATTCATAGCCCTCAGGCAAGTCATTGACTGGAGCAGCAAAACATTCGGTTCTCGGGTAGGCTTCCACCAAAGACTGCAATAAATCGTGGGTGAAAGTGGCGATGCCGCATTTACGCGGCGTATAATCGCCGAGAAAAGCGATTTTATTGATTTTGTGAGAGTGTATCATAAAGAGCGGAAAAAACGAATCCAATCAGAGCTTTTAATAAATGAACCTCGCACAAGGACGCAACACCAGACGATGCGGCATAAACACCACCGACTCCGCATAGCAGTAGGCCGTGCGATGTTGGATGCGAAGCTTCATGTACCAACCATACTCTGCCCTTGAAGGAGAAAACACAACCTTATTCCAAAAACCTGTCCGCCTCTTCGGGTTTTGGCGGCGAGATGTCGTTGCGGAAGAGGCGGGCTGGAAGCCCGCCCTCAGTTCTATTTTCAGATGAACCGCTAAAGCTTGCCTTTTCCGTTTTTCACCCAAACATTCACTCAAACATTTTAACGGGATAGTATGGCTGGTATTTGGGGGCAGGAAATAATTGAGCGGGTCAGGCAGTCCAACGACATAGTCGAGGTGGTGCAGTCCCTGTACGGCCCGCTGAAGCGAGTGGGCTCCAACTTTAAAGCACTCAGCCCATTCAAAAAAGAAAAGACACCATCGTTTGTCGTCACTCCATCCAAGCAAATATGGTATTGTTTCAGCACCAACCAAGGGGGCGATGTTTTTAAATTTGTGATGCTTTACGAACAGGTGGATTTCCCCTCCGCAGTGCGGCGTCTGGCCAAAAGAGCTGGTATAGAACTCCCTGAGAACGGCAATTTTAGCGGCGCGGCATCACCAGTCGAGCAGTCGCTCAAGCAGGCACTATACGATGTGCATGAGCATGTGGCTAAGTGGTGGCATCAGCAGCTTATGAAATCCCCGTCCGCAGACCCCGCCCGAAAATATCTTTCGGTGCGCGGCATAACGATGGAAACCGCACGGGAGTTTCGCCTTGGCTACGCCCCGGACTCATGGGCTGCTACATTATCATGGGCGGCGGAGGCTGGTTTTTCCGACGAGGTCATGGAGCGGGCTGGGTTGGCTAGAAGAAAAGAAGAGACGGGACGGTGCTACGATTTTTTCCGTGGCAGGCTCATGTTTCCCATCCATGACTCAGGCGGGCGCGTAGTGGCGTTCAGCGGGCGGCTGCTGGACCCTGAAGCGCGGGAGGGCAAATACATCAACTCGCCAGAAACCTCGCTTTTTTCGAAAAGCAAAATTCTTTTTGGCCTAGATAAAAATCGCCGCTCTCTCGTGCAGGCGCGGCAGGCCATAGTCTGCGAAGGGCCAGTGGACTTGATCACTTGCTACCAAGCAGGGGTGCGCAACATGGTGGCATCGCAAGGAACCGCTTTCACGGAACACCACGCCCGCATTTTAAAAAACCAAGTAGTGGACGAAGTCATACTCTGCTTCGACTCCGACAGTGCCGGGCAAGGCGCGGTGCTGAAAAGCGTCCCAGCACTGATGAAGGCCAGCCTGCCCGTGCGCGTCATGGAACTGCCAGACAAGCAAGATGGCGGAAAATATGACCCTGACAGTTTCGTGAAAGAGCTGGGAGCGGATGCCTTTCTGGCTTTTTCGCACGAGGCACCCGATTTCTGGGAATATTTTTTAAGGAAGCTGTGTGAACAGAACGACCCGAACAACGACCGAGGGCGCATGGTGATAAAACGGGAAGTTTTTGCTCTCTTGCCGCATGTTGCGGACAGCACGAAAAAAGACGATGTGCTAATGCGCCTGTCCGCAAGGATAGGGGCATCTTTCCAAGTTATTAAAGGCGAGTTCCAACGGGAAATCTCGCGTGCGCCCGCTGTCCGCGAAACAGCGGTTGATTTAAGGGAACACGATCACGAACAGGAAGCTATAGCCACGGCCACCCTACCCCCGCCGCACCCTGCGATGACAGAGATATTAAGGATCGGTTTTCAAAACCCCTCGCTGATGCCCGAAATACAAAAGAGACTAGATTTGCAGTGGGCGGCAACGCTCGATGGGCGAGCGCTTGTGGAACGGCTTTTCGACCAGCACAGCAACGATGCTTGGGATGGGGTTGAATCTTTCGTGGGAGAACTCGGTGCAGCCGAGCAGGCCCAAGCCGCAGCGGTGCTGACGATGCCACCATTGAACGGAGAGCTTTTGGAGGAGCACTTAGCTGCCTGCCTGTTTAAGCTTGAGAAGACTTGGCTGGAGCAGCAAGTCCGCCGTATGGAGTTGGAGATAAAAAAAAGACCGTCCGACAGCAGCGTTTTGTTTTCGGAATTGCTTGCATGGCGAAAAAAACTGGATAATCTATTGCCTCCCCAATAATTGAGAGATCAAAACAGAGAGCAGGCACGCCGTGAAAAAGAAGCCGTTGAAAGTTAAAAATAACGAGATAAAAAAGAAGAGCAAAAAAGACGCTAAACCGTCCCCCAAGCCACAGGCAAAACCGACCCCTGTAAAAACTGTCCAAAAGAAGGGCAAGAAGACGAAAGAAGCCCCCAAGAAAAAATCGGTTCCGCAAAAGCCCTCAAAAATAGCACCAGCCCAAGGCGGGATGCGTAAAGCACTTGTTTTCGGGAAAAAAACCCAGAAGCAGGATAAGAAAAACCCCCCGATAAAGCCCAAAGAAACCGTCCAGAAAGAAACCCCAGCACCATCTAAAGCCAAAACGGCGCCTAAAACAACTAAGTTGGCCACAATATCCAGTGCCTCACAAAAGGCCGAGTCGCTGCCGCTACTTTCCATCGAAAAACAAGATCGCCTCCGCGAGCTGGTGCGGCTTGCCAAGGAGCAAGGCTACCTCACATTTGACGATCTGAACGAATCTTTCCCAGAGGCCGCAAACAACCCAGAGGAAATTGACCCCGTCCTCATCCAGTTGAGGAACCTTGAGATAGATGTGATAGACCCGTCCGATGTGGACAGATACAAAAAAGGCGGCCCATCTGGAAACGATGACGCGGTGGACGATGACAAGGACACAAGGCTGGATATTTTAGACGACCCCGTCCGCATGTACCTGAAACAGATGGGGCAAGTGCCGCTCCTCACCCGCGAGCAGGAAGTCGAAATATCCAAGCGCATAGAAGACGCCGAAAGCCGCGTGCAGAACTGCCTGCACAGGATGGGTTTCGCCGCAAGCGAGTATTTAGCCTTGGCTCAAAAACTTACTGTCGGCAAGGAGCGCTTTGATCGAGTCATCCAAGACAAAAAAATCGAAGGGCGCGATGCTTATCTGAAATCCTTGAAGGGGCTCTGCCGCAGCGTCACACTGATAGACGCCAAGGCGCAGAACGCCTACAAGCTGTGCGAAAAGGCTGGGCAATCGCAGGCCGCCAGCGACAAGGCGAAGAAAGCCTACGACAAAATCCAGCGCGACCTAGAAAAGTATTTCGCAAAATTTTTCTATAAGCAGAAAGTGACTGAAGAGTTTTCGCTTGTAGCCGACCTGAAACACGGAGATGCGGTCAACCTGCAGAACGAGATAAAGAAGCTTGATGGGCGCAAGGGCAAGGAAGCGGTGCTGCTGCTGAAAGAAAAACAGAAGCATATCCACGCGCTAGAGACAGAGCTACGCATGACGGTGACGGAGTTCCACCAAGTCTATTCCGACCTGAAATCCAACATGAGAAAAGGTCTGAGAGCCAAGACCGAGATGGTCGAGTCCAACTTGCGTCTAGTGATCTCCATCGCCAAGAAATACACCAACAGAGGCCTCTCCTTCCTAGACCTGATCCAAGAGGGAAACATGGGGCTGATGAAGGCGGTAGAAAAATTTGAGTACAAGCGCGGCTACAAGTTCTCCACCTATGCCACATGGTGGATACGGCAGGCCATCACCCGCTCAATAGCCGACCAAGCACGCACGATACGCATCCCAGTTCACATGATTGAGACGATCAATAAGCTCATGCGCGTGCAAAAGCAGCTCATTCAGGAGCTGGGCAGAGAGCCAACGCCTGAGGAAATTTCGGAAGAAATACTTCTGCCCGTTGACCGCGTCCGCGCCATCCTTAAAATGGCCCAACAACCCATCTCCATGCAGGCGCAAGTCGGAGATAGCGACGACACCACATTCGGCGATTTCATCGAAGATAAATCGGCGGAAAATCCATCAGAAATGACGGCCTACTCGCTGCTGAAAGAGAAAATCAAGGATGTCTTGGATTCACTGACGGACAGGGAACGCGCCGTATTGGAACAGCGCTTCGGCCTTGTGGACGGTTACTCACGCACGCTGGAAGAAGTGGGGCGACAGTTCCGCGTCACACGCGAACGCATCCGCCAGATCGAGGCCAAAGCTCTCAGGAAAATGCGCCATCCCACTAGGATTCGCCAGTTACAAGGGTTCCTAGAAGCGGAAAAACAGGCGTAGCCACAGCCCCCTCTGGTCTTATAATGAGCTTTGCCTGCCCGCATCTGGACATGGCTTCGGAGCATTGCATAAGGCTGGGGCGGCAGTGCTTACCTGGCATCGCTGGTTGCGTTTTGAAAAAAACATCGCGCTTTCTCCACCCGCCAGAGAGCAGAATCGTAACGCACAAAAATGAGCCTGTTACAAACGCACCAAAAAATGCCCACTCGCCGGGACAACAGCCACGCGGGTTCGACTCAACTTCAGACACCCTGAAGTCTCGGGGTAAAAAGGGGGGATAAGACCGAAAGGCGAGGAGATGGATAGCGTATGGATGGAGAATGTGGTGCAGGCATCCTTGCCTGCTTCTTCAGATTTCGGCGGCGAGACGCCATTACGGAAGAGGCGGGCCGGAAGCCCGCCTTCCGCTTTAGGAGCTTCGCTCCCGTCAGAATAGCTCATCTCTTTTCCACAGAGGTCAGGATGTCTGAGGTTGCCTCTACTCGCGCCCCATCCCCGCCTCGGAAATGATCCAGTGGGTTTTGGCATGGCGACAGAAGCACCCGCCCACATGATGCCCCCCGAAAAACCCGCAGACTGGCTACAAGAGCCCCTCTTTTTCTAGCTCACCCAGTTTTTTATCATCCTTGTCGGAATAAATGCGCTCTAGGCCTGGCAACTCCGTTAGCACGCTCAGGCAGAGGCTGACCTCTTCGCCGTTGGGCATACCAGTCGTCTCTATGATGCGCCTCCCGCATGTCAGATAAACCCACGCAAACTGGTCGCTGTTCGTGATGCGAAACTGTAAATTCGGCTCTAAATTCAAATCGCCAGGCTCAGAGAGAATCATCGTCAAGACACCTTGCGGAGCCACCTGCTCCACACGCTCGAACCGCTCCAGCCAGTGCGCCACTATCGAACAGACCTGCGGCCTCTCTAGCGGCTGGCCAAACAGTGCCACAAAACCCATGGAAAATTCGTTGGACATGCCCCAGATAATGCAGAAAAACCGCCGCGCCGCGAAGTTTTTTGTTCTTCCCATTCAAATTGTGTTGAGTTTTTTTTGTTTTGAGTGTTTGAATACTACCATGTCAGATAAACCTCTAGCTGGGAAAGTGGGCCTTGTTTTCGGCGTGGCCAATAAGCGCAGCATTGCTTGGGCGATAGCGAAAGCATGGGCTGATGCTGGTGCTAAGCTAATTTTCAATTACCAAGGCGAACGCATAAAAGAAAATGTAGCAGAACTGGCGGAATCTTTCGGCCAAGAGACACCACTGGCACCTTGCGATGTCGGCAAGGATGAAGAGATCGCTTCGTTCTTCGATTTCGTAAAAAGCAAAACTGACCGTGTGGACATGATGCTGCACTCCGTGGCTTACGCTCCCAAAGAATCCCTCGAAGGCGATTTTCTGGACACTACTCGCGACGCTTTCATGAAAGCGCACGACATAAGTGCCTATTCACTCGTGGCACTTTCGCGTGAAGTGGCTCCCCTGATGAAGGATGGCGGCAGCATCACGGCCATGAGTTACTACGGCGCAGCCAAAGTCATACCGCACTACAATGTGATGGGTGTCGCCAAGGCATCACTGGAAGCTTCTGTCCGTTACCTAGCCTTCAGCGTGGGTCCACGCAAAATACGGGTCAACGCCATCAGCGCAGGCCCCATGAACACTCTCGCTGCACGGGGCATCTCTGGCTTCCCTATCATGCTCAAGCATGGCGAGGACTTTTCTCCACTACGCAGAAATGTGCTCCCCGAAGAGCTGGGCGCCATGGGCGTTTTCTTAGCCAGCAATGGGGCCGCATCCATCACAGGCCAAGTCCTCTATGTGGACTCTGGCTATTCCATCGTTGGAATGCAGTATGTCGGTGCTTGGCGCTAATACCACAAGGAATGAAGAAGTGGTAAGAGAAAAAGAGAAAAGTGGTAAGGAAGACGAAAGCGGAAAAAAGTGTTTTTCTTAATATCTGT
>JFJP01006063.1_pt1 | contig 10349 bp, 2 predicted proteins | sample 431651 | NCBI WGS metagenome assembly JFJP01 (sample SAMN02602958, study PRJNA72255) | Microbial mat metagenome, whole genome shotgun sequencing project. | biome: fresh water; feature: sink hole; material: water; isolation source: purple microbial (photo- and chemosynthetic) mats found in... | reverse complement strand
GGGGGAATTTGAAGTGGCCATCAGGGAGCGGGCGTAAATTGGAATTGCGCATGAATTCGATCAGGCTCACTTCCCGCTTCAACTGAAATACCACGCGCATCGCGGCCAGCGAGTTACCGCCCAGATCAAAGAAATTGTCGTCACGCCCGATCTCTGCCGGATCCAGTCCAAGCACCTTGGCCCAGATGTCCGCCACGCGCCGCTCATTCTCAGTGACAGGCGTTTCGAGAGTCTTTAGAAGTTCCGTCACGGCGGCCGGAGCATCACCGTTTGCCGTCTGCGCTCTCCAAGGCTCCTGCGCTTGGCGCCCAACATTCAATGCAGCTGATCGGGCGCGGCGCTCAGCCAGAATCGCGTCATCCGACGCTCCATCGACATCGCGCACCATGGCTTCAAATACATGGCGGTAAGTCGAAGCGAATTCCTCCACTTGAGCTGCGGTGAACACATTGGTGTGGTAATGCAGGCTCAGGCGCACTTCATCAGTGTAGAAGTGACGCGAGAACTCCGCACGCAAGGTGAACTCCGTCTCAGAGCTGGCGCGCACATCCAGCAGCGCAAAGTCCGGCAAGTCACGCAGGCGCTTGAGGCGGTAGAAGTGGGTGTAGTTGAACGCCGTTTCGAACAGCGGCTCCCGCACGCCAAGATCGCTCTTCATGCGCGCCATCGGGTAGCGGCGGTGTGGCAGCAGCGCGGTCTCTGCGTCGTACACCAGGCGGATCAAGGCGCGCCAGCTGGCGGCCTGCGCCACGTCTACCCGCAATGGCAGGGTGTTGAGAAACAGGCCGACGGCCTCCTCCGCTTCTTCCACCTCAGGACGGCCGCTATGCTCGTAGCCGGCGATGATATCGCTCTGCCCCGAAGCCGTAGCCAAGAAGCATGCATGTGCCGCCATCAGCACGCTCTTTAATGGCACCGCTAAACGGTCAGCCAGGCGCATCAGCGACTCGGATAGTGAGTGCGGGATCTCCACTTCATGGAAGCGCACTTCTAGCCCTTGCACCGGGCGTTCGGGCTCCCAGCGTGCCAACGGGGTGGCGACGCCCCCAGCCAGCAGCCCACTCCAGAACGCACGATGTTTGTCAGATGCGAGTGAGGCGCGCTCCAGAGCCACATAGTCGCGCAGATGATTGTGCGGCTTGGGAGCTGCAGGTGCCACCGCACCATCAAGCAAGCTGAAATATGTTTCGAAAACCTGGGCGTGCACCAGTGTGATGCTCCAGCCGTCAAGCGCAGAGTTGTGCTGACTCAGGGTGTAATGAAAGAGGTCATCGCGCAGAACCTGCACATGCAAGCGCACCAGCCCGCCATTTTGCCAGTCGAATTGGTGCGCGCGTTCGCGCTGCAACCAGTCGGCCAGCCAGGCGTCTTGATCCGCGTCGTCGAGGTGGCACAGATCTTCGATGAAGAGCGGCAATGGTAGGCTGTCTTCCGTATGCACAGTCTGCAAATACTCATCAAAACCCTGTAACTGATAGCTAGTGCGGAAGATCGCGTTGCGGCGCACCAGACGGCGCACCGACTCAGTGAACCGTTCGACATCAAACGCACCATGAATCACATAAGTCAAAATATCGTGATACTGCGCTGTGCCATACGCAATTTCGTTTTCGTAAATCAACCCAGCTTGGAGCAAGGTCATAGGATATGCGTCCTCCAAACCCTGGGGCAAACGGCTGAGGTCGTCCTCAGACAACAGCGAGAAAGGCTTGCTGTTGACGGCCCGGCCCGCGCTGGATTCTTCGCGAGAGACGTGCGGCGCTAGCCCTTCCAACGTGGGATAGGCAAACAGCGTCTCAAAAGCGAAGACCAGCCCGTGTCGACGCGCACGCGCTAGCACAGACACGAAGTGAATCGAGTTGCCGCCCAGCGCGAAGAAATTATCGTGACGGCCGATGTGTTTGCAGCCGAGCACCTCGGACCAAATCCCTGCCAGCAAGGCTTCGACTCCTTCATGCGGCGCTTCATAGGCTTGCTCATCCTTCGGTTCGGGCAGCGCTTTGCGATCCAGCTTTCCATTTGGCGTCAGCGGGAATTGATCCACAAGCACAATGCGCGCCGGAGTCATGTACTCAGGCAATCGTTCAGCCAGGCGCATTCGCAACCCGGCTTCATCGGCACCTTCCTCAGCTTGCACCCACGCCATCAGAACCGGGTCGCCGCTGGCGCTGGCGCGCACTAGCGCGACCGCTTCTTTGACTGCAGGCAGAGAGCGCAGGCAATATTCGATTTCGCCGAGTTCGATACGGTAGCCACGGATTTTGACCTGATGATCAATGCGACCAAGGTATTCGACCGTGCCATCAGCACGCCATCGCGCCAGATCGCCAGTGCGGTAGATCCGGTCTTCGCCGGGAAATGCCGCCTCGACGAAACGCTCCCGTGTGAGTTCCGGCCGGCGCAGATAGCCGCGCGCCAAACCCACGCCAGCGATGCACAATTCTCCCGGCAAATCAAGCGGCAACGGTTGCAGGCGCGCATCAACCACATGCAGTCGGATGTTGTCGATCGGGTATCCAATAGGCACATTCAATGCAGGTTGGCTGTCGCAGGCAAAGTGGGAAACGTCGACAGTGGCCTCAGTCGGCCCGTAAAGATTGATCAAACGCGCGCGCGCGCTACCGCCCAGTAGGCGGTTAAAGCGCTCGATTTGATGCGCGCCGAGCGCTTCGCCGCTAGCGAATACCTGCCGCAATGATGCCAGACGGGCGGAGCAGCCAGTGACCTCAATGTAGTCTAGGAATGCCTGCAGCATCGAAGGCACGAAGTGCATCGTGGTCACGCGGTGGCGCTCAATGGTGTCGATCAGGCGCGCCGGATCTTTTTCAACGCCCGGAGCCAGCAGACATTGCTTGGCCCCGGCGAATGCCCACCAGAACAATTCCCAAACGGAGACGTCAAAGGCAATTGTGGTCTTTTGCAGCACCACATCGGCGGGCCCGATCGGATAGGTTTTTTGCATCCAATCGATGCGATTGACAACCGAGTGATGTTCAACCAGGGCCGCCTTGGGCAAGCCGGTCGAGCCCGAGGTATAAATCGCATAAGCGGCATCACGCGGGCTGCCCGCACTGGGCACCGACTGACCGCCGGCGGCATGCACACCGATGTTATCGAGATCAAGGCTTTGACATACGCCGGCCGGCGCAAGCGCACGGCTACGTTCGAGATGCACGCCGCGCGCAAGCAAAACCGGGGCCTGGCTGTCTTCCAGCATGTGGCGCAAACGCATATCCGGCTGCGAAGGGTCGAGCGGCAACCAGGCGCCGCCCGCCTTGAGTACACCCACAATTGCAGCCATCATCTCAGGTGAGCGGTCCACCATCACTGCCACCGGGCAGTCGCATACCACACCGATCTCACGCAGACGCAAGGCGATGGCATCGGAGCGCGCGTCCAATTCGGCATGGGTGACGCTGAATCCATCGCCCACCAGTGCGACCCCGTGCGGGTCGATCTGGCACGCCTCTTGGATAACATTCTCCAGACGCAGCTGGTCGCGATAGGGACAGTCAGTGTCATTGAAACGGGCTAGCGCCTGGTGATCGGCAGCGCTGAATAAATTCAAATCGACCAACGTTGTGCCCGGTCTTTCCAGCCCCTGGGACAGGATGGAAAGAATGCGCTGTCCCAGACGATCGACGGTATCGGTAGTCCAGCGCTGCGTATCGTAGGCTAGGTTCAAACGCCAATCGCCGGGATTCGGGGCCAGGCGCACCATCAGTCGTAAGCCGTGCGCCGGCACAGTTTCAGCGCGATCAACGGCCGCGCCGACATCCAGCAAAGGATGACGTTGTGGATCGAGCGGCATGCCGATTTCTTCCGCCAAAACAGCGAACGGGAAGTCGTGATGTTCCAGACCGTTCAGATAACGGGTACGCAGCTCAGCCGCAAATTCCCGGAAAGTGCGCTCCAGTGCGGTCTCAATGCGCACTGGCAAGAGCACACTGTCCCCAGTCCGCGCCGCTCCGGGGGCTGGGAAGCCGAGCACCAAATCCGGCGCGCCGCTGTAACGCGCGAGTACGATACCGGTTGCTGCCAACAGCAGCACTTCAAGCGCGGCGTCATTGCCACGGGCAACATCGGCCAGGCGTGAGGCAAGCGCCTCCGGTAACACCAGCGTATGCCGGCCGACGCAGGCCGGGTCGTCGCCGGGCAGGTCAGGCAGCGGAGCTGCCCGCGACCATTCACCAGCAAGTTGAGTACGCCAGAACTTGCCCTCACGGGCGCGACGAGCGGCGGCGGCGCGTAACTGGCCGCTAATTTCGATAGATTGCATGGACATAGTGGGATCCTCCTGAATATTTGGGTTTTATTGGGATTGACGGCGCGCCAAGCGCGCAACCTCAAAACGCGAAATCGATGTTCGGCAAATTCACCTTCACGCGCGGGATCTCAAGCAGATCAGCGAGCGACGCGTCAGGCCTGTCAAGAATTGCATCCAGCGCTCGCACATAGCCGTCACAGAAGGATTCGAGGGTCGCCGGATCGAACAGCTCAGTTGAAGCCGCCCAGGTGGCCCGCAAATCATCGCCCGCCTGTTCAATCTGCAAATTCAGATCGAACAGGGTGGCGCGGGTCGCTTCGGGCAACCAGCGCGCGCGGCCACCGAGCGCAGCCAAGCCTTCTAGGCCGCCGTCCTGATAGGCGAACAGGCCATCGAACAAGGAGTTGCGGCGCGGGTCAGATTGCGCCACTAGGGCTCGCGTCAGCTCGGCCGGAGGGACATCCTGATACGCCAATCCGCAAAGAACAGCGCTGGCCACTGCTTGCAGGTGCGCAGTCACATCATGCCCAGCATCCACGCGCAATCTGACGTGAGCCGTATTGACAAGCGGACCAAACACTTCCTCCGAACCCCGCGCGGCGCGGCCCAGCGCCGGAACTCCAACCACGAAGTCAGTGCTTCCGGTGGTACGCGTAAACCACAATGCATACGCCCCGAACAGCACGCTGAAAGCCGTGATATCCAAAGCGCGGGCAAGGGCTTCGACTGCGCGTGCGCGCGTCGCCTTCAGCAGGAATACGCGATGCCTGCCAGCCCAACCGCGGGCGCCGTGGCGCACACGGTCAGTCGGCAGCGCCGGTGCGGCCGGCAATGGCGAAAGCGCGGCGCGCGCCGCTTCGAGCTGATGACCTTGCGCCGCCCTCGCCTCCGACCCTGCGCGCCAGATAAGCCAGTCGTGAAAAGTGTATGCCGGCGCGGTCAAGGTTTCGCCACGGTACAACGCACTCCAGTCGCACAACAACAGCACCAGCGCATGCCCGTCACACAGGATGTGATGGATATCGAACAGCAACTTCGGACGGGGGCCGTTCAACAATACTGCGCGCCAGCATGCCGCACGACCGGGATCGAAAGGTTGCACGAAATCGGCAATATCTTTCGCTGCGCCAGGCGCTGTTTCGACAATGTGGAAAGGCAACCTCTCCAAGCACGGTTTGACAATCATCTGAACCCCGTCGTCACCCATCGTGAAACGGGCGCGCAGCATCGGATAGCGCGCAACCAGCAAGGCCAGCGAACTACGCAATAGGTCAGGTTCGGGCGCGCTTTCAAACTCGATCACAATCGGCAGGTTATATGCGGTCGAGTCGGGGGCCTTGATCTGCTCGACATAAAAGGCGGCCTGCTGCCCGGAAGCGGGACAGGGCTTTTCTACTGCTGCGCCGCGGCTCAAGCCGCTGGCCGCTTGTCCTGCACAGAGCAGCTGAGCATGCAGCACCGCCAGCGTGGGCGCGCTGAGCACATCGCCAGGCGTGCAACGCATGCCCAGGCGGGCCTCAACCAAGCGAGCCAGGCGCACTGCGTCGAGCGAACTGCCGCCCAAACCCGCAAACGACTGCGCCAGGTCACCCGACTTACGACCCAAAGCTTGCGTCACCAGGGCCGCGAAATCATCGCCCGACCCGGCGCAACATGCAGCTTGCGTCTGGCTAAGTAGACCGCTGGCGCGCTCCGATAGCGCAATGCGGTCAAGCTTGCCATTGGCGTTGAGCGGCAAATCATCCAGAACTTCGATCATGGCCGGCATGGCAGCGGTGGGCAGTTTTGATGCGAGCGCACGCCGCAAGCTCTCGCCATTCAGACCCCCGACGCCGGTGCAAAAAGCGATCAACATGGGATCTCCCACCGCCTTAGCCAGCACCACAACGACGGCAGCAGAGACGCCGGCTTGACGCGCCAGCTCGGATTCGATTTCACCCAGCTCGATGCGTTGACCACGAATTTTCACTTGCTGATCGCGCCGGCCATGGAACCAGATCTGTCCCTCTATGTCGAGTGATGCCAGATCGCCAGTACGGTACAGATTTTGCTCTGGCGCATAGGGATGGGGGCAAAAAGCCTTCGCGCTCAGGTCAGGTCGATTCAGATATCCCGGCCCCAGGCCTTCGCCGCCAACCCACAGCTCGCCGATTTCATTGGCCGGCAGCAAGTGGCCGTCGCGATTCAGGACCAAGGCTGTAGAGTTTGCAATTGGCCTGCCCAAAGGGACGGATTCACAATCTAAGGCTGCGATTCGCCCGGCCACCGAGACGACCGCATTTTCTGTCGGCCCGTAACAGTTGATGAAAACCAGCTGCGGACATGCTTGCGCCACACGCTGCGCTTGCACGACGGGAAAACGGTCGCCACCCAAAATCAATTGCTTCAATTGCACAAAGGAGGCTGGATTGCTTTCAGCGTGAAGAATAAACAGGGCTGGCGTAAGGACGGCTGTGTTGACTCCCTGCATGCGCAGCAAACGGGCGAAGGCAGCCGTATCTAACAGCGTGTCCCGATCAGCAACGCACAGCACGCCGCCGTTCATGAGCGCGCCCCATGTTTCCAATATGGTCGAATCGAAGCCGATCGCGTTGGAATGCAGCATGACGGTGGCTGCACTCAATTGCACGTAGTCGCAAGCCAGCACTAGGCGCGCCACGCCGCGGTGCGGCACGGGTACACCTTTCGGCCGCCCAGTGGTCCCCGACGTATACATAATATAGGCGCTGGCGCAAGGATCGACCTCAACCAGCTCAACCCTGGAACTGCTGACGCATTCAGCGCCTACGAACGGCACCGTAAGTGGCCGCCCGCAAGCATCCAGCATCAGGATTGGGCCCTGATAGCCGGCCGCCAAAACGGCGCGGTCCGCAAATGCGATGACCGCCCGTGCCCCGCTGTCTTCGAGTAAGAATGTGATCCGTTCCGCAGGCAGTTCCGGGTCCACTGGAACATAGACGCCAGCGGCGCACAAGACACCCAACGCAGCAGTGACCTGGGCCATGCTGCGCGGCAGAATGATGGCCACCGGCTCGGCCTGGCCCAGCCCCAAATTGCGCAAGGCACCAGCCACGTCTTCAGCACGCTGCATCAATTCGGCATAAGAAACACTGTTTGCGCCGTCGATGATCGCAATACTTGCAGGGCGTGCATGCGCATGCGCTGCGACAATTTCTTCGATGCGTTGCGTGCGCTGGTAGGGATTGGCCGGACCGCATCCCTGCGCCAGCAATATCGCGCGCTCAGCGTCGCTCAGAAATTCGATTCCGGCGACCGTGGTTTCTGGTTCTTTGACTAGGTAATTCAGCAGCACCGTCAAGCGCTCGTCCGCAACCGGAGGCAACTCCTGCGCCCCCTTATCGTTTGCCAGGCGCAGCAGAACTTCGAGCGCCAGCTCGTCGCCGTCGACGCGGGGCGCCGGTCGTTCAAGCAAGTGGTCAAGCAGGAGGCGCGCAGCGCACTCGACAGCAACCGGCGAAAGCACCAGCCGCGACGCGAGTGTGAGCGCAGCGTCCACACTGCCCGCAACTGCAAGCGCCCCCCCATCATGCGCCAAGAGGGAGTGACTCCGAAATTTTTGGCTCATGCGATGGCTTCCTCTTGATTCCGAGGGCTGATCACCTGCGCAATTTTTCGCACGGTTTGGTGCAGGTAGAGCTCGCGCACCGCCAGCGGCGTCATGGAACGACGCCGCATCGCCGCCAGCAGGCGCACTGCGTAAAGGGAATTGCCACCGAGATCAAAGAAGTTATCGTCGAGTGTGACCTTGGTTCCGAGCACTTCCGACCAGACTTCCAGCAACATGTTCTCGAACAGTGAACACTTGCCCGCACCTGGAGCGTCGCCTGCGATGGTAGCTGGGGGCGCTTTCTGCGCCGCCACACTCAGTTGCGGCGGCGGCAAGCGCTTGGAGTCGAGTTTGCCATTCGATGTCAGCGGCAATGCCGGCAGCACCGTATAAGTGGCGGGCGTCATATACGAAGGCAGCGTACGCGTGGCGTGCTGCCGCACGTCAATTGTGCTGCCCTCGCTCATCACCACATACGCATCCAGGCGCGCGCTGGCCGGATCATCCGGATCTGCGCGATGCACCACCACCGCTGCAGACTGCACGCCGGGGCAATTCAGCATTACTGCGCGGATTTCGTCGAGCTCAATCCGGAAACCGCGGATCTTGACTTGGCTATCGAGACGGCCAAGATGCTCTAGCCTGCCGTCCGGACGTAAGCGGCCACGGTCGCCGCTCCGGTACATGCGACCGCCATTGAAGGGATCTTCGATAAAGCGCTGCGCCGTGAGGTCGGCGCGCCCCCAATACTCACGCGCGACGCCTTCCCCTGCCACAAAAATCTCGCCAATCACACCGGGAGGTGTCAGGCGTTGAGCCTCATCCAGCACGTACAGACTCCAACCGGGAATCGCTGGGCCAACTGCGCGCGATTGGGACAGTGCGTGGGCTCGGGTCAGAGTCTCAGCCGTAACGTGCACAGTCGTCTCGGTAATGCCAAACATATTGACCAGGCGGCACACCGATTCAGGGTAGCGGTCAAACCAACGCGCAAGCATGCGGCAGTCCAACTGCTCGCCACCGAACACCACCAAGCGTAAAGCCAGCACCGATGCTTCGCCGCGGCGACACTCGGCTTCCAGCAATTGCGCAAAAGCCGAAGGCGTCTGACTCAACACAGTGACGCGCTCAGACTCTAGCAATTGACGGAAGTCGTCAGGCGAACGCGTGACCCAGAATGGAACCACTACCAAGCGCCCACCGCTGCCCAAACAGGCCCAAATTTCCCAAACTGAAAAATCGAAGGCGGTGGAATGGAACAGGGTCCATGTGTCCTCACTGCCGTAGCCAAAATCGCTCTGCGTGGCATCGATCAGCGCGCAAACGTTACAGTGCGGCACCACAACACCTTTTGGCCGCCCGGTCGAGCCAGAGGTGTAGATCACATAGGCGGCTGCTTCGGCGCCGCCAGTTGCAAATTCGCTGCAAGGAGTGGCCTGGCTGGCGCGCGCCAGCAGCTCTTTGGCATCGATCCAGACTCCGCCCGCGCCTTCGGGACGGTCCCCGATTACCACCGAAGGCGCTGCGTCTGAAAGGGTGAAAGCAATCCGTTCCGCCGGGTAGGTCGAGTCCACCGGCACATAAGCCGCGCCAGAACGCAATACCCCCAGCAAGACAGGCACGATTTCTATGCAACGCTCCATCAGCACGCCAACAAAGTCACCTTCGCGCACGCCGAGCCCGGCCAGCACCGTTGCCACCTGCGCCGCTGTGTCTGTCAGGGTCGCAAAGTCCATCTGACGGCCCTCGCAGGAGACAGCAATTTGTGTTGGATGACGCGCCGCGTGACGCGCAATTCGCTGCTCGATGCGTTCGCGTACAGCGCCGGACGGGAGTGCGGCGCCCTGTCCCAAAGCAACAACTTCCGCAGCATGATCAGGCTGAAGCCATTCGATCGCATCGACTGGCGTGGCGGCGCCGCTACGCCGCACCGCATCCAGCTGCAGCGCCATACCACAAGCCACGCGCACAAATTCATGCGCCATATCCATTGCATAACGGGTGGTATTGATATCCAATTCGCAAGGCTGTGCCTCATCGGTGGCCAATATCGCTACGGTCAAGGCGAACGGGGCTTGCAAGTGGGCGGCGTATTTCGTCTCGGGCGTGAGCTGATGCAGGAAAGGACCGCTTACGCCAATCAGGGTTTCATTCAAACAGTCCGCCAGGGCAAGCGTGGGGCCGGACGCGAGCCCGCTACGCACCTGCGCAAGCAGGGCAGCAGCATCAGGGGCCGCATTCAAATCCACTACTAGGGCGCGCACACGCCCGGCGAAATTGCCGGCATGCGAAAGCTCGAACGCCGGATGGCCGTACAGTGCAAGTACGACACGCTTGCGCGCTTCAAAGCGCGCAAGCGCCAGAGCCAGCGCAGCTAAACTGAAGTTCCTTGAACTTTTCCCCTCCAAAACAGCATTTCGTCGCCCATTTCCCCAATGAAGGCCTCTTTTGATCGGCCTTTTTTTGGGTTCCATTTGTAGTCACTAAATATTTTTTTAATTAGGTTTAAGTCTT
>JFJP01040987.1_pt1 | contig 10350 bp, 7 predicted proteins | sample 431651 | NCBI WGS metagenome assembly JFJP01 (sample SAMN02602958, study PRJNA72255) | Microbial mat metagenome, whole genome shotgun sequencing project. | biome: fresh water; feature: sink hole; material: water; isolation source: purple microbial (photo- and chemosynthetic) mats found in... | reverse complement strand
ATTTCACCCCTTCGGGGTTCTCTTCTTTGGCTTTGATCCGATTTCTACAATCATTTCACCCCTTCGGGGTTCTCTTCTTTGGCCCTGATCCGATTTCTACAATCATTTCACCCCTTCGGGGTACTCTTCTTTGGCCCTGATCCGATTTCTACAATCATTTCACCCCTTCGGGGTTGGGCGAGCCTTCAAGGCAATCCATCACCTTTGAGCGCAAATGGTAAAAGACCTTATTTTTGGGTAAAACCTTAGTAGAGAATCAATTGACGGATTCAAAATAACCTTATTACCTTATTTTGGTAGTGGCACTGGAATCTGGCCCTTCATCACCCATGAAGATCATTTCACCCCTTCGGGGTTTTCTTCTGTGGCCATGATCCGCTTATCATTTCACCCCTTCGGGGTTCGGCGAGGCACCAAGGCAATCCATCACCTTTGAGCGCAAATGGTAAAAGACCTTATTTTGGGTAAAACCTTAGTAGAGAATCAATTGACGGATTCAAAATAACCCTATTACCTTATTTTGGTAGTGGCACTGGAATCTGGCCCTTCATCACCCATGAAGATCATTTCACCCCTTCGGGGTTCTCTATCTTTGGCTTTGATCCGCTTATCATTTCACCCCTTCGGGGTTCGGCGAGGCTTCAAGGGAATCCATCACCTTTGAACGCAAATGGTAAAAGACCTTACTCTTGGGTAAAACCTTAGTAGAGAATCAATTGACGGATTCAAAATAACCTTATTACCTTATTTTGGCGAAGATTCGGTTGTTCAGAAAAACCGATTTGCCCTCCCAATCCGTGTCCTTATCGTGCAATTCGACCCAATTTCTGCCCAACGCTGGCGATTCGAATTTTCCACCATCGAACATCAGATCACGTCCATGAAACTCTTCTCGACGCGGTTGAACAGCAGCACGCCCAGCACGAAGACCACCAGCGTAACGCCCACGCCCGTCCAGGTCGTCAGCGGGTCGATGCTGCCCTGGCCCAGCATCAGGAAGCGGAAGTTCTCCACGACGCCCGTCATGGGGTTCAGCGCGAACCAGACCTGCCAGCGCTCGGGAATCTGCGACAGCGGGTAGGCGATGGGCGTAACGTACATCCAGAGCTGCACCCCGAACTGCACCAGGAACACCAGGTCCTTGTACTTGGTCGTCAGCGACGAGACCAGCACCCCGAAGCCCAGGCCCAGCAAGGCGATCTGCAAGACCAGCAGCGGGAAGAGCAGCAGGTTCCAGCCCACGGCCACCCGCGCCTGCCCTTCCCAGACGTAGTAGGCCAGGACCAGCAGCAGCAGCACAAGCTGGATCACGAAGGTCATCAGGTTGGAAATGACCACCGAGAACGGCACCGAAAGCCGCGGGAAATAGACCTTCCCGAAGATGTTCTCGTTGGCGATGAAGGTGTTGGAAGTCTTTTTCAGGCATTCGGCAAAATAGTTCCACATCACCACGCCCGAGAGGTAGAACAGCACCGGCGGAATGCCATCCGTGGGAATGTTGGCGATGCGCCCGAAGATCACCAGGAAAATGGCCGTGGTCAGCAGCGGCTGGAGCACGAACCAGAGCGGCCCGAGGATGGTCTGCTTGTAGTAGGTCGCGAAATCGCGGCGCACGAACATGAACACCAGGTCGCGGTAGCGCCACAACTCGCTCAGGTTCAGGTCGAAAAGGTGCCGTTTGGGCCGTATGATGGTCTGGAAGTTGGCTTTGGACATTGGGAAGCGTGGTTAGGAAGGATTGAGCAGGAAACTCACCCGCGTGGCGTGCAGCATCTCGGCCAGCGTTATGGGCCAGGCGGGCATCTGGCCCGAGAGGGTCTTGTGCAGCCGCGCCCACTCCTGCGCGTGGCCCTTGAGCGCGTTCTCGGAATTGATCTCGGGCTGGAAGAGGCCGTAGCCCCGCAGGCGCTTGTAGTCGTCCACCACCAGCGACTTGCCGTCGAAGTGCAGCTCCAGCAGCTCCTTGCCCAGCAGCGGGCTGCCCACGGCGAAGTACTGGATGGAGCAGACCGAGCCGTCCTCCAGGCGCAGGCTGATGGCCTTGTTGTCGTTGCCCGAGTAGTGCTCGGTGGTGGGGCTGAGGCTCTGCACGCTCAGCTCGGCTACCTTCGACTGGGCCAGGAAGCAGGCCATGTCGATCAGGTGGCAGACCTCGCCGACCATCCGCCCGCCGTGCTCGTGTACCCAGTGGCCCGCGGGGAAATGCCCGGCGTTGACGCGGTAGTTGATGAACAGCGGGTTGCGCCGCTCGCGGGCGTGCTTGCGCAGCACCCGCGCGAAGGGGCTGAAGCGGCGGTTGAAGCCCACGAAGAGCACCGGCGGATCCTGCTCGGCTGGGAAATCGGCATAGAAGCGCTCGATCTCGGCCAGCTCGGTCTCGGTCGTGGCCAGGGGCTTCTCGACGAAGACGTGCTTGCCGGCCTGGAGCGCCTGCAAGGCCAGGCGGGCGTGGTTGCCGTGGCGCGTGCAGATCAGCACCAGGTCCAGTTGCTCGTCGTAGAGCATCCGGGAGTAGTCGGTGGTAACGTAATCGACCTCCAGCTCCTGCCCCAAGTTCTTGGCCCGCAGGCCGTCCGAGCTGTGGACGCAGCGCAGGTGGAAGGCCTCGGGCATCTGCTTGAGCAGCGGCACGTGTACCGCCTTGGCGAAATTGCCTGCCCCGACAAGGCCCACATTCAGGACGCCGCCCGGCCGCTGGCTTCGGCGGACGAAGTGGAACGAGCGCTCCACCAGGCCCGTGGGCTGCGGGTAGTTGAGGATCAGCAGCAGCGGCCGTTCGGGGCTTTCCAGGGCCGCGAAGGCCTTCTCGACCTGGTCGATGTCGTAGCGGCCGTCAATCATCCCGTCGAGCTTGACCTGCCCGATGGCCAGCAGGCGCAGGTACTCGGCCATGTTGCGGTTCTCGGTCCAGCGGACGTAGGCGTAGGGGTAGTCGAGGCCTTTTTCCTCGTAGTTGGGGTCGTAGCGGCCGGGGCCGTAGGAAGTCGAGACCAGGAAGTCGAGCTCCTTGGGGTAGATGTCCTCGCGGTCGATTTCCATGCCCGAGGTGCCCACCAGCACCACGCGGCCCTTGCGCTTGCTCATGCGGAAGGCCTGCGCGAGGGCGTGGCTGTCTTGCGTGGCCGCGGCGAAGAGCACCGCGTCGGCGCCATGGCCCCCGCTCCAGTTGCGGATCTGGTCCTGGAGGTCTTCCGAGTCGGCCAGCAGGCACAGCTCGGCGCCCAGCTTTTCGGCCAGCTCCAGGCGGCGCCTGTCGAGGTCGAGGGCCGCGACGCGCACGCCGGCCCCGCGCAGGAGCTGCACCGCGAGCAGGCCCAGGATGCCCGCGCCCATGACCACGGCCAGCTCGCCCAGCCGCAAGTCGGCCCGGCGCACGCCCTGCATGGCGATGCCGCCCAGCGTTACGGTCGAGGCCAGCTCGAAGTCCAGCCCCTTGGGCATGGGCACCACCAGCTTGGCCGGCACGCTCACGAACTCGGCATGGTTGGCCAGGCCCGCGCCCGCCGCCGCCACCGAGTCGCCCGGGAAGATGCCCTCGACCCCGGCGCCGACCTCCAGCACCACGCCGCTGATCGAGTAGCCCGTGGGGCGGCCCTCCTCGGCGATCTGCTGCGTCTTCTTGCGCAGCACGTCCAGGCCCTGGCTGAAGGCCAGGTTCAGGGCCTTGCGGATCTTGTCGGGCTGCTCTATGGCCTTCTGCACCAGCGACTTGCCGCTCTGCTTGACTCCCGCCATTTCCGTCCCCGCCGAAATGCAACTGCTTTGCACCTGTATCAGCACCTCGCCCGGCTCCGCCAGAGGCGCAGGAACCTGCTCAGCAACGACTTTCCCTTTTTTGACCACCGCTTGCAACATCGTTTCAGCTCTTGTTGGGTTTGTTGTTTTCTTTTGAAAAAAAGGAAAAAAGCCTAGAATTTCAGCTTCAGGAATCGGCTCCATAAACCCGGCTTCTTCTGCTGGTCCTCGTCGTAATAGCCTTGTCCGTAGCCATATCCGTAGCCATAACCGTATCCGTAGCCATAGCCGTAGCCATAACCGTAGCCGTAGCCCCGCTTGGCGTTGTCCACGTCGTTGACCAGAATGGCCAGCTTCTCGCCCACGTTCTTCTCGACCTCGGGCAGGATGGCCTTGACGACCTTCTTGTGCGTGTAGCCGTTGCGCACCACGTAGAGGCAGACATCGGCGAAACGCATCATGGCGTAGGCGTCCGTCACCACGCCCACGGGCGGCGTGTCGATGATGATGAAGTCGTATCGCTCGCGCAGGCGCTCGATGAACTGGGCGTTTTCTTGCGAAGAAATGAGCTCCACGGGGTTGGGCGGGATGGTCCCCGCGGTGACAAGGTCGAGGTTGGGCACCTTGGTCTTCTGGATGATCTGGTCCAGCTCGGCCTCGCCGGCCAAATGGTTGCTGATGCCCAAGTGGTTGTTCAAGCCGAAATCCTCGAATAGCTTGGGTTTGCGCAGGTCGTAGCCCAGCAGGATGGTCTTCTTGCCAAACAAGGCATAGGCGGAAGCCAAGTTCAAGGCGTTGAACGACTTGCCCTCGCCGCTAAGCGAGGAGGTCAGCAGGATGACGATGCGCTCCTTGCCCCGAAGGTAGAACTGGAGGTTGGTGCGGATGGCCCTGAACGATTCCGAAATCTGCGCTTTCGGGAAATCGCTCACCACGGTGTTGCTCGGCTTGGTGTTGCGGAAGACGTAGCCCAGCAGCGGCACGCGGGTGAGCTTTTCGAGGTCCTTGCGCTCGCGCACCCGGTCGTCGAGGAACTCTTTCAGGAAGACGAACAGGATGGGCAGGGCCAGCCCTCCGGCCAGGGCGAACAGGTAGTTCTGGCGGCTGTTGGGGTAGATCAGGTAGTAGCTCGTGAACCGGGCCTCGTCCAGGATCTCGAAGTCGGCCTGGTTGGAGGCCTTGGCGATTTGCGCCTCCGCCCTTTTCTGGAGCATGAAGGTGTAGAGGTCGTCGTTGATGGCGAGCTGGCGGCGGATGTTGACCAGGTCGCGCTCGCGCTGGGGCAGGCGGCTGACTTCCTCGCGCACCTGCGCCAGGCGCTGGTCGAGGTCGGCCATGCTCATCTGCGAAGAGTTGATGATGTAGTCCATGTTCTCGAGCAGGGCCTTCTTCGCGTTCTCGATCTGGAGATTGACCGAGTGCAAGGCCGGGTTGTCGGGTCCGGCGTTTTGCAGCAGGTCGAGCTTCTCGGAGTTCAGCACCTGCAAGTTGCTCAGGTACTGCATCAGCAGCGGGTCTTCCACGCTCATGACCGAAGGCGCCAGCAGGTCCGTCAGGTCCTTGTTCTCGACGATGTAGGCGCGCAGGTAGTCGTAGTAGCGGAAGCGCAGGCGCAGCATCGACTTTTCCGTCTCCAGCTCTTCCATCTTCGTGAAGACAATCTGCCCCTGCTGGCTCACGTCGAGGATCTGGTTGTCGATCTGGTAGTCCTTGAGCTGGTTTTCGGTGAACTTGAGCGAATCGGAGATCAGGCGGAGCTGCTCGTCGATGAAGTTGATGGTGTTGACCGCGATCTGGTTCTTCTTTTCGAGGTTCTGCCGCACGTAGATCTCGGCGAACTTGCGCAGGAAGGTCGTGGTCTTGTCGCCATTGCCGCCCGTGGCGAAGATCTGGATGACGTTGGCGTTCTCATTGTACGGAACCGCCGTGATGCTGCCGTGGAAGCTCGAAGCCAGTGCGTCGAGGCTCTTGAAGTGGAAGAAGATCTGCTCCTCGATGTAGGCCGAGGGGAAGCTCGCCTGGTTCTGGTGCAGCGTGAACGAAAACTCGGGCGTGGTGATGGGCTGCCCGAAGCTGTAAACGCCATTGACCGAAAAGCCGGTGGCCTGGCCCACCGTGCCGTGGGTTTGGTAGTCGTAGAGTGTTACGAACAGCTGCTCGGCCCGAAGGCGGAACTCCTGGTCCGAGACGTACTCGAAGTAGAAGGCCACGTCCAGGGGCTGCGGGTGCGCGCTGTCGAAGACCACCACGAAGGGGCAACTGTTGAACAGCTCCCCATCTTTGACCACGCCCACGCGGGTGTAGGTGACGAAGAAATCCAGCTCGGCAAGCGTCTGGCGCACAAGGCTGTACGAGGAGAGCTTCAGCAGCTCGTTGTCGATGTTCTTTTCCCGCGAGAAAAGCCCGAAGCCCTGCATCATGTCCTGCGAGGCCCTCGTGTTCGAGCCGGCGTCCATGAGCACCGTGGTGCTGTTCTGGAAGATCTTGTCGGCATAGCGGTTGAACGCGTAGGCCCCCGACAAGGCCAGGCCAACGGTCAGGACGAACAGGTACCAATGGCTCAAGACCTTGAACAACAAGGCCTTGATGTCAATGGATTCCTCCTCTAGCGGGTCGATGGCTTCGCTCATGGCCGGTTGGTGATGCTGTAGATCAGTAATCCCAAGGACAGCACCGAGCTGACCGTGCCGAAGGTCAGTTGGTCGATGCCGAACATCTTGGCCTTCATGGGGCGCACGTAAACCACGTCGTTGGCCTGGAGGTAGTAGAACTCCGACTCCAGCAGGCGACGGTCGCGCAGGTCCAGCTCGTGGATGCGCACCGTGTCCTCCTGCTCGCGGACGATCTGCACCCGGTCGCGGTTCGCGTAGGTCGTGAAGTCTCCCGCCGAGGCCAGCGCCTGGAATATGTTCATCCGGTACTGGTTGATGTCCACCGACCCAGGATTGTTCACCTCGCCCAAGATCGTAACGTTCTTGTTGGCGAAGGCCACCACCACGAAGGGCTGGTTGACGTAGGACGCAAGTTTCGCCTCGATCAGCGCCTTGGCCTCCGCCAGGCTCCGCCCGGCGACTTCCAGCCTGCCCACCATCGGCAGGTCAACCTGGCCCTCCCTGTCCACCCAGTAGCTCAGCAGCGAGAGGTCCGACATGCCCATGCCCATGCCCTGGTTGCCGATGCCGAAGTTCGGGTTGAAGAAGTTGGCCGACTGCTCGTCGAAGCTCTGAAGCCGCACGAAGAGGAAGTCCTCGGGCTGGATGCGGATTTCCTCCTGGTCCATGAGCGCGAACTCCACCCGTTGCTCCTGCTCGAGGTCTTGCAACAGCAGCACCCTGCGCTGCGGAATGCAGGCGGAAAGCCCGAGCAGGGCCAACAGCGGGACGAGCAGCTTTCGGGGAATCGGGGTCATGGTGTCGGGCTAAGTTCGTAAAGGCGCAGGCTTCCGTCCTGTCCGCCCGTGGCCAGGCGCTTTCCGGCGGCGTCGGCGGCCAAGGCGCGCAGGGGCGTGCCCTCGCGCACGGCCAGGCGCCGGAGCTCGGACGTGCCCGCCTGCCCGAAGGCCATCCGCCCATCGGCGCCCACGCTGGCCCAGCGGTCGCTCTGGCCCAGGAAGACGACCTGCGAGACGTAGCCCTCGTGCGCCGCCAGGCTCGCCACCTCGCGGCCCATCGCCAGGTTGAAGATCTTCAGCTTGCCCTCCAGGCCTCCCACGGCCAGCCACTGCTCGTCCGCGGAGACCGCCAGGCAGAGCGCCATTTCGCCAAAGGCCTGGAAACGCCCGATCTCGGCGCCCGTGGCCGCGTCGAACCAGCGGGCCGAGCCGTCGTCGGAGCAGGTGTAGAGGTGTTCGCCCCCCGCGGAAAAGGCCACGGCGTTGATCGCGGCCGCGTGGAACGGCTTGGCGTAGGCCAGCCGGCCGTCGCGCCAGAGGCGGCACTGGCCCAAGTCGTCGCAGGTGGCCCAGAGCGGTCCTTCGGGCGCGTGGGCCACGGCCCGGCACGAGACCTCGTGCCCGGCCACCCGCTCGGGCTTCCCGGAGGCCAGGTCCCAGACCAGGAACTTGCTGTCCAGGCTGCCGCTCAGCAGGCGCCGTCCGTCGGGCGCGAACGACAGCGAGCGGATGTAGTCGTAATGGCCCGCCCAGCGCGCCAGCTCCCGCCCGCCTTCGGCCTCGAAAAGGCCCACCAGGCAGTCGTGCCCACCCGCCGCGAGGCTGTCGCCGCCCGGTGAGAAGGCCAGCGCGTGGATGGGGTAGGGGAAGGCCTGCCGCTCCCAGGCCAGTTGCCAGGCTTGCGCGCGGGCCGCGGCCGAAAGCCACAGCAGGCTCAACAAAAGCAGGGCGAATCGGTTCATGGCTTGGGCGTTTCGTTGTAAAGCGGCGCATCCGACCCGATGGGAAAGCCCAGCAGCAGCGCCATCAACACCAGAAAAGAAGGCCAGCGAAGAAGGCAGCAGGCTGGCAATCCGCGTGCCAATGCCCACCTCCGCGCCCCGAAGCCGCACGAAGGGGCTCGCCAGGGCCAAGCGGAAAGCCGCGCCCAACCGCTCCTCGGTGGACAAAAAGCGGGCTGTGGCCGACTTCTTGGCAAGTTTTTCGCTCATGGCTTGGAAGTGCGTGGATTCGTTTTGGTTTTAGTTTGGCGAAGATACAAAAATATGCTGCCCAGAAAAGCCATTTCGCCGCCCTACGAACGCCTTCGCTCCGCCTGGCCCTCTTTTTCTGCCCCCGAAACTGTCCGCCGCCCCATCTCCGCGCGCCGCCGGCCCATCCCAGGGGATTAGTTACGAAAAATTTTTGCCGTTCGCCCGTTTTCAGCCAGATTCGCGGGAAATCAAACCAAAAAAATAAACATCACATGAAAACATCCGCCCTCCTGACCCTGGCCCTTGTCGCCCTCATGGCCCTGGCCCAACCCGCCTGGGCGCAAGCCCAAGCCCAGCGCGACGCCCTGATCCGCGCCGAGCTTTCCGACCGACAGGCGACCGAACTGCGCAACGCCGAAAACATCGTGGCCTCGGCGGACCTCATCGCCCAACAGCTCGCCGCCATGGCCCTCCAGTACGAGCAGAACCTCAAGACCATCGAGTCGGGCAGAGGGCGCGAAAAACGCCAGGCCCGGCGCGAAAACAAGCAGCTCGACGAGCAAGGAGCCCAGAAGTGGGAGCAATGCCTGCGCCTATACGCCCAAGGCTACCGCGCCATGACCGACCTCTACAAAGTCCGCCTCGAAGTCTTCGCCGAGGCCATGCCCACGAAACGCCCGGAACTGATCAACGCCTACTCGCAGCTCGACCGCGAGTTCCAATCGGCCAACCAGCGCATGGCCGCCTGGAACAGCCGAACCACCCTCGACCGACGCCAAGAAGGCGGAAAAGCCGCCATCGGCGACATGGCCGAAGGCATCGAAGCCCTGCGCCAGAGCTTCTGCCTGTTCATCAACTGCAAGCCCGACCAGATCAGCAACGAGCCCTGGACCATCGAGCCCGTCCGCGACGAAGGCCTGGTCGTCTTCCAGGTGCAAGTCGTGGCCGTGCGCCAGCCCCTGAGCCAAGACCAGTTGCAAGGCATCACCAAAGGCTTCCTCGACGTCAAGTACGTCTTCGAAGACGGCCTCCACAAGTACTCCGTGGGCACCTTCCAGTTCTACGACGACGCCCGCGCCTTCAGCGAGCAAGTCGGCGGCGGCGCCTTCGTCGTGGCCTTCCAAAACGGCCAAAAGATCCCCGACATCCTCCAAGCCATTCAAACCGCCGGACAACCCCTGCCCCAAAGGCCCTGAAAAGGAAATCCCTAGCGACGGGCTAAAGCCCGCCGCAATTGATGAGGTCATGTCCCGGCCAGCCCCCAAGGGGCGATATTGTTGTAGAAAACAGATTCACCCAAAAAAAGCAAGCCCCGAAGGGGCGGCATGAATTGTAGAAAACGGATGCCCCCCAAGAGAGCGAGCCCCGAAGGGACGGCATGATTGTAGAAAACGGATGCCCCCCAAGAGAGCGAGCCCCGAAGGGGCGGCATGATTGTAGAAAACGGATGCCCCCCCAAGAGAGCGAGCCCCGAAGGGACAAAACCGCCGCCAGGAAGCCCCATCTGAAATCGCTGCCCATCGAGGCGCGTATCATGCCATCCTTTCGGGATTCGTCCCGCATCCACAGCGCAAGAAAATCAATTGCGGCGGCTTTCAAGCCGTCGAAGAAAATCAATTGCGGCGGGCTTCAGCCCGCCGCGGCGAATCATGCCATCCTTTCGGGATTCGCCCGGCATCCCCAGCGCAAGAAAATCAATTGCGGCGGCTTTCAAGCCGCCGAAGAAAATCAATTGCGGCGGGCTTCAGCCCGCCGCGGCGGATCATGTCATCCCTTCGGGGTTTCGCCCGGCATCCCCAGCGCCAGAAAATCAATTGCGGCGGGCTTCAGCCCGCCGCGGCGAATCATTCCATCCCTTCGGGATTGGCCCGGCATCCCCAGCGCAAGGAAATCAATTGCGGCGGGCTTCAGCCCGCCGCGGCGGATCATGTCATCCCTTCGGGATTCGCCCGGCATCCCCAGCGCAAGAAAATCAATTGCGGCGGGCTTCAGCCCGCCGCGGCGAATCATTCCATCCCTTCGGGGTTCGCC
>JFJP01040986.1_pt1 | contig 10351 bp, 4 predicted proteins | sample 431651 | NCBI WGS metagenome assembly JFJP01 (sample SAMN02602958, study PRJNA72255) | Microbial mat metagenome, whole genome shotgun sequencing project. | biome: fresh water; feature: sink hole; material: water; isolation source: purple microbial (photo- and chemosynthetic) mats found in... | reverse complement strand
AATCACGAAAAGTTAGTGATTTTTCAAAACCAATTCAACGATTTGAAACATATTGAAAACCAATTGGTAACTCAAACAAACGAACTTTCGGCTTTACTCAAAAACAAACTAAAATTAGAGGAAAAACAAAACACAGAAAACCAAAAGTTTGAAATAACTCAAACAGAATTAGCCAGCAAAACCTTAGAACTTTCCAAACTTGAGCCTATTCTTGAAAAAGTAGAACAACTTGATAACGAAATGCTTATAAAAAATGCTCAACTAAAAGAACTAAACTCGCAAAATACCGAAATAATTAAAAGTATAGAACAAAAAACACACGAAATTAAAACCTTAACCCAGTCGATAGAAAAATTCAATATCGAAAAAACAAAAATAGAAAAATTTATAGCAGAAAATTCTGATTTTCAAGAACTTTCAAAAGAACTAAGCTCACTTAAACAAGCTTCACATCATTACATCGAACTGAAAAAAGAATTTCTTTCTATCAAAAATAAAACAATAGAAAATAGCATAATTAAAAATAAGTTTGATGCTGAAAACATTTACAATTTTATAAAAACGGAATTTGATAAAATTTCCGATGAAATAGCTAATTTGAGAAAACAAACCACATTGTCGCCCAATGAAGCCGCCAAAATACAAACGCAAATAGAAAATTTGAGAGAAAAATACAAAGCAATTGAACAGTTGCGCAAGTCGGTAAATCAAATGCAACTAATTGAAAAAGAACTAAATGAGCTAGACGACAAAATTCAATCTGAGAAAAACGAAATTCCCAAACTCAATAACAAAGAAGCCGATTTAAAAGCCAAACTTCAAATCATTCAAACACATATAGAAGAGCTGAAAATCAGACAACAAAGGCAACTATTGGAAAAAAACTACGAAAAAGACCGCAAAAAGTTAGAAGAAAACCAAGCCTGCCCGCTTTGTGGTTCTGTGCATCACCCCTTTGTGCAAAATTATGAAAATGAGCTAGATTCGACACAAAAGCTTTTGCAAAAACAAGAGAATTTACTCACTACAACCCAAAAAGAAATAACAGAAACAGAAAAAGAAATTCTAAAACGAAACTTATTAATCGAATCGACAACTAAAAATTTCGACGAAAAAACACTTTTACAAAATGAAGAAAAACAAATAGTTGAAAAAATCAAAAATACCTATAAACTTTCAATCACTAGCTTAAATGAGATTGAAAGCCAAATGAATTTAATCAAAAATGAAGGGCTAGAACTAGGAAAAAACCTCAAAATACTTGAAAATTTAAGAGAAGCCGAAAAACAAAAATCGGAATTAGAATTGCTTTTCGAGAAAATTAAAAATATTTTCAAATACCAACAAACTATTCAAGAATTTAGTTCAAAATACGCTCGTATTTTGAGTAAAAATGGCATTATCGAAAATATTTATAACGAATTAGAAACATTTTCAATAAAGTTTGAAAAAGAAAAAGCACGCTTTAATCAACTCCAAAACACCATTCACGAGAACGATAATATATTAAAAATCAAAATAATAGATTTAGAAAGCAATGAAACTAAAAAAGCAGAATTGAACGCAAAATTAAGCGAAACAACAACTCAATTTAATGGCATTCAAGACCAAAGAATTGAACTTTTTGGAAATAAAAACCCAAAAATGGAATTGAAAAATAAAACAATAGAAATAAAGAATCTTTCTGAAAAACAGCAAATTATACAAAACGAACTCACAAAAACAGAAACCGAATTAAAATCGACCCAAAGTACAATAAATACAACCAACCAAAAGGTAAACCAAAACAATGAACAAAAGCAACAACAAGAAATAGAACTACTCGAAAAAATTAAAACGATTGGATTTCAAGACATTAAGTTAGCCGAAAAAGCAATTCTTTCAGAAAAAGAACTTACCGAATTAAAATTGACCGAAAAAAAGTTGGATAACGATTATATTGCTATAAATCAATCATTAACAGATAAAACTCAAAACATAGAAGAATTGAAACAACAAGATGATACTTCCATTTCGCTAATTGAATTAGAACAAAAAGTAACTGAAAATACCAATATTTTTAATCAAAATACAAAAGAATTAGGTATCATTAGCAACAAACTTGCAAACGATGCAATGAATAAAAAAACAGTTGCAGAAATACTTCAAACCATTGAAAAACAACAAAAAGAAACCATAAAATGGGAAAACTTAAACCGCATAATAGGCGATGCCAAAGGTAAAATATTTACCGATTATGCACAGAAGTTGAGCTTAAAACAATTATTTTTCTTGGCAAACAAACACTTAAAAGTATTAGACCAACGCTATTTGATTGATACACAAAACTCTGCAAAAGATATTTTTGTACTCGATGGCTATCAAGGCAATGCGATGCGCTCGGTAAAAACACTTTCGGGTGGGGAAAGTTTTCTGGTAAGCTTGGCACTTGCGTTGGGCTTGTCCGACATGGCTGGGCGAGATACACAAATCGGCAGCCTTTTTATCGACGAAGGCTTTGGCTCACTCGACCAGCAAGCCCTTGATACTGCGCTTAGTGCGCTCGAAAAGCTGCAAAGCGAAAGCAACAAAACCATAGGAATTATTTCGCACGTTAGCTCACTAAAAGAGCGCATTCAAACCCAGATAGAACTCAAGAAGTCAAACTCTGCCTTTTCTGAGCTCATTATTCATTCGTAAAAAAATAATAATAACTTTTTGCAGCAAAATGCAAGTCATGTTAAAAAAAAGTTAATTATTAACGAATGCTTTTATTTATTTTAATTATTAATACTTTAGTAATCAAATATTTTAGAGGTTAGAAAAAAAAGCAATGCCAATTTTAAAACAAAATAATAAAATTAATACTTGCAAACAGATAAATAATTTCTAGTTTTACACAAAATTTTAAGCAAAAAAGCAAAATTAATTACAATTTGAAAGTAAAGAATCTGTTTTAAGTTTTAAATTTTAAAAAATAATAAAGATTCATAGAAATATAAAAGAAGTATGTTTTCAAATATTTTGTCTTATAAAAGAGCAGAAATATCAAAAAATAGCAGGCTGTCGAATAGCGAACGCCTTGGATTTCTTTTTGTTATCAATACTATTACTCTTACCACGATTATTACCCCTTTGGGGTTCACTTCTATTATATAATTCCGAAAAATAGCAGCCCTTGCGCTTACTCAAAAAGCTAAAAATCAACTTGCTGCAAACTAAAACTTTTTTAAATTCAAGCTTAGCATCAAAATTAATCTGAATTTTGATGTAGATTAATTTAATAGTTAAATATAAATCAATCGTTTAAATCAATATAATTATATGAGAGTACTGAAATTTGGAGGCACTTCTGTTGCCAATGCTGAAAATATCTTAAAAGTTATTGAAATTGTAAAAGAAAAGAGCCAAAGTGAACAAATAATAACTGTTGTTTCTGCTATGGGTGGAATTACCGACACATTAATAAAATGTGGAGATTTGGCTTGCGAAGGCGATACTAATTATAAAAATGTAATTTCCGAAATCGAATCTAGGCACATTGTAGCCGTAAATTCTCTTTTGCCACTCGAAAAACAAGGCTCAGTGAAGGGAAATATTAAATTCATAATGAACGAGTTAGAAGATATTTGCCATGGAATTTATTTACTCAACGATATTTCGCCAAAAACACGTGATTACTTATTAAGTTTTGGCGAAAGACTTTCTTCGTTGATTATTGCCGAAACTTTTAATTACAAGAAAATCAATACATTGTTAGTTGATTCGAGAGATATTATTGTAACTGACGAAAATTTTGGAAATGCAAAAGTGAATTTTGCCGAAACCAACAACAAAATAATAGAACTTGTATCAAAAGACAACTCTAATATGCTTGTTTCTGGTTTCATTGCATCGTCGATGCGTAAGCGTTTAACTACCTTGGGCAGAGGTGGTTCTGACTACACTGCTGCGATAATTGCTGCTGCACTTGATGTTGAAATGCTCGAGATTTGGACAGATGTAAGCGGCGTAATGACGGCAGACCCAAACCTTGTTAGCAACGCTTTTCCGCTAGAGCAAATGTCGTATGAAGAAGCGATGGAACTTTCACACTTTGGAGCAAAAGTTATTTATCCACCTACTATTCAGCCTGTTTTAAATAAAGAAATTCCAATTCTCATCAAAAATACATTTGCACCTTACGAAAAAGGAACGCTAATAAGTAAACAGGGAATTGACAACGGAAATCCTGTGAAAGGTCTTTCGCGCATCAAGGAGCTTGCACTTTTGACACTTACCGGCGGAAGTATGGTGGGTGTTACTGGAATTGCAGCGCGTTTATTTTCAGCACTTTCCAGAGCAAAAGTGAATGTTATTTTCATCACACAAGCCTCATCGGAACATACTATTTCGCTAGGAATAGAGCAAAAAGAAGTGGAAAACGCAGTAGAATCAATTGAAAATGAATTTGAAGCCGAAATTAACCTTCAAAAGATTGATAGAGTGCATGTTGAAGATAATTTATCAATCGTAGCACTTGTTGGCGACAACATGAAATCGTCGGTAGGTTTGAGTGGAAAAGCCTTTAATGCTCTGGGTAAAAATGGAATAAATGTAAGAGCCATTGCACAAGGCTCTACGGAGCGGAATATTTCGATTGTTGTAAACCGAAATGACGTGAAAAAAGCTCTAAATGTGCTACATGAGCGGTTTTTCTTATCCAAAGTAAAGAAAATTCACTTGTTCATTGTAGGCGTAGGAAATGTCGGAAAAACTTTACTCTCGCAAATAAAAAACCAGTATTCGGTATTAAAAGACGAATACAAAATAGAACTAAAAGTAATGGCATTGGCAAACTCGAAAAGAATGCTTTTTGCTGATAATCAAATAGATTTAGAAACATGGGAAAGCGACTTGTCTAATGGCGAACCAATGAACAAAGAACTTTTTGTAGCTAAAATGAAGCAGCGAAATATTCGCAATACTGTTTTTATCGACAATACCGCTAATCCCGAAATTGCAGGTTTGTATGAAAGTATTCTCGAAAAAAGTATTTCGGTAGTTTGCTCAAATAAAATTGCAGCTTCGTCTAAGTTCTACAATTATCTTAAACTAAATGAATTAGCTAAGAATAAAAATGTGCGCTTTTTGTACGAAACCAATGTGGGCGCGGGTTTGCCAGTTTTGAAAACCATTCAAGACATGGTTAAAAGTGGCGACAAGATTACACGAATCCAAGCCGTATTATCAGGTAGTTTAAATTTCATTTCCAACAACTTTGTGGCAGGAACTAGTTTTTACGATGTCGTGAAACAAGCTATGAATGAGGGATATACCGAACCAGACCCGCGCATTGACCTTAGCGGAACCGATGTAGCACGAAAAATTTTAATTTTAGCACGCGAAGCAGGTTATCAATTGGAAATGAGCGATATTCAAATCAATTCGTTCATTCCTTCTGAAATTATGGGAAAACCATCGGTGGAAGAGTTTCTACTTGCTGTAAAAGAAAATAATCAAGTATTCGATTTGCTTCGTGAAAATGCAGAGAAAAAAGAAAACAAACTGCGTTTTGTAGCCGAGTTTAACAAGGGAAAAGCGAGTGTAGGGCTAATAGAAGCTTCAAAATCAGATGCTTATTATCATTTAGATGGCAAGGACAACATTGTTTTGATTTACTCAACTCGTTATCCTGAGCAACCTATGGTAATTAAAGGCGCGGGTGCAGGTGCAGCAGTAACCGCTTCGGGCGTTTTTGCTGATATTATGATGCTTGCTACTAATTAATTGTACTTCAAAAAAGAGTTCTAAACTATGGAAAAAATTAAAATCTTTGCGCCTGCTACGGTTGCAAATGTATCGTGTGCTTTCGACGTTTTGGGTTTTCCATTGCAAGAAACGGGCGATGTAATGACGTTTTTGAAAACCTCAGAAACAGGCGTAAAAATCAGAATGTTAGGGAATAGCAATTTACCTACCGAAGCCGAAAGAAATGTTGCTGGAGTGGTAGCATTGGCAATGTTGGAACGCAAAAGTTCTGGCTTTGGTGTTGAAATAGAGATAGATAAACGAATAAAACCCGGCAGCGGAATTGGCTCAAGTGCGGCAAGCGCAGCAGGCGCAGCTTTTGGTATGAACTTAATTTTGGGTGAAGTCTTTAACCAAAACGAACTGATTGAGTTTGCTATGTTGGGCGAAAAGTTAGCTTCGGGTGTGGCACATGCCGACAATGTAGCTCCTTGCATTACAGGTGGTTTCGCGTTGGTACGCAGTTACGAGCCGCTTGATGTAATTCGCATCGAATCGCCTGATGAACTGTATGTTACCATTCTTCACCCACAAATAGAGGTCAAAACTTCGGATTCGCGCAGGGTGTTGAAAAAGGAATTGCCACTCAAAACCGCCGTTAAACAGTGGGGAAATATTGCCAGTCTTATTTCGGCTTTGCATACTTCTGATTACGAACTACTTGGTCGTTCTCTCGAAGATATAATTATAGAGCCTATTCGTTCGGTTTTTATACCACTTTTTTATGAAGTGAAGCAAGCTGCAAAAGATGCCGGAACGCTCGGTAGTGGAATTTCAGGGTCGGGTCCTTCTATTTTTGCACTGAGCAAAGGCTTGGAAACTGCAACAAAAGCTGCCGAAGCCATGAAAAAAGTTTATGCTCAAACAGATATTGAATTTGATATTCATGTGTCGAAAATAGCAGCAACAGGTTGTAGATTGCTCTAATTAAAATGTGTTTATAAAGTCCATTTTTATAATTAGCTACGGCATTTATGCCGTAGTAAATAAATAAATGTCCCCATGGGCTTTAGCCCAAAAGCTTAGAATAAGGGCTAAAGCCCAAACCATCTTTCAATTTTCTTACACCGCCCTAAAGGACGGTGCTAGTTATTTTGAGTTTATAAACAGACTCTAATTAAAAAAAAGTCAAACAACATCTTATCTTTTTTTATAATTTTTAAAACTAATTTGCATAAATTTTCAAAAATGAACTATAAAAGTACCAATAATAAATCGGAAATAGTTAATTTCGACCAAGCAGTAGTAAAAGGTTTGGCTGATGATAAAGGTTTGTTTTTTCCGTTGGAGATTCCAAGATTACCAGATTCTTTCTTTGAGAATCTCAAAACTATGAAACTTAGCGAAATAGCATTTCAATTCTTAAAACCTTATGTAGGGAACGTGCTAACTGAAAAGGAAATAGCCGATATACTAAATGATGCCCTCAATTTTGAAATACCTTTGGTAAAAGTTGCTGAAAATGTTTATTCGTTGGAGTTATTTCATGGTCCCACGCATGCTTTCAAAGATGTAGGCGCACGTGTGATGGCGCGTTTTTTGGCAAAGTTTTCGGGTAAAAACAAGAAAGTTACTGTTTTGGTAGCTACTTCGGGCGACACGGGAAGTGCTGTTGCTAGTGGGTTTTTAGATGTGGAAGGCGTTGAGGTTGTGGTACTTTACCCCAAAGGCATGGTAAGTACTATCCAAGAAAAACAATTTACTACGCTGGGCAAAAATATTACTGCTCTCGAAATTTCGGGAACCTTCGACGATTGCCAACGTATGGTAAAAGAGGCATTTATGGACAAAGAGCTTTCGGAGAAAATGAATCTCTCGTCGGCAAATTCGATTAATGTTGCTCGTTTTTTGCCGCAAGCGGTTTATTATTTTTATGCGTTTGCACAACTCAAAGACACACACAAACCTGTTGTGTTTTCGGTGCCTAGTGGCAATTATGGTAATTTAACGGCGGGGCTTTTTGCTAAGCAATCGGGTTTGCCTATTGACAAATTTATTGCCTCTTCGAATATTAATAATGTAGTTCCCAAATACATAGAGACTGGTAATTTTGAGCCTACTGCTTCGGTTCAAACCATTTCGAATGCTATGGACGTGGGAAATCCAAGTAACTTTGCTCGAATCTTGGAAATTTATAACCATTCGTGGAGCGAAATCACTAAAAACATTGAAGCTTATACCTTTAGCGACCACGACACCCGAAAAACAATGCGAGAAGTGTTTGAGGAAAACAATTACATTCTCGACCCACACGGCGCAGTAGCTTATTGTGGATTAAGAACTTATATGCAAAAGCACGACGTTGTGGGAATTTTCTTAGAAACAGCTCACCCTGCTAAGTTTTTTGAAACCGTAGAAGAAAGCATTCCTATTAAAGTTAAAATACCAGATAATTTACAAGAAAGCTTGAAAAGAGAAAAGCTTTCGATTCAAATGAATAACTCCTTTGACGAACTAAAACATTTTTTATTAAACACCTTTGTGAATTCTGAATTGACTAAGGTTTAACGAAAATAAAAAAACCAACGCAAAACGTTGGTTTTTTTTATTTCTAACCATTAATCGTTAATCATTATTTTTCAGGTGCATTTTCCAAAATGTGTAAAAGCCAATCCCAAAACATTTGAACGGTTTTAATTTCAAGTCTTTCATCTGGTGAATGTGCGCCTTTTATGGTTGGTCCAAAAGAAACCATATCCAAATATGGATACTTTTCTAAAAACAAACCACATTCCAAACCTGCATGAATTGCTTTTACTTTAGGAATATTTCCAAAAACACTTTCGTAGCTTTTGCTGGCAATAGCTAGAATTTCAGAGTTTTGGTTTGGTTGCCAGCCGGGATAACCCGAATTGCTTTTGACCTTTGCATCTGCTAAGCGGAAAACAGACTGCACCATATTTACAATATCCGTTTTAGCCGATTCGACTGAGCTACGTTGGCTTGTTGTAACTACAATTGTGCTATTTTCGGCAAATTTGACTGATGCTAAGTTTGTTGATGTTTCAACCAATTCTGGAATCAAATCGCTGTAACGAATTTCGCCATGCGGACAAGCGTAGAGCGATAGCAGCAATTTTCGGCGTGCTTCCTTGTCAATTGCTGTTTTGGGTAATTTTATTTCTTCGCACACAACAAGCGCGTCGGGAGCTTTAAAACCTAGCTCGTTTCTAATGATTTGAGTAAATTCGTTGGCAAGCCCTTCTACAATTTCTTTTTTCTTTGAGGAGATTACAATATCGGCAAAAGCTTCGCGCGGAATTGCATTTCTAAGGTTTCCGCCATCGAATAGCGAAAGTTTGTATTCTATTTTGTTGATTAATTCAAACAAAAAACGATTCAAAATTTTAATTGAATTGCCCAAGCCTTTGTTAATATCATCGCCAGAGTGTCCGCCTTTTAAACCTTTTACGGTTATTCTAAAGGCTTCTCCTTTTTTTAGTTTTTCTTCTTCGTAAGTAAAAGTAGCCACGGTGTCTTTGCCTCCGGCACAGCCTATGTATAGTTCGCCTTCGTCTTCGGAGTCGAGATTTAATAAAATTTTCGATTCGATAAAATTCTCTTCCAAATTAAATGCTCCCGACATGCCGGACTCTTCGTCGATTGTAAACAAGCATTCAATAGCTCCGTGCTTTAAGTCAGTTGCTGCCAAAATAGCCAGTTGTGCTGCCACACCGATTCCATCGTCGGCACCCAGCGTAGTGCCTTTGGCTTTTACCCACCCGTTGTCGATGTAGGTTTGAATAGAATCTGTTTCAAAATTGTGTTCAGTGCCTTCATTTTTTTCGCAAACCATGTCGAGATGGCTTTGCAAAACAATTGATTTTTTATTTTCAAAACCGACAGTTGCAGGTTTTCGGATAACTACGTTGCCAATCAAATCTTTTTTTGCCTGAAGGTTATATTTTTTTGCAAATTCCAACAAGTAAGCAATGATTTTTTCTTCTTTCTTTGAGGGACGAGGAATTTTTGTTATATCATCAAAAAACTCCCATACAATCTTTGGTTCAAGTTCTCTTAATGTCATTCTATTTTTAATTATTGCCTTTAAAATTATAAGTTCAAATTCTAAGTTTAAATTTGCCAAATATACTTATTCTTTTTCAATATTCAAAAAAAAAAAATGGATTAAGTAATTGATAGCGTAACTTGATAGCGACCGAAATTTTAAGAAAAACAAAATTACGCGATTTTTTCCAAATTCTAATAACAAATTGTTGCATTGTTCAATTGTTCAATTGTTCAATTATTATTTTATCATTAAAAATTGAAAAAAAAATCAATTTTAGCTAATTTTTTCAAAAAGTCACCATTTTCGGGCTTTAGCCCAAATTGGGAGCGCATGTATTTTGGGCTAAAGCCTGATTTTCGGTGGTTTTCATTTTCCCGACCTGAAGGACGGGGCTAATTATTTTTTTTAAAACAACATCTATATAAAATACCGGCTTATTTTTGTTGTGTTGGGGGTCTGTTTTTGTTGGTTGGGTAGGAAAAATGGCTGATTTTAAGGCGAATAATACTTTGGGAGAATGATTTTTGGCGAATCCGATTGCTTTTTTGGTGAGTACGATGAGGTTTTTTT
>JFJP01040985.1_pt1 | contig 10351 bp, 8 predicted proteins | sample 431651 | NCBI WGS metagenome assembly JFJP01 (sample SAMN02602958, study PRJNA72255) | Microbial mat metagenome, whole genome shotgun sequencing project. | biome: fresh water; feature: sink hole; material: water; isolation source: purple microbial (photo- and chemosynthetic) mats found in... | reverse complement strand
GATTTCGCAATTACCTTTCCAAACTTTTTCTCATCCAGCTCAATCATGGACATTACGAGGTTATCGATAAGATTATCAGTTTCAGGATTATGATTGGATAAATCAGAAATTCTTTCAGAAATAGCTTCCTCATCTAGTTCTGCGATATGAGAAATCTTAATTCCATTGCGGTTTAGCAATGCAACATTTAAAATTCTTTTTAAGTCCTGATCATCGTAGAACCGGATATTTGTATTGGTACGCTTTGGATCAAGAAGATTGTATCTCTTCTCCCAAATGCGAAGGGTATGGGCCTTAATTCCCGTCAACTTCTCCAGATCTTTTATTGAATAATGCGCCATAAATGATTTTCTACAAACTGCATATGCTTAATAATGATTGTTGGATAAATAACAATGCTGACAGCAATTTGTTTAACGGGATAGAAAAAAGAATCAACAGAGTTTGTTATTCAGGATTTGAAAAAGGGAAGATTTTAGGGCCGGGTGAATTATTAATTCTGAATTTTCCGGATCAAACTTACCCCATCACGTAACGGAAGGATCAGGTTCTCAACTTTTGGATTACTCTGGATGTCATTATTGAAATTTCTTAAGGCAATGCTTGCTGGATCTTTATTTTCATCTTCAAATACAACCTTCCCGTCCCATAAGGTATTATCTGCCAGAATAAATCCACCTACTTTTACTTTGGGAAAAACCAGATTGAAATATGCTGAATACTGCTCTTTTTCTGCATCTATAAATACAAGATCAATCCCTGCTTCCTGCTGAGGGATAATATCATTGGCATCACCATTTTTGAGTTGAATTACTTCGCTGAGCCCTGCTTCTTGAAAAAACTTCGATGTTATCCCTGCCAACTCATCGTTAATTTCAATGGTGATAAGCCGGCCACCAGGTTTAAGTCCCCTGGCAAGACAAATAGCAGAATATCCTGTGTAAGTGCCAATCTCAAGAATGTAGGCAGGCTGCAGCATTCTGCTTATAAATTCAAGGAATTTTCCTTGTACCTGTCCACTTAGCATTCTTGGGTGGATTGCTTTCAGGTGCGTGTAGCGGTTAAGTCTGACTAAAACATCATCTTCAGCAGTTGAATGTGCTTCAATGTAATTCCATATTTCTTTATCGTAATCCGAAGGTTCCATCAACTGTATTTTAGTATGGAAAGACTCTTTGGGTCAAGAATGTCGTTTGCTGCATCCATAATTTGCATTGAAGTTACGGATTCGATTTTTTTACTGATTTCTTCAAGCGTATCGATACGGTTAAAAACAAGAAGCGTTTTCCCCATCGAAAGCATCAGGGCTTCATTATTTTCAGACATAATTGCTACCTGACCCAGGATTTGTTTCTTGGCCTTGCTTAACTGAAGTGAACCGAGAGGAATCTTACGAAGTTTTTCGAATTCCTGATAAACAAGCTTAAGACTTTTTTCAAATTTCCCTTTGTCGCAACCAAAATAAACCATGAAAATTCCAGTATCAGAGTAGGGTGTGTAATGCGATTCAACATCATACGAATAACCGTTTCTTTCCCTGAGACTCATATTAAGCCTGCTGTTCATGCCCGGTCCACCAAGGATGTTAGATAATAGCAACAGCGCCAATCTTCTTTCATCATTCACTTTGTAGGCAATGTTTCCGACCATACAATGGTTTTGGAAAGTATTTTTTTCGAGGGATTTAAACTGCGGCAGGTATCCGTTTGGAGCTATCCTGAACTTTGTCCGGTTCTTCGCAGGAACCGATCCGAAATAATTTTTACAGAAAGCTACAAGTCGGTTGAAATTTATATCTCCTACAGAGCATATAGCCATTTCAGAAGTTGAATAATTATTCCGGATAAACTGCTGTATGCTCTTACGATCGAATTTTTCAAGATTATCCGAAGTCCCAAGAATATTTCTCCCAATTGGTAGGCCATGATACACTTGTTCTTCAAAATCATCGAAGATTAGTTCTGAAGGATTGTCCTGATATGAGAGAATCTCATCCAGAATTACACTTTTTTCCTTGTTTATTTCTTTTTCAGGGAACACAGAATTAAAACAGATATCATAAATAAGCTCTATTGCACGCCTGTAATCACCTTTCAGAAAAGTGGCATGCACAGCAGTTTCTTCTTTTGAAGTATAAGCATTTATATCTCCGCCAACATCTTCCAGGCGTGATATAATATGGTAGTTTTTCCTGGTTTTTGTTCCTTTGAATATTACATGCTCAATAAAATGCGCCATTCCATGTTCGTCATCCTCCTCATCCCGCGAACCGGTAAGAACAATAAAACCAAAATGAGCAACCAGTGAAGCTGAAGGCTGATGAACCAGGCGTATGCCATTATCGAACTCGTGAATCTGAATCTTCATGGATTTAAATTGCCTGCAAAGTTAGCTTTTTTTATAATCCATAGGAGAATTTTACCATTTGCGCAGGACAGATAGTTTTTTATGCATTTTCAGTTATAAAGAGTTGCAAAAAGCAGAATCCGGAAGATTTGAACTCCTTTCTAAAGCATTAATTAAGAATATGATACATCATGAAGTGTAAAGAAAAACAACAGGTGTATATAAAATATACACAATACATAACAAACTAATATACAGTATATAAGAACCCTTTCAGGGATCAGGTGTTTAAAAACTCAACACTATTTATGTTTAGATATTAATCAACCGAATTTTTAAGTGATTATAAATCAACGCTATACAAGCATATATTTTCTTTGGCACTATTGTTGCCTCGCCCATTTTATTAAACATAATAATGGACAGCCATGAAAAACAAGATTATTTTTATTTCCAGCGTACTTCTACTGTTGTGTGTTGGTCTCATCAGCAGAGAATCTCAATCAACAGCAAATTCTCCTGACCAGGATTCAATTACTGTTTTAAGTTCACCAGACCTGATTGCTCTCGCCTCAATCTGGGCTGAAGAATATCAAAATTTGAATCCCGGCTTAAAGATTAGCATAATCCCTGTTACTGAAATAGGAGTGACAGATTTAAACGAAGGATCAAATATGGGTTTTGTATCACAGGAATATTTCTTATTGTTAAACAGAGAGTCAATCTGGAAAGAAATTGTTGGTCGCGATGTATATGTTCCTGTAATTAATTCAGGAAATCCATATCTGAATGAAATTCTTGTGCAGGGAATTTCGTCTGAGAATCTTGCTCAGGTTCTTACAAATTCTGAAAAAATGAACTGGGGAACTCTGTTTGAAAACGCAAAAAGTTCTCCTGTAAAATATTATTATGTTGAGAATGAATCAGTGAAATCGGATGTTGCAGAATTCCTGAAAACAGACAAAAATACAATTGAAGGTATCAGCCTGGAAGGGACAGAACAATTGGTATCCTCAATTCAGAAAGATCAATATGCAATCGGTTTTTGCAAGCTTACCGATATCCTTGATTCTGAAAAGCAACAAATTAAAGAAAACATACAACTGATGCCTATCGATAGAAATAACAACGGTAGGATTGATTCCAACGAAAAGATTTATGATGATCTGAATTCTTTCACCCGGGGAGTCTGGATAGGAAAATTTCCTAAGGCATTGTACAGCAATATTTATTCTGTTGCATCGGAAAAACCTACCGGAGCATCTGAACTTGCATTTGTGAAATGGGTGCTTACCGATGGACAGAAATATATCATCCCAACCGGATATTACGAGCTTGCATACCATGAGCGTCAATCAAAAGTTGACCAACTGATTGCCTCGAACATTGAAATTGCAGCTCCCCTTAAGGAAGCATCCAACCTGAAGCTAATATTATTTATTATCGCTGCAATAGTTGCAATTGGATTCTTACTGGATGCGGCAGTACGCTATTTCAGAAAGCAAAAATCAGAGGGAAGTCTTTCCGGCTCATTTGTCCAAACTGTGTTTAATGAATCTTCACTCACCATTATGAATGGTTTATATTTCGATAAAACCCATACCTGGGCATTTATGGAAAAGGATGGTCTGGTTAAAATTGGAATCGATGATTTTCTTCAACATCTTACCGGAACAATAACCCAGGTTAAGATGAAAAGCCCCGGAGAAAGAGTTTCCAAGGGTGAACCTATTCTTTCAATTGTTCAGAAAGGGAAACAGCTTCAAATCAATTCACCGGTGTCCGGGATAATCAGGGAGCAAAATAAGATTCTCCTTTCAAACTCAGCTTTAATGAACTCCTCCCCATATTCCGAAGGTTGGGTATATATGATTGAACCTTCCAACTGGTTAAAAGAAATCCCTTTTTTATTCATGGCAGATAAATACAGAAAATGGATAAAAAACGAGTTTTCCCGACTTAAAGATTTTCTTGCAGCGGTGCTGAAACCAGATGCATTGCAATACAGTCAAGTTGTACTTCAGGATGGAGGTGAACTCAAGGATAATCTGCTTTCTGAAATGAATCCACAGGTTTGGGAGGAGTTTCAAATAAACTTTCTGGATGCTTCTAAATAAGCATTGAAAAAAGTAAATAAGTATAGTATTAAAGGCCTTATTACTAACATTTTAAAAATAAAACATTATGGGTTTAGATCGACGTGGGTTTATGAAGACCCTCGGCATTGCAGGACTTACACTCGCAATTGGTAATGAATCCCAAGCCAAACCGAAGGAAGAAGAATCAGTTGAGTTCTATGGAATGCTTTATGATTCGGCACGCTGTGTAGGTTGTCAGTCTTGTGAGGTAGCATGCGCAGAAGCACATGGCTTTCCTGCATCAACTGACGAACTTCTTGCAGGGGTTGAGCGAAAAACAAATGAAACCAGAAGAACTGTTATTAATGCCTACACCACTCCTATTGGAGAAGTGTATCGCAAAACGCAGTGTTTCCATTGCAACGAACCTGCATGCGGAGCAGCCTGTCTTACACAGGCTATGCATAAAACCCATGAAGGAGCTGTTATCTGGAGAGGAAACAAATGCATGGGATGCAGATATTGTATGGTTTCATGCCCATTCGATATTCCAAAATTTGAATACCATAGCGCAAATCCAAAAATTGAAAAATGCGATATGTGTTACGACAGACAAAAAGAAGGCAAACTTCCTGTTTGCGTTGAAAATTGCCCGGGTGATGCATTGATGTTTGGACCCCGCAGAGAGCTCATTAAAGAAGCCAGAAGAAGAATTCATGAGAACCCGGATATGTATTATGATCATATCTATGGTGAACACGAAGCAGGGGGAACAGGATTCTTACAGCTGTCTCCGGTACCTTTTGAACAATTGGGATTGAATACTAAAATTCAGAAATCCTCATATCCTGAACTTTCAAAAGGATTCCTATATAGTGTTCCAACAATTTTCGTTCTCTGGCCTGCAGTTTTATTAGGCATTCATGAAGCAACTAAAACTAACAAATCTAACGAAGAAGAACATGAGTAATATCGACTATACCTTACAGAATAATCCGGATACGCAATCTACCTGGAAATTTCTACTCTCTGAGCTAAAACCCAAAGGGAAATGGCTTACACCTTTTAATATTATTTCAATCCCGATAATACTCTTAGGCCTGGTTCTGATTGTTATCAGGTTCTGGAAAGGCCTTGGTGCTGTTACAAATCTTACCCAGGAAGTCCCCTGGGGATTGTGGATAGGTTTTGACGTGGTTACAGGTGTTGCTTTTGCCGGGGGAGCTTATGTGCTAACATTTATGGTGTACATCCTGAACATGAAAAAGTACCATTCCATAGTAAGGATAACTGTTTTGAACGGCTTTCTTGCATACGTATTTTATGCAGGAGCCTTGCTGTTGGATCTGGGCCGTCCATGGAATGTCATTAACCCGATTATCGGGAATAATTTTGGAACCAGTTCTGTTCTATTTCTGGTGGCCTGGCACTTTCTGTTATACATGATCGCCCAGCTGATCGAGTTTTCTCCTGCAATTGCTGAATGGCTTGGAGCAAGACGTGCGAGGAAGATACTATCCGGAATGACGATTGCCGCGGTAATATTTGGTATTACCCTGTCTACCCTTCACCAGTCGGGATTAGGGGCACTTTTTCTTATGGCAAAAGATAAAATCCATCCCCTCTGGTATTCAGAATTTATTCCGGTAATGTTTTTTGTGTCCAGCGTTTTTGCAGGTCTTTCAATGGTTATTTTCGAGGGATCTATAAGCCATAAAGTTTTTTCTGATAAGATTAGTGAAAAAGACCATCATGCCCAGAACGGCATTATAATCGGCTTATCAAAAATCTGCGCAGGAACTATGTTCGCCTACTTTTTCCTTCAGCTTCTTGTATTTATTCACGGTCAGCACTGGGATTTGCTAAATACTCCAATGGGTTACTGGTACCTTCTGGAAATGATTGGTTTTGTATTGTTACCTATGTCCCTTTTCTTTGTTGCGTACAGGAAAAACAATGTTTTGCTTATCAGAATCGCAGCAATACTGACTATGCTCGGGATCATTCTGAACAGACTTAACGTTACTGTAATTGGCTTCAGATGGGATGCTGCTATTCGCTACGTTCCAACCTGGATGGAGCTTGTGGTTACTCTTGCAGTAATATTTACCGAGATATGGATTTTCAGATGGGTTGTTAACCGTCTGCCTGTTTTACAGGACCCCCCTTCCTGGGTAAAGGAAAATAAATAAATTTTATTAACCGCTGACCCTTCTTTTAAAGGGGGAGGCAAAAAAACTTAAAAAAATGGACGGATTTAGTTATCACAACATTTTCGCAACAAAAGGAATAGAATATATTGCAATAATTGCATTCCTTACTTTGCTGATTCCTTTCTGGATGCTTTTGAACAGACAGTCAAAAGCTAAGAGCTTAAAAAAGACTTTAGGTATTCTCTCATCAAAGGTTTTAAGAATTCCACAGGGTTTGTTCTTCAGTAAAAACCATACCTGGACACATCTGGAAAAATCGGGTGAAGCCAAAGTGGGACTGGATGATCTGCTGCTGCATATTACCGGAGAGGTAAAATTCAGTAATCTTAAAAATCCGGGCGATACCATCAGGAAAGGAGATCTTTTAACTGAAATTGATCAGAACGGGAAAGTTCTTCAGGTCTATTCTCCTATCTCAGGAAAAATCGTCACAACCAACGAAAACCTAAACGAGGATCCTGATTTATTGATTGCAGATCCTTATGGCCTGGGCTGGGTTTATAAAATCAAACCTTCCAGCTGGGTAAAAGATACAAATTCATATCTGCTTGCAGAAGATGCAACTCAATGGTCAATCAAAGAGTTGGAGAGATTTAAGGATTTCGTAGCAGAATCGTTGAAAAAACATTCTCCTGAGCCCTCTTTAGTCATACTCCAGGATGGTGGTGAATTGCGCGATAACGCCCTTTCTGAACTTCCGGGTGAAATTTGGAAAGACTTTCAGGATTCTTTTTTAAAAATGAGTGTTTAAAATTTCCTGAATGTGATTTAATAGCAGGTTTTTTATAACTTGCATGTTGTCGAAAGTTTACTTTACACCAATGTTTCACAAAGTCAATAAATTAGTATTATTGACTTTGTGAAATTTTTAGCAGGAATTGTTTAAGCATAAGCAGCCTGAAGAGGAGTAGCATCCGCAAGACCTTACAATTAAGGATTTTTATCATGACCTTTTTCAATAAAATCAGAACAATAAAAATTCTGGGAAACCCAGTCCTTAAAAGTTACTTGAAATTCAGGTCTTCTATTTACAGCCGTGTAGTTTATACTATTACCTTATTATCGATTGTACTTTTTGTTTCATTTGGAATTATTTTCAGATCAGTTAACGAGCAGTACCTGAATACGGTTATTAGACAGAATGGAAATAATGTGGGGTCTATGGTTGAAGGTGCTCTTTATTACTCCATGCTGGAGAATGATAAGAGCGCTTTGCAAAGAACACTTGATGTTATTAATACAATGTCAGGAATTGATGATGTAAATATGTATGACAGCCGCGACAGTTTGGTTTATTCATCGTTTTCTCCCGATAACCTTTCCCACAGTAATCCAAACTGTATAAGTTGCCATGCAGATCTGCAAAACATGTTTCCTCCAATGGAGAAATCTTATCGGATTATTGATGTAGACAGTGATTGCAATATGAATCTGAACGATCAGAGTCAGAGGTCCCTGATAATCAGATCTCCCATATTTAATGAGAAATCATGTTATACCAGCTCCTGTCATGCCCACAAGGAAACTGATGTGGTTCTGGGATCCCTCATCATCAAAATCCCTTTAAAAGACCTGGATGCTGCAATTGAAAAATCTTCAACAGAATTTTATGTATTGGCAATTATTACCACTTTTTTGCTGGTTCTGTTTTTGATTTTATTTACAAGAAAAAAAATAAAAATGCCGTTAAATGCAATCATTCAGGCCAGTAAAGATGTTTCGAACGGAGATATGAGCAAAAGACTCGAAATAAAACACCGTCAGCTGGATGATATGAGGATGGTATCTATAGCCTTTAATAATATGCTCGACAATCTTGGTTCTGCAAATCTTGAATTGCAGAACTGGTCGCAACAGCTTGAATATAAAGTTCAAAAGAAATCAGAAGAGTTGCTGGAGGCTCAGAATGAACTGATTCATATCGAGAGGATCGCATCCCTTGGGAAATTGTCATCTTCAGTGGCGCATGAGATTAACAACCCGCTTTCAGGAGTTTTAACATATACAAAACTAGTCCATAAGCAGCTCAGCAAGATTGACGTGGATCCGGTTAAAAAGGAATCAATGCTGCAAAACCTGAAAGTTATTGAAACAGAAACCAAACGTTGCGGGGATATTGTAAAGGGCTTGCTTGATTTTTCAAAAAAAGACCAGCAGAATTTTGAGAACTGCCATCTTCATCAGATCCTGAAGGAAACTTATGATTTGATGTCGCATCAGATGAAGATCGAAAACATCAGCTTCCTTACAGATTTCATTGCACATAATGACCTGATTTATTGCAGTCCCAATCAGATCAAACAGGCATGCGTAGCCATGCTTGTCAATGCTTCTGAAGCCGTTTCTGAAAGCGGGGAAATTATTATCCGGACTCTGAATAATGATGATCATACAGTTAGATTTGAGATTGCCGACAATGGTTCAGGTATATCCCCTGAAGATATTTCACATATCTTTGAGCCGTTCTTCTCTGCAAAACAAAAGGCAAGCGGAATAGGATTGGGATTAGCCATTGTTCATGGAATTATTCAAAGTCACAAAGGAACAATTGATGTTAAATCCGAGCCTGGAAGAGGCACAACATTCTCTGTTGTTATCCCAACCGTAAAGGAATAATTCAGAGCTGTAAGTCAGAAAGATATTTATACAGGAAATTGTCCTGTAGTAAAAGCATTTTAAAACCCTCAGCACCATGAGCAAGAAAATCTCCATACTGATTGTCGACGACGAAGCCTCTGTCAGAGATTCACTTTACAGCTGGTTTATTGAAGATGGCTATATTGTTGAATCGGCCGAAAATGCCAAAAAAGCACTTTCCATGCTTGAAACTCGAAGTTTCGATATCATTCTGGCCGATATTAAGATGCCCGGTATGGACGGTTTGGAGATGCAACGCAGGATCAAAATGCTGAACAAGGATTCGATTGTAATTATTATGACAGCTTTTGCATCTGTAGACACAGCTGTACGAGCATTGAAAGACGGTGCATTTGATTATATTACAAAACCTTTTGATCCCGATGATCTTTCTCACCTGATCCGGAATGCAACTAAGCAAATCAATCTTAAAACTGAAAATGAAGCTTTAAAGGAAAAGGTATCTTCCCTTGAAAATGTGGAAGACCTGATTGGGACCAGTTCAGCAATGAGGAAGGTTTTGAAGGATGTGGAAAGCGTAGCTCAAAGCAACTCCTCTGTTATCATTACCGGTGAAAGTGGTACAGGTAAGGAGCTTATTGCCAGGGCTATTCACTCCAATTCAACTCGAAAATTCTTTCCTCTGGTGAGCGTTCATTGCGGAGCACTTACCGAGAGTCTGCTTGAGAGTGAATTATTTGGTCACGAAAAGGGAGCCTTCACCGGTGCTATGTATAACCGGAAAGGTAGGTTTGAAATGGCCGACGGAGGCACAATTTTCCTGGATGAGATCGCAACCATTTCCTCCAAAATGCAGGTAGAATTGCTTCGGGTTCTTGAATCAAAAACATTCATACGGGTAGGGGGTAACAAGGAGATTACCTCTGACTTCAGGGTAATTTGTGCCACCAACAGGGATCTGAAAAAGATGGTGGAAAACGGGACATTCCGCGAAGACCTGTTTTACCGGCTCAATGTTGTGAATATTACCGTTCCCCCGCTCCGGGAACGTACGGAGGATATTCCTTTGCTTGTAGATTATTTTATCAGGAAATATTGCACTTCCATGAGCAGGGA
>JFJP01040984.1_pt1 | contig 10351 bp, 5 predicted proteins | sample 431651 | NCBI WGS metagenome assembly JFJP01 (sample SAMN02602958, study PRJNA72255) | Microbial mat metagenome, whole genome shotgun sequencing project. | biome: fresh water; feature: sink hole; material: water; isolation source: purple microbial (photo- and chemosynthetic) mats found in... | reverse complement strand
GCAAGGCTTCTACCCGAACCTCTTTTAGCCTTTTTGCTTTTGGCTGGTTGATGGCCGTTACATATCCTGCAAACTCTTTTAATAATACTTTATTACGTAATACTTCCCTGTCTTTAGCTTCATTAGGGTCGGGTGTACGCCATTTGCCATCTGCTTCTTGTATAAAGCTTTCATTGAGTATGTCTTGTAATTCAGGTAAGGTATCGCCTTTACGAAGCGATTGCGTAGCAATACGAAAATCGGGCATGATTTCATTGTATTTTTGGTGCTTTTCCCGAAGTCTTGCTTTGAGCCATTCGATAGCATCCGATTCGTTGGTGACGATTAAAGATAACTGCACAAAATTTGGAGATTGGGCTTTTTTCTCATCGTATTCGGCAGCCTGTTCTGCTGTAAAAAACATGCCATCGCGCTCTACAAATCGTTGCTTTAAGCCCTCCTGATATTTATTTAAGTCGAGAGGAATGGATAAACCATTAACTAAAAAGTAAGATATCACCCTATCCCATAGCACCCTTGGATCTCTAGATATAACTGTGACTCTTTTATCATTCTTGATGCTTATTATCGCGGAGTTGTTCAGTATATCCTGAGTTAAATCCCAAACTGTGTTCTCGTCATTGTTAACGTTTCCTTCCTTAGAATAATTTTTGTTTGGCTTTAAACAAGTGATTGCTAAATCCTCTTTTACAGCATTCGGCCCAATCATTCCTACAAAACCAGGCCTCTCTTTATCTAAGATATCTACAGAAACAATTAAGAAGCCAGCTTTCCTTAATGCATATTGAATTGCATTCCAAACCGCAGCACTGCTGTTGCTAAATTCTACAGTTATCCATTTGCCAGGTTTTAAAATACGATTATATTCCTTGAAGCAATCAACCATAATATCTTGATAGTCTAACACCGTTTTTGATTGAAAATCATTTGTTATTGCTTCCCTTTTACTGTTAGTTATAACCTTAAGCCATGATTCCGATAAAAGATTTAATTCAGAGTACATAATATTACCACCAAACGGAGGGTCTGTGAATATGTAATCGATCGAATTTTCGGGTATTAGGATATTTGTAGCTGAACATGTTTGAATTACATTTTTTCCGTTTACATTTATCGCTTTCGCTATTTTTCCAAATTGATATTTTATTTGTTCAATCGCATTATTCTCCACAAATAAAGGCGGTATATAAAGAGTGTTTGCTCGAGGACCTACTAGGGCTCTCCCACCATGTTCTGGCATATATCTATTTAACTTAGTTAGTTTAGGTAATGCAGAAGTTAAAATAAATAGCGGAATATTGCTATTTATGTTTTGGCATAGTTTAAGAAATCTGTCAATAACAAGTAAAGTTCTCTCTGGGTAGAATTGAAATAAATACCTATATCCATGTGATTTTAAAGGCTGTCCAAGATTTACTCCATCTGGATTGATTATTTTTGGAATTGAACTATTGCGTAATTGCTCATTTACTTTCTCATTAATTTGTTCCTCATAATTATCTGATAATTTTAATTTCTTAGTTTTTTTGTCATAAAAATTAACGAGAGAAAGATTAATTTTTGCAGTTCGTTCAGTCTCCTTCGATATCTCGTTATAATTTGTATTGAAATAAATTGGTAACGCTCTTGAATCACGTATTGCCTTGCAATAAGGACAAGTTATTTTGTCAAGTCTTTTGAAATTGGATAAATTTTTATGATGGTAAGCAATATCAAAATAATTGCTTGTTTTATTACACGTTTCACAAACTATAACGGACGACCATACTAGATAATTGATTTTATAGCTTTTGCTATTAATTTGTGTTTCGTATAAGTAGGATAGTTCTGTATCAAGCTTGTTAAGAATACTTTCAATATTGTTTAGTTCATCTTGAATATTGCCATTATTATAAACTGCAGATATATGGGATGCTATGGGGGACAAGTCACTGGCAATACATTGGCGTTTTCCCCAATTTGGTAATTGGTTAAAAGATTTCGAAAATTCACTTTCAATAAGGTATTTTGTTTCATTATCTGGTTTGCCGCATAACGCTGAAGCAACACCAGTCATTCCTGTTCCGCCAAATGCATCAATAATAATATCACCAGGCTGAGTGTAATGAAGTATATACCTCATTATCGCTGGATGAGGCACTTTTGTGTGGTAACTATGAGCCATATAAATGGGATTGTTTTTTCCTTCCTTTACATCTGCTGCATAAGGTTCATCTACATGGAAATCTTTTTTTCTCCCTTTAATATTTTCTTTCTCCTTTTCCCATTCAGCAATAAAATCATTCAACCAAGGGTTTGGGCATGCGGTATAATAGGGAGGGTCGCTAAGGTTCACAATATCCTCGTCATCACCAATGGGAAAGCCTTCTATTTTTTTTAATTCGGGTGATTTTGCCCGTAGTTCGTTACGATAGTGTTCTCTGCGTTCTTCTTCAGAGTTAAATTCTTTGCCGAGGCATATTATTTTTTCTTGCTTGCTCATTTTGTTTTGCGTTTTAAAAGTTCGAGTACCAACCTGCCTTTTAGGGTGGTTAGGTATTTTTGATTGGGGCTAGTGGGCTTGTTGGGTATGGTCATGGTAAGCCAGCCAATAGCTTCGAGTGGCTGAATGTAGTTTTCAAAATTGTTGGCATTATTTACAATTAGTATCCCTTCTAAAAGTTCTTTCCTGCTTTTGGGCGATAGTGCTAATTTTATTATTTGAATTACTTTTTCAGCTATACCTCCAGCTATACCTCCAGCTATACCACTAACTATATCATCAGCTATATCATTAGCAACACATATAGCCTGATATTCAGACTGTTCAATAAACAAAACTATATCATTAGCTATACCTCCAGCTATACCTCCTTCATTATCATTGCCGCTAAGTAGTAGTATTTTGTCGAGCAAGGTATTAATCCCCTGCAAGTCCCATACAACGGAACTAATATCAATAGTAACTAATGGTTTCTGTATAAAAGCAGGATGGATAAAAAGCTCTACTTCAAAAAAAGTACGATTATCATCAGAATTAAAACGAGGTTCGGGCGAATTATTGTTTTTTAACGCTTTAAGTATGGTAGGAATACCTGTTGCTCTGCCTTCGGTTAATTCCAACTCTTTTAAAAACTCACCTAAACGACGGTTACGGTATCTGCGAGACCGCACCAACCCGGTATTAAAAGCTTGGATTTGGATTGACCTATCGGGGCCCCCTTGATTTATAAATATGATAGAATTTGAGTAAATTCGGATTTCAATAGGTTCACGTTGTTGGTAATCGCGGTGATAAAAAGCATTCACCAAGGTTTCTTCAATGGCCTGTAGAGGATAGTTCCAAATACGGGTACTTTCAGCCCTATCCTTAGGTTTTATAATTCTCTCTTCGAGAAAATTGGTTTTAAGAAAATCGAGGGTGCGTTTAATTTGTTCGGGAATAGGACCTTTTATGGGCTGGTATTCAGTATACGGAGCCGCTTCGCCATGGGGGAAATACACTATTTCAACCTGAGTATATGGAAAGTGCTTTGATGGGTCTTCAGAAAACATCATTAAGCTCACATTGCGAGGAAAAAGTTGTTCATTAGGCCCCGAAAGCAAAGCCATTTGCTGCTGAATCTCAATGCTGCTCACTTTGCCAATATCGTCGGCAAGTTTACTTTCAATTTTACGGAGATGGTCTTGAACCAACACCATAGAAATATCGTTAACCGAAGCTTGAGTATTGGCACGGTCGTCAAAAGGGATGTTGTTTGACAAAGAAATCAATTCTTCTTTATCGGCATTTTTTGCTTCAATAGAGCTGGCATATTTTCTGATAAAGTATTTCCAAACCTTATGTTTGGCAGTAATAGTTTCGGGTACTTCATAAGGCCGTTCATTACCTGGAAGAACCCATAAAACTATTATTTGTTTATTATCGACTTCTTCTATAAAAATTTTTGGAGCATAATAAGGCCTTATGGAATTATTGAGAGCTATCATCTCTTTCTGAATCTCACCAATTTCTTTGGTTGAAAGACCTTTAACGGGACGATTGGCAATCTTTGTTTCAATATTCTCAGATACGCCAATTAAAAGATAGCCGCCACCAATATTTTCGAAGTCATTTGCAAAAGCACAAATACTGCGGCATATAGCATCAGGATTCCAACCTTCTTTATATTCGATACGGTCTGATTCCACTGTACGAGCTGAAAGTAAATCTTCTATGTTGATGTGTAATGCCATATGTGAATCTGGAATTAGTTAATTTTGAATCTGGAATCAAAAATAATCAGGAATTTTTAATCTGAAATCTAAAAATTCCTGATTCTCGATTCCCAATTCCTCATTTTACTATTATTCTAACCTTATTTCTTTCCTTCCCTGCACACAAACCATCAATGTAGCTGGTTAATGTGTCAATGGCTTCTTGCGGTGTTAAAGGTTTGCTCAATTGCTTGCGTATATCGTCCATTGTTATTTCTACTTTATCAATACCCTGTGCAAACTGTGCAATTAAATTCCTAAGCCTTGAAGCATTATCAGCAGTTAATTCCACCTTGCCTGTTCTGAAATCTTCTACCAGTTGCTTATCATTTGCATTTAGGATATCCATATTTTCTTGTACCGATGGGTCTTTGAAAACAGACCGCATGGCAGTAGTCCATTTATCTAAAATGTTATCCAACTGCTCTTCTAATTGATGGATATTGAAAGTTGGTTTGCCGTAATACTCCCGTGGATTAAAATCGTGGTAAGGCTCTGCCAACACTTTTGTTTTGGTTAACGAGGCATCTGCTTCACGAAGTGAAGTAATGCTGTTTACCCAATTTTGATATTCTGTAGCAGTTATAAACTCAGAATCCTTTATGATATCACAGATGCGTTTTTTCTCACTTCCTAATATCCTCACTTTTGCTAAATCATCTTGTTTGGATAATCGGCATTTGGTGTATTGGTTTAAGTAATAATCGGCATAGCGGTCAATCAATGAATTAAGCAATGCTTCAAATTTTTTAATATCTGCTTCTTTGTTGCTTGCCAGTATTGCGGGTAATTGGTCAATGGCAGTTTTCATTTCATCAAACAAAGGTTTTTCTTGTTCCACCACATAAGATTGTGCAGTGTATAAGTAGCCTATCATTTTCTCAAATTTTTCTGCTTTTTCTTGCAGCTTATCTACTATGGTACAATGCATCCATGCCTTAAAAGCATTCGTTAATTCCTGCTCGGTAAATTTGAACGCCTTTAGTTTTCCATAAGAATTGTAAGATTGAATACTATCTAGCATATTGCCTAATGCTTCCAATTCTGTTTTCATACCCGCACTATCGGTATCACTTAGTAATGATACATTTCGGCATTTTAAACCTTGTGCCACAGTAGCTTTTGTTTTTACTACTCGTTGCGCTTTGGTTTTGGCTTCGGTAATAATCTTGCTTATGGTTTCGGGCTTTTCTAGTTCGGAAGTAAAATCGGGCAAGCCCAAACAATTAAACAATGCCTTTAGGTTTTTAACTGGAATGCCTTGTGGCTGCTTGATGTGTTGAAAAGTAAAATAATCCTCTTCGGAAAGAGAAAGCACTGTTTCGATATTGGTAGCAGCAAGATTTTTGCTTCCTGACCAGTTAACTTCAATATCGCCTTTGTATGCCAATGCAGCCAATACGATAAACTCCAATTGATAATCGATGTTAAATTCTTTAGAATACCATAAGTTATCCGCAGCAAAATGAGGATAGAGAATTTCTGATTTATTTATTACAGCACCATCGCCAGCATCTTTTAATTTTTTAAGTATATTTCCGGCATACTTACTATTATCAGTAACTATCGACAAGCCGCTCCATAAGCCCAATCCGCTAAGTATGGCCTCTCCATTTCTATTGGGATTTGACGGGTTTGTAATTTTCTTTAGAGCAGCGTTTATAGTGCCACTGTAATTTTCTTTTGACAATGGAAGTTGCAAATCGTTAAATGCAGGATAGTGAGGGAACTTGTCATTAAAGGCTTTATTCAAAACCTTTGCAGCTACTGTTCGGAAAATCATTTCTTTGGTAGAGCCTTCACCGGGAAGAGGAAAAGACTTTAGTGTTTTACTATCGCCTTTGTAAATCACTTTTGTTTTATCTGAATATTCTTTATCAAATAGAGCAATGGCTTTACGCAGGTATTCCTCAATTTGACTGCTGAATAAAGCTTTTTGATTGGTAGGCGCAGAACCATGTTTGGCTTTTGCAGCACCGTATAAACAAATAACATCTTTAAATTCATCTGACAAACCTGCTACATCAAAATACACTTCATCTGATTCATCATTTCTGTTGATGGTATTGAATAAAGGACAAAAGAAAATATAGTATTGCTGTATAGGTTCTGTGGTACTTCTTTCATTAGGGTTTCCAAAAAAGATATATCCTAAACGGAAACTTTTTTTATCTAACCATTCTAAAGAGTGCTGCCAAATTTTGAATCCAGAACGGTAAGAATCTTGCTGAATTTCTAACACATATTGCAGGAAGTCAAAATAATATTGGTCTGCTTGGTCAGTATCTTTCTTGATTACTTCATCAGCATAATCACGAATTAATTGAGGAATATTGATGCCACCTTCTGTACGAATATAAAAATCGGAACTTATGGTATCTTGGTCAACATATTGACCTGCGGTGGCGGTAACCAATTGTTTGGCTGTGCTATCAATAGCAGCTAAAAGCAATTCGGGTTCATCTACATTAGGAATGCTTACACATAAATCTTCCTTTAAACTGTGGGCACTTGCTCCATTTCGTTTATCTAAATCATCGCATAAAATACGAATTGCCAATGCTTGAGCTATGCTCTGGGCAATATTCTTTCTGTTGGCTCTTGCGCCTGTAAAATGGTTTGTAATTCTACCTGCAATAATATCAACCTTGTCACGAACCATTCTGATGTCAGGTATGGCAAGCATAGCAGGGTTACTTGCTAAATCTGACCAATAGGTATCATAAGTAATTAATCCTGGATTATTATTAGGAACTTCTTTTTCTAAAATATCTTCAAACTTTACTGAAAGTACTTTCAAGATTTCACGCTGGCTTTTACCATGCTTTATTTTTTCGAAATAGCTTACATAATTGGGGTGAACAGGAAAGAGATCAATAAATTCGTTGAGGTTGGTATTGATGCCTTCAAAGAGGTGAGCAAACTTTAAGAGATGTTCTTGAATTTTAGCCTTTTGATGTATATCCTTTTTAAGCAAACGTTCCTTTACCACATAGGAAACATCTTCTTTAGTGATGTTCAAATCAGAATAGCGGTCTTCAATTTTATTGAGCATATCTGCCTGAAACTGAAATTCTGGTGAACGATATAACAACTCCTGCACGCCAAACATTAGCTTGAAACGTGAATTATCGCAAGCTTCACCTAACTGACGCAATAGCATCAAATCATTGTGGAGTTCATTGGGCTTTCTGCCTTTAAGGTATTCCAATAACTCATCAATTACGATAAGAAAATGATGTTCCAGAAACATAGCTTCAAACTCAGCCATCATCTGTTGAATCAATTCCTTCCAACTAAAATGTGAATCAGCATCAAATTTGAAATCAACTCCTTCCTTTTTCAGAAACCTTTCGATTTGTGCAAAAACAATATCTTTTAATGGCTTATCTGTACCAATTTCAAAACGCAGCACCTTGTATTTTCCGGCTACTGGTTTGAAGATGTTTTTTAATTCTTCATTCTGAATATGCTTTACTAAATCGGCATTCTCTGCAATAGCCGAAACCAATGACATTAAGTGAGATTTACCCGTACCGTAACTACCTACTACCTGAATACCTTTTGTTTCATAGCTTGGTTCTGTTACAAGATTTTTAATTATTATTTCCCGCAAATCTTCTTGCATTTTCTTTGAGAAAACAAATGTTTTCACAAGGTTTTCTGCTACTGAAAGTTCACTGGCATTTACCAGTTTAACAACCGAAGTAATAGGTTCAAATTGTATGAGTTCTTTATATTGCATAAAGCAGTTTTTTTAATTGCGGTTCTGAAAAATCTAAGAAGTAATTATTTTTTTGTGTAGGCCAAACTAATTTATCAGGTATCTCTGATTGATTTTCCCAAATGATAATAAGAGAGGTTGATTTAGAAAATTCTTTAAATAGTTGCACAGCATTCAATTCAAGACTAGCCTCCATTAGAATACCAAAATTGTATATAGCAACCATATCATTTCCCATACCAAATGATTTCGATTTAAACTTTTCTAATAGCTTTATAATAAAGTCATATACATCAATATTTAGATAGCGAAAGTCCTCCAAGCTATCGATGAAGGTTGCCAATTCTTTACCAATATTGATGACATTAATATTTTTAGATTTTAGAAAAGTGATTTTTTCTTTTAACTCATTCGCATCACACATTAAAGTGTAAAGCTTGAAGCGGTCGGAAGTTGATGATATATCTTCTATCGAATAGATGCTCATTTTACTTAATCTTACGGTTTTTATGGTTAATTTTCATATCAACTACTTGCATTGCCTCATTTGCAAGTTTTTCATCTTTGATTAAGTCATATATTTGGTCTGCAAGCCATAAAGTTTGCAGTTCTTCTACATCGGCTTTAAGTACTTGTGCTAATAATGAAATTTGCTCTTTCTTTAATTGCCTATCGCCTCGTTCAACTTTACTGATAATAGAAGCATCCACATCCAATTGAGAAGCAAGCTGCCGAAGAAGTAAATTTTGCTTCGCTCTCAGCTCTCTTATTCGTTCCCCAAATTGTGTTCCCATTATAATTTTATTGTCTTGACAAATATTGACAAATATACAAATACTTTTGATATTACGTTAGCTAAACTTATTTTTAATAATCAACGTAAATTTCATCCTTTTTCTGTTTTTATGGTTTTAACTGTATTAGAAATACCATTAAATATTTTATCAAAAAGTGATGTAAAATGAGTTTTGTAATATGCGCCCCAATAACCAATGATTGAATAACTTAAAAAATGCGATTTTGGCAAAGTTAGTGGCAACATTTCTGTAATTAGATTTATAAGGTTTGTTAATTCAGTTTCGCTTAAAGCATTATGTTCTCTACAACCTTTTTTAAAAATAGCAATAAATGCTTTAATTTCAGTTTTTGTTTTATCTCGCATAATTTTTCTCTTCCATTTTTCTGCTTCGCTGAAACTTATTCCGGCAATTTCTTTTGATAATTGTAAAAATGTTTCTTGGTAAAGAAGAAGACCATAGGTTTCGCTTAGAATTTTGGAAACTTTTGCATTGCTATCGTAAAAGTCTGTTTCATTAAGTATTCTATTACTTACAATTCTTGGAATGAAATTAACAGAAGCCGGATTTGACAATGTATTAATTACAGATAAGTCGTGTATTGAATTTGGCTTAAATTGAGAGAAAACTTGTTTTAGCGAAGGTGCATTAAAATGAAAAATATGAACCAAATTTCCAGATGCAAAAAAATCAAATACTTGTTTGTCATCGAAAGGTAATTGATATGGATGATAATTATTTCCAATTTCATCTGCAATTAACTGTAATTTAAATAAGTAATCAAGTTCTACAATATCGATCTTACTGTCATAAATAGGATCTTTATTTCCATCCTGTTCGAGATAATATTCAATATCATTGTATATAAATGTAGAATTGTTGAGTTTCTCAGTTAAAACAATTAAACCAAAAGGATGTTCTTTATATACTTTATCATTGTAAAAAACATCTTTATAATCCGATTCAAAATGAGGAATTATTGCAATATAGTAAATATAATATTCAGTATACTTTTGTTTAAATCTCTTAATTATATTGTTTCTATATCCTGTTGGGACATCAATATCAATATCGGGTAAATTCTTTTGATTTGGTAAAATAAACATTTCAAATATCAGATTTTCATCAATAGGATTAATCTTCGCTATATCCAAACAATAATTAACTATAGAACTTGCAGCATTTCCTCTACCAAAAGAGCGAAGTATGTTCAGCTCATTACACACTTCAATTATTCTTGAATAAACGATGAAATAGTCAGTAAAACCTAATTTTTCAATTACTGAAAGCTCATAATTAATTCGATCTAAAACAGAATCACATGCGATAAGTGATTTTTCACTAGCACCCTTGTATACTAGATTTCTTAATAGAATGTGGTTGTTATTCATTTGAATATAGTTTATGCGAAAATTGTCATCGCTGTGTTAATACAAGTTAGTGAAAATATTTTTCCTATAGCGTCAAGTATTCTTCCCCATTACGTTTTCCGTTTGTAGCGCCCGTTTTTTTCACTTTTATTTTTTGCTACAATATCGTTGGTTAAAATGAAAAGTCAAAGTCTTCATTATTATTATCTTCATTATTATCATTC
>JFJP01024753.1_pt1 | contig 10351 bp, 11 predicted proteins | sample 431651 | NCBI WGS metagenome assembly JFJP01 (sample SAMN02602958, study PRJNA72255) | Microbial mat metagenome, whole genome shotgun sequencing project. | biome: fresh water; feature: sink hole; material: water; isolation source: purple microbial (photo- and chemosynthetic) mats found in... | reverse complement strand
CCCCAAACCCCAAACCCCAAACCCCAAACCCCAAACCCCAAACCCCATTCCACGCGACAGTCTATACAAAAAAACAGCAACACGCAGAACGGCCGAACAGCCACTCAGCAGCCCAGCTGGCACTCCGACGGATCCACCGGAAAGCTGTACTTCGGGGACAGGAATCTCGGGTTAAATATAGTAACCATCTTCGCAGACATCATTTGATAATTTGAACAGACAGGCAGCCGATGAAGAACGATGCTGCGATGCAGGAGAAGATAGTGAAGAACATTCTGGGCTACGTGCCGTCGATGGTCATCAAGTACAACATCGAGGATGGACGAGAAGCGATGCTCAACTGTCCGGTCGAGAAAGAAATCGAGACCGTCGTCATGTTCGCAGACATCTCGGGCTTCACCATGCTCTCCGAGAAGCTCGCCAGCAAAGGAGAAGAGGTAGCCTCGCCTGACCAGGGCCCCGAACTGCTCGCCAAAGCTGTCAACGGCTACATGGAGCTGCTGAGCCAGAAAGTCAGCCAGTCGGGTGGAGACATTTTCAAATTCGCAGGTGACGCCATGATCATCTTATGGACGCCGCCTGAGCTGGACGGCTACGAGGCGCCGAAGACCCAAGGCAAAGCAGCGCTGAGAACCCTCTGCGTAGCAGTCGTTGATGCAGGTCGAGGCGATCCAAGCAGCCCTCGAAATCCAGGCGAACGTGGGCGACCTCGCCTTCGAAAAAGACGCTCGTTTGTCGGTGAAGATCGGGTTCGGCATGGGCAAGGTGAAGATCATTCAAGTCGGCGGAGTGGAGCAGCGCGTCGAGTACCTGCCCGTCGGGTCGCCCCTGAGCCAGGCCTTCGAAGCCGAGCACCTGGCCGAGGCTGGCGGAGTGATCATCATCCCAGCAGCCATCAACGCGATCATCGAGCAGTCCTTCGAAACAGAGATGATCCCAGGCGAGAAAAGCATCGGCTCGCAGAACGGACCCTTCTACTACGTCAAGAAACAAACCTCGGATCAAATCATGGTCAAGGCCGCCGCTCAGCTCCTCCGTGCCTCGCTCGAACGCAGCGAGCTGCTGCTGCTCAAAGACTGCGTCATGTCGTATATCTTTCCCGGACTCATGCCCTATGTTGAATTCGATAACGAAGGTTGGTTCTCAAACCTCGGCGAAATCACCACGCTCTTCGCCAGCATCGGAGTCGACCTGTCCAGCCTCAACGACAGGAAAGGCCTCAACAAGTTCAACGAAGTCATCTGCGCCATCCAAAAGTGCATCTACCAAACCGGAGGCTCGCTCAACAAGCTGCTCATGGACGACAAGGGCACCACGATGATCGCCATCTGGAACGCCCACAACCACTACACCCAAGAAGCCTGTGCGAGAGCTGTCTCTTGTGGAAAGCGCTTTCTGGTCGAGCTGGCCAAGCAAGGCGTCGGCATTTCGGTCGGGATTGCCACTGGCAAAGTCTTCGCAGGAGTCGTCGGGGCTTCGGGAGGCAGGAGAGAGTACTCGATCCTCGGCGACGGAGTCAATCTGTCTGCAAGGCTGATGCAAGCTGCGAGCAAGTCCAAAGAAAACAAAATTTACATCGACGAAACCACAGCGCTCAAATGCTCGAACCGACTGCGCACCGTCTACAACGAAAGCATCATGGTCAAGGGAAAGTCCATGCCGATTCCAACGTACTTCCCAGTCTACACCGACAAACAGCTCGAATCACTTCTCACCAAGAAGGTCACTCGCGATGAAATCGAGATGGATCCTGGCCTCATCTTCGACAACCCCCAAGACCTGCTCGTCAACAACGCCAAGTACACCACAGACTACGGTCAGAAGCTCGCCAAAAAGTCCGACCTGCAGCAGGACTACCTTCTTTCGAACTTGGTCCTCCCTTCCCAGCAAGCCGCCATTAAAAGAATCAAAGATCTCCTCATCAAGCAGTTCACCAGCGAAGAGCAGGCCTCAACTTTCATCTTCGTCAGCGGCAACAGCAAAAGTGGAAAATCCTACATCCTCAAAACAGCATTGAGCGAACTATCAGGTGAGACGATGACTGCCCCCTACTACTTGATAAGCTTCACAGTCGAACCCCATCAGTACAACGAGAGACTCGACGCAGTGATCAATCTATACTCCAAACTCATCGTCTATAATAGAATCGTCCAAGAGAATCATTCAGGTGATGAAAAGGAAGTCATCCTGGCTGCCATGTCGAAGTACATGCCCGATAAAGACCAGTCGCAAGTGTCGAGGAAACTGCCTCAGCTCCTCGACCTTCTTTCAGAGTGGAGGATGAAAGACATCACTTACAGTCCCACGATGAAAAACATCATCAGCACAGACATGCTGGAAACCTGTAAAGTTGTTTTGGAAGCGCTTTTGAAAGGAGCCAGCAGTTTGGATCAAAGAGTCAAGCCTCCGCTCATCCTTCTGCTCAACAGCGCTCAGTTCGCGGGAAAGAACTGCCTCAAGATCCTCAGTCAGCTGGTAAAGTCACTTAAGCTGACGCTCATAATCGAGTACAGCACCGAATACCAAGAGTTCAAGTCTTCTGTCGCTCCAGAGGAGATCTTCGGGATGTTTGCAGACCAGAGAGTCACCTCGGAGTCCATCTCAGTCAAAAGCCTATCACTCGAAGAAGGCAAGAAGCTGTGCAACCAGTACTGCTCCTACATGTTCGGCCTCAATATTGCCATGAATCCAGACCTCTCGCAGTACCTGGCACTCAAAGGAAAGTGCACCCCGAGCGGCATACTGTCACTCATCAGAGCATTCCTCGATAAAAGCTTCATCGAATACAACCCCAGCTCGAAGAAGCTTGAGGTTTCAGAGAAGTTCGTCAACGCCGGAGACGAGTCTTGGGGTGAAACCTACCTTATAGCTCCGATGACCCTCATCAGAGAAAAATGCTATCTACTCAATGAAATAACTCCGGTAGATAGCTGCGTACCTTCAACTCACATCAGGTCTTGAACATGGCTGCGACACTCGGCGAGGTGTTCGACGATTCGCTGATCGAAAACATCAACTTTTTCCCTCAGCTTGAAACAGACTCGATTAAAAAGTCGCTGGAAAAACTGTCTCTACTGGGAATCATCGAGTCGCTTGGGCCGCAGGAGGAGTGCAGACCATTCAGATTCGTCCACCCGATCATCAGGTATCTCATCTACGAGAAGATGCTATTCCAACACCGGAGAACCGTGCACAAGCAATACCGAGAGTACTTCAAGATACATCCAGTGCCTGACTACCTTTTCTACGAAATGCCAAATGAAGTGAAATCGATTGCAGAAGAAAACTTCTTATTCTATCATTTTCGGAATAGCAATCCGCCCAAAAACGACTCCAAGTACCTAGACGTACCTGCATCTAACCAAGAAACTGCTGATCGATGTCATCAAAGCCGGTGTCATTCACTCAGTCCACTTAAACGAGCAACAGAAAGATTCAAAAGCCATCTTGACTTGTGCTTTCCACAAGTTGAGTGTTAAAGATGATAAGCCTAGCGTTCCTAGGTTTCTCGTTGTCACAAGCACGAGCTTCAGCTACTACCTCTCCGAAGACCACTTCAACTACTCCGATCAACTATTCATTTTGAGAATCTACCATCAAGATATCTCTGAGATCAACTTCACCATAGACTACAATCAGGGCACAAATACGAATAATAAAGAAGAGACTAAGTTCCAGGTGTCGATCTTCGCGATCAAGTGCACCAAGTCCAAGCAGAATATGGCTCACCAAATCTTCAAGCTCGGCTTCAAGTCATACAGTAGCGATAGATAACCCAGAAAAGGCCAACAAACTCAGATACATGCTCGAGTATTTGAAGCTCTCGTGTTTGCATGCCAAAATGAGGAAAGAGTTCGGAGGCATCACGCTTCCCCACAATCTGCAAAAAGAACTGCTGAGGCAATTGGCAGAGGATGACTCCGACGATGAGAAAAAGTCTAAGTCCTCGAAGAATAGAGAGCTGACACTCGGCTTCGTTCTACTCTCATTGAACGACGATAAGACGAAAGATAGTTTGAGAGAAGCTAAGGAAAAACGAAAAAAGATCAAGAACGAGTTTCTGGTTGCACTTAAACTGTTCTACAAGAAGCTGCTCGAACACAGTCCGTAAGGTCGGCTGAAAGTAAAACTCCAACCTCTTAAATTAATACTCAAAAGACTCTTTTTTCCTGCTCTTATCCCTCTTCTGGTAAACTGTTGAAGTAGTCTTTGCCGAGCACTTCATCCAGAATGCGCTTCTCTCCAAGACTCGACAGCACTTCATTTGTCTGCAGTCGCTTCATCTTCTGGAAGAACTGCAGAGTGACGAGGACATCGGTATCACCATATATAGACAGTTCTCTGTTACTTTGCACGCACAGTTTAGTCCAGTTCGACTGCATCTCGAATCTGCGTTAGCTGCGACATACTCAACGATGGTGTCTCTCGAAGGATCAGGAACAATCATCAGAAAAGGAAACTTTACAGTGTTTAATCTTTCGCTGGACGCATTCCGAGCGATCAGTCCTTTGATCGACAGCAGCTTGAGGACGGTGCTTTTCAAGTCGCGCTTTTTTTTATCGAGGTCTTTCGAGACAGCGTCCAGCTTGCTCTGCTTGTCTAGCTTCTCTTCTCGCAAGTTTCTTCCAAGTCCCCTTTCTAGATAACTCCTCGCCGACCTGTTTCGTTGAAAGAGACTATTTTGGCTGTTTTTCTGAGGACTTCTGCTGCGATCAGCACGTTCAGCGCGTCATACACCCGTCTCTTGACATTCTGCTCTTCTCTGGCTTTCTTTTTTTTGTTTTTCTTGTCAGCAGAAGGTACTGTGATTCCGGGGATGCCTTGGTCGAAGCTCGCATCCGAGATGAGCGACTCAGCGACTTCTTTGTACGAAGTTTCTCTCTTTTGATGCACGATGTCGCGCACCTTGACGCTCAAGACTTTGAGGCCTCTCGAGCAGCGGCCGTTGGTGTCTTCGTCTCGGCGATGGTAGGCTGCGTCAGGCGAGCGTACAGGTGTTCGACTTATATCCAGAATCCTCAATCTTTTCGTGGTAGACTTGTTAAGACACGCGCTACTTCTTCTCAGTTCTTGATGCGACTCTTTGGGCTGCGGCGGAGGAGAAGCGTTGTTTTCACAGAACATGAGGCCTGCTGAGTAGCGTTGGTCCTCGAAGTAGGGAGCAATAGTCCGGCTGGGTCCTGTAAAGTAATCGTCGCCCATGTCGTTGTAGGGGTCTTCGTTGTCCTGGTTGTGGCTGTACTGGTTGAAAGTGGACATCAGCTTGAAAGGGCTTTCGTTGTTGCTTCCGCGGTAGTCGGCCATGTGCTGGCGACTGACAGGCGTCTGCATATTGTCTTCTCTGGCCAGATGGTTACCATGGTAATCCTCGAGCCCAATCGCACTGGCTTCGGTAACTTTTTCTTACGTTCCACCAGCTTGTCAAAATCATGTTCCCTGAAGCTCTTGCCCATCTCGTACAAAAATAAGTTGCTCTCGTTCTTGCCAGTTCCGCTTGTCATCGCATATACAATTTTATATAAGAGCTCTCGGGAAGATCAGGATTAATTAAAAAAATCGTTAAAGTCTTTTGCCGCAAAAGATCAGATTAGCAAGCTGGTTGACTGGAGCGCTGAGGCGGGGGTCCCTTCTGCTTTTGAATTTGAGGTTTGAGGTTGTTAGCGACGGAGGAGGCCTATCCTAGCTTTTTCGTTTAAAGTGGTCGAGGGCTTCCAAAGCAGAGAAGCGAGCTCGATCATCCTATCTTCCTATGGTACCGTGATGTGATCAGATGGTGTGCTGATGCCCTAACTGCAGGAGCCCAAGAGCAGAATTAGGGAGGGCACTGCAAGCGAGCAGCTGCGTTATTTATTCGGCGCTTGCTTTTTGCTATCAAAAACAGCTGCTTGCTCGAAGATTACAAATTGAGCCATTTTTGATTCAAATTCTGGCTCGAAAATCCTTCTCAATTAAAGTTGCTGCGAGGTCCGTTGTTGATCGAGCGGTTCTGGGTTAATTAACGACCAACGGTAAAATCGCAAACTGAATAAACATGGAGACTGGTAGCCCGCTATCCAAGTTCGACATCCTCGAGAAAGTCGGAGAAGGCACTTATGGAGTTGTCTACAAAGCCCGAGACTTAGAGACGAGAGAGACCATCGCGATAAAGAAGATCAGGTTCCAGCATGAAGACGAAGGAATTCCCTCGACTGCGGTCAGAGAAGTCTCTCTGCTGAAGAGTCTCAATCACCCGAACATCGTGCTGCTCAAAGAAGTCATCTACAACAACGAAAACCTCAACCTCATCTTCGAGTTCTCCGAAAACGACCTGAAGCGGTTGATCAAGAAGCACAAAGAACCCCTGGAGAAAAACAGGATCAAGTCCTTCATGCGGCAAATGATGGAGGGCCTGGCCTACTGCCACCGCAGGAGAATCATGCACCGCGACCTGAAACCCCACAACCTGCTCATCGACTCCAACGACAGGCTCCAACTCGCAGACTTCGGCTTGGCTCGCACCTTCACGCTGCCGATCCGCGAGTATACACACGAAGTCATCACTTTGTGGTACAGGTCACCCGAGATCCTGCTCGGACAAAAGATCTACTCGACACCTGCAGACATCTGGTCAGCCGGCTGCATCTTCGCAGAAATGATCCTCGCACAGCCGCTGCTGCCAGGTGAGTCGGAGATCGACCAGATCTTCAAGATCTTCAAGCTGTTTGGCACACCGACTGAAAAGACCTGGCCAGGAGTGTCTGAACTGCCGGACTTCAAGAAGAGCTTCCCAAAGTTTAGGAAAGAGTCCTTCCATGAGGTGTTCATGGGTTCCAGTGCACTCGAGATCGATCTGCTGGAGAAGATCCTTGTCCTCGACCCTGACCGCAGGCTCACCGCAGAAGAGATACTCCGTCATCCATACTTCTCTAACTAACGCTACTCTTTATTATAACTCCTCCTCACCCTGTGCAGTTTCAACAGCTCCACTTCTTCTGATCGGATCAGCATTGATCAGGAACTATTTTCTGCTGATTGCTACTTTTGTTTTCTGTAGAAAGAAGCGCTATTTCGAAATCGGTTTCAAGTTCGAAGGCTTCTGTTGTAACAGTCCGAAAAAGCTGCAATCCCAGTCACTGCATAGCCTAGCTGAGCAGAATCGGCAGCAGGAACAGAGCAGATAACAAAGAAGATTTGAAAAGTGTAAAAAAGTTAAATCCGTACAGTCTGCTCGATCACGGTGCTAGTGTTAGTTAGATTCTGTGTTTTGGTGGAGGTCTTCTTCTTCTTGTCTGTCTTCGATGCCGTACTGTGCCATGTTTGTGCTTGGTCCTATCATGTTGTGGTCTGTTTCGTGCTGGTTGCGGTTGGGCAGCAGCGGAGACTGAGGAGAGAGGTTGAGGTTGTTCGTGTGGTAGCCAGCGAGGTCTTCTGGGTGCAGCGAATGGGACTTGATGCTTTGGAACATGGTTCGTTGGTACATAAAGTTTCTCGCAGGCGACTTCTGCTCTTCTCCGTGATTAGCCAGATCAGCTGTGGCCAATCTGTTCAGCTTCTTCGGACCTGTGTTGATAAGCGAGCTGGACTGGGGCTGGCTTGTGGCCTGGTTCGACCCGTACTCGTTCAGGTAGTTGGAGTAGGTTCTAGTCATTGCGAACTGGCGACGCAGATTTATCGAGTGCTGTTCGTCGATCTTGCCCATGAGGTGCACCTCGCCGTGACTCGAGCCTTGACTTTTCAGTTTCGCATTCGCAGGAAGAGCAGGGCTCAGCTCATTCGGGTTGTTTCTATACAGGTCTCCAGGGCTTTGCACCGGTGACTGGACCTGGTAAGCTGGCGCAGGCGCGTCTCTCAAGCTGTGAGGTACGTTGATGGGCTGCAAGGGGCTCTTTGTATACGGGTACTGTTGCTGACTGGGCATCTGCTGCATGTACCCGTAAGGACTGCTGGGGATTCTTTTGTCTTGGTCTGCAGGGTAAACTGGGCCACTTCCTTGTCGCTGGTGGTACTGGTGCTTCTGCGGAGCTGTGTAGTGATATTGGTTGACTCTGGGAGGCGATTGCGGATGTTGCATGCGGTAGAGTTGCTGGTGGTAGTAGTCCAGGTCGGGCTGCTGGTTGTGCTGGTGATAGTCGTTGTAGCTTTGCTGTTCCTGACCTTGGTCTTGCTCTGCATCGTCCTCTTCTTCCTGCTCATACTGGTAGCGATAATCGTAGCTGTAGCCCGTGAAAGTCTTGGACCTTTGGTGGCCGCTCGAGCTATGGTGGGTCGTAGGTTGGTGGAACTGTTGTCCATGAGTGAAGTTTTGGCTCGAGTGCTGGTCTTGGGCATATGAGTAGCTATGATTTCCATTCCTTAACTCTTTCGGGTATGACATTTTACACTCTACCCATTTGTCACCGAAGAAATGCTTTTGATAGTCTTCAAGCACATAGTTCGCAGACTCGAGGTTTTTGTATGAAACGAATCCGAAGCCTGAGTCAGACCAAACTACCTCTAGGCTCTTTCGTCTTCTTGTCGCAGATGATGGCGATGTCAACTATCTCGCCATACTTTTCGAAGTATCCCTTGAATTCATCCATGGTCAAGTCTTTTGGCAGTCCTCCGATGAAGATTTTCTTATTTTCCTGCGGCTTGCGCTCAATCTTTTGATTGAGGTCTCGTGGCAATGCTTGTTTCAGGTCCAGCTGGATGAAACATAACTCACAGTTTTGCCATTAATTTCATGTCGCTCTCTGAGGACTGTATGGAAAGGCACTTCATGCTTGAAGGTAACAAACCCGAAGCCTCTCGCTTTACCTGCTCATTCGATCTTACTGCTTTCCTTGTCTTTAATAATAACTAGGTCGAGGATTTCTCCATACTTGGAAAAGTGTTCATACAGCTGCCCTGGGTGACCATGTTTCTACGTTCGCTAGTCTTCAACGGAATGCCCCCTATGAATATCTTGTACTGCCTCGCTCAGATGCCGCCTACCACTGACTATGATGGTCCTTCTTATCGTTTTTGTTCATTCTTAGACTAATGTCCTATGTTGATAACTAAAGTTAGCCTGCAAATCGCTTTTATGTTAATTGAAGTCGCTGCGTTGGACAGATCGACAGTCGAGATGAGATTATCACCAAGAATAATTTCAATTAAAGCATGAGGAAAGGACTTGTCAGGCTGTTCACCCACAGACAGAGCCTCAGGAGGGTTCACAGATCATTCGGATTGGGAAAGATGAAAGATTTTATTGTTAAAGCGTGGAAAGACACATATCCCGATGAGGATGACCATAAAATAGCCTTCAACAAGAAGATCGAACTGGCCAAGCAGGAGGCGCAGAAAGCTCGAGAACAGCGAGAAGCGATGAGCCAGCTGACGGAAGAAAAGCTTGCCGAGGTAGCAGAAGCTGAGCAGATGGAAGAAAAGATCCCAGAGTACAGCAGAAGAGCTTTGATCCTTGTCGAGGAAGAGAAGCCGAAAGAGCCGCTTAGCGTGCGAATAAAAAGGAAGATCTACCAGTTCCTGAAAGAGACCACACTCGAAGAAGAGCTCAAGAAAGAAGGCGTCAGTCTGGATCAGTTCAGAGAGGTATCGTCTGCTCACGAAGGAAATGGACAAGCTGGCCGAGGGCGGACAGATGTTCAAAGAAAACATCACCAACTCTGTGGTCAAGTCGGAGAACATCGTCGTTGCTGCCACTCGCACCATCATCGTAGATCAGCTTGACCCAGGAACAGCAGAACCTCGGCGGCACCAGCGCTGCGATCTCGAGGATGAGAAAGATAGACCCCGACTTCGACATCTTCGAGCTCGAAGACGACGCGAAGGAAATATTCAAGCAGGCCTACGAAGCGTTCCTGAGAGGCGACGAGGAGTACGTCGCGAAGGTCTCGGACGGCGAGGCGCGAGGCTACTTCCTGGCGAACCTGGCGAAGCGAGACGAGCTGCAGATGAAGCCGAAGTTCGAGTACATCTGGCACATGGACCACTTCAGTCTCTACAGTACCCGCAGCTCACGCAGAAGCAGCGATCGTCAGCAGCTACCCCGTCTTCTTGTTCTCCGCCCAGGTGCAGGAGATCGACTGCAGCGTGAGCACCAAAGAAGAAGACCTCGAGAGCGGCGTCGAAGTGGTCGTCTCCGGAGACACCAGGAACATCGTCAGCAACACCTACTTCGTCACGCTCACCCTCCACGACAGCCCCGACCTCGAGAACGTCGGCCACATCTGGAAAATCTCGGACTTCAAACTCGCTGAGAACCGCAAGATGCTTCTCTAACTTCCACACTACTCTCGCACTTCTCACCTCGGCTTTATAACCTCTAACTTTAGCTCGCCGCTAACACCTTTTTCGCTGGAGGCTTACTTGGGGTTTGGGGTTTGGGGTT
>JFJP01041170.1_pt1 | contig 10353 bp, 8 predicted proteins | sample 431651 | NCBI WGS metagenome assembly JFJP01 (sample SAMN02602958, study PRJNA72255) | Microbial mat metagenome, whole genome shotgun sequencing project. | biome: fresh water; feature: sink hole; material: water; isolation source: purple microbial (photo- and chemosynthetic) mats found in... | reverse complement strand
ATATAATTTATGGATCATCTACAATGCTTGTATACTCCACAGGTGCCGGGGTAAACGGCTTTACACTCGATCCTTCTATCGGAGAATTCTGTCTTTCTCATCCCGATATAAAAACTCCTGACGATGGGTTTATTTACTCCGCAAACGAAGGTAATCATGTTAACTTTCCCCCGGGAGTAAAAAAATATATCAAGTATTGCCAGGAAAAGGATGCAAAAACAATTTTCATTTATCCCGAAAACGAAAATGCACCAAAAGGAAAACTAAGGCTTGTTTATGAGTGTAACCCAATAGCATTTATTGCATCTCAGGCAGGAGGAGCTGCTTCTGACGGGATGAACAATATTCTTGAAAAAATACCTTTATCTCTCCATCAGCGATCACCGTTCTATGCCGGGTCAAAAAACATGGTAAGTAAAATTGAATCATTCCTTGCGAGTAATCAAGCATAAGGTTAAATTTGTCGCCTTATTTCTGTAAATGAAAGAAAATAAATTAATTGACCATTACGTCAATCATCCTTATCTGCCCTCGCTAATTGAGAATATCAATGCCGACCTTACGGGGAGAATCAGAGTTGAAGGTCTTACCGGATCTTCAAGGGCGATGGTCCTGTCAATTGTGTTCCAGAAAACGCAGACGACTCATGTTGTAGTTATCCCCGAAAAGGAAGATGCAGCATATTTTTATAATGACCTCGTTTCTCTGAACGGAGAAGAAGCTGTTTTCTTTTTCCCCTCTACTTACAAAAGATCGGTCCAGTATGAACAGACTGAACCCGCCAACATCGTTCTCAGGACAGAAGTACTGAATCATCTTGCCTCAGGAAAAAGAAAGGGGATAATTGTCACTTACCCTGAATCGGCAATGGAGAAAGTTGTCAGCAGAAAAAACCTTAAAAAGAATACTTTTAATATAACCAAAGGAGATAAAATCTCGCTGGAGTTTCTTGAAGAGATGCTTCATGAATATAATTTTGAACGAACGGATTTTGTTTATGAACCGGGACAGTATTCAATAAGAGGAAGCATTGCCGATGTTTTCTCATATTCTGCCGACCTGCCTTACCGTATCGACTTTTTTGGCGAAGAAGTCGAAACAATAAGATCATTCAATACCGACGATCAGCTATCAGTAAGCATACAGAAGCAGATCTCAATAATTCCGAATATTCAGGATATCTCAATAGAGGAGATAAATGATTCGTTCACTGATTTTCTGCCACCATCATCGCTGATATGGATAGAGGAGGCGGGATATATTAAGGAAAAGATCAATAATATATACTTTCAGACAACTGAGAGAGAAAACTCAGGTCAGATAACCGACAAGAAGGAGATCATAATGACCGGGAATCATTTTATTGATCACATAAGCAAATTCAGGGTGATTGAGATTGGGAAACAGAGTCTTTTTACCCCGGAATACAGGTTTGAATTCCGCACCGAGCCACAGCCCGTCTTCAACAAAAACTTTGAGCTTCTTTCGGCAAAACTTCTGTCAAATGAATCGGAAGGGTATTTAACCTATATAATTTCAGAGAGTGAATCGCAGATCGAAAGGTTAAGAGAGATATTTTCTGAGATTAATCCCGAGGTTAGTTTCATTCCTCTGCTTTTAAACCTTCACGGAGGTTTTACTGATCACGATCTGAAAATCTCTGTTTATACCGACCATCAGATTTTTGACAGGTATCATAAATTCAGGATCAGAGGTTATTTTACAAAGAAAGAGAGCATCTCAGTTAAGGAGCTTACCGGATTGAATCCGGGAGACTATGTTGTGCATATAGATCATGGTATTGGAAAATTCGGAGGACTTGAAAAAATTGAGGTTAACGGAAAAATCCAGGAGGCTATAAAGCTTGTCTATCGTGATAATGATATTCTTTATGTAGGAATTCATTCACTTCACCGCATTTCAAAGTATAAAGGCAAGGACAGCGCAGAACCCAAAATATATAAGCTTGGTTCGGGGGCATGGCAGAAACTTAAACAGACAACTAAGGCAAGGGTAAAGGATATTGCCAAAGACCTTATAATTCTTTACGCAAAACGACAGGCCGCACCGGGATATTCATTTTCACCTGATTCCTATCTGCAGCGTGAACTGGAAGCATCATTTATTTATGAGGATACGCCTGATCAGCTTACGGCATCAGTTGCAGTGAAAGGTGACATGGAAGCAGAACATCCCATGGACCGTCTTGTATGCGGCGATGTTGGTTTCGGGAAGACGGAAATTGCAATAAGAGCTGCATTTAAGGCTGCTTCCGACAGCAAACAGACTGCAGTACTGGTACCAACAACCATTCTTGCTCTTCAGCATTATAAAACATTTTCGGCAAGGCTAAAAGGATTTCCATGTAATGTTGAATATATAAGCCGCCATAAAAAAGCTGCGGATCAAAAAAAGATACTGGCTTTACTCCAGGAAGGTAAGATTGATATAATAATTGGGACGCATAAGCTTGTCGGACAGGATGTTAAATTCAAAGATCTTGGTTTGCTTGTAATTGATGAGGAACAGCGTTTTGGTGTTGCCGTTAAAGAAAAGCTAAAAAAAATCAAGGCTAATGTAGACACGCTTACACTTACGGCCACTCCTATCCCGCGTACTCTGCAGTTCTCACTTATGGGAGCCCGCGATCTTTCGATAATAAATACTCCACCTCCAAACAGGATGCCGATTGTAACCGAACTTTATGGTTTCAATGAAGAAATTGTTAAAGAAGGTATTGAATATGAGATCTCGAGAAACGGGCAGGTCTTCTTTATACATAACAGAGTTGAGAATATAAAACAGATCCAGGCTCAGATAAACAGAATATGTCCGAATGTAAAAACAGCAATTGTTCACGGACAAATGGATGGAACGCATGTTGAGAATGTCATGTATGATTTTATTCAGGGTGATTATGACGTGCTGATTGCTACAACTATAATTGAATCGGGCCTCGATATTCCGAACGCAAATACAATTTTTATAAACGACGCTCACCATTTCGGCCTTTCAGAGCTTCACCAGTTAAGGGGCAGAGTTGGCCGTTCGAACAAAAAGGCATTCTGCTACCTCCTCGCCCCTCCTTTAACAACTCTTACACATGAAGCCAGAAGAAGGCTTAAAGCCATTGAGGAATATTCGGAACTTGGCAGCGGATTCAATATTGCAATGCAGGACCTTGATATAAGGGGATCGGGGAATCTCCTGGGAGGAGAGCAGAGCGGATTTATTGCCGATGTTGGATTCGAGACATATCAGAAAATCCTCAATGAGGCAATGATGGAGCTGAGGGAATCAGAGATTAATGATCCAATGTACGAAGCCCCTGTTTCCCAATCTGCAAAACCCGGGAAAGAAAAGGTATATATAACAGATTTTCAGATTGATACTGATCTGGCAATAATGTTTCCCGATGAATACATCTCAAATATCTCGGAAAGAATCAGACTTTATAAAGAGCTTAATGAGATAGACACTGAGGAGAGATTATTATTGTTTGAACAGAAACTGACAGACAGGTTCGGTTTACTACCTCCCCCGGCGGAGGCACTGCTTGGCATCGTAAGAATCAAATGGGTTGCAATTAAACTGGGAATTGAAAAAATAATGCTTAAAAACAACCTGCTTATTGCCAATTTTGTATCTGACCACAGCTCTTCATTTTACCACAGTTCATTGTTCGTGTCGATTATGAATTATGTAAACAGGAAAAAGAGCAGGATGAATATGAAGCAGAAAGCGGCAAGGTTAAGCCTTACTGTAACCGATGTAAATACAGTTAAGGGAGCTATTAATATCCTGAACGACATTTATTCTTCCTCCATTCAGAATAACTAACTACCTTTGTATCATGAATCTCATTGTCGACATTGGAAATACTTCCGTAAAGGTTGCGATCTATGAATCCGGATCAATCATTTCTTTATTCCGGATCAGAGAACTTACCTGCGAGGAGATTGAATCGAGACTCAAAGGGTATAAAATTGATAAAGTCATAATATCCTCTGTTAAGGATTTTCCTCCTTTTTTGTCAGAGCTTATATTTTCAGATATTCCTTTTGTACACGTTTTATCTCATAAATCAAAGCTGCCATTTACGATAGGCTATGAAACACCGGAGACTTTGGGAGCTGACAGGATTGCAGCTGTTGCTGGAGCATTTGTTAAATTTCCGGAATCAGAAATTCTTGTTATAGATGCCGGAACTGCAATTACTTTTGACTATATCTCCTCAGGACTTTATCTCGGGGGAAATATATCCCCGGGTATTAGCATGAGATTCAGGGCGTTAAACAATTTTACAGATAAACTGCCACTTGTTTCACAAAATGATGATTATTCAAATCCGGGCCGCAAAACAACCGACGCTATAGCCGCAGGAGTTATTACGGGGGTGACTTATGAAATAAATGAGTATATTCGCACGTTTGAGAAAAAGCACTCAGATTTTAAAGTTATACTGACAGGCGGCGACAGTAGTTTTCTAATGAACAAAATTAATCACCAGTTCATATATATGCCTGATATTGTGACTGATGGTTTAAATAATATACTCGATTACAATGCAACATAAACATTTATTTGTCCTTCTCATTACAATTTTTTCATTAACAGTTACTGTTTCCGGTCAGAAACTGGTGAATTCTCCATATTCACGTTTTAATCTGGGAACAATCGAACCTGCGGGATCGTTCAGGTCGATGGGTATGGGAGGTATCGGAAACTCATTAAGAGACAACACCTCCATATATTATAACAATCCGGCATCATACAGTAGTTTTGACACCATCTCATTTATTTTTGATTTCGGACTTGATTACAGTATGAATTATCTTTCTGCAGGAGCATCAAAGTCATCTTCCGATGATATGAACTTCGATCATCTTATAATGGGGTTCCCGCTTTCAAAGGGATGGGGCTTTGCATTGGGAATTCTTCCATACACAAATGGCTATTACAGGATTGCAGAATCTGTTACAAGTGCTGATCCCGTAATAGGTTCATATACAACAATACATGAAGGCGATGGGGGATTCAATCAGTTTTTCCTTGGAGCAGGAGGTACTTTGAGCAAGCATTTCTCAGCGGGAATTAACATGACAATTCTCCTTGGTCAGATTTCGCGTTCAAATAATTTTATTTTCGAAAGTGAGTATGACTACTACAGTGTGTATCATAACAGCAGCACTGAAAAACTCCAGTTGAGGGGAATTAACCTCGATTATGGTGTTCAGTATACAACGCCAATTAAAAAAGACTACTTTCTGAATGCCGGAGTTTCACTTACCGGAGGGCAGAATTATAAGACCGGGTATGTACAGCTGACATCAAAATATACTGCATACGGAAGCAGTACAGCAGATACCCTTGCATTTATATCTGATGATTCTACAAAAACTTTTATTCCCGGATCTTTCAAGGCCGGAGTATCGTTCGGTAAAAAAGACAAGTTCACAATAGGGCTCGATTATAATTATTCAAAATGGTCAGGTTCACGAATTCCCGGAGCCGCCGGATATACTGCTGATACAAAAACTGTCCTTTTCGGACTTGAATATATTCCGGAAAAATACTCCAACTTCAGTTTCCTGAAGAGAATGGAATACAGACTAGGTGGCCATATAGCTGATAATTACCTCATTATAAACGGTGAGCAGATTAAAGAAATCGGAGTGTCATTTGGCGTTGGAATACCTCTCCCACGGACATATTCCAAGGCAAATCTATTTATCGACTATACGAAAAAGAATGGCCCTGCAGGATCTTCTCTTCACCGTGAGAACTTTTATACAATGGGTGTAAGTCTGAACTTTTACGACTACTGGTTTCAAAAAAGAAAATACGACTAGTTAATTCCTGAAAATCATTTTGTTCCTAACAAAGGCATCTATGAATCCGCTTAAATGTCTTATCAGAAAAAGCTTCCTGCCATCGATTATGGTGCTTGCTTTGGTAATTACAGGATGTGAAAATAAGTTTGATACCATACCAAAAACTGATCTGCTTGTTCTGCCTTCCTACACTGGCAGGGATTTTGAAACAATTCTTACCGACTCAGGAATGATTGAGTTGATTATGCGTGCCCCACTTGTAGAGAAGTACGATAACAAGGAATTGCCATACACTGAATTCAGATCAGGCATTAAAGTAATTTTTTATGATGGGAAGAAAGAACCTGTTGCCTCTGTTGTTTCAAAGTATGCAAAATATACCCAAAGCGATGATTTATGGGAACTGAAAGACAGTGTTATAGTTATTAATGAGAATAATGAAAAGCTGGAAACAGAATTATTGTTCTGGAATCAAACAACTGACCGTATCTACACTGACCGTTTTGTAAAAGTTACAAGTTACAATGATGTTGTTCTGGGTTACGGACTTGAATCAGATTCTCATCTTCAGAACAGGGTGATCAAAAAAATCAGGGCTGAATTCTATATTACTGATGAGGAATAGTTCAATGCTTATCCTCGAAATCATCTGGATAGTCACAGGTGTACTTTCGCTAGCAGGTGCTATAAAAGTTGCAGTTACCGGAGGCGGAATCAATGTAATTTTCTTCATTCTGATGGCTATCGTCTCTTTTGTCTTTGCATTGATCCGCCACAATCAAAGGAAAAAGAGTTAACTTTGGTACATGAATGGTATAATTGTAATTTTCCTTGCAATAATTCTATCGGCTTTTTTCTCAGGCATGGAAATAGCCTTTGTAGCATCAAATAAACTAAGAATAGAACTAGACAGGAAACAGGGGGTTTTTGGTTCTGAGATCCTGAAATTGTTTACAGATCATCCCGGGCAGTATATTGCCACAATGCTTATTGGAAATAACATTTCTCTTGTAGTTTATGGCCTTGTATTTTCAAATCTTCTTAATCCGGCTCTTTCTCCATTAATAGAGTCAGACCTCATAGTTCTGATTGTAAACACAATAATATCAACAGCTCTTATTCTTTTCGTAGCCGAGTTTCTGCCAAAGACAGTATTCATACTCTCTCCGAATTTTTTTCTTAAATTTCTAAGTGTCCCTACTCTGTTCTTTTTTATATTATTCTACCCAATAAGCAAATTCACTCTAATTATTTCAAACCTTTTTATCCGTTTGGTTTTCCGTCTGAAGCCGGGAGATAAAAAGCAGGAGAACATAGTATTCAGCAAGGTCGATCTTGATCACTTTGTTAACCTCGGTACTAAGAACAGGGAAGATACAGAACCTGATCATCATAATATCAGAATATTTCAGAATGCCCTCGATTTTTCGAACGTCAAACTCAGGGAATGTATGATACCCCGTACAGAAATAGAGGCGGTAGATGCGACGAGCAGCGTTGAACAACTCAGAAATAAATTCATCGAAACAAGGCTTTCGAGAATCCTGGTTTATGATAACTCAATCGATAATATTATCGGATATGTTGAACTTAAAGATCTATTCAGAAAGCCTGCCGACATAAAATCATCTTTACGCAAACTTGCAATTGTTCCCGAAACAATGCCGGCTAATAAGCTTTTGAAGCTTTTTGTGGACGGGAAAAAGAACATTGCGCTTGTTGTGGATGAATTTGGAGGAACTTCCGGTATGGTCACAATTGAAGATGTTCTTGAAGAGATAGTGGGTGATATTGAAGATGAGCATGACACAAATGACCTTACAGAGAAAGTAATAAATCCGAATGAATATATATTTTCAGGAAGGATTGAAATTGACTATCTCAACGAAAAATATAATCTCAATCTTCCTGAAGAAGATGATTATGAAACTCTTGCCGGGATGATTCTATTCTATCACGGTACTATTCCGGGTAACAATGATGTAATCAGGATCAATAAGATGGTAATAAAGGTTTTGAGGGCTACGGCTACAAGGCTTGAACTTATAAATCTGAAAGTAGAATAAAAAAAAGAGGCTGATCCCAAACGGGTCAGCCTCTTTTTTTTTGTTGTACCAATACTAAAGTTTGGTAAGTGTTATGTTCTGTAAATAACCTGAGTAACCATCCATCTGGAAAGAGATTGTAATTACGGGCTTAGCACCGCAATTGCTCCAGTTACCAGTTTTGGCTGAGTAATCATAGTCGTATGGTCCGGGTAAAGTTTGTCCCCAATACTCTTTATTAATAGAGACAACACCGTTATCCACATTAACATGAAGCCAGATATCGCCATTTTTGCCAAAACCCGGCTGGAATGTTTCACCCCAGTTAAGGAATGTTGCACCAAAAAATCCTGGTACACCAGCCTGAGCTTTAACGATTATTACATCACCGGTACCGGCAACAAGAGTAGCAGTACTGGTTCTTGGAGCTTTACCAGTTTCAACGCAAGTCCAGTCACCTACAAATCCGCTGAGTGCGAGAGGGCAGAAAGGATTAACAGTAGCTTCGAACTCTTTTACAGCAGAAACAGCGCCGCCAGCTGTTGTTTCAGTAACCTGAATTTTGGCTTTTGCACCACCTGCAGGTATAACGTTAAATAAAACAGTAGCTGACTTTGTATCTTCACTTACTGACTGAATAACGCAATTAACGCCTGTCCAGGCCCAGGTTGAACCAGCCCGGTCATAAGTTAATTTATATACAAAGGTTTTTGTTTGCAGTACAGTTGCTGCTCCGCTTATTCCCTGAACTACAGGAACAACTTTTGTAGCATCATAAGCTTCTCTTGATTTCTCGATATCGGACTTTGTGCATGTCACGATGAGAAATGCTGTTGCGAGAAGTAATGAAATTCTCAAAAACATTTTTCTTTTCATATAATGATAATTTTAATTTTTTAATAAAGAAAAACTACTTACTGGTATATCCTGTCCATCCTCCATTCGAAATATTTATACCATCGGGATCACCAGAAATAGTATAAACAGGTAACTGGGCTATTTCTAATTCAGTGACAGGAACAGGAAAATGAAGAATGGTTCCAACAAGAAGTCTGTCAGTCCTTCGCATATCAAAGTAGCCAATACCCATACCTGTATACATCAATTCAATATCTTTTTCGTCCCAGATAATCCTAAGAACATCAGCTGCAACTGTAGCTGTAACATTAGGTAACTGTCCGCGTACTTTACGAGCACCGGTAGCAGAATTGAGTATTGCAACTCCGCCAGCGACATCACCTGTACGAACGAGAGCTTCAGCTTTCAGCATTTCGTTTTCCCAGGCTAGAAAGCTTGGTTTTGGTTTGTCTCCTCCGAATGTTGAAACATTTACATAATCATATCTCTTAAACCTGTAAGAAGAGAACCAATAATAACCGCGGTCTGGAGGAAATGACTGTGCTGAAAGATACTGAAAATCTGAAAGAAGCCTGGCGTCGGCAGAGGTTGGTTGTCCATATCCTGCCGTATTCCCATCAGCCCAACGAGATGGATAGCTGTGATTGAAAATATTGATTATCCTAGAGTCAATTCTGGCCCATCCGCTATAGCATGATTGTCCCCAATAGGTATCATACCATTCATAGCCTTCACCTAATTCTGGAGCAAAGTCGGTGGTTATTCCCTTTTGAGTATAGCTAAGAATCTTATTCCAGTCCAGTGCAATATTATGAGCTTTATTTCTTGAACTGTAAACCAATGTACGTGCAGCATAAGAATTTGCTAGTTTTGATAAGCCTATGTTTGTCATTGTCTGACCAGCTACCCAATTACTAGGGATATTAAATGTATTTGCATCGGCTATAGCTATTGCTTTATCAAGCAATTCAAGGCTTGCATTAGCAACATCTTGCCACGGTACCAAATCTACTTTTTTGGTTAAATCAGTATCCCATAATATTATGTTTCCTTTATCATAAATCAGACTTACATATGAATGGCCAACACCACTCACAAAATAACACCATGCTTCAACCATTTTTGTTTCTGATCCATCAGGACCAAAAACCATTCCGCTTTCGATTGCCTTAAGAACATCATTTACTGATGATATAGAGGCATAGAATGCTCCCCATGGTTTGCTAATAACCGGAAAGTAAGAATAAGTGATTGAGTTATTAAATCCGATACGAGGTTCTTTACCAAGGTCTCTCATAGCTGCGTTACCCCAGGAACATGAAGACTGATCGGCCATACCAGCCATTGACATGCCTACTCCATCATAGTCTTGCGCCTGTGTATGAATTACTTTAAACGCACCTCCTGCTAAACCTTTCAAATCATCAGGATTCTTGAGAACCTTCGCTGAGTCAGGCTCAACTAGATTCTCCACCACTAGATCCGCACAGCTGTAGGTCATGAGCCCCATGACAACTACAGTCATTAATAATAATTTGTATACTTTGGTTTTCATAATTATCATTTTATATAATTAGAATTGAATTTGAAGTGAACCTGACAGAGTTCTGAAGTTA
>JFJP01040981.1_pt1 | contig 10354 bp, 8 predicted proteins | sample 431651 | NCBI WGS metagenome assembly JFJP01 (sample SAMN02602958, study PRJNA72255) | Microbial mat metagenome, whole genome shotgun sequencing project. | biome: fresh water; feature: sink hole; material: water; isolation source: purple microbial (photo- and chemosynthetic) mats found in... | reverse complement strand
GGTGGGCGATCCTAATCAGTCTGGAGCGTTTGTCACTCTGGGCAGCCAGGACGCTCGCCGAGTGAATTATGTAAATGCGCTTTATACCCAATACGCCAACGACCCTACTCGCCCCTCCGCTGTGATTGTGGAAAGCAACTGGGGCGTTCGCCGCTTTATCGATGCTCTCCCCGAGGCTCGGTTGAAAGACGTTTTTCTCATTGACTTGAGCGACCGTACGCTGGTTGTTCCTGGCAACCCATTAGCCAAGATCATGGGCTCGGTTGATGACCGCGTCAATGTGCTGACCAGGACTGTGCGGTCCTTGTGGGAGGGCGACTGGCAGCCTGGTTACGAGGAGGCTTACCGATGTGCCCTTGGTGCGATGGCCGCGGCTAACGACCGCCGCTCTCCCGAATCTCAATTAGGCCTGGTGTCTTTGGCTTTCATGCTGCGCGCATCGCCTGATTGGATTGAAAATTTTCTCACCAGAAATGTGTCCCAAAAAGAGCACCCCTGGATCAGCCAATACTTCGTTCACCGCTACAGCAAGATGTCTGCGGTGGATAGACTGGACCTGGTCGAACCAGTTATCGAAAAATCGGGGATTTTTGGCTACGAAATTGCCCTCCCGATGATGAGCGCTCCAGTCCCATCGTTTTCCATCAAGAATTTGCTCGATGACGGGAAACTGGTAATTGTGCAAACCGATTCTGGCTTGATGAACGAGGTCGATCGATTCTTCGTGAATTGGACTCTTAGCCAGGTGCAGCTCTACTTAGCCAGTAGAACTTCAAAGAAATTTTTCTTGCTGGCTGTGGATGGAATCGAAAACTTCTCTGGTTATGAATGGGAACCACTGCTGGCCCATGCGACAAAGCCAGGCGTTCGGGTTGTACTCTCCCCCGTGAATGACGACAATATGTCGATCGGCTTTGGCCGGCGTATTTGCAGCTCGGTCAGGTCCAATATTGTTTTCTCGCCTGACAACGTTAAGACCAATTGGATCCGCTCCTTGTTCTCCAATATGCTGTTCAATATTTTACCAGATGCGGTTGTGGCGGATTTCGAGGGGGACCAAACCCCGTTCGCTTTGCAGATCCCACTCACTCCTGCCGAAATTCCGGGAAGCGCAGTTCGACGAAGATCAATCTATGACGCCCGGGCCGAATACTCCCGCTCGACAGTCGATATTCAGGGTGCCGCGATGATGGTTCAACAGGCCTTCGTTGGCGAGAACACCAGGGCAACCAGCGGCCAGCAGGCTCGCAAATCGTTCTTGAGCATTTTCCGTGGTTGATACACCGCGAATCGAAAACCGGACTCAATCACCTGCGTGAACTATATACTAGCGGCGAGGTGAGATATGGCAAATTCCTGAAAATACATCTTACGGTGTGGGTTGCATACGCGGATGGAAAAGCTGACAGGGTCATCGGATTCAAGGCGACTGCCGATTGAAATCACAAAACACAAACAAAAAACGCCTGGATTTTTCCAGGCGTTTTTTGTTACATGGCTTTTTGGTAACCGGTTTTCATTTTTCGCTTTGACCGCATCTCGCCATGCTATAACCGTGTCGAAAATTGGGCAAATATTGTTCCTGAGTTTGGAGCGAGGAAGCCTATAATCGCTCGGCTTTGGCCGTAGTCACGCCCCTGTCACGCTTACATGATTTTGGCAGTGCTATAACCATGGCGATTAAATAAATGGGTGGACGCCCCGAAACAGGAAAAGGATTGGCAATGTTACAGGTTTTCAACTGGAGGCCTCAAATATGATCGTAACCATTACGAATCTAAAAGGCGGTGTCGGGAAGTCCACCCTGACTGCACTTTTAGCCAAGTACATCGCCAGACATAAGCCGTTTGATCCGGTCGTGGTAATTGACATGGATCCTCAATGCGGAAGCACCACGATTTTGTCTGGCAAGAAACTGGACCCTTCGCAACCGACCATCTACGATGCGTTGGATAGCGAATTTAACGGCGTGCCGTCGACTGAAATTTTTGAAAGCTCGTTCTTGAAGGTGGAAGGAGAGAAGAAACTCTACCTGGTTCCTTCAAGCCCGAGGCTGGTTCAGTTCGGTTCAAACGGCGCATCAACCGATCTCTTGAAATACGTCTTTGAGTCGGCGATGAATATTTCGTCGGACACGATCATCCTGATAGATACCGGGACGATGCCCCAACTGGTGGGGATGGCGATTGCGGCGGCAGATTTCATTGTCATCCCGATGACTCTGTCAAAGCAGACCATTCCTCCGACTTCGACCACCATTGGTATGGCTTTGAAAGCTCGAAAGCTGGTCCGGGGCGTGGTTCCCTCGGCCGTCGGTAATGCCGGATGGGAGTCCTTGAATATCGCTGCTTACGCCGAGAACATCCAGAAGACTGAAATCCTCAAGAAAATGGGGACGAAAGTTTATCCAGCCCTGCCTTATTCGAAGGTGATGGTCCGCGGTGAATGGGTGTTCAGAAACAGCGATGTTCCTGGAAGCTTTATTCCTACGGTGGATGCGATTTACGCGGATCTCTTCGGCAAGAGCGCTTTGCCTCCAAAGGAAGAGCCGGCGCAAGAGCCCCAGCCTGAAGCCATCAGCGTGGTGGTCAACCAGTCGGAATCATTATCGGTATAGGTCCAGGAGAATAGGATGAGTCCCGCAACCGCAACTCCAGTAGTAAATGATTTGTTTGACATTTCCGGCGCCGCCGCTATGACCGGTGCTGATGCCGGCGTGCGCACTCCGCGCCGTCCTGATCGCCCGGTTCAGATGATCGAGCTTTCTTCCATTGTCGGAGATTCGCCCAGCCAGACCCGGGAAGTTTCTTTCGACCCCGAACAATACGAAGAGGACCACGAACTTCTCGAGTCGATCAAGTTGGTCGGTTTACTCCAGCCGATTGGCGTGCAGGCGATCGCGAAGGGTCTTGGCCAAGAACAGAAGCAGACTTACCGGCTCGTCTTTGGTCATCGCCGGACAAAGGCAGCGCTTGCTGCCGGGCTCGAGTATGTGCCGGCCCTGGTTTATAAGCCGATTGAGAATACAGAGATGCTCACCCTGGCCGAGAACACCGGCAAGCGGCTTTTGACATCTCGTGAAAAGGCGATGGCGTTGATCGCTCTGAGACAGAATCATCCCGAGCTTGACGTCGCGACTATCGCTGAGCGGACTGGTATTCCGTCCAATACCGTGTACCAACTTTTTCTCGCTCTGGAAAAGAGCGTGCCCGCTTTACTCGAACTGTTCGCGAAGAACCAGTGGGGGACGCGCACGATCCTGGAGCTTCAGCCTGTGTTCAATGCGATCGCTTCTGGCGAAGAGCAGAGGCGATTTGCAGGGGAGCTCGAGCACTTTGGCCCATCTCACAACCAGATCGTAGGCATCAAAACGATGGTTGTTGATGATCAAGTTGATCCTTTCGCCGCTTTGATGACGATGTCATCCAAAAACGGGACATCCCGTTCCGCGGCTGAAGTTTTCAAGGGGTTTGGTTCTGCGCCCGTTTCGGACAATGGCGTTGCTGCTCAAGCTGAACTGATGGCGGCCGAAAGCGATGAGCCTGCGTCGTTTCCTTTGGCAGACTCCAAGTCATTTACTGCGGTTCATGAAGAAGGGGCCGAATCGCAGGTTGAGCCGGCTTCTGGCAGCTCGGGATCCGCGGTGTCACCGGCGGAGGGGCAACCCCCTGCTTTGCACATAGAAGATGAGCGGGTAATCCAGTCTCTCCACAAGACGACAGGACTGCCGCCTACCAGAATTCAGAGTCTTTCGGTTCGCGCTGTTCAAGAAAACGCGAGCATGGATGCCTTGGCATTCGCCTGTATCATCGCGGCCCGAACTGGAGATGACGAAAACGCTTTACGCCTGGGTCAAATGTCGGCTGGCAATGCAGTTGTGAGCAAATTGTTGAAGGCATACCAGGGTGTATTTGTGAAGGCTGGCAGCGTTGTTAACTCACTGCGCCGGTCTTCGGAAGGTGATGAACTGGCGGACCTGGTTTCGACTGTGTTCATCCCGCAATCTGATGGAGGTAGATAACGTATGGGCGGTTTTGGTAACGGCAGTGTTGTGAGCCGGAAGGCTTATGGCGGCCTAACTGGGCCGACCGTGCGGGATCATTTGGTGGCTCTTGGGAATACGCCGGAGTGGGCCATTTTTCTCGGAGAAGCCATCCAGGAGATCGCTAAATGCGATGCGGCGATTGCTGCATCGCGCGCTCGTGATCTCAGCTCGAACCCGAGCTTCGCGACAGGTTTTGAAAAAATCGCAACGGGGTCGGTTGAGGTTCTGGCAGCTGATTGGAGCACCATGACGCCCAATCAGTTGCAGACGGTCAGCATGGTGCTGACTGGTTTGCTGAAGCGCGTTAGCGAGTTACATGCAGCCAGTGCTGCGAACTTTTCAAAAGGCGGGTAACCGCCTATCCACAGCGCTTGGCTTCCATGCTGGCGCTAATCTGAGAGTCTGGAGGATGTAATGATCAATAAGGGTTTGCTTTTTCTCGGTATTTTGCTGGCGATTGCTGGTTTCGCCGGCGTCTTCGTCTTTGCCCAACTGGTGAATCCTGCTCCTGCCATTGTCGTGGTGGCAAAAGCGGAAATTGAGAAGGGCACCAAGTTGGCCGACCTGCCTGCTGGTAGCCTGGCCCGCAAAACTCTGCGTGGCGACAGCGATGTGATCGCGTCGTTCATGACAGAAGCTACGTATGGCGAACTCGCCGCCAGCGGCGGTGTCTTCGTTCAGAATATTGCTCTTGGCGAAACCATCCCCTTGGCCGCAGTCCTCTCTCCGAAGAATCCTGCCGCCGCAAAATATTCGGCTTTGCTTTTGGATGATCCCAATATGACCGCTATGACGATCGGCGTGAACAACAACGTTCCCACCGGCATCCGCGCTGGCGACTGGCTAGATCTCGTCGTGACCGTTGACCAGGTTCGAGAATCCTCGGCCGTCAACGAAGAAAACAAGGCGTTCAGCATCAATACCGGCAATGTCGTCGCTGGACCAAACGGCCAGACGGTTGTGATGGGCGGAACTCCTATGCCCAACACCACCCCCGTCGCTCCGGTGTACCGCCAGCAGCCTACTCAGACGGCCCCGACGCCTACCCAGCAGCCCTATATCGTTCCGCTGGCGAAGCGTGTTGTCCATAACGCCTACGTTTTGAATGTTATCCGCGAACAGCGCAACACCACTGGCATTGATGGGCAGAACACCGTCGTCTACGGCGCCGTTACCGGGCTGGTCGTGGTGGTTCCTCGCGATCAGGTTGAGTGGCTGGCTATGGCCAACGCCGCGGGCAAGTTGAATCTGGCGCTCCTTTCCCCCTTGGCCGTCGATGACAATGGCCCGTCCAATGGGTCTTCCGTCAAAGACCTGATCGACCGGTTCTACAGCGATCGCGGCACTTTGACCCCCGTCGTCTCTGCTACTCCGGCACCTGGGAAATAACGAACAGGAAGGCCCACTCCGGCTCTTCATCTTTACTAGCTAAATATCACACTCGCAGAGGTAATTATGGCGCAAGATTATATTTCTGTCCTCGGATTTTTTAGACCTGATACCAATCAAGGACTATTCAACGAGATGCATATGGGGACGGAGCGCCCCGTGCGTATCTTGAGCAGTACTCCGATGTTCTCTTTGTCCACCGCAACCAGCATGCTCCAGCAGATCGGTCCCGCGGTCCTGGCTGTCGATGCGCATGTCCCTGGTTACTCATTGAAGGATATTCTGACTCTGAAACAGGGCTCGAAACGACCTTTCGTCCTGGTCGGACTGGCGAATGCCGGCTCATCCCAAATGGAAGAAATGATTCAGTGCGGGCGCTTTGATGCACTTTACACTCTGCCGGTCAATATCACCATGATCGAAAAGATGTGTGACGAGCTCCCGGGCGTTTACGAGCGCGTTTCGGCCTCGTGGGGTAAAGGCGTGTGGGATGCCGCCACGCCTGACCAGATCCGCGACACGATGTCCAACATCTCAGGCGCTGGCTGGCAGCGGGCTGCGATCGGCGTTTGGTCTCCGAAAGGAGGCGTTGGTAAAACCATGCTGTCGACTGAATTGGCCGCAGCACTGGCCACGATCGGCGGCCGTAATGTAGCTTTGATTGATGCCAACATGAATGGCGGGCATGTACATATCCGCTTGAACATCGAAAGCGACTATAACATCTTGAGCGCGGCAACTGCTTACGCCATGACCCGCGGGCACGAGTCGATGGAGAAAGAGTTTCCTTCCCGACTGAAGGATTACCTGATCCCAGTTTCAGGAGCGCCGAACCTTGTGGTTCTGCCTGGCATTGGCAATATGGACCAGGCCAGCCACGAAGACATTCGCGCTGAAAAGGGCATGGAGTTCATGACCTACCTGATTCGGTTCCTGAAGCGCTCTTATGATTTTGTGATCGTTGATATGGGTTCCAGTGTAAACGTCGGCGTGCACCGCGGTGTGTTCCAGTCTGTCGACAGCATTGTCGTCGTTGGAACTCCAGACCTGACGGGGCTGGTCGATATCAAAAACGGTGTTGATCTGTTGACGAATTCGATTGGCATCGATCGATCACGCTTCTCACTGGCCCTGAATATGTGGCAGGATACCCTGGGTGTCAGCTTGGCACAGGCCGCTACTCTGGTGAAGCTCACGGCTGTGGCTGCCATTACTCAGGACCCCACGGGTGCGGTGACGAAATGCGGCAATGAAGGCATCTCTTACGTTGCCCGATACGCTGGGCAGAAAAACAACACACCTACGACTGAATCGTCTTTGGGCGGCTTGGTAGCGCTGGCCTCGCATTTCTATCCGTCTATTGCGGCGGCTTGGGATGGTCGGGCAAAAGCGAAACAGCCAGATGCGAAGAACAATGGCGGCAGCAATGGCAATGGTGAAAAGAAAAAGGCTGGTTTATTTGGTTTGGGCGGACGCAAGTAGCATTTACCGAGGAAGTGATCAATGACAACGCCCACAAAATCATCTACTCAGTTTTTTGAAGAAACCGCCTCCGGATCCCAGTCTTATAACAGAGGAACTGTGACCGACCCTTATCGCGAGGCCCTTCAGCGGGTCCGCGATGCGGTAACGAAGCGCTTCACGCCGCAGGAGATTCAGAACGCCGGCCCCCAGGTCGCAGAATTCGTTCGTCTGTCTTCGGAAACGATTTACATGGAGATGGGCAACGAGGCCGCCTTGAAGGGGATCCCGCGTATTCCAATGGAGATGAACCTGTTCGTCTCCAAGGCCGCGTCGGATCTGATGGGTATGGGAGAGTTGGATCCTTTATTGGCCGACCAGGGCATTGAAGACGTTGCGATCAACGGCCCCGATGAAGTGTACATATTCAAACACGGCGGGTGGTCTCGGGTCGATGTCAAATTCAGCGACTCCAACCGGCTAATTGAGATCCTTAACCGGGGCATCTCTGGCTCGAACCGCCAGGTAAATCAAGTTAACCCGATCGCCGATGCTGTTCTGCCTGGGAAAGAACGTATCTCAGTTGTGTCTTATCCGGTCGTGGTCGACTCGTATCCCGTGGCTGTGATCCGCGCCCAGAGGGCCAAAGGGATCTCGATGTTTGACCTGGCTCGGGCTAACCCCGCAATCGCACGGCTGGAAGAGGAACAGTTAAACTCCATCACCCAAAGCCCGATTCCGGATTACTCAAGCGAGAATGGCCCGGGCGCAATGCTTACCGACGTGGCCGCATCCTATCTCCATGCTGCTGTTCTTGCAGGCATGAACATCGTCGTGTTAGGTCCAACAGGCGTTGGAAAGACGACCATGCTGACGGCCCTCGGTCGGTGTATCCCGGTGGGGGAGCGCATCATGATCATCGAAGATACGCCTGAAATCAAGCTTCATCCGGAAACGCCTTTGCCCATGAATGTTATCCCAGTCCGGACTCGTCCGACGTCATTGGAAGGGGTTCCGGCTGTTACGCAGGAAGATCTGGTTCGCCTGGCCCTGCGCCAGCGGCCAAGTGCCCTGACTTTGGGTGAAGCGCGCGGTGCTGAAATCTATGATTTGTTGAATGCGCTTATGACAGGGCACAAGAATGGCTTGACCAGCCTGCACACTTTCTCCGCAAGCGAAATGTTCGACCGCATCTTCCTGATGCTCGCTCAGTCAGAGAAAGGCCGGCTGTTGGACATGGCCCGTGCCGCGAAACTGGTGGCGACGACGCTGAACATTGCTATCACCCTCGAGGCGGTTGGACGGGTTCGCCGAGTTGTCTCGATTACGGAATTCACCGGACAGGTAACAGTAGAGGGTGGGCGGGCGAAACCCTCTCTTCAGGAAATTTTCAGACATACTGGGCCGAGAGGATCCCTCCAGGGACCACTTGTCTCTTCGGTTTTTGGGGAGCGTTTTGCTAGTATGGGCGTTCCGCAGAAATTTTTTACCCCATAAAACTTTTGGAGGTTAGTTATGTGGACCAACTATATTTTAGCTTTGTGTGCGGCTCTGGGGATCTTCTTCATCGTGATCTCTCCGCGGATCGCTTTCGCGCGTAAGAGCTCGACAATTGACCGGGTTTCCAAACTGATGGAGTCCGGCGAGATCCAGTTTTCAAAGTCATTCGTGACGAACGTGCGACGAAGCGGTCTGGCCGTGGCGTTGGCCCAGGCTGACCTCGATGTGACGCCAGCTGGCTTCTATCGAACTGGCATGATTGTCGCGGTGGCGGCGGGTGCTGGCACCTATGTCATGACCAATGGCATAGCTGTTGCTTTCTTCATCGGATTCGCCAGTATTTTGATGTATCTGAACTGGCTCTTCTGGCGCCGTGATAAAAAGAAAATGGCGTACGAAGAAGGCTTGGCCGACGTCGCCGATGCGATGGCCGCCGGCGCCTTGATTTCCAATAACCTTAAAGGGGCGATTAGCCACGCCGCAGGCATGGCCCCGGAAGCTGTGAGAAGCGACTTCCTGTCAATTTCGAGCAGCATTCAGCAGGGCGCCACCATCCCGGAAGCATTCGCTGAGGTGCGAAAGAAACGCCAGAGCTACTCATTAGACATGCTTGCCGACATTCTCTATATGTGGAGCCTTCGTGGAACCACCGTGCCGTTGTCGGAAGTTCTCGGTCCTCTGACCAAATCAATCCGCAAGATGTCTGCTGCTCGGCGGCGTATGGAATCGGAGCTGTCCGGAAAACGCACCCAGATGATTTTCGTGGCGGTCTTCCCGTTCTTCATGGTGTTCTTCATGCGCTCCCTGTTCCCTGGGTTCGCTGAGGTGTTTGCGTCGCCATTCGGCCAGCTGATCCAGCTCGCTTCCTACTCGATCTCGGCTGGCGGTTATGTCCTGTCCGAGCGGGTGCTGGGAGCCGTACGCAAAGTTATTGACATTCAATCAAACAGCGATGAACCTCGGCATAACGCCGCGCGTTCGGCCGCCTAAAGGAGGTGAGTCATGCAGATCGAAAACTTGCTCTTCAGCTTTTTGGCGGGGTTTGGAATCCTGATGGTTTTTTCAGCGTTCCTGATGCCACGCAGCACTGGGAAGCGTATCATTACGGATGAGAGCGGTCGGACGCGGGTTGGTTCGTTCGCGGAAGCAACCGTGATCAACTCTCTGTTGGTTGATATCTCGAATCGGATTCGGCCTCAGGGCAAAAATCTGGAAGACCGCCTGGTACGCAGTGGAATGGTTTATGCGTCTCCGGAAGAATACCATTCGCGCCGAATGATCTCTGCGTTGGTGGTCACGACCTTCGTCGCGCTTATCGGCATTGTTGTCGGGTTGGATGTGTTTCCCGTTGCAATGCTCGCTACGGCCGGCGCAATTTTTGGCTTCACAATGCCTGATCGGGCGATTAGCGGCGGAATTAACAAGCGCCGGACCCTGCTACTCCGCGAAATGGGCTTTGGCCTTGATCGTATCTCTCTTCTGCTCGGGTCGGGCGCAAATGTCGCTGATGCGCTGGCGAACACCAGTGGGATTGGCCTGTTCGGCAAGACCTGCGGATACATATCTTCAGCGATCAAGACCGGTAAGCCGATCCAAGAAGTGATCGCAAAGGTCACTGAGGGACTTCCGGAAACCCCGCAGCTGACCGCCTTCATGGAACTGATCCGGGTTGGCATTATCCAGGGCCAGGAGCTGTCTGGACCATTCAAGAGCATGGCCGAGATGATGCGCGAGCGGCTCGAACTGGACATCATCGAAGCTGGCCAGCGAGCCGGGATCCAGGTGACCGTGATTACGAGCGGCTTCATTGTGGTAGCCACGCTTATAGTAGCGGTTGGACCTGCCGTACAAACGCTTATGGGGTCGGGGCTGTTTTAATTTGTTGTCGGGATTAGGAAATAACCCGTGTGCTGTCTAGCGCAAGCGTGGAATAAACCACGAATCTATTTTAAGCGTGGA
>JFJP01002988.1_pt3 | contig 10354 bp, 5 predicted proteins | sample 431651 | NCBI WGS metagenome assembly JFJP01 (sample SAMN02602958, study PRJNA72255) | Microbial mat metagenome, whole genome shotgun sequencing project. | biome: fresh water; feature: sink hole; material: water; isolation source: purple microbial (photo- and chemosynthetic) mats found in... | reverse complement strand
TACCGGTCACCAGTAACGACGAACTGGGCGAACTGCAGCACGGCATCAACTCGATGACGGACAAGCTGGGCAGCCTGCTGGACAACTACCGACGCAAGGAAGAGGAACTGCTGGAAAGCCAGCGTTTGCTGAACAGCGCCCAGGCGGTGGCGAAACTCGGCAGCTGGCATCTCGATATCGCCAGCAACCACCTGACCTGGTCGGACGAAACCTGCCGCATCTTCGGCACCCCGCCCGGCATCGCCTTGGTCTACGAAGATTTTCTGACCCGCGTACATCCGGACGACCGCACAGCGGTAAATGACGCCTGGAAGGCGGCGCTGCATGGCGCTCCTTACGACATCACCCACCGCATTCTTGTCATGGGAGAAATACGCTGGGTGCGGGAAATGGCCAAATTGCTCTTCGATAGCAATGGCAACCTGAGCGCAGCCACCGGCACGGTGCAGGACATCACCGAGCGCATCCAGACGGAACTCGAGTACCAGACCATCCTGCAGACTTCGCTCGAGGGTTTCTGGATCACCGATATGGAGGCAAGGTTCATCGAGGTGAACGCGGCTTATTGCAAGCTGATCGGCTACAGCCACGATGAAATCCTGCAGATGCGCATCCCGGATATCGAGGGAGTCGAAGATTCCGAGATGGTCAAGGCGCGCACCGAAAAAATCCTCCGCACGGGTTCCGACCGCTTCGAGACCAGGCACCGTCATCGCGACGGCCACCTGCTGGATATCGAGGTCAGCGTCACCTACCTGCCGCTGATGACCGGGCGCTTCGTTGTTTTCCTGCGCGACATCAGCCAGCGCAAGCGCGAGGAAGAAATCCGCCAGGCCGCCTTGAACGAGCAATTGGCCATCTTCGAGTCTGCCACGCACGGCATCGGCATCATCAAGGACCGCGTCATCGTCAAATGCAACCACCAGCTAGAGGAACTGTTCGGTTACGCTCCAGGTGAATTGATCGGTCGCACGACACGCCCGTGGTATCCGGATGAGGCCGCCTACATTGCGGGTGGCTCCATGTATCCTGCGCTCGAGCGCGGAGAAACCCACCGGCGTGAAGAAATGCTGCGTCGAAAAGATGGCTCGCCGATCTGGATTCACCTGAGTGGCCGATCCATTGCAGCTGGCGATCTCTCCTTCGGCACGGTATGGGTGATCGAGGACATTACGGCGCGCAAGGAAGCTGAATTCAAACTGCGCGAAAGCGAAGAACTGCTGCGCTCGGCCATCGAGACCATCGGCGAGGGCTTTGTCGTTTATGACCCGCAAGACCGCCTGGTCCTTTGCAATGAAAAGTATCTGGAGATCTACCAGGCTTCGGCTCCGGGTATCAAGCCCGGCGCCACTTTCGAGGAAATTCTGCGCTATGGCATTGAGCATGGTCAGTACGCTCAAGCCAAGGGCCGGGAAGAAGAGTGGCTCGCCGAGCGCCTGGCCATCCACCATTCCAGCAATACCGACATCATCCAGAATCTGGATGATGGACGCTGGCTGCGCATTCGTGAGAGGCGCACGCCCACCGGCCATATCGTCGGTTTCCGCGTCGACATCACCGAGATTTATCGCGCCAAGGAAGCCGCCGAAGGCGCCAACAAGGCGAAGTCGGAATTTCTCGCCAACATGAGCCACGAGATCCGCACGCCGATGAATGCCATCCTCGGCCTCACGCAGCTGGTGCTGGATACGCCGCTGGAAGCGCGGCAGCGGGATTTCCTCACCAAGGCGCTGAGTTCCGGCCGGGCGCTGCTGGGCATTCTCAACGACATCCTCGACTACTCGAAGATCGAAGCCGGCCGGATGGACATCGAGCAAACGCCCTTCTCCGTCGAGGAAGTGCTGCGCGAAGTGAGCGACCTGTTCTCGGCCAGGATTGCCGAGAAAGATCTCGAACTCTTTCTCGATCTCGCGCCCGATCTGCCGCAACACGTCATCGGCGACCCCTTGCGCCTTCATCAGGTGCTGGCCAACCTGGTCGGCAACGCCATCAAGTTCACTGAGCGCGGCGTGGTTCGCATCCAGGTAGTGCGGGAAGATTTTTCACCCGATGCTGTCAACGCCACAAACTCTCTGCGGTTGCGCTTTACCGTCGTCGATACCGGCATCGGCTTCGCCAGCGAAATCGCCAGCAATCTGTTCCTGCCGTTCATGCAGGCAGACGGCAGCGTTACGCGCAAGTATGGCGGCACCGGGCTGGGGCTCGCCATCTGTCACCGGCTCGTTACCCTGATGGGAGGAGAAATTTCCGCCTCCGGTGCGCTCGGTACGGGGGCCTCGTTCAGTTTCTCCATCCAGGTCGGCCAAGTTCAGCAGGACTCTGCAACCACCCGGCTGCAGCAGGTCGCCGGGATGAAGGTGCTGGTCGTCGATGACCAGCAGAGTGCGCGGGAAATTCTTCACAGGCTCCTGACCGCCTGGGGCGTGATTTGTGAAATGGCCGAGAATGGCGCGACCGCATTGGAAAAGATCAGTGCCGCCCAGAAAAGCGGCTACGGCTTCTGCATCGTTCTGCTCGACTGGCAGATGCCGGGCATGGATGGCATCGAGATCGCCAAGCAGATTGTGCGCAACCCGTCCAGCTTCGGCAAATCAACCAAGATCATGATGGTCACCGCGCATGATCGCGACAAGCTGATCAACGCCGCCGGCGAACTGCCCCTCGAAGGCATTCTGACCAAGCCGGTCACGCCATCCTTTCTGTTCGACGCGCTGCTGGGCGAATTGGCGCCGCCCAAGCCGCGTGCAAGCCAACTCCGGCAAAAGTCGGCGCTGGCGGGACGGCACTTCGGCGGTTCCCGCGTGCTGGTGGCCGAGGACAACAGCTTCAACCAGCAGGTCGCCGCCGGCTTTCTCGAAAAGCACGGCATCGCCGTCACGCTCGCCGACAATGGCAGCGAAGCACTGGCCATGGCGACGCACTCCCCCTTCGACGCCATTCTCATGGATCTGCACATGCCGGTGATGGACGGCCTCGAAGCCACCCGCCAGATCCGCGCCCTGCCGCAGGGCCGCGACGTGCCGATCATCGCCATGACGGCGGCCGTCATGGAAGATGACCGCGCCCGTTGTCGTCAGGTCGGCATGGTGGATTTCGTGCCCAAGCCGGTCGATCCGGACGAGTTGCTGCGCGTGCTGGGCAAGTACCTTGACAGCACGCCTGCCCCGCTGGCCATCGACGCGCATGCGGCCGCGCCGTTGCCAGAACTGGCCGGCTTCGACCTGCCGACGGCCTTGCGCCGTATGGGGGGCGACCGCTCCCTCCTCGAACGCCTGTTGACCGACTTCAGTCGCGAGCACAGCAATTTCCCGGAACAGTTGGACGTGCTGCTCGCCGGGGGGGAGATCGACAAGGCCGCTGCTTTGCTGCATGGGTTCAAGGGCGTCACCGGCAACCTGGGCATGCTCGAACTCAACGAAATAGCGCGCGACCTTGAATCCGCAGTCCGGGCCGGCCAGCGCCCCACCCTCGACCCGGCCGTGCCGCCACCGGACCGGGAGGCCATTACCCGCCTACTGGAACAACTTCTTCCCTACCTTGAGGATCGCGAGCTGGTACCGGACGATTTGCTGCAGACGCTCTTCGCCACGGCCCGCGCCGGGCTGCCCGGCGCACCCTTCGCCCGCCTGTTGCGCCAGATTGATGATTTCGATCATGATGGCGCGCTCGCAACGGCGGCCCAGATTGCGGCACAATTCGACATCCAAATCATTTGAGCCGATGAACAAAGCCTTCTACCCCAGCGCCGTGCCACCAGCCGATTCGGAAAAACCGCTGCTGCTTCTGGTGGACGACATGCCGCCGAACCTGCATGTCCTCGCTGCCACCCTGAAGTCGGAATACCGGCTGAAAACCGCGACCAGCGGGGCAGCGGCGCTTGAACTCGTGGCCCGCAGCGACAAGCCGGAACTGATTCTGCTGGATGTCATGATGCCGGGGATGAGCGGCATTGAGGTATTGCGCCGCCTGCGCGCCGATCCCGGCACCTGGGACATTCCGGTGATTTTCGTTTCCGCCGATACCTCGGAGCAAAGCCAGCTCGATGGACTGGATCTCGGCGCCGACGACTATCTGACCAAGCCGGTGGTCAGTACCGTATTGCGTGCCCGTGTCCGGAACCTGCTGGCACGCAAGCGCACCGAAAGGCAGTTGCGGCTGGCAGCGCACGTCTTCCAGTACAGCGGCGAAGCGATCATGATCACCGATCGTAACAACCGCATTATCGAAGTCAATCCGGCCTTCTCCACACGGACTGGTTACACCTCTGACGAAGTGCGCGGCAAAGACCCGAAACTGCTCTCATCCGGGCGCGCCACGGCCGAGGAATACAAATCCATGTGGCAGAGTATCAAGGAGGATGGGTTCTGGCAGGGCGAGATGTGGGACCGCGACAAGAACGGCGACATCTACCCCAAACTGCTGACCATTTCGACCGTCAGGAATTCTCACCATGAAATCGAATATCACATCGCCAGTTTTTCGGACATCAGCAACCTGAAGGCGGCGGAGGAACGCATTCATCATATTGCGCATCACGATGCGCTCACGGGCCTGCCGAATCGGATTCACCTGACGATCGCCATGGAACAGGCCCTCGCCGATGCCCAGCGACAATCGCGCGAGCTTGCAGTGATGTTCATCGACATGGATCGCTTCAAGCTGATCAACGATACCCTCGGCCATCATGTCGGCGACCAGTTGCTGACAGAGGTTGCCCGGCGCCTGAAATCTTGCGTCCGCCAGTCTGATATCGTCGCCCGTCTCGGTGGCGACGAATTCGTCGTGGTGCTGACCGGGATGTCCGAACAGATGGTCCCCACCACAGTGGCTGGCAAGATCCTGCATGCCCTGTCGCAGCCCTACCAAATCCATCAGCACATCCTGCATACCAGCCCGAGCATCGGCATCAGCATCTACCCGCTCGACGGCGAAGACAGTACCACGCTGATGAAGAATGCCGATGCGGCGATGTACCACGCCAAGGAACAGGGGCGCAACAACGCACAGTATTTCACGGCCGAAATGAACGCTGCCGCCAGCCGCCGCCTGGCGCTGGAACACGATCTGCGCAGCGCGCTCGAGGCGGGTCAGTTCGAGCTGCATTACCAGCCGCAGGTCTGCGGCAAGACCTTGCTGATCTGCGGCGTCGAGGCGCTGGTGCGCTGGCGTCATCCAGTACGCGGCCTCATCTCCCCGCTCGATTTCATCCCGCTCGCGGAAGATACCGGCCTGATTGAACCTATCGGCGCCTGGGTGCTCAACGAGGCCTGCCGCCAGTTGGCGCAGTGGCGCACCGAGGGCGTCACCAGCCTCACCATGGCCGTCAATCTCTCGGCACACCAGTTGCGCTCATCAACACTGGTTGAACTGGTGCGCGACACTCTGTCGCAGTATGGCTTGAGTGAAAACGATCTGGAGCTGGAAATTACCGAATCGGTCGCCATGACCGACCCGGAAAGGGCCATCGGCCAATTGCAGGCACTCCGGGATCTCGGCGTACGGCTGGCCATCGACGATTTCGGTACCGGCTACTCCTCGCTTGCCTACCTGAAGAACCTACCGATCCAATCGCTCAAGCTTGACCGCAGTTTTGTCCGCGACATCGAGACAGATGCCAACGACGCGGCGATCAGCACCGCGACGCTGGCTCTGGCGCACAGCCTGGGCCTCGGGGTAGTTGCCGAAGGGGTCGAAACCGAACATCAGAAAGAGTTCCTGCTCAACCTCGGCTGCGATCTGCTGCAGGGCTACCTGTTCGGCAAACCCCAGCCGGCGGCCCTTATCAGCCAGCTTCTGCATGGCGGGAAAGCGGCTCTGGTAACTTCGGCTTAGGCGGCGCCGCGAAACGCCACGACATGATTGCGATCACCAACCTACAGGCCAAGCCGGCTGCAGATGCGGCGGATGTAGGGCCGGAGGCGGTTCGGCGTCGCAGGTGATGAGGGGCGGGCGGTCATGCGATCTGCCCGGCCCGAAGTGCTGTCACCTTCGCTTGCATGGATCTGTCCCGGCTACTTACATCCGGAACATCCCGACCGAAGTCTTCAGATTGTCGGCCAGGCTTTCCAGACGCGCTGCTTCCTGGGCAACTTCCTTGACTGCCGCACCATTTTCATCGGCCATCCGGGCGATTTGCTCGACGTTCTGGGCGATCAGGTTGCTGGCGGCATTCTGCTCGCGCAGGGCGGCGGAAATTTCGGCCGCAGCGTCGAGTACCTTGCGGGTGCTGGCGGCGATCCGGATCATCGAGTCGCCTGCCTGTGCCGCCATGCGCACCCCCTGTCCGACTTGCGCGCTGCCAGCCTCCATGCCTTGCACGGCGCCCTGGGTGCTGCTCTGGATGGCGGCGATCATGGTGGCGATTTCCTGGGTGGATTGACTGGTGCGTTCAGCCAGCTTGCGTACTTCGTCAGCCACCACGGCAAAGCCACGCCCCTGTTCGCCCGCGCGAGCCGCCTCGATGGCGGCGTTCAAGGCCAGCAGGTTGGTCTGGTCAGCAATTTCCTTGATGACATTGGCGATGGAGGAAATCTGCTCGGTCTGGGTGCTCAGGGTCTGGATCAGGGCGGAGGACTGACTGAAGGAATCGGCAATCCGGTTGATGTCGGTGATGGCGCTCTGCACGATGCCGCCGCCCGCTTCCGATAAGGAACGGGCTTCCGCCGCGATATCGCGCACCCCTTCGGCATTGCTGGCAACATTGCTCACGCTGACCGTCATCTCCTCGACGGCGGCCGCCATGGCGCCGGCGGCATCGCTCTGCCGGTCGGAGCCAACCGATACCTGGCTGGAGAAGCTGCTCATCTGGGCGGTATTGCTGGCCACCTCCTGCACGATCTGATGGATCTGGCCGATGATCTGGCGCAGAGACTCCTGCATTTGCCGCATGGCAGCGAGCAGGCTGGACTCGTCGCCGGGCCGGGACTGGACGGAAACCGTCAGGTCGCCCGCGGCGATGCGGCGGGTGATTTCCGTGACATAGGCCGGTTCCCCGCCAATCTGCCGCACGATGCTGCGTGCCATGGTGAAGCTCAGTGCGCCCGCCACGCCGATGGTGAGCAGCAACAGGGCGAGGGCGATGCCCCGCATGCGCTGGAAGACGCTGGCGGAATTGTCTACATCGGCCTTGCCAAGCTGTTTTTCCAGGGCGACCAACTGTTCGGTCAGTTTGTTCAGGCTCTCGAAGTTTTCGTCGGCCGACTGCATCGTCATGATGCCGGCGTTGATATCCACCGTCGCCATGTCCAGTGAGGCGGCGATCGACTTGCGGTACTTGGCGATTTGTTCTGTCATCTGCTTGCCGAGGGTTTTCTCTTCCTCGCCCAGTCCGGCACTCCCGGCCCAACTGGCAAATGCGGCGGCATTCTTGTCGAACTTTTCCAGCAGCAGCTTGGTTTCCTTTTCGATATAGCCATCGCCGCGACTCGCACTCCAGGTCATGGTGCGATAAACGGCCGTGTGGGTGCGCAGCACGTCGGCGCTGATGTCGGTCGCCACGGCGGTATGGCTGAAGCGGCCGTTGAAAAGTTCTTCCAGCGCCATCTGCTGGGTATTCATTGCGCCATAGCCAACTACGCCGAGGACGAGCATGAGCGCGATCGTGACTGCCGGGGCAATCAGCATTTTTTTGAGCAGATTCATTTGATCTCCAGGAATCGGACCAAAACAGGCAACTGCCGGTCCCGCCGTAAATGTTGATGCGGCGGGCGGCGAGCTGCGGGGGAGTCAGGGACTCCCCTTCAGATGTGGCAAATTATTTGTAGATGCCGCAACCGACGAAAATATCACCCGCCTTGGCAACATACGACGATTTGGCTTCGATCTTCTTGGTGGTCGGGTTGGTCCAGTTGTAATCCACCCAGCCCTTGCCAGGACCATTGACAGTGGCGATGAAATCCTTGGTGAACAGCTTGCCATCCGAGTCCTTAACTTCGGTCATGTCCTTGCCGACGAGTTTGGGATTCATCGGGTGGGCGATGATCACGCCTTGCAGGGTATAGGCAAATACATACAGCTCGCCTTTGACAAATTCGCCTTTCGGATCATTGAAATCCGCCAGCGCCTTGTCCTTGCCGACCGCCTTGACGTGCGCCACCGCCTTGTCGACCAAGGTCATGGCGTCATCCTTGGAGGCGGCAAAAGCCGGGAGGGAGGTGCAGAAAAAAACCAGTATCGAGGCAAAAACAGCAGCAATCTTGTTCATGAAGCTCTCCTTGTGAAATTGTTTAATATTTTTTTCTCACTGATGAATCAACCTACTCTTGCGATGGACATTGTGCCATCAGACAAGCCGTCAGAGTATGCGCAAGTCTGCCGAATGGATAAAACGCCTTGATGTCTTTGAGCGGCTGGCGTTTTGTCGCCACCCCGCCAGTGATCGACGGTAATCCCCGTGGGAACGGCGGCCTGCCCGGTTGGTTGCTGAATGAGCCGGGCAATGCCCATTTCCCGGATGATTTCACGCTGGTCGAACTTTCTGCGAATCCGGCCGGCGCATAACCAGAAGTATTTGGGCGAGAAGTTCTGGGCGAGAAGTTCTGGGCTCGCCATCCCGGGTGATTATTAGCAAAAGTCGGCGCCGGCGGGACGGCATTCCAGAGGACGCAGCGTAAACTGGGGGCAAGGAGAAAATGTCATGAGCGAGTTCCGCCAACAGTTTGTGAAGTGCCTATCCCCCGCCGGTTTCCACCGCATGGCCTATGTGGAGTGGGGTGATCCGCACAACCCGCGCGTTCTGGTGTGCGTGCATGGCCTGACACGCTGCGGGCGCGATTTTGATTATCTGGCGCAGAGTCTTGCGGCCGACTACCGGGTGGTTTGCCCGGACGTAGTGGGGCGTGGCCTGAGCGACTGGCTCCGCGAACCGCTGCACTATGCGATTCCGCAATACGCGCAAGACATGGTGACGCTGCTGGCGCGTCTCGATGTGGCATCGGTCGATTGGCTCGGCACCTCGATGGGCGGCATGATCGGCATGGCGCTCGCGGCGCAGCCTCCCGCAGACATTGCACCCATCCAGCGGCTGATCCTCAACGATGTCGGACCGGTGATCGCAGCGGGCGCCTTGGCGCGCATCGGCGAATATCTCGCCACACCGCCGGATTTCGCCACGATCGAGGCAGCGGAAAGCTATATCCGCCTGATTGCCGCCCCCTTCGGCAATCTGTCTGATAGCCAGTGGCGGCACCTCACCGAACGGGTCGTCAAGACCGGGCCGGACGGGCGCATCGCCCTGCGCTACGACCCGGGCATTGCCACGCCTTTTTTTGCCGCCGTGGCGGCGCAGGGCGGGGAGGGCAAGGATGTCGAACTGTGGCCCTGGTATGACGCAATCCACTGCCCGACGCTGGTGATTCGTGGCGAAATGTCGGATCTGCTGACGCGCCAGACGGCGGCCGCGATGGGCGAGCGCGGGCCGCGTGCGCGCTGCGTGGAAATTCCCGGCGTCGGCCATGCGCCGATGTTCATGGATGATGCCCAGGTCGCCGTGGTGAGAGACTTTTTGCAGGCTTCTTGAAACAGGTTTTCGGACGTATCATCGTGACTCTGTGCAAAATAATCCAAAAAAACAGGAGGAGAGCGCCATGCAGGTCAGTCAAAAAATTCTGAAATCCTTGCGTCCGGGGCCGGATTACGCGGCTGAATTGGCGTCGCTTGCTGCCATCCGGCCGAATTTCGTGGTCGTGTTCGGGGCCGTTGATTTCTTCAAGGAGACCGCGTTTGCCGCCGCCTTGCGCACGGCGTTTCCCGCCGCGTGCATCATCGGTTGTTCGACGGCCGGAGAAATCAGCAATGACGGAGTCAGCGACGGCGGTTGCATCGTCAGCGCCGTGCATTTTGCCCACACCCGCCTGACACCGGCGAGCACCCGGCTGAAGAATATGGACGACTCGCTGGCGGCAGGCGAACGTATCGGCGATGCGCTGAAATCACCCGAACTGCGTGCCGTGATGGTGTTCGGCCCCGGTGTGCAGATCAATGGCAGCGACCTGGTCGAAGGCATTGCCAGCCGTGTCGGCCGGCAGGTGCCGATTACCGGTGGCCTGGCGGGTGACGGCGGGGCTTTCCAGCAGACCTTTACGTTCGGTCCCGAAGGCGCTTGCGACGATGCGATCGTGGCGGTCGGGCTGGCTGGCGATGCATTGCAGTTCGCCCATGGTTCGTTCGGCGGCTGGGAAGCATTCGGCCCGGCACGCAAGGTTACGCGCTCGGTCGGCAACGTGCTTTTCGAGCTGGATGGCGAACCCGCGCTGGCGGTATACAAACGCTATCTGGGTGACCATGCGGCCGATCTGCCTGCATCCGGCCTGTTGTTTCCCTTTGCCATGCTCGGCGAGGACCACGATGCGCTCGG
>JFJP01041563.1_pt1 | contig 10355 bp, 18 predicted proteins | sample 431651 | NCBI WGS metagenome assembly JFJP01 (sample SAMN02602958, study PRJNA72255) | Microbial mat metagenome, whole genome shotgun sequencing project. | biome: fresh water; feature: sink hole; material: water; isolation source: purple microbial (photo- and chemosynthetic) mats found in... | reverse complement strand
AAAATTGGATTTGAATTCCTAAAAGAAGACGAGGAGAATTTTTATTATTTCTTAAAAAATAAAAAATTTTTATAACAATTAGAAAAAAAATATAAAATATGAATGCAGGAAATTTAAAAGGTGCATTATTAGAATTTTGTATCAGAAACATTCTTTATAACTGTGGTTTTCATAAAATTAATCCTGATGGTATGTTTATTTATGAACGATCTGGACTTTGTTTTATCAATGGAAAAGGAGCATCTCATGACGCAGATGTATTAATGGAACCACCAATCCAACTTCCATTTTCAAACCCTAGTAGGATAATATTTGAGTGTAAAGCATATGAAAAAAAAACGGGACTTGCGATAATCAGAAACGCTCTTGGATTAAGATATGATATTAATGAATTTGAAATAGTTACTGAACAAAGTATAATTGCAAGAAAAAATAACCGTAGGGCTTCATATGCAATTTCTAATAGAATAAGATATAATTATCAAGTCGGAGTTGCTTGTGTAGATTCATTTTCAAAGCCAGCAATAGAATTTGCAGCAAATAATAAAATACATTTATTATCATTAAAATGGATTTTACCCGAAAACTGTATTGAGAAATTTCATGAGATTGATAAAAATTATGTAACCACAATTGGAGATAGCAACTGTGAAAATATATATAAATATTTCAAAGATAGAGATATAAACTCAAAAAGTAAATCAGAACATCAAAATACGATACAATTTTTAAGTACTGATAATAAGATTGGTCTGATTACAAAAACTTTTAATTCATTAATTCAACAATGCTTTATTGGTTTGTTAGAAACAGGTGACTTGATTTTTTTGTTTGCAGAGACAAACCAAAGTATTGATGAACTTATTAAACGAAATCCATATAATAAAGGTTTAAAAACACAAATACATTATTATCAAAATCAACCTGATATATGGGAACTGACTATTGCAGAAGATTTTTTGCAAACTTCTAATATTCCTAAATTCAAGTTTTACATACCTGATAGCATTTTAAATAATTGGAAACAACATAATAGAGATAAAAAACATGCGACTAGTTTGAAAGAACAGTATTTTTCTAAAATATATATATTTACAAACCTGATTAAAAAAGATTTACCATTTTTTATTCTTAAAATAGATACTGACTGGTTAGATCAAATAAAATAATAAAACCGCTAACATGTAATATGCGCCCATTTGCCCTTTTTTTCCCTGACGCACGGGCTAACGCGCTGAAAAAAAAGGGCAAACGGCGCATATTACTGTTCGTTAGGGCTTATATTCAAATGACCATTTACAAGATAAACAGATATAAAAAACAGTTTCGTTTTCTCTGTTAATTCCTTGTAATTGCAAATCTTTTTGGCATTTTGGACATTTTGATTTTGCAATAAATGGATATTGAATTTTGCGTTTTTTCAATTCAGTTTCAGGAATTGCATCATCGCCCATATTTGATACTAAATAACAAGGTTGTGGATTAATAGCACCACAAATTTTTTGTTCTTTGATAATTCCTATCGGATAATTCCATTCAGTGTTTTCAACTTGTAATCCGATTTTAAATTTATGTTTTATTTCGGATTTCTTTTGATTTGCTTCCGATAATAAATTATTAAATGTTTCAACTAATGTATTCATTGATAGATAATTTAACGATTAAAAAACAAGCCCTAACATACAACACACCGGCACCGGCGATGCCGGATGCGGGTGTTGTTTTCCGTTAGCAATGAAAATTGATAAATTTTAAAAAATCCTTTTCTTTGGATTTATTAACAATTCTTTTTTCAGCATTGCATACTCCTCCTTTACCATCACTGACAATTTGAATAGATAATTTTGTTAGTGGATTGTTTGATACAAAAGAATGTAAAACAATTTCATATTCTTTTTGATTGTTCAAATCATAATGGTCTCTGCCAGTATTAAGAATAAATTTAAAAGTATTTATAATTGTTTCCTTTTGCTCATCAGATTGTAAATCATTAAAACTAATTGATTTTTGTTTTTTGCGTTCCATTTTGATTATTTTTAAGTTTAATAATTTGATAACTAAAAATTTGATAGCGTAAAAAATGATAAAAAAAACCGCTAACATGGCACACCCGACCATGTTTTTTGCCCAACGCACAACCCATTCAACAATGTGAATGTTATCTAAATCTAATGTTTTAAACTCTGTTATAACAGGCTCTTTCCACGCTTCTATTATTTCACCGCCAATTGAATGTTTTGTTTCAAAGACTCCATCGAAAAGAAGAAATTTAAAAAAATCTTCTTGTTTCATTTCGTACAGCTTTTTATTTCCAATATTTATTTGCATGATTTTTAATTAATTTTTTCAAATTCATGTTTTAAAATTCTAATAGGAGTACCTCCTGCGCCGGATATCCAAACAGATGTTGCTGTGTTGGGGTAGATGCTTTCGGGTGATGGTATTACTTCATGTTCGGAACCCACCGTTAAGTTTTCAAAACTTTTATTGCCGGAAGGCTGTTTCAATATTCTTACTCTTGTGGCAACAGAACTGTTGCTGTTGCAAGTTGTTATTTTTTTTGCATTTGCCTTTGTGCGAGCAACAAAAACAGTTTCTAATGTTCTTTTGCCTTTTAAACCACACTTTTTGCATACAACATTATCAAAACCGTTTTTGTTGGTTACAAGGTTTTGTTTTTCAAAAAGATGTGTTGTTTCGTTTATGTTTATTTTTAACATGGTGTTGGGGGGGGGGTTAAATTACAATTAAATCTTCAATATCTCCTAAATCAGTAGATTGGCTTTGTATTACTACATTTTTTCCTATTCTGTGGAGATAATCTAAACATACGATAATAATATTTCTGAAAATATTCTTTCGAGAATCGTTATGCAAATTGAAATGCTGTGATAAAACATATACACAAACAGAGTAGTATTTACAAACTACTACAATATCAGTTATCGGAATAATACATCTTAAAGCAAAAAAGTAATCGTCTGTATGAAAAAAACAAATAAAATCAATTTCCTTTCTATTGCTACATTCTAATACACCATAATTTATTAATGTTTTGGTATTAATAAACTTCATTCCAACTTCTGTTTTTTTATGTGCTTCAATAAACCATTCAACCTCCTCTTTGTCTTGAAAAAAAACTATTTCGCCAAATGTTTTATCAATTAACATTTTAAATACTTCATCTTTTGAATTTTTTAGCAACTCATTTATTGTTATCATAAATTTTAGTTATTAATTATTTAAACATTCCAAGTTCATCATAAATGCGTTCATTTATGATTTTTATGTAGTCGGTATTTAGTTCGTATCCTATTGCATTGCGGTTTAGCTTTCGGGCTACCACTGCTGTTGTACCGGAACCTAAAAACGGGTCCAACACTGTACCATTTACCGGACATCCACTTTTTATGATTCGGGCAACTAATTTTTCGGGGTAGGTTGCAAAGTGAGCTTTGGGGAAGGGTTTTGTGTTAATGTCCCATGTAGCTCTCATGTTTCGACCTTGTTTTACGGTAAAATTGTTCATTGTATTTTCGTTTTTGTATGGTTTTTTTCTGTTGTATTTTTTGTTTTTTCTTAGTTTTGAGCGATATTTCATTTCTTCTAAATTTGAATAGTCTTCAAACTGTTGTTCAAAGAAATATTTTGGCTCTTTTGTAAAAAAGAAAATGGGTTCAAAATCAACGGTAAATCTATCGGTCATTGATTGGGGCATTTGGTTTGGTTTGCGCCAATTAATGATATTCCGAAGTATCCATCCGTTTTCTATCATTTGAAATGCAAATCGGTAAGGTATCATTAATAAACTTTTGTCCTTGGTGTCTTCATTTCTGATATTAGAATAAAGAATGTTGATAGATTTATTTTTTACTTGTTTGGTTTTTTTCCAATTTGTTTGAAAGTTATTCCAACCTCCTGAGCCGGAATAGGTATCATTAAGGTTTACAAAGCAAGTGCCTTCCGGCTTTAACACTCTTTTTACTTCATTAAACACTTCTATAAGTGCATTAATGTATTGTTGCGGCGTTGCTTCTAATCCTATTTGGTTTTTATGCCCATAATCTCTTAACGCCCAATAAGGTGGCGATGTAATGCAGGAGTCAACGCTGTTGTCGGGCTGTTGCTTTATTGCTTCTCTACAATCTTTGTTAATTATTTGTATCATTGTTTTTTAAATTTGACCATTCTTTTATAAAAGTTTCTTTATCATCTTCATATACATATAATTGTGGTGATACAATGAATTGTGAACCATTATTGTATAAGTATCTTCTTATTATAGTTTCAACCAATTTTTCATTAGGTTTTATTCCTACATCTAATAATTGTTCGTTTATCGATTCAATCATTTCATCATCAATTTCAAAAGTTATTCGGTATGTATTTTTCATTGTTTTTTGAGGTTTTAAAAAAGACTTCCGCAACCGGCTGCCTTTGTTTTCGATTTTGTGCCTTTGCGATGCGCTGCATCGTAAGTGTTGTGGCATTTTTGGCACATTGCTTTAAGGTTTTCGTACCTACAATCTTCCGGTATGTGATTAAGGTGTGCCACAGTAAGTATTACTTTTGCGCCTGTTTGTGGGTGCGGTTTGTAATTTTCGCACCCACAAACTTCACAACGGTTTTTTGCCCTCACAAACCGGATGTATTTTGAAATATCTTTCCAATTTTTCGGGTATCTATTTTTGTTTTCGGTTTTATTGGCATAGTTCAATACTGTTTTCAATTTCATTACCCCACGTATCAAAGCCTTCTTTTTGCTGCCTTGCGAATAATTCTATGCGGGGTAGGTCGCCACAAAGTCTTATTATTCGTTTTCTTGCTTCATTCGGTTTTTCGGAATGTGCTGCAATAGGGGCATAAATTATTTGGCGCACATCGGCATTTAATCGTTGGGGTTTGCCTTTTACTGCTAAAAGGCATATTTCGGCATTTGAGCGTGTCCATCGTCCCATGCCTAAGAATGTGGCGAAGCTGTCGATGGGCAAAAAAGACAGTTGGTTTGTATTGGTGTTTTTGTTGGCTTTTATCCAAACAAATGCAACTGTTTTGTATTTGAATCCCCATGATTGAATGGTATTTAAACCTTCTTGTAGCATAGGAAAAGTTACCCATAAGAATAATATTGAATTGTTTTCGGCAATTTTGTTGATAGGAAGATTTTTTATTTCTTCTATACTCATTGTTTTATAGTGCCTTTCGGCACCGCCTTTATTTAGGGCTTTATCTTTGTACCGCCACGCCGGGTCGGCATAAATTATATTGTACTTTTTTGGCATTTTTTTTATTCTATTTCAGGTAAACACAACAGCTCGGCTATGTTTCCTATTTGTTTTAGTTTTTTGTTTTTTGGTATTTCAAAATTTATATCCTTTGTATTTTCAAGGAAAAATAAGATTAAATGTTGAAACAATATTTTGTCTTCTTCTTGTTTTTTTTGAATTAAAGAATTGATTAACAATTCTAATTCCTTTGCTTTTTTTGTTTTATTTAGTATCTCAATTTCTGTTTGAGCTACTGAATTAAGCAAGCCATTTATTTTTTTTATATCTTCTTTTGTCATTTTAGTTAGTTTTTTAGTTATTGTTTTGAATTAGGACATTGTAGCGGGTGCGCCCATCTTTTTTGTTTTTTATTTGTTTATAATTATTATTATTTAAGAATGTACCTAATTTACAAACGTTTGAATGATTGTTTTGTAGGTTTTTATCTATTTTTTGAAGAATGTCCAAAATTTCATTCGGTCTAAGGCACGTACCTTCTCCGTTTTGTGGTTTATTCACGTTGTTTTTTATTAGAGTTTCTAAATCAAAAACAATAGTTTCGTTGTTTTTGGAACCGTTAAGGTAGCGGCGGTTAATTTCTAAAAGAGTTGCCCTTTCCGACTCCCATGTAAGTTCTTTGTTGAACTTAATAAAGTCCAACGCCTCACTTGCCATTTGCCCCCAAAGTTGTTCTATTGGTATGTTGGCAGTATAGTATTTATAGTTTATTCTATCACTAAGTTCAATAGTAACGACTCTGCGCATGAAGCCTTCGTCTTCTGATTCTAACCAACCTTTTGGGTTGTTGCGATTATCGTAATTGGTTGAAGCAATGGGAACTCCTATTTTGCGTTGTTCCTCATATATTTTAAGTTTATCATTATAAACTTCAACCTTGTATTGTGTTAAGACGGCTTTAAAAACATTAAATCTTTTTTCGGAAATATAATATTCATCAAAATTGATGAATATATTTTCAGAAAAGTGTTTTTCAAAAGGCAAATAGGATGGATTTCCTATTATTACCTTTATGTATCTTGAAAATAAGCTAAGCAACCATTCAATAAATTTTGATTTTCCTGTACCTGACATACCGGACACAAAAAGAAGCATGGTTTCATTGTTGCCGTAGCCCATGATTTGAATTATGGTTTTGTGCATCCATTTTCGGAATAGGTGCGCAAAGCGTTCATTGTAAAATTGTTGGTCGCCACTGTTATAATCGTAAACCGGAAAACATTTTACAAGTTCGGCAAAATAATCTTTGCCATCCCATTGTTTTGATAATTCTTGAAAAATTGTTGCAACAGGATTGAATGGTTTCAATACTGTTAATTCAGATTTGTGGTTAAAGAGCATATCAAAATGTTTTTTGTTGAATTTCTTTTTGCCATGTTCTTTTGCAAACCTATGTAGGCGTAGTTCGAGGTCATCTTTTAGAATCTCTTTATCCTCTATTTTTGATTTTATTTTGTACTTTTTATCAACTATATTGAAAGAACATTCAAAGTTTTCTTCAATGAAAACTCTGTATTCATCAATATCGAGTACAACAATGTCGTTGTGTCCGTTGATATAGTATTTTAGTAGTGTTTCAGAATAAAATTTCGATAATTCTTTTACTGCGCTTGTTTGCGCATTTTTATCGAAATGTTTTAGTTGTGCGCATAGGTGTTGCGCAAGGTCGGTTGCGTAAGAGCTTTCAACCTTTTTGAAAGCCCTTACTGCAAGGTCTATGAAGCTGTAATAATCTTTTGTTGTTGCTGCCATGTTTGCCTTTTTAGAATAGGTTGTTAATACGCCTCATATCCAACTTATCATCAAATCCTAAATCAATTATGTTATAGTTGAATAATCGGCTTTGTATTGCCTTTCCGTACCTTCCTACAATTTCGGAAGGGTGAAGATTTGAAATAATGTGTGTTTTTATATCGTGTTTTTTTAGTAGTTTTTCTCTGTAATGAAGGAAAGCAGTCATGGCGTTCGTTCTTGTTCCCATCGTTAATACCAAATCGGGTTCCATTCCTAATTCTTCAACAAGTAGGTCTTCGTGTGCTTTATCATTAAGATAAATAATATTGTAATTACTGTCCTTTATCGGAATGTTGAATTTTGTATTCTTGGCTATTTCATAGCAGCCATCGTACCCTTTGTTTCTGATTGTTTCGGCAATATCTTTTGCGTCTTCCACAACGCAAAACTTATTAGGACTGAAACCATTGAAACCTATTTCAAATGTTATTTGTTTCCACTTGTCTTGCACGATTTCCATGACAAGACTCTTGCCTCTGCCGTTAGAACCTGTTATGAATAGTGAGTTGTTTAAATTAAAACGATTTTTGTTTTCACCATTTTTTGACAAATAAAAGTAGTTTTCAAACCTTTTATCCCTTGCTATGTAAAGGGCTATAAGGTTCATGTATCTTTCAATTCGTTTGTCTTGTATGTATTTGCCAAACCTATTGCATTGAAACTCAAATTCTGTTTTAATGATTTGTTTAATTATTTCGGCTTTGCCATCCACATTCGTTTTTTGTTGCTGCTCGTTTACAACAATTTTTTGAGGGGTGAAGCCTAACACCTCGTTAGCATATTTATCAAAATTTTTAATTTTTTGCTGAAATAAATCTTCCTCAAGTTGTTTATTGCTCATATTTTCGCTGTTTTTAAGGTTTCTTATTTAGAAATATAAAACTTGCCCTTTTTTCCGTTAAATTCAGTGTTTCTTAAAAATAAATAAAACTTTATTCCATTTTTTTTCACTTTGTTGAAAACAGAACTGTATTGTTTAACAACAATTTTTCGTGGCAGATTCAAAGGAATATAAAAGGGACTCGTTTTTTGAGCATTGTTGGTTTCAATTTTATTTAGAACTTCTTTATTTACAGTATCACAGGCTATTTGGTGCATACTGTTTTCAAGTGCTTCAAAATAAAAATAAGACGAACCAATGTTTTCTTTAATTTGAATTTGAAATTGCATAGTTATTTAAGGTTTTTTTTAAAATAAAAATTGTTTGGTAACATTTTTCTACATTCAGAGCCGATAGGAAAAAAACCTTGTGATTCTTTAAATGGTTCCATACTACTCATTAAGTTTCCGGTATTAAGATAATGTACCATATATTCAGATTTTTCAACTATTTTTTTCCCACATAGAAAACAACAATCGGCGGTTGTTGTATCTTTTACAGTTGTTTTAACATCTTCTAATGGGATTTCAAAAAACCAACGGTTTATCCCATTTCTTCTAAAATCGTCAATAATTTCCTGTTTTTCCATTGCGTTTAAGGTTTTAATATTAAAAAATATCATCAGCCTGATATTGTGGTGTGGTTGCTGTATTTGCTGTGGTTTTTGTTTGTGTTTGCGATTCTGCGAACTTGTCTTTGTTCAGATATTTGTTTATAAATTGAACATTAAGACAAGACTCTGGCGAAAGCCTTGATACTTCTTTTTTTGTGCCGTAAAAACCATCTTCAAAGATGTTTTTTAGACTATTAAAAATTTGGGCTTGTGTAAAACTCAAAATCGCTTGTTGGTAGAGTTTAAGAGACTCTATTGAAGGCGCAAAGGCTGCCTTTCTTAGTCTGTTAAACTCATGTATGTATTCAGCATAAGGAGTTTTAAACTCCATTTCTAAATCAATGATTAACTTTTGGAGCGTTTCCAAATCTTCATCTGCAATTACAGGAATGTTTACGTATTTGTTTAAAAAAAGCCACTTCAAATGTTGAAGCGATTCGGTTTTCAGAAATTTTAACGTTGGCGTTTCTTTCATAATTGTTGCTTTATTTTATACCGTTGGCGTTGGGACAGCAGCGGTTTTTGGGTTTAACCATGCCACGCTTACAAAGTGTGGCATGGTGGTTTGGTTTAACGTTTTAAAAATAATTGATAGGTTTTTTCTATTAGTTTATGTTTTACAACATATTCAAACATAGATTTTTCGTTTTTAAAAGTTGGAATATCTTTTAACTCTTCTTTTAAAAAATCGTAAGAAATAATATTGTAAAACCACTTACAAAATTCCCATGTGTTTTCGGGCATATTGCATAGGTAAATAGTTTGCATTATTGCATTATCGCATAAATAGTAATTTACTATATCGTACAAACTTCCGGCTTTTTCAGTGGCGAAGTAATTCGGGCTAACATTGTGGTAATCTCCAAATGTTCTGTTTAAAATGGTGTTGTTTCGCCACTCTTCTGTGAACAAATAATAAATATTCGTTACATTCGGATTGTAAGCCGAAGGTTGCATAGCTTTTTTTGAGTGCCTTTTGAAAGCCTCCCCTAATTCTGTTAGGGCTTCTTCTTTTCCTTTTTCGGGTTGTGCTTGCATATTCTTAAAGTTTTAAAACCAGCCGAGTATCGTAAAATTTTTATTTTTTTGATAAATCTCGCAAAAACTTGTGTTCGGGATTTTCTCACATAGTTTTTCAAATTTTTGCTTTTGTTCCGGCGTTAATTTGCCTTCTTTGAAGGCAAATATACTTTCGTAACCATGATACTTACCATCGAAATATTTACAATCAGAACCATAAACAACACCCTCATACGGTGTTTCTTTAAATGTGCTGTCGTTTACCCATTTGGAAGGGTGTAATTCATTCATTTCAAGAACTGTGTTTAGTATTTTAACACATTTAGCTACTGTTTCTTTATTAAGTCCCATTTTTGCAGTTGTTTTAAATTATTTACGTTTATAAATTCCAAAAAAAATTCTTAAAAAATAATATGCTTTTAGAGTGATATTGGTTTCAAAAAGCATTAATGCTCTTAGTTGTGTTTTCGTTTTCATGTGCGTTTTATTTTCATTGGATATTCTTTTTCTTCTATCCTTGCACCTATTCTCATTGTATCATCAATGTTTTCTTGTCCAATTTCTGAATACAAATCGTTGGACTTAAAAAAGCCCATGATACCTTGTTCCGGTTTTCCTGCCCACTCCCAAGCTACATAAATTCTAAATTTGCCGTTTTCGGGCAATATGCAAATTCCTGCGACTGCTCTGTCGTGAATCATGCTACAATCAATACTTTTTGTTTTTGGCATATTTTTGCGGTATTAAAAGTTTAAAAAAGTTT
>JFJP01051928.1_pt1 | contig 10356 bp, 9 predicted proteins | sample 431651 | NCBI WGS metagenome assembly JFJP01 (sample SAMN02602958, study PRJNA72255) | Microbial mat metagenome, whole genome shotgun sequencing project. | biome: fresh water; feature: sink hole; material: water; isolation source: purple microbial (photo- and chemosynthetic) mats found in... | reverse complement strand
GGCAGTCGGCGCTGGAATTCGACGGGTTGCTTGTGCTGAATCAGAAATCCTGTCGAATCATGGAGCAGCTCCCAGGGTAACGCCAACAGAGACGTCGTATCGGGAGCCAGGGCGCTGGCCTGAATCGTCAGTCGATGTTCCCGGGGAGGCTCAGCCTTGCGCCAGTCCGTGATCAGAGTTTGCCATTCCGGCGTGTTCAGCGTGGCCTGGTACAGGGTGCGGCCCCATTGCGCGAGCAGGGCATCAGTGCGTCGGGCGAACCGGCGCACCGTATCGGTGGGCCAGCGGGGATAGTCCTGCCAATACCAATGGAGAATTCGCTCCGGGAAGGGTACGGGCAGGGGACCAAATAGCGCCTGTGCGCCCGCAGGAGGCCCGGTTTCTGGATAGTGACTCAGGTCGGCGGTCAGGAGCCAGCGCCCGGTTGTTTCGGGATCGGTCGGGCTAAAGGTCAAAGTCAAATCCGACAGTACCGGGAGATTGCGTTCGGCATCGACCAGTGGTGATGCTCGCAGCGCCGCTAATAAAGCGGGCAGCGGCAGTGGCGTAAACCAGTCATTGAGTATGGCCGGATCCACGCCCGGCAACAGCAGCGGGACTACCCGATAGGCGTCCGCCCGCCGCCGTTCTGCTTCCTGGGCGATTTCGATTTCCCGGCGCAGCCAGGAAGGATCGCCGGTGTTCAAACCCAGGACGACAATGACCTGCGCAGCCTGTTCGATAGCCCAGCGGACATCCGGGGCGAGCCGTTCGCTACCGCGCAATTGTCCACTATCGCGCCAGACCGGGAGGCGACAGGTTTCCAGCGCCAACCCCAGATCCCGGGCGAAATCGTTTTCAGTCAGGGCATGACAAATGAAGAGCGTAGCAGCGGCCATCGGGTCATTCCGGGCAACAGTGAGAAGGTGAAAATACCAGCATAGCGTAGCGCAAAACTCGGTGCCGGGGACTTGAAAATGAGCGACTCAAGGCCACTGGACGCCCGGCTTCGCGCCCGTTGGCGAACGCGAGATGCGTTGCAAACAGAGTCGCGAAGCAATGGCCTAAACCCGCGGGGGAGGCGGACGTTCAAGCCGATTCCCGGACAATGTCCCCCAAGCCCGCTTGGCGGAGCGCGTCATTGAGTAACCGGCGAACCTGAGCCGTCGTGTCCAGCGTCAGCGCCTGTTGCGCCAAGTTGCGCGCTCCGTCCAGGGTAAAGCTGCGAATTGCCCATTTCACCCGTGGCGCACTGATCGCGCCCGCGCTCAGGCTATCCACGCCCATTCCCAGTAGCAATATCGCGGCCCCGGGATCGGCGGCCATTTCTCCACAGAGATGGATCGGCCGTTCCACGCGATGGCTTTCCGCCACGATATAAGCAATCGCCTTGAGCATCGCCGGATGCAGGTTGTCGTACAACCCGGCGACCCGGGCATTATCGCGGTCTACGGCGAGCATGTACTGGGTCAGATCATTGGTGCCGACGGACAAAAAATCCACCCGCCGCGCCAGTTGTCCGGCCTGCCAGGCGGCGGAAGGGACTTCAATCATCACCCCCACTTCTGGACGCGCCGCGGGCCAGCCTTCCTCCTGCAATTCGCTATGCGCGCGCTCCAATAATCGCAATGCCTCGTCGACCTCCTCCACGGTGGTGATCATCGCATGGCTCGCAACTGGGTCAGGAAGATGTCTGGATGATCCAGCGTAAAGCGCATCCCGCGCCAGCCGAGAAAGGGATTGTTTTCCTCGATCTTGAAATAGGGCAGGGTCTTGTCGCCGCCGATGTCCAGCGTCCGCATGACCACCGGTTGCGGGGCAAAGGCCGTTAGCATCTGCCGGTAAATCTGGCATTGTTCCTCTTCGCTGGGGAAAGATTCGCGGATCATAAACGCGAATTCCGTGCGATACAGACCGACCCCCTCCGCGCCGCAGTCACGCGCTGCGGCGATGTCGGTGAGCAGCCCGGCTTTGACATACAGCGGGAGATGATGACCGTCGCGGGTGGGTCAGTTCCGCTTCAGCGGCAATTTGCTGTTGGTATTCCTGGCGCAGCGCCGGATCAGGATTCAGATAAACCCGACCCTGATAGCCATCAATAATAATCTCGCGGCCTTCGAAGCGGCCCAGTGGCCGGTCGCCCAAGCCCATGATGGCCGGGATGCCCATGGCGCGGGCCAGCAGCGCGACATGCGAAAGGGCCGAGCCGCGCAGACAGACGATGCCCGCCAGGCGCTCCGGTGTAGCCGCTGCCAGATGCGCGACGCTCATTTCTTCCGCGACCAGAATGCAATGTTCCGCCGTCAGTTCCGGTAACTGGGCGGCAGTACCGGTGCGCAACTGATTCAAGACCCGTCGGCCCAGATCACGGATGTCCTCGGCGCGGGCGCTGAGGTAGGGGTCGGTAGCCTGTTCCAGTAACCGAATCCGGGACTGGATCGCATCGCGCCAGGCGGCCGGTGCCCAGCAGCCACTTTGAATGCGCGTCAAGGTATCCGTCAGCAGGCTGTCGCTACTCAGCATCATCCGGTAAACCGTGAACAGCGCCTGTTCAGTCGGCGGCAGCAGGGGGGCTAGGCGCTCGCTGGCTTCGCGCAACTCCTGCTCCACGGTGGCCATCGCGGCCTGGAATGCCGCCGTTTCGACAGCGGGATCGGCAGCCTGCCGGTCAGGGACATCGTCAAGATCCGCCATCAGGTGCGGCACGGTGACCACGCCAATGGCAATGCCCGGTGCACCCGCCACGCCCTGTAGCGCCCGGGTCCCGAGGGTCAGCGGGTTGAGCAATTCCTGAGTCGCGCCACTGAGAATGGCGTGATTCAGGGTGCTGGCCAACTGGGCGGCGATGGTCACCAGAAAATCCACTTCGGCGGCGTGAAACTGGCGGGTGGCGGTGTGCTGGACGGTCAGCACCCCCAGCACGCGCCGGTACTGGATTAGCGGTACACCGAGGAACGCATGGTAGTTCTCCTCGCACACTTCACAGACCGGGTAAAATTGCGGGTGGCGGGGGGCGTCGGGCAAATTCAGCGGTTCCTGCCGGTCAGCGACCAGCCCGATCAAGCCTTGTCGGCGGTGAATCCGCACCCGGCCAATCGCCTGGGGATTCAGGCCGGCGGTCGCCATGAGGACATATTCACGATTGTCCTCATCGGCCAGATAAACGGTGCAAGCGGCGACGTGCATCGTATCCCGAATCCGGTTGACCGTGATCGCCAGTGCGCTGGACAGGTCGGGGGCGGCGCTGACATCCTGGACAATACGGCGGAGAGTTTCGAGCATGCGTCAGGAATCCTTGATAACAGACAGAGTCAGGCAATTTCTCGCAAAGAACGAACCCCGTCAATCAGATCTCGCGCTTTTGGAAAAGGAGACCGGGGATATTTTGCGATGGCATCGACCGTCGCGCTGGGCGAAAGACGGTTAGAATAGCCTGACTTTCGTTGAACCTGGCAGTGAATTGAATGATGAATGAACCTGAGCAATTGACTTGCGATCCTGGCCAAGCCGGACGCCTGCTGCGCTGGGCGACCTACGCCTCGGTATCGACCGCCATCCTCTTAATCGCCGGACTGGCGTCGCTGGTGGATTCGATGATGGATGCGGCAGCGTCGATCATTAATCTGCTGGCGGTGCATTATGCCCTGCAACCGCCCGACCGTGATCATCGTTTTGGCCATGGCAAAGCCGAGCCGCTGGCGGGGCTGGTTCAATCAGCCTTTATCGCCGGTTCAGCGGTCTTCCTGATCTTGCATGCCGTTGATCGGTTAGTCCATAACCAGCCCTTGCAAGCGGGGTGGGTGGGTCTTGGCGTGATGGCATTCTCGATGGTCGCCACGGGCGTATTGTTGCTGTTTCAGCATTATGTGATCCGCCGGACCCAGTCCACCGCGATTCGCGCTGATGCGCTGCATTACGCCACTGATCTGCTGACTAATGGCGCGACCATCGTGGCGCTGGGACTGGCGATGCTGGGCTGGCCGATCGTAGACCCGTTGTTCGCGATTGGCATCGCTCTGTACATTCTCTACAGCGCTGGGCAGATCGGCCACGAATCGATCCAATTGCTCCTGGATCGGGAGCTGCCGTCGGAGGTGCAGGACCGCATTAAGGAAATCGTGCGTAGCCACGCGCTGGTTCGGGGTATCCATGATGTACGAACCCGCCGCTCCGGGTCGACCTACTTCATCCAGTTGCATCTGATGCTGGATGATCAAATGCCGCTGGTGGAGGCGCATCGCGTCGCCGATGAAGTGGAAGCGGCCATTATGGAAGTCTTTCCCAACGCGGATGTGTTGATTCATGAAGATCCGGCCAGCGAAGCACCGCCCCCGCCCTTACCCGCGTGAAGCGCGGTCTGGTCTTTTCGGTGTCCGCACTGGCAAATCACGGTTAAGATATGATCTTTCCGGCTGATCAGCAGACATCCCGAACCACCCCGGCGCTTCGCGCCACCCCTCCTTAGCCAAGGAGGGGAATTCGGAAGTCCGGCTTTCACTGGGAAAGGTGATAACAGTATTCTTGGGTCATTTCCTGAAAAGAGGATACCCACATCGATCCGCACTCCAGCCAAACATGAGAATTTTAGCCACTAAAAAAACAAAGAAATTTTCGTGTTTTTCGTGGTTAATCTCTGGAGTGATGATCGACACTCGGTATCTTCATTATGAGAAATGACCTTGTTCCGGCTTTCCAGGAGATTTTGTATGACCTTTGTCGTTACCGAAAACTGCATCAAGTGCAAATACACCGATTGCGTGGAAGTGTGCCCGGTGGATTGTTTCCACGAAGGCCCGAACTTTCTGGTCATTGATCCCGATGAATGTATTGACTGTACGTTGTGCGAACCGGAATGCCCAGCGCAGGCGATTTTCTCCGAGGACGATGTGCCGGCGGATCAGCAATCATTCCTGGCGCTCAATGCGGAGCTGGCCAAACAATGGCCGGTGATTACCACCCGGAAGGAGCCGCCGCTGGATGCGGTGGAATGGGATGGTAAACCGGATAAATTGCCCTATCTGGAACGCTAAAGGCAGATCGCGGCGTTGAGTTCCCCCTTTGAAACGGGGGGTTAAGGGGGATTTCCAACCCTTGGTTCTAATGGATATTTCAGATGAGTGAAGCCACCTACGTTTTTGAAGTGAATCAACATAACTTTGCCTCGGTCGTGGAAGCCTCGCAGCAAGTTCCGGTGCTGCTGGATTTCTGGGCGGACTGGTGCCAACCCTGCCAGACCTTGACGCCGCTGCTGACCAAGTTGGCGCAGGAATACCGAGGTCGGTTTGTTCTGGCCAAGATTAACGCCGATGCGGAACAGGGACTGGCGGCCCATTTCCGGGTGCGCAGTCTGCCCACCGTGCTGGTGATCTGGCAGGGGCAGTTGGTGGAGCAACTGGTTGGTTTGCAACCGGAATCGACCTATCGGCAGATTATCGACCGGCTCAATGCCAGTCCCGGCGACCAGGCGCGGGAACAGATCGAGATGCTCTGGGAGCAGGGGCATCAGCAGGAGGCGGTGCAATTACTGCGTGAGGCGCTCAAGCAGGAGGAGAGCGTTGAACTGAAGGTGCTGCTGGCCGACAAGCTATTGCAACTGGATCAGAGCGCGGAAGCCCGGACGTTGCTGGAAAACCTGCCGGCAGAGGAGCGTGAGCGGCAACCGGCCAGTGGTTTATTGGCGCGACTGCAATTTGCCGACATGACCCAGGATGCGCCGGATCGGGCGGCGCTGGAAAAGATCGTGCAGGCTGATCCGGCGAATAGTGCGGCGCGTCGGCAACTGGCGGCGCGTTGGGTATTAGCCGACAACTATGAAGCCGCGCTGGAGCAGTTCATGGAAATCCTGCGGCGCGATCCCAAGTTCGAGGATGATCTCGGCAATGAGCATCCGCTGGTGATGACCTACCGGCGGCGGATGTTCTCGCTGCTGCATTGAGGAACAGCGCCTCTCCTCTGGTCTACTGGGTTTAGCTTGATTAAGCAATACCTGACTGCACATGGCGATTTATGCCTGAGTCGATTAACCTTATGGAAACAGAGGATACCTAAATCCCACCATGGAAATCTTCGTCTACCACACCCCCGATCAAGTCCCTGACTTCAGTAAAAAAGCCCGCAAGGGTGGCCTGCAACTCGAAATGCCGACCTGCGCCATCGTCATCGACGTGCTGCGCGCCACTACCACTATGGCCACGGCGCTGGAATCCGGTGCCGAGGCCATTCAGGTCTTCGATGACCTCGACGAATTGTTCAGAATCAGCAAACGCTGGCCGGCGGAACAGCGCCTGCTGGTCGGCGAACGTGGCGGCGAGAAACTGGACGACTTCGATCTCGGCAATTCCCCAGCGGAGTGCACGCCGGACCGGGTCGCGGGCAAACGGCTGTTTATGAGCACCACTAACGGCACCCGCGCATTGGAGCGGGTGCAGCAAGTGCCTATGCTAATGACCGCCTCAATCACCAACCGGGCCGCGGTGGTGCGCTATCTGCTGGAACACCAGCCGCATACGGTCTGGATCGTCGCCGCAGGCTGGCGCGGCGGTTTCTCCCTCGAGGATACGATCTGCGCCGGGGCTATCGGCCACCTGCTCAGCGTGGAGCGCGACAGCGATTGTTCGGGGGATGATGAATCCATTGCCGCCGTGGCGCTGTTCGAACAGTGGCAAACCCGGCTACCCCAACTGCTGCGCTACGCCCATCATGGTCGCGGCCTGGCGGCGCTCGGTTGCGGTGACGATCTCGATTATTGCGCCCGGATCGACAGCGTCAATGTCGTACCGCTGCAAGTCGCGGCGAAACCCTGCGGCCTTAGGCAACTCGCAAAAAATATCCCCAACGGATCCTGGCTCCCATGCTCCAGCGTGGGAGCAAGTCCAAAACGACCCCGCTGGTCCGGATGTGCCGCTTTGTGCTATCTTTGATAAGTGCATCCGACAATCATGGCTGTCATGTCATGCTACCGAAGGAGAACGATTGATGTTGACCTTACGATCATTACCACTTGTGCGAACGGGGCGCGGAGCGTTAGCGCTGCTGGCCGGGGGGCTGCTGTTGGGCGCGGGGCTGCCAACCCTGGCACCCGCCGCCCAATGGGCGAACGACACCGGCCAGACCACCTGTTACAACGATACGGGGGCGGTCACGCCAGAGCCAAGCACCCATCCGCGTCAGGATTGCACCGTGGGGCGGGACGTGGCGGCGGCCGCCGGGGTGTTGACCAAGGTCGGCGGTGGTAGCAAGGGCTTCGATTATACCAAGATTGCGAACGATGGCCGGGAGCTGTCGGCGGATGCGGAGCTGGGTTCGGGGCCAGCGGACTGGGCCTGCACCCGCGATAACCTGACCGGCGTGCTGTGGGAGGTGAAAACCGATGACGGCGGCCTGCGGGACAAGGACTGGACCTATCATTGGTACGACGACGTCCATACCGATAATAATGGCGGCAACCCGGGATGGCTGGGTTCGAATACTTGTGGGGGGACGCTGCCTGGTGGCCAGTGCAATACCCAGGCGTATGCGGCGGCGGTCAATGTGCCCGGCCTGTGCGGGTTTAACGACTGGCGGTTGCCGACCAAAGAGGAACTCCAGCAACTGGTCGATTATGGGATTCCGTCTCCGGGGTCGGCCATTGAGAGTGTCTATTTTGTAAACACACGTAATTCAAAATATTGGTCCTCCTCGGCCTACGCCGGCAATCCGGACCGCGCGTGGTACGTCCCCTTCTACCATAGCAACGTGTACCCCGACCATAAGGCGACCAACTACCATGTGCGTCTCGCGCGCGGCGGACAGTGATTTTATTTTTTGATATAAGTACTTATTTGAGTCAAATCTGGATTTCTGGAGGATTTTTAAGGTGGCTCAGAACCATTATAGCCAATTACCCATTTGGCGGGACGCGACACGGTTGCTGGCGGTGCTGGAGGAAGCCGTGCGCCGCTTTCCCCGTTATCATAAATAGGCCTTGGGTAGCGACTTGCGCGCCCAGGCGCGGCAAGTGTGCCGCTTGATCCTGCGCGCTTACCAGGCGCGGGAACACCGAATTCAGGAGCTGGATCGGCTGACGGTGGCGATTGACGAGTTGAAATGGCTCATTCAACTGGGCAAGGAAACGCGGGCCTTCGCCCGTTTTGCGGCGTTCCAGCAGGCGGTCGAGTTGGCAGTGGCCCTCGGCCGACAGAGCGGGGGGATTTGCCCCATCAATCAACGTGACGAGGAGAAGAAACCGTGAAGTGGTTTAATGGGAACACTGCATTGACGTTGCCGGGCGGGCTACTGGCCCTGTGCTTATGGAGCCTCCCCCCGGTGAGCCTGGCGGCGGCGACCTGCAATTCAAACATCCGGCCCACGACGCCCACGACGGACTTTACCCTGGATGAGGTCAACGGCACGGCCACCCACGCCCAAACCGGCCTGACCTGGATGCGCTGTAGCCTGGGTCAGACCTGGGCCAGCGCCACGCGGACCTGTACAGGAACGCCACAGACCTACCCTTGGGGAGAGGCCCTGCGCGCCGCCCAGGGTTATGCCTTCGTCGGTCACAATGACTGGCGCGTCCCGAACGTCAAGGAGCTGGAAACCATTATTGAAGAACGCTGCTACAATCCTTCTATTAATGAGACGGTTTTTCCCGGAACGTATTATGGTGGGGGGTATTGGTCCTCCTCGACCAGCGCCGTCCGGACTGACGGCGCGTGGTTCGTCAACTTCGACGTTGGCTACGTGGAAGCCAGCGTTAAGGCGGTCAACGGCCACCATGTGCGTCTCGCGCGCGGCGGACAGTCCTTTGGCGATTTTACCGGGGAGGCCAACAGCCCGACCCTCGCCATTAGCAAAACGGGAACCGGGACGGGGGTGGTCACCAGCACCCCGTCCGGGATCGATTGCGGGGCGGTGTGTTCGGTAGCCTTCCCGGTGGGGACCGTGGTCACCCCCACTGCCACTGCTGACACTGGCAGCACTTTTGCTGGTTGGAATCCCGCCAGTTGCAGTACGCCCTTCAAAATCACCGCCGATACTGCCTGTACAGCGACCTTCAACCTGGCCGCGCCAAATACTTACGCGCTCACCGTGAGCAAAGCCGGAACGGGCAGCGGCACGGTCACAGGGACGGGCATCGACTGTGGCAGCGACTGTACGGAAAGCTATACCAGTGGGACGAGTGTGACCCTGATCGCTACGGCAACCATCGGTTCGACCTTCGCGGGGTGGAACCCGGCTAGTTGTGGTAACCCATTCAACATCGCGAGTAATACCACCTGCACCGCGACTTTCGATAGCGAACCCCTCGCAGGACAGGTTATTAGACAATACCTAGGATCGAGCCCGGACAACATCATAGTAGCCGGTGTTGCCGGTCACCTCGTCGAGGTTCTTGATTTTGGCGGCCTGGATACCTATACCCTCCTGCCGACACTCGCCGGACCGGTACGGATCACGGATAACCAAGCCGGTATCATTAACTTACCGGCGGGCCTGACCATCAGTGCCGCGCAATTCATCAGTACCGGGGTCCGGTTCACCATTAATGGACATGACGTGACACTGCTGGGTAAGCCGGACTTGTTCACCTTCGTGTTTGCTGGCTCACTGACAGACCCTCAGGCGGGTGTACGGCGTACTCTTGCCGAGACGGCGGCGCTTTTTGGCGTCCAGGTGCCCGTCGCGGGCCAACCGCCGACGGTAGCCCTGATTACCGGGACGATTCAGCCAGATGGCACCTTGGACGTGAATAACTAAGGCGATTTCCGGTAAAGGTTATACCCAGCAGAGCGTGATCTCCCCCCTTTAAAAAAGGAGCCGGGGGGATTTTAATCGGCGACGTCCACCTACGACGTTCAAATCCCCCCTCACCCCCCTTTGCTAAAGGGGGAACTTCATTGCAGGAAATCGTCTTATCCGAAGGGGCTTCATGGCGACTAGCCATCTGAAAATAGCCTGATAAAGTTCCCGATACCGCGCAAATAGTCTCTATAATTCCACCCCCTAGAGAACGCTATGCTGAGGAGCCAGAAGTAATGGAGATCATTAAAGCCGACGTGGCTATCGTCGGAGCGGGAGGCGCGGGGCTACGAGCCGCCATCGCCCTCGCCGAAGCCGATCCAAAACTACGCATCGCCCTGATTTCAAAAGTCTATCCCATGCGCAGTCATACCTGCGCGGCGGAGGGCGGTGCCGCCGGCGTCATCAAATCCGATGACAGCCTCGACCTGCATTTCAGCGACACCGTCGGCGGCGGCGACTGGTTGAGCGATCAGGACGCTGTTGAATACTTCATCAATGAAGCGCCCAAGGAACTGACCCAACTGGAACATTGGGGCTGTCCGTGGAGCCGCGAGGCGGATGGTTCGGTCGCCGTGCGTCCCTTTGGCGGCATGA
>JFJP01040979.1_pt1 | contig 10356 bp, 9 predicted proteins | sample 431651 | NCBI WGS metagenome assembly JFJP01 (sample SAMN02602958, study PRJNA72255) | Microbial mat metagenome, whole genome shotgun sequencing project. | biome: fresh water; feature: sink hole; material: water; isolation source: purple microbial (photo- and chemosynthetic) mats found in... | reverse complement strand
GACAACAGATTTTTTGCTTTACCCTCCGTTGGTTCATAATTTCCCATTTTCTTAGTTTCTATTTTCCCAAAAAAGGCATGAATTTTAGCACCGATGATAGCGAAGGACTTTCGTTTTGGGACCATCTCGAAAGTTTGAGATGGACCATTTTTCGCGTCATTATAGCGCTAACGCTGTTGGTGGTTGTGCTGTTTGGTTTTAGCGATTTTTTGTTCAACAGCGTTATTTTCCCGCCGCTTAGTTCCGATTTTGTGTTTTACAGGGGCTTGTGCTTTTTGTCCGAATTACTTCAGTTTCCGGCACTTTGTCCGGGCGAATTCAAAATTGAACTAATCAACTTCAACCTTTCGGGGCAATTTATGGCTCACCTGAGCACTGTATTTACAGTCTCATTTTTACTTACCGTACCCTATTTATTATTCGAAATCTGGAAATTTGTACGCCCTGCACTGTACGATAGCGAACGCAAAAACATAGGTTGGGTGTTTTTTTCGTCGTCATTCCTATTTTATCTGGGCTCAGCCGTAAGTTATTACCTTATTTTTCCACTTACAGTCAGGTTTTTGGGCACCTACCAGATTTCGGAATTAGTTCCCAATCAAATTTCGCTCGATTCGTATATGAGCACCTTGTTTTTGCTTACATTTGCCATGGGTGTTACCTTCGAAATGCCGGTATTGGCATACTTCCTTTCACGTCTGGGAATTATTACCCGTGACACACTGAAAGCAGGACGAAATATAGCCGTGGTAGCCATTTTAATAGTAGCTGCGGTAATTACTCCTACTACCGACCCATTCACTATGCTTGCCGTGGCTTTGCCGCTTTACCTGCTCTACGAAGTGAGCATCTTAGTTTGCCGACCAGGTTCAAAAAAAGATGAAGACGACGAATAGAAATAAAAACCGCATAAACTCTTTCGAATCTATGCGGCTAAAAATCTTTACAAAAAGTCTTTGTTCTTTTCTCTTTGTTCTTTTATCTAAAAAATATTATTCCCAATTTAATACCACTTCTTTTTCTTTGCCATTGGTTTTAATAATAGCAATATTATCTTTTTCGCCATCTCCAAAGTCGATAAACTGCTCGCCACGGTCGGTCAGAATCTTCACAACACCACTTACATAATACTTATATTCCCCTATCGAAACAAGCGGTTTTTGTATTTGCATTTGATATTTTGCTTTAGTAAGTGTGGTGCCTTTCGCATTTCCTGTATATTCATAAGAGTTAGCCCAATATTGAGTTACATCACCGTTGGAGTCAATTAGTTTACGGGTACGTTCCCATTCGCGAATGTAAGTTCCACCATTCGAAAGTGTAATTGTGTCGTTAGCAGTAATTTCGAGTTCGTAATTGGCTTTGCGATTTACACTCCGGTACGACTTGATATTAATTTTATCCATATAAAATTCCGAAAACGTATATGTTCGGATTGTACCCACTTTATCGCTCTTGGTAAAGTAAATTTTACCCATAATGGTTCGTCCACTCGAATCCATGTAGTAACCATCACCAAAGTCGATAACATAACTTTCGGGATATACTCCCGCTGCACTAATAAGCTCAACTGTGGGCATTGCCACCATTGTAGCTACTTTACTCCGTCCGGAGCTCTGAACCTGAATTGTTTTCAGATAATCATCCATAACAGTGTTGGCAATCTGAACAGCCTCATCCGATTCGGGCGACTGCATAGCAACTCCTAAGATTTCGATAACTTCTTTTTCTGCCACGGCATCCAAATCGATATCGGTACACGCACTAAACACAACTGAAAAAATACCAATGAAAAAACCAATTTTTAATTTCATGATTGTAATAATAAAGTTTGACAAATGTTTATTTTGTAATTGCCATTTATTTACAATACTTTGTGCCAAAATTATATCTATCTCATTATTAGCCAAATAATCTATTTGTAAATGAAATATTATTCTTCGAAACTGAATATAGTATTTGAAAATAAAGAAATATTGAAAGAAAATATTGAAATTGAAGAAATTTATGTGACAATTAAAAGCTTAATAGGTAAGTATTTTAAATTTTCCAAAACAAATATATTAACTTTGCAAAATAATCCATTTTTTGAAAATGAAGAAATACAATCTACCACTTTTTGCCAAAATATTAATTGGTATGCTTGCAGGTGTACTTGTTGGTTTTATACTTCTGAATACCAACAACGCAACGCTTGTAACCGATTGGATAAAACCATGGGGAACCATTTTTATCCGTTTGCTCAAACTAATTGCCATTCCGTTGGTGTTTGTTTCGTTGGTAAAAGGTATAAGTGGAATGAAAGACTTAAAAAAGCTATCAAAACTTGGATTTAAAACCGTTTCGCTTTATTTGGCTACTACATTTTTTGCTGTTTCGCTGGGCATGGGCGTTGTAAGCGTTGTAAAGCCCGGCAGTGTTTTCAGTAAAAGCGAATCGGAATTTTACAAACAAAAATTTAGCAACCAAACAGCTCAAACTACAACTGTCGAACAACGTAAGCCAATGGATTATGTAGTGGAAATGGTTCCCGAAAACCTGTTTGCGGCAGCGGGCGATAACCGCAATATGCTTCAAATTATTCTCGTTGCGTTGCTTGTAGGTGTAGCTATTGTAATGCTTGGCGATGAAAAAACCCACGCTTTTGTGTCGGTCATAAATGCCACCGAAGCCATTGTACTCAAAATAATTGACTTTATTATGCAATTTGCTCCCATTGGTGTTTTTGCTCTTTTAGCAGCTTTGGTGGTCGACTTTTCGGGTGATTCGGCTATGTTCTCTGCTCTGGGAATGTATGCTTTAACGGTAGTGGTGTGTTTGCTGTTTTTGGCTTTAGTTTTTTATCCTGTCCTTTTAAAAATAATTACTAAAACTGAAATTAGCAACTACCTGAAAGCGGTATTTCCTATTCAACTTTTGGCCTTTTCAACAAGTTCGAGTTCGGCTACATTACCGTTTACCATGGAGCAGGTACAGCAAAAACTTGGTGTTTCGGAAGAAACAGCTTCGTTTGTACTGCCGCTTGGCGCTACCATAAATATGGACGGAACAAGTTGTTATCAGGCTATTGTGGTGCTGTTTATTGCACAAATATTTGGCATCGAACTTAGCATAGCACAATATCTTACCGTTTTATTTCTAACTGTTTTAGCTTCGATTGGCACTGCCGGTGTACCAGGAGCAAGTGTGGTTATGACGGTTATGGTTATGGCTTCGGTGGGCATTCCGGTCGAAGGTCTCGCACTTATTTTGGGCATCGACCGCCCGCTCGATATGCTTCGTACTGTTGTTAATGTTACGGGCGATACTTTTGTGGCTTCGGTGGTGGATAAATAGTATTTTTCAATAATAATTCTAAAAATAAACAATTTTCTGAACAATTGATAATGCATTAGCTGTTTTGATTTATAAAAATGTTTTTCACAAAAAACTATGACATCAAAATTTATTAAACTATTTTTTCTACTATTTATCTTTCCCTCCTTAATAGCTGCTAATGCAAAACACACCATAAGCGGCACCATTACCGATGCTTCTACAGGTGAGAGCCTTATTGGTGCAGGAGTAATAGTAAAGGAACTACCAGGAACGGGTGCAAGTACAAATGGGTATGGCTATTTTTCACTTACTTTGCCCGATGGTAAGTACACACTTGTGGTTTCGTATATTGGCTACAAACAGTTTTTGCAAACCTTGGATTTAACGGCCAATAAAATGCTGCAAATCAAGCTCGAACCGAATGCGCAACAATTAGACGAGGTTGAAATTACTGCCGTTCGCAAAAACAACAACATTACATCCACCGAAATGGGCGTAGAAAAGCTCGAGATGCGCGAAATTGCCAAAATCCCTGTGCTTTTTGGCGAAGCCGATATAATGAAGACTTTGAAACTCACACCGGGGATAAAATCGGTGGGCGAAGGCAGTGGGGGCATGTATGTGCGCGGAGGCAACAATTCGCAAAACCTGATATTGTTAGACGAAGCTACGGTGTATAACGCCGACCATTTGTTGGGATTTTTCTCAACCTTCAACAGCGATGCCATTAAGGATATTCAAATGTTTAAAGGCACTGCTCCGGCTGAATATGGGGACGAATTTCGAGTGTTTTGGATATAAAAATGAACGACGGAAATAATCAGAAATACCATGTAGGAGGAGGTTTAGGACTTATTTCGTCGCGACTGAATGCCGAAGGACCTATCCAAAAAGGGAAAAGTTCCTTCCTCGTTTCGGGCAGGCGAACGTATGCCGATTTGTTTCTGAAACTTTCGCCCGATTCGCTAATCAACGGTAATCAGCTGTATTTTTACGACCTGAATGCCAAACTGAATTACACCATCGACGACCGCAACCGACTGTATCTTTCGGGCTATTTCGGGCGCGATGTATTTAAGTTTCAGGAGCGTTTTGGTATTGATTGGGGCAACATTACAGGTACACTTCGCTGGAATCATATCTGGAACGAACGCCTGTTCAGCAACACATCACTTATTTATTCGGATTATAGTTATAAAATTAATATTGAGCAAGATGCGGGTTTTAGTCTGACTTCGATTATCCGAAATTGGAATCTGAAACACGAATTTCAATTTTTTATCAATAGTAAAAATACACTTTCGTTTGGTATAAATTCCATTTATCATAAGATTATTCCGGGGCAAGTAGAACTTACCGAAGATGCTGATATTAATCCGGTTACGCTCCAGGAAAAATTAGCTGTTGATAATGGTCTGTATATCAGCAATGTATGGAAACCAAGCTATAACCTGAATATCAACTATGGTTTGCGACTTTCGGCATACCATCTTTTTGGACCGGGCGATTTTTATACCTACGAAAATGGGGAAACGACATCGACTACAACCTACAAAAAAGGGGAGATTGTTCAATCGTATTATAACCTCGAGCCTCGCCTTAATATTGCTTACATACTAAACGAAAGTAATTCGTTGAAAGCAAGTTATACCAGAAATACACAAAACCTGCATCTCATTTCAAATTCTACCGCCTCTACGCCTACCGATATATGGATTTCGTCGAGCAATAATGTGAAACCCGAAATTGGCGACCAAGTGGCAGTGGGCTATTTTACAAACTTTGCCGACGATAAATATCAATTCAGCTCCGAAACCTACTACCGCTGGATGCAAAACCAAATAGATTTGCGTAACGGTGCCAATATAAATGCAAACGATTCAATTGAAGGCGAATTGCTCTTCGGAAAAGGTAGAGCTTACGGTGTGGAACTGATGCTGAAAAAGAAGTACGGTAAACTCACTGGCTGGATTGGCTATACTTGGTCGCGTACCGAACGACTAATTGATGGAATTAACAGTAACAACTGGTATCCCGCCCGACAAGATATTACGCATGATGTGTCGGTGGTGGCTATTTACGATTTAAGTAAAAAATGGTCGTTTTCGGCTTCCTGGGTGTACAATACAGGTAATGCGGTAACTTTTCCTAGTGGAAAATACCAGATAAATGGCAGCACACAATATTATTACACCGAACGAAACGGATATCGAATGCCTGATTATCACCGCCTCGATGTGAGTGCTACTTGGTATTTGAGAAAACGAAAAAACTTCGAAAGCAGTCTGAACTTTTCGGTGTATAATGCCTACGGACATAAAAATCCATTCTCTATCGATTTTGAACAAGACGCAGACGACCCTACAAAAACAAATGCTGTAATGACCTATTTGTTTACGTATGTGCCGTCGATAACGTATAATTTTAGATTCTGAAAAATATGAACTATACAAACCAAAAAAACATAATCATTGCAGGCTTTTTGGCCTTGATAGTTTCGTCGTGCACCGAGATTATTGATATTTCGACAAACGCTGCCGAATCGCAATTGGTAGTGGAAGCAAATATAGCATTGAACGAAACGGCTACGGTTTTTTTATCCAAAACAATTGGACTTAACGAACCTAACAATTTTGAAATGGTGGGTGGAGCGACTGTGCGGATAACTGACAATACGGGAAAAACAGAAATACTATCTGAGTATAATGGCGAATATTTTACGCAAACAATGAAAGGCGAAGCAGGTAAAACATATACACTTAAGATCGAAAGCGGCACTCAGACCATTACGTCGGAATGTAAAATACCATCGTTTGTACCTATCGATTCGTTTACCGTAGTAAATTCACTTTTTCCGGGCGGTCCACAACCAATTGGTAATCAGTCGGCTCCATTTTACGAAATTAAACTTAAATACCAGGATCCCGTCGACCAACAAAATTTTTATCGCATTGTAGTGAAATACAACGGACAAATTCAGGATAGAAATAGCATTTTCGACGATCGGTTTACCAATGGCAAACTTATGGAAAGTTCAGTAATTATATTCAACGACTCAGCTAAAGTAAATGATAAAATACAAGTTGAGCTACAAAGTATCGACAAAGCGGTACACAATTACTTTGCCAGCATGGGATCGGCAGGAGGGCCTCCGGGAGCTTCGTCGAGTCCTGCAAATCCGTATACCAACCTTACAGGCGCCATTCTGGGCTATTTTAGTGCACACACGGTGGAGCGGAAAGAATGGGTTCTGAAATAAATTTAAATCTTCCCATTTTTCTGAAACCAATACAAAGCCTCTTTAATAGCCCTGTCGATAGGAGTTACAGGCATTCGAAGAACCTTTTGAGCCTTAGCATTACCATAGTATTCGCAAATTAGGAGTTGATCAATATTTCGGGTGCATACATCTGTTTTAATTCCCAGCTTATGGAGCAGGTCGCCAACCTTAGCTGCAAGCTCCAACAATAAATCCGGAAGCACAATCACTTTTTGTTTGTAGTCCCCTACCCTACTCTGAATTTCGTAAAACTCTTTAAATGTGAGTTTTACGCCAGCTGCTAAATACCGTTCACCACTTTTTCCTTCGGTGAGTGCATTGCAAACGGCAGTGGCAACATCGGCGGTGGGCACAAAATTTTTACCTCCTTTGGGCACAAACATCCATTTTTTACGATAACCCATCAACATTAACTTGCCCGAACTTGGCTTAACATCGTAAGCGCCTATCATAAACGTTGGATTTATGATAATAATATGATTATCAGCACTTTTTGCAGCAGCTACAAATAGTTTTTCGGCTTCGAGCTTACTTTGCGCATAAAATGATTTCGAAAATGGATATTCGATACCGGCATGCTCATCCGAAAGGTGGTGAATAGTTCCGTAGCCGATGGTATTCGCCGAACTTACAAAAACTATATTTTTGATATTCAACTCATTAGCTATTTTCAAAATAAGCACTGAGCCATCTACATTTACACGCTTATAATCGGCGTATCGCAGTAAATTTGTGGCTGTTACGGCTGCAATATGAATAATTGCATCACAATTTTGAGCCGCAGAGCGCAGGGCTTCTTCGTTTGTAAAATTTCCATCTACAACAGCGACTTTTGCCAAATCAAAATATATCTTCTTTCGACTACGGACAATAATAGTTACATCGTGTTGTTTTTCAAGCAATTGCATTACTACATGATGCCCTAATAAACCGTTTGCTCCTGTTACAAGTATTTTCATATTAGCCCCCTAACCCCCAAAAGGGAAAAAATTAAAATTATATTTTTCAAAATTACATATATTAAATGGCATTACCAAAAAGAGACAACCCAATTCGGATTGCCTCTTAATTATCTTATCGTATGTCATTTCTGTTGTCAGTCGTCTATCGTCTGTCGTCCTAAAATCAAACCGGAATCTCCATAATAAAAATTCGGGTATTGGCAGTTGCTTTAATATCAATTTCCAAAACTTCCGAAATACCAATACCATCACGTTGGTTCAGTTCATTGCCCGAAACGGTTGCTTCTCCCTCAATTACAAATACATACACGCCCGATTCGGGGCTGTGAAGTTGGTAGCTTCCCTCCCACTCCGCTGCGAAATTACCAAGCGAAAACCAGGCTTGCTGATGTATCCAAACTCCCTGATCGTCGGACGATGGCGAAAGAATTTGATACAATTCGTTTTCCTTCTCTATTTCTGAAAGAGTAATTTGTTGGTAACGCGGTGTTACGTTTTTTTTATCCGAAAAAACCCATATTTGAAGTAACGACAGCGATTCAGTTTTATCACCATTAAACTCGCTGTGGTAAATTCCGCTTCCTGCGCTCATTACCTGAATTTCGCCGGCAGTAATTACACCGTGGTTTCCCATGCTATCTTTGTGTTCCACAACTCCCGAAAGCGGAATGGTTATTATTTCCATATTATCGTGTGGATGCATTCCAAATCCTTGACCACCTGCAATCCAATCGTCGTTGAGCACACGTAGCGCTCCAAAATGTATCCGCTCGGGATTGTAATAATTCGCAAAACTAAAAGTATGATTTGTTTTGAGCCAACCGTGGTCGGCATGTCCGCGCGTAGCAGCTTTATGTAGTATTGTTTTCATTTTTTAAAACGTCTGATTATTTATATGTTATAACATGTATTTCGGGTTTTTGTTCATGTAATATTGGCATTTAAAATATTTTTTGCTCCCCAAAACAATTATTATCCCATTATGTGCTTATCTTTGTGAACGCTAAAAAAAACAAAAAAACAAATATCTATGAAATTTGGATCGCTGATTTATAAGGTAATATATTGGTATATAAGCACAGTTGACAAAAAAAATGAAGTCATTTTTATGAATTATGGATACCACGATGCAAGCGTAACAGTGGAACTTCATGAAATTGATGAAGTAAACAGATATTCCATTCAACTTTATCACCGATTAGCAAAAATGGTGGATATATCTGAAAAAAACATTGTGGAAATAGGTTGTGGACGAGGTGGTGGAATTGCATACATCAGCAAAATATATACTCCTAAGTCGGCCATTGGCATTGATTTGAATGCAAAAGCAGTAAAATTTGGAAATTCACATTACAAACTGAAAAATTTAAAATTTGAACAAGGCAATGCTCAAAGTTTACAATTCGACAACGAAAGTAAGGACATTGTTTTCAATGTTGAATCATCGCATCGCTATTCGAGAATGGAACTTTTTTTAGATGAAGTATATCGAATTTTAAAGCCCGGAGGCTATTTTTTATTTACTGATTTTCGTTACAAAGAAGATATGGCCGAATTGGTTGAATTGCTGGGTCAATACAATTTTATTAAATTCGATGAGCAACTCATTAACAACGAAGTAAATATAGCTTTAGATCTCGATGCTAAACGCCGCGAAGCATTGGTTGAGAAATATGCTCCTCCATTTTTACAAAAAGCATTACACAACTTTGCCGGAAACAACGGCAGTACAACTTATAATCAAATAAGGGATGGAGGCATAGTGTACTTTGTATTTTGCTTTCAAAAACCATTAAAATGAAAATTGAGTTTTAATTATATTGACCCCCAACCCCCAATTGGGGGCTAAGACCAAGTTTTTATAATTTTTAAATTCTATGTCTTAAAGCCCCTTAGGTGATTTGGGGGGTCGAAACATACTTATATCTTTTAGTTTTAGTTCGATGAATCAGACAATTGTACTACTAACCGGCGCCAGTGCCGGAATTGGAAAAGCCACTGCCGGGCTTTTAATGAAAAACGGTGTGATAGTTTACGGCGCTTCGCGTAGCGGAGGCACATCACAAAAAGATGACATTTCGCAAGGTGAAATAATTCCTGTAAAAATGGATGTGAACAACGAAGCGAATATACAAAGTGTTGTAAAACAAATAATTGACACACACGGAAAATTGGATGTGGTAATTGCCAATGCCGGAAACGGTGTAGCCGGAGCCATCGAAGAAACCAACATCGACGAAGTGCGTTACCAGTTCGAAACTAACTTTTTTGGTGTTGTTAAAACCATACAGGCTTGTTTACCAATTTTCAGGGCACAAGGCTACGGAAAAATAATCACCGTTTCGTCGCTTGCAGGTGTTATTCCCATTCCGTTCCAAACATTTTATTCGTCGGTTAAAGCTGCCTTAATGCTGTTTATGAATGGATTAGCTATCGAAGTAAAGCCTTTTGGCATTCAGTGTTGCACCATACTTCCGGGCGATACCAAAACCGATTTCACCGCTGCACGAAAATACACACAAGCTTCGCAAAACCAAAAATCAGCTTACTACCAAACCATGAAACGCTCCGTAGGGCGCATGGAGCGCGATGAACAAAACGGCATGACGGCCGAATCAGTTGCCCGACCAATTGTACGCCAGGTTTTGAACAAACGCATGCATACTTTCTACGTTACAGGCGTAGTAAATCAACTTTTCTATCATTTATTCAATGTTTTACCTACCGATTTCAGGTTGTGGATTATTGGGAAATTGTATGGGTGATATTAATACGAACACGGATTTTATTTCCTAT
>JFJP01034895.1_pt1 | contig 10356 bp, 8 predicted proteins | sample 431651 | NCBI WGS metagenome assembly JFJP01 (sample SAMN02602958, study PRJNA72255) | Microbial mat metagenome, whole genome shotgun sequencing project. | biome: fresh water; feature: sink hole; material: water; isolation source: purple microbial (photo- and chemosynthetic) mats found in... | reverse complement strand
GGAAGAGGATTAGCAGGGGGGCTGGCCGGGGGGTGCGCTCTGAAGAGCGGCACGGGGGGCTGGGGGAATAACTGAGGGCGCTTGGGGCAAGGCATACGAGGGTGTGCGGTGCCTTGGGCGCCTTTTTTCTTGCAGTGGCGAGTTGCAGGAAGGTAATAATTTTGGAGAGAATGATGGCTTTTTTTGGCTGGAATAAAAGACTTGTTATCTTTACAAGTCAAAATTAGCTAACTATTCCGGGTATTTAAAATATATTCAGATGAGCAACGCCTGCGCACGGTCGATTTGTGAGGGGAAGAGATCAGCTGGTACCGCAGCGCTACCTTTGGCTTTGAAGACCATATATCGTGCACATGCGCTATTGTCAGATAGGCAATACTGCTTTTTCATCAATTCTGCTGTAGCTGGTTAGCCGCTCATTTTGTCGTTGAAAAAAATGCATTTGGTTAAACATGTACATTCTGCCATAGCGTTCCTCCAAAACTTTGACTTACCATTATTGATAGTAGCAATGAATACCAACTGATACGATTTTTATACCGGGGATTGGATTAGTCAAGGGAAAATTTGGATAATTGTGCACAACCGAGTCAATAATGAGTGGATTTAACCAAATACAGGAATGGAATGTTGTTTCAATAATATATTGACATGGGCTGGAATCAGTAGAACAATTGGGCTGCTCTGGAGAGTCAAAAATATTTTGCAATATTTCGATTTTTAGTAAAAAAAAATCTACAGCTTTGAAGCAGGGTTTTAAAAAGAGGGGTGATGATAGATTTCAGGACGGATACGTCAGGTTTTATCCTCGGATTCAAGGGGAGGAATAGACCTCGGTATTGCAGGACTAATGCTTGCCTTGCTACCGGGAGAGGGGAAGGCCGCATTGTTACAATGCAAGGCAAGTTACATGTAGTAAGTCAACGTACTGCGGGATGGACTGCGGTAAAGAAATTTAAAGGAATATTGGTATCACCCGAGTATGTAGTTATTGATTTTAAAGGGTTGGAAAGGCTTGAAGCTCGTTATGAAGATGGTTGTTTTATTTTGAAATTGATATCAAGTGACGTAACAGTAAACCGGTTCAGGATTTTTCTGGAAACTGATCCGGCAGAGGCCATATATGGTTGTGGGGAGCAGTTTTCGAGGACTGACCTCCGTGGATGTTTTTTTCCGCTCTGGGTTTCCGGGTCAGGTGTTGGAAGGGGACGAAACTATGTCCGTGTGATGGCAGATCTGCATTCAGTTCGTGTTGGAACTATAGCCCAAACATATTATCCACAGCCATCGTTTGCTACCTCATTAAATATGCATTGCCATGCCGTTTCAAGTTCCTATTCAGTATTTGATTTCAGGCAGATCCCCCAGTCCAACATCCTGGGGGTAGGACAAAGTCAGGCTGCAACGATAAATGGTTTTACAAGGTTGTTATGGTGAGTCTCCGGATTTCTGTCGAAAAAAGACTGTTTTCGCTGAAATTTTAACTGATATTCCTGCCATTGCCGCGAGAGGCTCTGGTCTATCACTATGAAACGAGGCAGAACATGGAAACCAAGAAGGCAAAGGTCAATACCCATAGCGGTGCCAACGGAGAGCGACCGGTTTTAATGAGGAACGTCATCGGTTACGGTATCGGCGATATTTATGGCGGAGGAGCATTCCTGATTGTAGGAATGCTTTTCATGTTCTTCCTCACAGAAATCGTGGGCATGAAACCGGCTCTCGCAGGACTCATGTTCGGTGTGGGCAAGATCTGGGACGGCATCTCCGATCCACTCATGGGTTACCTTTCAGATCGCACGAAGTCAAAGTTCGGCAGACGCCGCGTATATTTCCTGTGGGGAATCATTCCTATCGGTCTGACGTTTGCGATGCTCTGGGTACCCATCAATTCTGACAGCCAGGTTCTGCTCTTTGGCTACTACCTGTTTGCCTACATCCTGCTCGATGCGGCCCTCACGATGGTGATGACACCATACTCCGCACTACCTGCCGAGATGAGTTCCGATTTCAGGATACGCAACCGGCTCTCATCGTCACGGCTGATCTTCTCGGGACTGTCGGCGCTGGTGGCTGCCCTTGTTCCGGCCATGATCATCGGGGCTTTTCCTGAAAATCCGGGGCGGGGGCATCTGGTCATGGGCATCGTATTTGGCCTTGTCTTTGCCTTGCCCTGGATCATTGTCTACCTGAGCACCTGGGAAAACAACACGCAGCGGGAACCTGAAGCTGGCGATAATTTCATACGAGAATTCGTTACGATCAGCAGGAACAAATCCTTCCGCATACACTTCGTGATGTATGTTATGGCCTACACTGCCATGGACGTACTCATGGCGCTTTTCACGTACTATCTGACCTACTACCTGGGGCGTCCGGGTCTCTATTCAGTAGCCATGGGTACTCTGATGGTTGTCCAGCTGGCTATGATGCCAGTCTATACCTACATCGCAAACCGCAAGGGGCAGGCCTTCGCCTATGGTGTGGGCCTGTCCGTATGGGCTATCGGCATGTTCCTGACCCGCGGACTCAATGCGGATTCGCCGGCGCTGGCCGTAGCTGCAGTCTGCGGCGTCATAGGCATGGGCACCTCGGCCGGCGTCCTCATGCCGTATGCCATCTTGCCGTTCGTGATCGATGTGGATGAGCTCATTACGGGCGAGCAGCGTTCAGGTGTGTATGCAGGCGCCATGACCCTGATGCGCAAACTTGTTCAAGGCTTGTTCGCATTGCCGGCCATTGGCTTCATGCTCCAGGGCATAGGGTTTGCGGCAGGCAAGACTCAGAGTCCCGAGGTCCTCGCACGATTCTTCGCGTTTTTCATAGGCGTCCCGGGGGTACTCATCGTCATAGGTATCTTCACCGCGACGCGGTTCCGCATAACGCCCCGGAGCCATGCCGTGCTCAGGGTGGAACTAGAGCGCTTGCGTGCCGGCGGAGCCTTGGCGGATGCGCCCGCCGCGACTGTTGCGCTCTGCGAGTCGATGTCGGGGCAACCATTTGCCACTTGCTGGAAACGGCATCAGTAAGGTCCGGACAGTGCCCAAGTCGAAAAAAAGCCTAAATGAAGCACCCTCCACACAGCCTCTGGTCAATGCCGTGTTCCGGGTGTTTACCATACTGGAACGAGTCTCGGAACGTGAAAACTGGAATCTGGAGGAACTGTCCAGGGCGGCCGGGCTCGCAAAGCCAACAGCCTACCGGTTCCTCCAGACGCTGCAGGAACTGGGATACGTGCGCAGGAACGGGGAGGACCGTTACTCCCTGACCATGAAGCTTTTTGCCATGGGTTCACGGGCTCTGGATCATCTGGACCTCTATGCCCTGGCCCGACCCGTAGCACAGGATCTTGCGCTTGAACTCGGCGAGACGGTGCACATGGGCGTCCTCGATGAGATGGAAGCGGTATATGTGCTCAAGATCGAGTCGAAGTATACAATCCGGATGTACTCCAGAGTGGGGCGGCATCTACCGCTTCATTGCACCGCCCTGGGCAAGTGCCTGCTGGCCTGGGCGGAACCCGCGGCGCTGTGTTCCGCGCTCGACCAGATGCGGCTCGTGGCCTTTGCTCCCAAGACTATCGCGACCCGTGCCGGGCTCGAGGCTGAACTGGAGCGGGTCCGGCGCGATGGCTATGCGCTGGACGACGAGGAGCATGAAGAGGGTATTCACTGCATCGGTGCTCCGGTCTTTGACCATGCAGGGGCCGTAGTTGCAGCTGTTTCAGCTAGCTGGCCTGAATTTCGCTGGCTACCCGTCGACGACGCCGGCGTGGCCCTCCGCGCGGCCCATGTGGTTGCGGCCGCCAGACAGATCAGCTCGCTGCTCGGGTGGGAAGCCGGATCCTGAACAGGTTCAGGCTACCAGGTGGACTGCCATACCCGCCAGCTCCAGTTCAAGGTAGATGGATTTGAGCCTTGTGCCGTCCCAGCGTTCTGTGCCTTGCAGTGGTTTGATGCCGCGCTCCGCCAGCCAGGCGAGTGCCCGCCCTATGTCGTTGACGCGGATGCCAAGGTGTCCCGGTGAACCGGGGAACAGGGATTTTGTCAGCTCGATGCCTTCGCCCATATAGGATGCGGCCCCTTCCGTGAATTTCATGCCGAACAATGACCCGAGCAGCTGCACACTGCTGCTTGCCTCGTCCTGTGAGGTTCCGTTGATGCCTACGTGGGCAAAGGCAAAGCCGTGCATTGCCAGGGCGCTTGCACCGCAGCGGGCCTCGATGGCGGCCCAGTCTCCGGCCTCCACGAGGGCCGGCGCTGCCATCCAGGTGCCTCCCACCGCGATGACGTTCTTCCGTCTGAGGTACTCGCCGGCATTGGTTGCGTCGATGCCGCCGGTGGGTACGAAATTCATCGAGGCATAGGGGCCGGCCAGTGCGTCGATCATGCGCAGGCCGCCTGCTGCCTCGGCAGGAAACAGCTTTACGGCCTCGAGGCCGAGTCGCAGCGCCTTGTCCACGCCATCGGGGCCTGAAACGCCGGGCAGTATGGGGATGCCAAGATCCTTCGCAGTTGCGACAACATCCGGATTGAGGGCTGGCGCGACGAGGAAGCTGGCTCCGGCCTTGACGGCTATGCGGACCTGCTCGACTGACAATACCGTGCCGGCGCCAACGAGCAGTCCGGGCAGACTCGTTGCAAGCCTTCGTATGGCTTCCTCTGCCGCATCGGATCTGAAGGTTATTTCGGCTACGGGGATGCCCCCTGCAACCAGCGCCTTGCCGAGGGGCAGGGCGGATTCCGGGTCGGTCAGTTTGATGACCGGTACGAGGCCGATCGTACGGATCCGTTCGAGAACTGGGTGCATGGTGCCCTCCTCAGGTAACAATCATAGCATCGAATTGGTATAAATGGAACAAGGTTTCAATAATACGTTGACTGGGTCTGTCAGTGATGGTAGTATCGAGTCGAGGTCACTATATATGAAGCGAATTGTCACGTTCGGGGAGATAATGCTCAGGCTGAAGGCTCCCGGGCACGAGCGTCTGTTCCAGGGGGCTCTTCTTGAAGCCAGTTTTGGTGGTGGCGAGGCCAATGTTGCCGTTTCGCTGGCCCGTTTTGGCCATGAAGCCTCTTTTGTCAGCGCCGTGTCCGACGATCCCATTGGTGACGCGGCGCTGTCGGCCCTCCGCGCCCAGGGTGTAGACGTCTCCGCGGTCCGCAAGGTGCCCGGACGTACAGGTATTTATTTTCTCGAGACTGGTTCAGACTGCAGGGCTTCTACGGTTACCTATGACCGTTCCGGCAGCGCGATGGCGCGTGCCGAAGCTGCGGATTTTGACTGGCCAGCCATCTTCGCAGGTGCAGACTGGTTTCATATGACGGGGATAACGCCCGCGCTTTCACGATCGGCCGCGGATGCCGCACTCGCTGCGGTACAGGCTGCCAGGGCAACGGGAATACGGGTTTCTGTCGACCTTAATTATAGAAAGAAACTGTGGAATTATGGTGCCAGGGCTACGGAGGTCATGGGGCTTTTTGCCGCCGCGGCTGACGTCATCATCGCCAACGAAGAAGACATACAGTTAGGCCTGGGCATACTCGTTACAGGGACGAAACACGGCGCGGCCAAAGATATCGAAGAAACCGCAGATACCGCTTCTTACCGTGCTCTCGCAGAGGCCCTCGTCACGAAGTATCCCAACATCGGCATCGTGGCGGTGACACTGCGGGAGAGTCGGTCGGCGGACCGCAATGGCTGGTCTGCATGCCTGCTGGGCAAGGATGGCTTCAGGCGCTCACGGAGTTATGAACTTGACGATATCGTTGACCGCGTTGGCGGAGGAGATTCGTTTGCCGCAGGCCTGATATGCGCCTTGCTCGATGGCTCGAACGAGGCTGATGCCCTCGAATTCGCCGTTGCGGCTTCAGCGCTCAAACACACCATACCCGGAGACTGGAACCTGGTTTCCCGGGCAGAAGTAGACCGGCTTGTAGCCGGCGATGGCACAGGGCGCGTCCAGCGCTGAAGGAGAGGATTGCATGGCAGGGATACTCGATCTGTTCAGGCTTGACGGCAAGGTAGCCATAGTCACCGGCTCAAACCGCGGGCTTGGCCAGGCCATGGCCGTGGCACTTGCACAGGCAGGTGCGGACATCGTCGGTGCGACGCAGTCGGCAGCATCGCCGGATACCGAGGCGGCCATCAAGGCTGCCGGCCGCCGCTACGTCCACGTGCAGGCGGACCTGTCGAGTCTGGAACCGGTGCCCCGGATTGTTGACGCAGCGGTGCGCGAACTGGGCGGGGTGGACATCCTGGTCAACAACGCGGGCATCATCCGGCGCTGCGACGCCATTGATTTCAGCGAGGCGGACTGGGATGCCGTGATGGACCTCAACCTCAAGTCGCTGTTCTTTCTGAGCCAGGCTGTCGCCCGGCGCTTCCTGGAGCAGGGGCGGGGTGGCAAAATAGTCAACATCGCATCATTGCTGTCGTTCCAGGGCGGCATCAGGGTGCCCTCGTACACGGCTGCCAAAGGCGGCGTCAAGGGACTCACCATGGCTCTGGCCAACGAGTGGGCAAAGCACGGCATCACGGTCAACGGCATAGCCCCCGGCTATATGGTAACCGACAACACGGCGATGCTCCGGGCCGATGAAAAGCGGAGTGCGGACATACTTGCACGCATCCCCGCGGGACGCTGGGGTGAGCCGTCGGACCTGGCCGGGGCCGTCGTGTTCCTGGCCAGCGCAGCATCCGGTTACATGAATGGCCATACCATGGCCGTCGATGGCGGCTGGCTTGGCCGTTAGGGCCAGCTGAAGGGATGCGTCGATGGGCGAAATAGACATGAAGGTCAAGATGGGGGATAAGTGCTTCTCCGGAATCCGCGACCTTGACGAAGGACGCTCCATCGACGAGACGGAGTTGCTCCGCCTTTGTGATTTCGTCGACCAGCGCTACGACTGCGCCGATTTCAGGATGGTCTCGCTGTTGCGCACGCGGTACGCATACTGGGATTTATTGAGCGAGCCGACGCGTGCGGCCATCGAGGCGTCGATACTGGGATTCAAGTACTGGATGGACGAACCGGGTGATGACGGTATGTGTTTCTGGTCGGAGAACCACCAAATTCTGTTTGCCACCGTGGAATACCTTGCAGGCCGAAAATATCCAGACCATATTTTTTCCAACGACGGACACTCCGGGCGGGACCATGCCGCAAAGGCGGCACGCCGTATCGATCGCTGGATGGAGTATCGCTTCCGCTACGGGTTTACCGAGTGGCACTCGAATACCTACTACGAAGAAGACATCGCTCCGCTGACGCTCCTCATCGATTTTTTAGATGATGTGGCCATTGCCGGAAAAGCCACCATGGTGATGGACCTGCTCCTCCTGGACCTGGCCATGCATTCGTACCGGGGATTTTTCTGCGCCTCAAGCGGGCGCTGCTACGAAGCCCAGAAGAAAAATCCCGCGACCCAGGACACACTGGACATAGCCGAGAAGGTCTGGGGCTTCGGCAACGTCAGGGAGTATGACTACCACCGGATCAGCGCCAATTTCCTCCTCATGAAAAAATACCGGGTTCCGGACGTGATACGCAGCATAGGCCGGGATACCGGAACTGCGGAGATCATGGATTCCATGGGGCTGGACCTTGCCGAGGTTCGAGGCGAGTTCAGCGATCCCGGAGACATCGATACGACGGGGATGTTCCTCTGGGCGATGGAGAGTTTTACCAACCCGGAGTCGGTAAACCTGACCATGAAGATATTCAAGGCATGGAAACTCCAGCGCAACAATTTCCTCAAGGACCTGAAAACGCTGGATCTGCCCATACTGCGCTCGCCGCACGTCCTGCCGGCGATCGTACGTGTGCTCAACCCGGTAACCCAGGGCATCGCAATCCAGCGGGCCAATACCTATACGTTCCGCACTGAAGCCTTCATGCTGTCCACGGCGCAAGCTCATCATCCAGGAGAGTTCGGGGACCAGCAGCACGTGTGGCAGGCTACCCTGCCAGATGGCATCACCGTATTCACTACGCACCCGGGGGCGGCTGCTTTTGACGACAGCGACCGCAATTTTTCGCCAGCGTACTGGGTTGGGAATGGAATCTTCCCGCATGCGGCACAGTACCGTGCCACGGTGCTGTGCATCTATGACCTCCGCCTCAGGCACGGCTTCATGGAGCATGAGCGCAAGCGGTTTACCCATGCATATTTCCCTAAAGGCAAGTTTGACGAAAACCTGATGGAGGAACGCAGGCTTTTCGGGCGCAAGGCCGACACGTACCTGGCCCTGGTCGCCCGGAATCCACTCCGCATCAATCCCGTTGATCCCGATGACGTAATCCAGGACGGTGGCCTCACCTGGTGGGCCTGTGAACTCGGCACCAAGGCTGAATACGGCAGCTTTGAAGACTTCATCGCAGCCATCAGAACCAGAGTGGTCAGCTTCTCCGGGCGGACGCTCAGCTACAGTGGCAAGCAAACCCTGTCTTTGCGCTGGCGGGGCGAGTTCCGGGTAGATGGTGCCGTCGTTAATACTGACTACGGACGCTACGACACACCCTGGGTCAAGGCCGCTCGGCATCCAGCCAGGCTGGAAATCAGCCACGGCGGAAAAAGCCTCTCACTGGATTTTGCAAAATTTGAAAGGATCGAGCTGTGAGCGGCGACAAATATTTCGTTCGTGTGATGAAGCTGGCCGACGACCTGACAGCCAGGATAGCGCCGCGGATGAAGTGGATGTGGGGAGAGGCTCTGCTCGGATTTGCCCTCGCGGAACTGGATGGCCAGCTTGGTGAAGATCGCTATCTACCCTTCCTTGAAAGCTACTGTACATACTGGAAGGCGCATGCTCCACGGGTAGACCAGGCTGATACCAGTGCGCCGGCGCTGATCACCTGGTCGGTGTACCGCAGGACCGGCGACGAAGGCTGCAGACAACTTACCGAGCGGGTGCTGGACTACATCCGCAACGAACCACGCGTACTGGATGATGCAGTAAACCACCTGGGCAATTCGCCGGAGGGCAGGATCTACCCGAAATCGATATGGGTCGATTCCATCATGATGTTCGGTGTTTTTCCCGCCCTCTATGCGAGCGATACAGGCGACAGCGATCTGCTGGACTTTGCGGCCCGCCAGCCCGGCCTGTACTCTGGTTACATGCAGGATCCTGCCGGGGGGCTGTGGTACCACAGCTATTGGATCAAGGCGCGCACCCACTACCCGCGCCGCAATATATTCTGGGGGCGCGGCAACGGCTGGGTCGCGTGTGCGCTGCCCCTGCTCCTGGACCGCTTGCCGGAAGGGCATCCGCACAGGGAAGGAATACTCCGCATATTCAGGACCACCGCAACGGCCCTCCTGCCACTGCAACGTGATGATGGCTTTTTTGACACGGTGCTGGAACGCGTGCACGCAGCTTCACCGGCGGCATTGCGGGGGAGGCGGCCGCGCTTTGGCGCGAATTACCGGGAGGCTAGTGCTACGGCGCTTATTGCATCAGGCTTCATGCATGGCGCGCGCCAGGGATGGCTGGGACCCGAGTTTGCGGCCGCCGGAATGAAGGCCTTCAGGGCCGTCGTCGATACGCTCGAAGATACGCCCCAGGGGCTCTCCCTGCCCGGGATTTCAGCTCCAACCATCCCGTTGCCGGTATTCCCGCTTGCGGGATACCGCTTTATTCCCCGGGGCCATGATTGGTCCTACGGAGTCGCTGCCCTGATTTTCGCGGCGATCAACTACGAAAAGCTGAATAGTCATGCTTCGGCTGCCTCTGGCAGCTCGCAACACTGAACAAGGAGAAGACACCATGGAATTCGACGTACGGTATTCCAGCCATCCCGAAGATGCCAGGCATCTGACGACCGGACAGCTCCGGGAACGCTTCCTCATCGACACCCTGTTCGTGGATGACAGGGCCATGCTCGTATATTCGCACTTTGACCGGATCATAGCAGGTGGCATCAAGCCTGTCCGAGGGCCGGTGGCACTCGAGGCCGGCAAGGAGCTGGGCACGAAATCCTTCCTGGAACGGCGCGAGCTCGGCGTCATCAATGTCGGAGGTCCCGGTACCGTGACCGTTGGCAGCGAAAGCTTTGCCCTTGCCGGCCGGGACGGCCTGTATGTGGGCATGGGGCAGGGACCGGTCAGCTTTTCCAGCGACACTACCGACGCTCCGGCCAGGTTTTACCTGAATAGCGCTCCTGCCCATAAATCCTATCCAACTGAGCACATAACGCTTGCCCGGGCCAAGAAAGTAAGCCTCGGTGACGCTGCTTCCATGAACATGCGCACCATCAACCAGTACGTGCACCCGGCCGTCTGTCCCTCGTGCCAGCTGGTCATGGGCCTGACTGAACTGGCACAGGGCAGTTGCTGGAATACCATGCCCTGC
>JFJP01024752.1_pt1 | contig 10356 bp, 19 predicted proteins | sample 431651 | NCBI WGS metagenome assembly JFJP01 (sample SAMN02602958, study PRJNA72255) | Microbial mat metagenome, whole genome shotgun sequencing project. | biome: fresh water; feature: sink hole; material: water; isolation source: purple microbial (photo- and chemosynthetic) mats found in... | reverse complement strand
CTCATCTCTGCGATGTTGGTGTTGGTCTTGGCGATGGCTTTGGCCAGGAGCAGTATGAAGTACACGGTGTAGAACGCGCTGAGCAGCACCATGACGAGATCGAAGGCCCTGTCTGAGCAGCGCCTACCACTTGATGGGGATGAAGGACTCGATGCCGTCGTCGTCTTGGTCTTTGAAGATCTGCTTGATGCGGATCAGGTTGATGAATCCGGTAACGAGCGTCATCACACTCATGATGAAGCCGATCAGTCCGAAAGGCCCGCACTGGGTCAGCTGCAGGCTACGTGTCCGCTGACTACGACTGTGAAGATGCAGGAGAGGATGCAGATGATCACCGTGCAGAACAGGTAGATGCGGACTTGGCCCTGCGTGAGGGTTGCCTACCTCTGCGTTCTGCTTGATCGGGATGAAGAACAGACAGATCTTGCTGCGCTTCTTGAGTTCGGTTTTGCGCGTCGGAGTGTCGGGCACTGCCGGGGCTTCTTTCTGGCTGCTGCTCATCGGAATAATTATAACCTTCGCCTCGAGGAGTTCAGACTGCGAGGCGAGAGCGAGGACGGCCGCAGCAGCCAGTCGCTTTATTTTTGGAGGAGGAGGGAGTCGGGTTGTTAGTTTTTAGCAATGAGTGTGAGGTCGGTACCGTACTTCTACTCTGGATATTTTTATGTCTATTCATGCGGCATTCGAGCATGATAATCTGATTATAATTGAGTGCCTCGATTCGGTTAATCCGGAGCAGCCTGCATAAAGATTTAGTGCGATTGGGTGGATTAAGGTTTAATTAGAAGGGAGAGAAGTTCGGGTCGACGCCCTGCTCTTCCATCTGCTCTTCTTGGGCGGGTCCAGCCTTCTTCTTCTGGTCCACGCCGGCCTTCTTGTCGAGGCGACGCTTGATGGCGGCCAGCACGTTGATCTTCCACTTGTCGAGCGTGGTGCGTTTGCCGAGGTCGGTGCTGCGTGAGTCGAGGCTACATCTCGTGGGCTGCCTGCTCGACGTCGTTGTCGCGCCAGCTCTCCAGCAGCCGCAGCAGGAACTTGTGCTCCATCGAATTGTTGAAGAAGGGGTCGCTGTCGGAGCTCTGGTCGATGAACTTCTCGAGGCCGATGTCGTCGTCGATGGCCAGGAAGAGCAGCGCGCCTTTGAAGAAGAGCTCGCGTGCGGAGTGGCGCAGCATGTTGTTCTCGGTGTACTTGGTGCCCATCTTCTTGAAGACCTGCGGTCACCGGAGCGAACCTTGATCGCCTCGATGATCTTGTCCTGCGAAGAGCTGCTGCAGTCTCGCGAGAGCAGCTCGGCGATCTTGATGTGCGCTTTGTCTGCGTCGGTCTTGTTGAACTTCTCCAGCTCGAAGAGTCGGGCGGCTTCTTTGAGGTTGGCCACGGCCAGGTCGAACTCGAGGTCTTTCTCGAAGATTTCAGCGATGTCTCTGTAGACCTTGGCGGCGTCGCCTGGCTTGCTCGACCTGATGAAGAGCGCGGCGGATTTCTTGTAGTACTCGCAGCTCTCGGAGGCGTTCTCTGGTTTGAGGATGTCTCCGGCCGAAGAGTAGCAGTCTGCGGCGTCTTGGAAGTCTTCGAGCTGTTCGTAGAGCGTGGCTGCGGAGTTGAGACACTCGACAGCTTTCTGTCCTGGGTGAAGAGGGTCTACTGTCACCTACGATTTTATACTGCTGGGCGGCTTCTTTGAAGAGCTCGACGGCTTCGTTCATCCTGTCTTTCTTCGAGGAGAACATGTTCGACATGAACCCGCCTGCGTTACGGGGTGTCTGCCTTTCAGTTTCTCTTTGGCTTCCTTCTCGTGCTTTTGGGCCTGCTGCACACTCATCGTGATTTATAGTATCGATTGTATTAATGCAAAGTAAGGTTAGAGATTCGTGCGGTTATTTTTGGCCGTCGTGCAGGGCCGCAGAGAGACACTTGAGCGAGTCGTGGATGCGGCCGGCCCAGTCGAGCTCGGAGCTGCTCTCTTCGGTGGTCTTGCCGAGCGAGATCGAGCGGTTGCGGGGGAACCAGCTGATGTCTTCTTTGATGATCTTCTCGTGGATGGCAGACTCGACTCCGGTGAACTCGGTGCGCTGCTTCTTCTGGACGTAGTAGAAGTACTTGATGTAGCCCATGATGTTGTGTTCGTACTTGATGTGGTTTTCGAAGCCGTTGCCCTGCCGGTCGAACCAGTGGCGCGGGATGTCGCAAATGAAGCAGACGTTCTTCTGGTCGAGCTCGATTTTCTTGCGCTTGTTGCGCAGCTCTTTGAAGGTGTCGAGGATGATGCCGAAGAGGATGTTCATGCCGATGATGTTCAGGATGATGAAGGCGAGGATGTCGTAGAACCAGCGCATGTAGTACTTGACCCGGTTCTCGTCCGAGTAGCTCTGCCGACGCATCATGTCTCCGATGCCGCCTGAAGACCGCGGCCCGAGCGCCAGCACGTGCAGGAAGCACTGGGTCGGGTTCGAGCACTGGTCTTCGGGCTTGGGCCAGATGGAGTCCAGGAAGAAGTCGATGCCCAGGTAGAAGAAGCCGAACTCCGAGAAGATGAAGACCGCGTTGCACATGAGCAGCATGGCCAGCAGCAGCTGGCGCCTGTTGTGCGTGACGGCGCGGATGACGTTTTTGAGGTTTTCGAAGTGGTTCTGGGTGAGTCGCGCCTACGATGATGTCGAGCATCATCACGGAGATGAAGAGGTCCATCTGGTAGCGGATGGCCAGCACCGGCATCACAGCCATGAACAGGTAGTAGAGCAGCCGGTTGTTCGAAAGCACCAGCTCGAGCGTCTTGAAGAAGTAGTAGCCGCGGGCGCTGCCTGGGTTGAAGCCTTCGATCGCGCGCATGCAGCGGATTATGTGGATCTTCTCTTCCTTCGACAGCTCCATGACGTCTTTCGCAGTCTCCTCGATGGCCTGCTGCAGCTCCTCCACTTCTCGCGCGTCGCTCTCGTTCGCCAGCTGCCTCAGCCGAGCCTACCGCTTCTTCGAAAGTGCGTCGGTACTCCACGAAGATCTTGCCCCAAGACTCCAAGACCACGAGCTTCGCCACGATGAGCAGGAAGACCAAGATGCGCAGCAGACAGAGCACCAGCAGGCCGAACCTGCCGACCACGAAGACCGCGCTGTCGTCGCGCAGCGGGAGGAAGCCTTCGGAGCCGAAGTTGTCGACGAAGAAGAGCAGCAGGCAGAAGACGAAGGTCGACTGGATGGTCACGGTGTTGATCCGCTCGTGCACGGCCTGGGCCAGCCGGACGATGCGGCCGCCGGACTTGCCCGTGTAGTTGTTGTACTCCATCAGCAGCATGAATCGGTGAGCGTAGAGCAGCAGGTCGTTGAGTTTGTTGATGTGGGTGTCTCGCCGGACATTGTCGAGGAAGGTTTGCTTGTCGGACTCGCTGACGAGCATCGATGCGGGTTGACTGATGAAGAAGATAAGTTCGAGCACGTCGTTGAAGACGATCTCGATTGCTGACGAGTTCTTCTCGAAGAAGCGGTAGGCGAAGAGCTCGGAGCCTTCGAGGTGCGCGAAGAAGCCCTGGTACTCTTCTTTGAGGTTGACAGCCACGTACTTGATGAGGAAGAAGGTCTGGAAGATCTCGGTGAGGTCTTCGTCGAAGGTCGGGGACTTGATGCTCTGCATGATCGAGTCGACGTCGGAGGTCTGGGTGAAGAGAGGCTACGGAGTACTGGCGGCTGTCGAGGTAGTTCTCGAACTCATCTGCGAGGAAGCTCATGAGCGTCTCGATCTTGACGTACTTGTTGAACTTCACGTAGTACTTGTGGTTGTTCGTGTTGCCGTCGAGCAGACTCATCACGACGGCCACGGACTTTTTGACCACCAGCTTCAGGTGGCGCTCGCGGTACTCTTCTCGCAGCTCCTTCAGGTTCTCCAGCTCGACCAGGTAGTCGTCGATGAACTCGAAGAACTTGGACTCGAAGATGAAGTCTTGGTTCTCTTTGTTCGGGCCTTGGATCGACTCGGTGAGGAAGTCGAGCACCTGCGAGAGCATCTTCTGCACTTCCTCGTCGATGAACTTCTGCAGCGAGCCGAAGAGCACCACAGACTCGGACAAGAAGTTGACGTCTTTGAAGTCGCCTCTCTGTTCGCGCACCTTCGCCTGCAGCTCGAAGTTGTGTCCTTCGCAGAGCAGCTGGAGGAAGCGGAACATCTTGGTGTTCTTTTCGGTCAGGTCTCGGATTTCTCCCGGCTGGACTGTGATCTCTTTGAGGTTCTCAAGCTTCTGGTCCATGAACATGACTTTGATTCTGTCGTCGCGAGCGTTCTTGCAGATCAAGTAGAGCTTCGAGCTGTTGAGTCGGATGATGTGGTTGATGCTCGAGAAGAAGTTGCCTTCGCTGTCTGCCTGGATGACTTCGAGGAACTTCATCTGGACCGTCTGGTTGCCTCCGCTGAGCAGCGAGATGAACAGGTCGATGATCTGGATCTTTATCTGCTCGTTGTTGATCGAACAGAAGACCTGGCAAAGGCCGGGAATGATGTCCTTCTCGACCAGCTCGACTTGCCGCTTGCTCAGGTCCGCTTCGTCGTCGTCTGGCCGAGCAGTCTTTCCATCACTTGCGGCAGTGTTGGAGCCGTCTTCGTTTTCGATCATGCCGTCAAGGTAGTAGTTCAGCAGTTTGATGCAGAAGGTGAATATTCGGGGTGCGACTTTGGGGATCTGATCGCTTTGAGAGAGCGAGTGCAGGAGACTCGGTCCGATGGATTTGATCGAGAAGGCGGTTTGTGATTCCCTCTCTTCCATCAAGCCGTTGCAGATGGCTTCGAAGTCTTCTCTGAAGTGCTTCTTCACTTCTTCGTCACCAGCGAGCTTGAGCAGCTGCTGCAGGTAGAACTCGAGGACCGGCGACCCCTGCTTGATGAGCTTCGAGCTGGAACTCGAGTCAGCAGGTTTCGGGTCTGGCTGTCTCGTGGCGAGCTGGTGGATCGGATCCGGTGGTTGAGCCACAACAGACTCTTTCCTTTTGTTCAGCAGGTCGCGGAAAGGGTTCGAGACCGGGGCACCTGCGACTGTGTCGGGAACGTGGCCTTTGTGGCTGAACTCGTTTTTTATCTTGAGCAGCAGCGCGTTGTTGAGCTTGGTCTCCAGCCGCTGGTTGCCGACTCCGCTATCGTCTTGTTCATTGATCTTGAGGTTCGAGATCTTGCCCAGCAGATCGAACATCCGAGCCTTCAAGCTGGAAGTGATCTTGCTGAGGTAGGTGTTGAGGATGTCGAGGATGAGCTTGATGTTCGACTGGAACTTCTCGGCGAGGGAGCCGTAGGAGAACTCGGGGATGTCCAGCTCCAAGATGCACTCGAGGAACTCGATGAGTTTGAGGACGTACTTCTCGGCGACGACTTCGGCTTCGAGACAGACCTGCTCGTTGATGATCAGGTGCTCGCTGATGGCTGCGTTCTCTTCGCCCTGGTTCAGCAGCGTCTTTATGCCTTCGTGGAACTCGAGCACCAGGTCCTGGGTCAGACTGGACTACCTTCATGAGGTCTTCGATGATGTAGATGGTGTCGGCTGACTGCGCGATGTCAGTCTTGAGGTAGGTCTCAAGGATGAAGTCCGCGACGGCTTCTTTGACCTCGTGGCCGATGTCTCTGAGCTTGAGCACCTGGTGGAGGATGCGAGGCGAGAAGAGCATCTGGCAGAAGTTCTCAGTGTAGGAGTTGCAGCCGACGATGCACGCGTTGAGCGCGACCAGGTAGAAGTGGACGAAGCGGATCTCGGGGATGGTGACCTTGACGCTCTTGATGTCGATCTGGTAGTAGCTGCTCTTGTGTTCGAACTGCTGCAGGAACTTCTCGAGCTTGCTGCCGTTGACGTCTCGCACTGCTGAACAGTACCTGGAAGAAAACAGAAGACTGAGGACTATGTTTTGATTCTCTTTCAGTATCTTCTCCCTGATCCTTGTCAGCTTCGGCAAGATGTCCATTATAAGAATGGTCGTCGGTGAGTACTTCTGTTTCTGGCTGATGAGACAGTCGAGCAGAAACGAGCAGACTTGTCGGACGTTATCGGGGTCTTCCAGGAGTCGCTCGTTGTCTGTGACGTGTTGTCTGACCATCAGCAGGAAGCTTATCAAGTTGCTGCCATCGAACAGCGCATCGTTTTTGATCGCTTCGAGCAGCAGCTGGTAGCAGCTCGACTTGAGGTTGCAGTTGTCGATGAGGAGGATCTCGAGGTACTGCAGGACCCTCTGGAAGATGGGGTCGCGGAGTTTCTGGAGGTTCTCGTCAACTGCTGGCAGTGGTTTGGAGTCTCCGAGGCCGGAGATGAAGAGGATGTTGTCGCTGATGTTCAACGACTCGTTGATGTAGTGGAAGATCGGAGTGGTTCTCGCGTACTCGAGTCTGAAGTTCGACTGGATGATCAGTTTGAAGTCGTCGCTGAAGTCGTGCGACTCATCCAGTCTGTCCTGCTCAGAGGTGTACCTCATGATTTCTTTGAGGATGAACGGGTACGGACACTTGGACTGCAGCTGGTACTGGGGGTACTCGAGGATCTTGTCGAGGATATCGAGGAACTCCAGAGTGGTGTTAACCTTCGCCTCCGACGAGTTCGTGCCTCTGTCTTTGGTCATCGCTCGCAGCCGCTCTCTTCGCTCGAGGTCCATCCTTCTGAGACCCATGCGCATCTTGTCTCGCTTGTTGTCCAGCTGCAGCGCGATGAGAGAGTACGACTCGTACAGCTCGATCTCTTGACTGCTCTTGATGAGCACCATCTTGCTGAGGAACACCTGCAACTCATCTTCTTTGTAGAAGATCTCCAGAGCGAGGTTGAGGGTTTTTATCTTCAGCTCCATATCCGAGCTGACGGACTTCTTCATTAGGAAGCTCATGAGCTCTCGCTCTTTCTTGGTCACTTTGACGAAGTCTTTGATCTTCTGCAGCAGCAGCTGTCTCATGGCGTCTTCCTTGTTCTCGATCTTCGACTTGAACTTCTCGAGCTGCGTGCTGACCTGTTCGAGCATCGCTTCGTAGAGCACATCCACAGACTGTCTGTCTGGAGGTTGTTTGGGCAGGAAGAGGCTTAATAGAGCTGGCTGGTGGCGGTTGTCTGCGTCCATTCCTCTCTGCGAGATGGATCCTTTCTGAAGCGACTCTGTTTGTTCGGGGGGAGAAATCTCTTTCTTTATTTCCGCGAAGATGCTGAGGATGAAAGTGTTGAACTCGAAGCGAGCGCTGCTTTGGTAGATGTCTATCAGCAGGATCCTGCACTTCGAGAACTCTTCGTTGTCTAGTTCCTGCTGGTCTTTGGGGTTCGAAGAGAAGTTGGGGTCGATGAAGAGCATCTCGGTGATGACTCTCGTCAGTTCACTCATGTCCTTCTCTTTGAGCTTGTCCTCTCCTATCAAGTCGATGGTCAGTTGGAGGATGGTGCGGAGGAACTGCAGATCAGAGAGGTTGAACATGCTTGCTTTCCACAGCCTGAGAGTGTCTTTGAGGTAGATATCGATGTACAGCCACAGCTCGTTGATGGTCTTGGAGGGAAACTTTTGCAGGTCGCTGGGAAAGGCTTCTGACCCTGGGATGGGCGGCAAAGCGGTCTGGAGTTCTGCAGAGGTGTTCTGGACAGCTTCGAGCTTGTCCCAGATCTTGCAGAAGAACCTGCTTTTGGCGAGCTTGGCCTTCATGCCGGACTCGAACCAGAGTTTGTGCAGCAGGTCTGCGAAGGAGGTGCGCAGTTCGCTGCAGAGGACCGAGTTGGTGACGACTTTGACGCAGGTGTCGAACTTGTAGAGGTCTTGCAGGGTTTCGATGGCTTGGTAGTTGTTGCCTGCGCAGAGGTTGGCGAGGAACTTGAAGAGGTTGACCACGTAGTTGAAGGTCTTGGAGGCGTCTCTCTTTTGGCTGAAGTTTTTGAGGTTTTCGATAGAGATGTAGTCGTAGTTCATCTCGTTGTTGAAGGTGAGCATAATCTTGTCGTCTGATTTCTGGTGCAGGTAGATGATGATCTTGTCGCTGAGCTTCTGGTCTCTGAGGATCAAGTCTGTGAGCTTGAGCTGGTTCTCGACGATGGGTTCTCCGTTGCAGACGATCAAGACGCTCAGCAGGTCGATGTACTTGGAGTCCGGGTCCTGGGTGAGGGCGGACTACTCTCGCGAGGAACATGACGAACTTGAGGATGATCTCTCGGTCGATGCGGTTCTTCAGGATCTTCTCGTTGTTGTCGATGAGTTCTTTGAGGGTCGACTCGGCCTTTTCGAGCACGTTGCTGTTGTTCTTGAAGGTGTCTTCGACGAAGAGGCCGAGCCACTGCGAAGCGTAGAGCTCGTTGGGCCGGTACTCCGCGATGCCGTTCCTGAGACAGTCGTAGGTGAGACTCATGGTTTCTTTGAGCGTGATGATCGTCTGAGTCCTGGTGGTCAGCGCGATGTTGTGGAGTCTGAGCGGGAAGAAGCAGATCTTGACCAAGACGTCGATGATGCCCATGTCTCGGAACATCATCTGTCTCCTGGCGAGTGGTTCTGCGTCGAACTGTGCAGAGCTGGGCGAGTCGTAGCTGTTGAGGTGTTCGTCGAGGCCCATGAGGAAGAGCAGCAGCTTGTTGAGCATGCGGTTGAGGGTTCCGACGTACCTGTAGTTGAGGTTTTTCCGTTTGTTGTTCATGATGCGCATGTGGACGTCTCGAGAGTTCTTGAAGAACGAGCGGAGGAAGAGGATCTCGGTGAGTTCTTGATCGGAGATCTTCTCGAACTTCACGCAGCTCGACTCGTTCGGTATGGTCGAGTCCGAGAGCTGGCAGGGCTGGGTCACTGCGGCTTACGTTGCGTTCTTCTTCGATGTCGTTGTCGGTCAGCGGACTGAAGTACTCCTTGTTCCTGCCACCGAGTTCTGATTTGTCGTGTCTGTGTTTGAGTCCGTCTCTCTGCAGCTGTCGGTCGCACGTGATGGCCAGACTGTTTTTTTCTGGTCAGTCGTCGCTACTTTCGTTCTGCAGGTTGTAGGAGAAGCTCTCTCGGACGAAAGGTTCGCTCTTGACGATCGGTGAGGCGAAGAGTTTGAGCAGGTGGTTGGAGAGGTCTGTGAGGAAGAGGATGCGGCTGTCTCCTCCGCAGGCGAGCATCTTCTGCGTGAGGAAGTGCTGCAGGTAGAACTCGCTGTTTTCGGAGTCGACTGTCTTGAGTCTCGAGACTGGTGAGCAGAAGGGTACACTCGAAGCTGCTGGTCTGGACCATCCAGAGACTGCGGATCACGTTGTTCTCTTCAGTGTGGTCTCCGAGGTACTTCTTCGAGTAGACTTCTTCGCCTTCGTCTTTGTCGCCCTGGTCACCAGCATCTACCAGGTAGCAGAGGTCTGCGCACATCTCAGCTTCGAAGTGGGGGAACTTGACCCGCACGAGCGAGTGCGAGACGAGGTGGTCGGTATCCGCGGCGCCGAACTTCTTGGCCAGCTTGCTGTTCCAGACGATGCCTGTCTCGGTGAGGATGACTGAGCAGGTGTTGAGTTCGTCGTTGGGATGGGAGAACTCGAAGACTGACTTCTCTTTTTGGATGCCTTGTGATGCGTTGATGTCGAGGAAGCTTTCGTATCCTTTATGACCAGTGAAGTTGAGGTAGTAGCCGGTCTTGATGTTCTTGATGCGGAAGCGGTCGTTGATCTGCACCTTCTCGCTGGTCGACTTGATGTTGTAGAGGGGCAGCAGTCGGAAGACGCTCGAGTGGCTGACCTGCGCGCAGAGCTGGACGGAGAAGCTGTGGTGTTCTGCGGTCTCGGAGAAGGTGTCGAGGAAGTAGCCGCTGCGGGCGTGGACCAGGTGCACGTTCTCGTTGTAGAGCACAGGCGTGCCTTCTGCTTGCTTGAGGTAGACTCTGTTCCGCTCTCGTTCGCGCTGCAGTCTCTCGGTGAGCAGCTGCTGCTTTCGGAGGTAGTCCCTGGTCACTCTGGACTACTCGCTGTACTTCTTGTACTCCTTCTCGCTCATGCCAGACTTCGGCAGTCGGCCGTGCGCGAGGCTGAACTCTTTCATCTCCTGGTAGAAGTTGTACTTGAGTTCAGGCACCACCTTGAAGAGCTTGTCTTGGAAGTAAGCGTCTCGGATGAGTTCGTTCGGACTCACGTCCATGCGGTCGAGGTCGAAGTTGACGAAGTGGATGCGGACTCGGTCGTCGAGGAATCTGTCTCACGAGCTGCTACCCATAGGCCGTCACGAATGGCACTTTCGCCATCGGAGATTTGCTCGACTGAGGGTCTTTCTGCGCATCTCGCAACTCGTTGAAGTGGTAGAGAGCGATGTAGTCGCCGTACCTCAAGAAGATGTCGTCTTTCGAGGATTCCATTCGCTGTGCGCGACCTGAATTTAATATGTTATACTCCACTGCCTGTTACTATTCTTTGCCCAGACTGTCGCGAGGAC
>JFJP01010960.1_pt1 | contig 10356 bp, 9 predicted proteins | sample 431651 | NCBI WGS metagenome assembly JFJP01 (sample SAMN02602958, study PRJNA72255) | Microbial mat metagenome, whole genome shotgun sequencing project. | biome: fresh water; feature: sink hole; material: water; isolation source: purple microbial (photo- and chemosynthetic) mats found in... | reverse complement strand
CGACTCAAAATCAAGGTTTTGGAAGTGAAGGTATGAAAGCAATGTTAGATTGGGCGAAAATTCATCTTAATTTTGAAAGTTTGGAATATGGTTCTTATCAAGAAAATATTGCAAGTATCAAAATTGCGGAAAAACTTGGTGGTCATTTTGTTCAAAATAAAAAGTTAACTAGAGCTGATGGCAAAATTGTAAATGGTGTGAAATACCAAATCAAAAACCCAAATCACCAACCCTCCAATTCCCGTGTTCAAGCTCTAGTTATTAAAAATGCGGTGGACAAATTTTCACGCTCGGATCTTGATAAAATTCAGGAATTAGGACGAAGTTTTGGTCTTCCCGGAATTGCCTACATTCAGTTTGAAAGTCCCTCCTTGGAGGGTGGCAGCGGAGCTGACGGGAGGGGTTTTGCACTTGGAGAAAATACGCAGACCCCCCCAACCCTTCGGACAGCCCCCAAGGGGGCACTCCAAGCCAAGTCACCAATTCTCAAGTTTTTTGGAGATGAAGAAATGCAAGAAAAAAAGAAGCAAGAAATTGTAGAGTTTTTGGGAATTGAAGCTGGGGATTTAGTTTTATTTGTTGCTCACAGTGATAAAAATCTCGTTCATAAAGCCCAAAACGCCATTCGCAAACACATTGCCCAAAAACTGGACTTGATTAATAATAATTCGCTCAAATTCATCTGGATTTATGACTTTCCGTTTTTTGAAGAGGTAGAACAAAAAACCCCCCCCACCGCTTTGCGGAGCCCCCAAGTGGGCACTTTAGAAGTTGACTTTGCCCACAACCCATTTGGTATTTTCCAAAACTGGTACGGTTTAACTCACCTAGAAACTTTAAAATTGGCCAAAGAGCAAAATAGACTGTTAGAACTCCGAGCAATTCAGTATGATATCGCTTGTAATGGCTACGAAGTCCTCAGTGGCGGAAGGCGAAATAATATTCCAGAGTGTCTTATGGAAGGATTTAAATTGGTTGGCTACACTGAGGAGGAAGTCTTGGCAAAATTTGGTCATATGATGGAGGCCTACAGCTATGGAGCCCCAACTCACGCAGGTTTTGCTTGGGGAATTGACCGTTTATTTATGGTTTTGGTGGACGAAGACAATATCCGTGAGACAATCGCTTTTCCCAAAAACGGCAGCGGAATGGATCTGATGATGAATTCGCCCAGCACCGTCAGACCAATTCAAGTCAAAGAACTCCATATCAAAAACTTGGAATAGGTTTTTTTAATAACTAAAATTAGCCAAAATTCCAGGTTTTAATTTTTCAATTGTCTCAAATACTGGTTTATTTTTACTCTTTTCAAAAAAATTATCGTTTAAACAAAAATATGTCATTCTTAAAAAATATCTTTCGTGGCGATAAACTTACTCTTTTCAAAAAAATTATTTATCTTCTGTATTTTATAGGGCTTTTAGGTGGTGGGCTTTATTGGTTAATGGTGGGTATTGCTCTGGGTGGCGGCAAAGGAGTAAATACATTAGGTTTTATTTTAGGATATTTCATTAGTATTGGATACTCTTTTATTTTTAGTTTCCCAGTCTTTTTAACTTTTATCACAAGTTTCAGTTTGCTTCAATTTTTGATTTCCAAATTCACTAATTATGATACTAAAAAACCAGCTTGGTACAATTGGTTCAGTTTTATAGCTGTAATTTTGACTATAATTTACGCATTTTTAATTATTCCTTACTATTTGCCAAATGTTGGCTCCGTCACTTATCAAGTAGATTATCCAGTGATTTTCCCACAGGCAATTTTACTTTTAATTTGGATTCTTTATGATTGGACTGGTTTTTTTGTTAAATATACTGCTCAAAGCGAAGATAAAAAAGTCTTCGACTCGCTTAAACTGGCTTGGATTCAACTAATTGTAGTTTTGGTTTTGGTAACTGGAGTTTTTGCTACTCGTTTTGGGACAATTTCTAATTATTTTGGAGCTGGTGTTGTCGGTGAAAAAATACTACATTTGGATTATGAAAGTCAAATAGACAAAATGTGGACACTTGATAATGATAATTTATTACTTTGGGGAAATTCAAGGTCTAATTATAACATATTTGGCGGCAGTAGAAATACTTATTTGATGCTAAGAAATACCAAAGATAATAAAATTGTGTGGGCAATTCCAGATAAATATATTGGCAATGTTTATTTTGATTCTAATCAGCAAAAAGTCTATGCTGTGACGAGTAAAGATTATGCAGAAATTAAACCAAAAAACCCAACTGATTTACTTGTAATTGAAGCCAAAACTGGTCAAACAACTGAAACTATTTCTTTGAATAATAAAGGTTTTAATTATATTTTTGGTATAAATTCAAATAAACTAGGTGATATTTTATTAACAACTAGTAAGAATTTTTATGATGCTAGAAGTATTTTCAATTTGACCACTAACAGTTTTATTAAAGATCAGTTTAGCCCAATACTTTATTTATCCGATAGGAGTGCTATTTCTAATGATGGTAAGTATGTCTTAAATATCGGCTACAAAGTTCAACCTGTGCAATTTAGCGTGATTGACTTAGAAACTGGACAAAAAGGCTTGGAATATCAAAAAGAACTGACTTCTTACAATGGCTACAATAATGACTATACGATAGCTGGTAACTATGTGATTACTTTTGATAATAAAAAAAATACATTCAATGTCTTTGTAGCAAATAAGAAAAACACTCTTTATCAAAATGACTATAACCTAAAACTGAATTTTGATTTAACAACTAAAACAGTTCTAGAAAATAAAGACAATATTTCTTTGCAATTAGCTTCTCAAAATTTGGCTGGAATCTATGGAATTATTAATTCAGCTGGCGACAAAGTGGCTTATCTTGATCAAAGTTCAATGAAAATTTTTAAAGTTGAGAATCAAAAATTGAATTTGGTAAGAACTATTAAATTAGATGGTAAATATCAAGGAATTGACAAAGGTTATACTTTTTTACCTGGTACTTCCACTTTAGTTTTGGGATCTAGATACGGAGAATTGCATTTATTTGATTTGAAATAAATAATTTTTCAACATTTTTGTAAATTAGTTTGAAAATTTCCTTGCCAATTCAAATAACAAATTCTATTTCCATTTTCCAATTAATTCTTCAGTATAATCTTTAGGAATTTCTCTTTTTGGTGATTTGAGTTTAATTTCAATCAAATATTTTGTCTGAATTTCTAAAGTGCAATTTAAACTTCTCCGAAAGCATTTTTTTTCATACTTTACAAAAATATCAAATTTGGAAATTGGTTCGTTAACAATTTTGGGCAAATAAAAATCCACAACAGAAAAAGCTCCATAAAAAATCACAAGATTAGAAATTATAAAAAAAATAAAAACACGGACTCCAGTTTTTTGCGTCAATAATTTTGAAATCACTTTTGAAAAAGTTTCTTAAGTTGAAGTAAAAAACCAAAAATGAAACAGAAAGCCAAAATGTAAAATCGCTCTTAAAGTTAAAAAGCTGAGCCTGAATTTCCAATTTATAAATTTCCAAGCTTGGTAAAAAACTTATTTTTTTTATCTAAATCCTCAAAAAAAAACGATCAAACACAAGAATATCAAAACTTGCTGCCAAAAAATTTTAGTTTTCAGAAACTGATGTTTTGGTTTGTTTTCAATAAAATAAGGCATTTTACAAATTGACAGATTGGATTTACTTTAAATCTAAAAGTGAAATAAAAAAAGGAAAAAAACATTTACTTCATGCTTTTGTTTTGCAAAGCTTTTCAAATTTAATTCCAGCTCTCAGATTTTTAGCAAATTTTTTGACTTTCTTTTTATTTTTTGAAACTGATTTTTGACTTTTCCAAATTTAATTTTTTTAACTCTCTGTTTTCTCTTGAGTTTTCTCTTTTTCCAGAGTTTTTCCTTGGGTTTTTTGACTAATTTGGTCACAAATTTCGGTGATTTTGGAATTTTTGGAAACAATTGCCACTTTTTGTTTGGCTAGATTTTTTTGGATTTCTTGGTAAAATTCTTTGATGTCGCTTTGGCTCACTTTTTGGAGTTTTTGGGCGTATTCATCGTAGTTTTCCACCCGACCAAAGGTCAAAAGAGTTTTGCTGACAAAATTGACTTCAGCACTGAGACTGTCTCTGGAAATATCAGTTTTTTTGGTAATAATTTGCTTAAAATCAGTCAGTTTTTGGGGCAAAAAGTATTTGTCAAAATCGGAAAAAGTCGCCTGAACTTCCTCCAAAATTGTCTCAATATATTCAAGTTCACAAGTCAAATAAATCTGGCAAACCTGCAAATCCTGTTCAAAGCTCGACTGAATTCCGTAGACCAAGCCCAATTCGTCGCGAAGTCTGTCGTAGAGAATGCCGCCGTATTTGAGAAACAAATTTTCAAAAATGTGAATCGCGGCCCGGTTTTCAAAGCTAATTGGGCAACTCAAAAAAACATAAATTTCGGCGTGTTCATGGGCAAGTCGATGCACAATCGCCTTGTAATCAAAATCTTGAAATTCGTTTTTGGGTTGATAATTAATCGGCAGCATAAAATTTGAAATGAAAAACAATTTGAGAAACTTTAAAAGCTGAAAAATTAGAAATATATTTGGAAACTAATTTGTCAAGTAAAAAATGGAATTGCAAAAATGTCAAATTTATATTAAAAAAGTTAAATTTAAATGAGTTTCAAATTAATACTTGCCAAAAATTGTTTTATTTACTACTTTTTATATATATCAAAATAGCAAACTACAAACTCGCATTTTCAATAATTTTTTCCAGTTTTCCCAATAATTTTTACTAATTTACAAATAACTTTATGAACAATCCAAATAATTTTGACAGCGAATTAGATTTTCCCATTTTTGAAAAAATTCGCACTTTTATCAACTGGAAAGAGAATTGCCAAGCTCTCGGCATACAAAAAACCAAATCAAAGTTGATGCAAAAATTTACCCCACAAGAAATTGAAAAAGCTGAAAATTATGGACAATATCTAGTTGCTCAACTTGAAAAAGCCATTGAAGATTGGCAAAATAAAAATAAAACTGAATTGGAATTGGATTCAGATGACGGTTTGTCTGATTTATTGGCTCATATTACCTCAGAAGGTTTGGAATCAGTGCAAAAATATATTCAAAACCCCAAAATTTTGGAAGAAAGGTGTCAAAATGGCGATTATGAAGAAAATTTTCTCTATTGCTTTCCAGACAAATCCGACTGGCAACTGCTAGAACTTGAGTATTACAAAAAACAAATTCAGGAATTTTTGGGCAAAATGGAAGCAAAAAAACTAAAACCAAATCCTGAACAAGCAAAGATAATGACCGAAATAGAAAATGGCATTTTTAAGAATTATAACTATCAAGAGCTCGTAAAAATTTTTGAAACTTTGAATGTTGGTCACTACCGAATTCCTAATTTGTGGCAAGAAGGCTATGACTTTTACAAGAAGTAAAAATGTTTCTTCGTTATGTAATTTTGGCTCATCTAATCAGTTAAAATTTTGAATTCCATAAATTTCCAACAGGTCAAAAGATCTCTACCTTTACATATTCAAACAGATCTTTTTAAAACTTATCTGCAAAAATTAATGGAATCAAAAAACGAAATTGTCGGACAAACTGAAATGGCGACACAAATGTCTGAAAAATATCAAATTAGCAGAAATAACGATAAATGGTTTAGAATAGTCTACGAAAAGAATAATTTAATTTTATTTAAATATTGGAAGGATTGCTTGGAATTTGAAACATCATTTTCCCCAAAAACTGTCCGGAAATTTCCCAAAAATAATTCTCCGCATAAACAAAGTACAAAGTGGATAAATAAAAATTTGACAACTCTCTGTGTTATTCTACATTTAATTCCTCCAAGTCAAGCAATTTAGCCACTTGAGTATCAGGAAGAGAAAAAAAATAAGTCGTTTCACCGCTATTTTTGTTTTCGTTGCAATTATTTCAATCCAAACAGCTGCATTTGCACAGGCATGCAAAACATATCAGGAAGAAACGCGAACAAATATTTGCACGATGAAAATTTGCAAAAATGGAAAGTGGAAAATTGTAATAGTAACGGAAAAACGCATCCCTAAATAATTGTAAATTTATAGGTCTGAGCAGTCTGAGCAATTCCGCTTCTATTCTCGAGATTACCTTGAACTTCCTTAAGTTCTAAAAACCTCTTTGTCAGAAACTTCTACTCTAAAAGTGGATTTTTTTTATTTGGGGAAAACATTTTGCAAGAATCCTTAAAAAAAAGTTTGGAAATAAATAACCAATTTTTTGTAAAACATTTTTGACAATTTATTTTTTGTCTATTTTCCCAAGATTTTAGTCGAGTTTCATTTGAGATTTCACTTTTTTAAAATACTTTTTGGCTCAAAACTTCATTTTATAAAACTTGTCAATACTCAAAAATTTTTAATATTTCCACAACTTTAGTTCAATTTTTACATTTCAATTAGTCGGTAAAATTTATAAATAATTCCTAAAACTCGCTAATTCTTGACAAAAATTCCAAAACTGGTTTTACTTGTTGAGAAGTGCTTTTTTGATTTATAATCTAGTCAAATTCAGCCAAATTCAGTAATAAAATCAATTCAGTTTTTAGTTCAAATTTCCGGGTGTGTAGCTCAGTTGGTTAGAGCACAGATCTTATAAGTCTGCGGTCGTGGGTTCAAGTCCCGCCACACCCACCAATACAAAAACTAAAATTAAATTTATTTTGCCGAATTTAGACAGGAACAATCTTCCGTATAAGTGCTTTCATTAGTTTAAAATTTAACACTTTTTCGCATCTGATTTTGCAAGTTGCCATTGATACCAACAGATAGTATCATTAGGCTGTAAAGTTGCTATTAATTGATCGTATTTTTTGCAAACCCAAAATCTTTATAGTTTTCAGTTGTTGTTCTGTAACAAGACCTTCTACTTCCAAAAATTCCACAAATATTTTCCACTTGCATAACTTTTTCCTTAATTAATGTTGGAGGTGTCAACATATCTGGCACACTAATCAAGGTAAAAATTGATAAATACAGGCTTAACACAGCGATATTCACAATTCTGCGAAAGTAAATTATTTTTTTGTTAAAAAAGAAAACCAGGTTGTAGATTATTCCAGATAATAGCAAACTACTCAAAAATACGAATTCAAACCACTTCCATTCTGCTGTGTCTTCAACCACATCAATCCAAACCACATCAATCAAATAAATCCTGAAAAATACACCTAAAACAAAAAAGGTGAATATAAATATTCCCACATAGATCCAAAATCTGTAATTTTTTAAGAATTTTAACATACTTCTAATTGAAGTAAAATCAATCAAAATTTATATTTTTAGTCAAATTGCTATTTGTGACTTTGATAGAGATGTTTTTTGGCATTACATTACTCTTTTATAAATCACCTAAACTTAATTTTAAATTATAAGAGTCTACTATTTTTTTGATAAATTATGTCAAGGTTTTTTGACAATTTTGACAATTTAATTTAGTTTGAAAATATATGCTTTTGGGAAATTTTTTGGGAGTAATGGCGGCAATTGTCTATTTTAGCACGATTATTCCGGGGCTTTCTCGCGCTCTTTACCCGAGCTTTCTCAAGCTTTCTTGGGTGAGATTTTTACTCAAAAAACGTCGAGAAACTGGTCTGATTTCCTTTAGTTTGATGATTTTACACGGTAGTTGGTTTGTTTGGGAGCGTCGGCTTGATTTGACACAAGCTTCTACTTGGTCGCGTTATTTTTATGGACTTTCAATGGGTTTGATTCTGACAATTTTGGCTATCACGAGTAGTGATTGGAGCATCAAAAAACTCAAAAAAAACTGGAAACGAGTTCATAATCTGACTTTTTTGGTTCTGTTTCTCCTTCCTGCCCATATTTTTGACAAAATGTCGGTATCCCAAAATGGTGTTGGCTGGAGTATTTGGACTGGGTTTAGCTTTTGTTTGTCAATTTTCTTTGCAATTTTATTTAGTTTCAGGCTTTGGAATGCCATCAAAAATAAAAAGTTTAACTAAACTCAATTTTTCAAAAGTCAGTTTCAAAAGTCAGTTTTCAAAATTCAAATTTTATGAGGTTTTTTTTGTCAAAATAAATATTTTCAAGTATTTCAAAAAATCAAATGCCAAACAAATTCCGAACCTAATCTGTAAATTCTAAAAAATCAAATTTCCAAAAAATTGCAAAATATGTTCCAAATTACCAAAAATAAATTTACCAAAGTTCAGGATTATTTCTTGTATTTACTCGCCAAAACAGACTATTCCGAAAAAATTTTGCGTCAAAAAGCTAAACTTAAAAATTATCCAGAAAGTGAAGTTTTGGAATCGATAAAATGGCTGCAAAGCAAAAATTATCTCAACGAAGAAAGACTTGCTCTCAATATCTTGAGCAAATATCCAACTTGTGGCGGACAATTTTGGCAACAAAAAATGCAAATGGCTGGAATTAAGCCTGAAATTATTAAAAAAACCCTAGAAAACACCCAAGAGACTGACCAAGAACTACTCAAAAAACAGCTGGAAACCAAATTTAGAATTCAAAATTGGAATTTGGAGATAGGAACTAAGCAAAAAATTGTTCGTTTTATGGCGTCAAAAGGAGTTCAAGGTTCTTTTGGATTATTGCAAAAATGGAAAACGGAGGATCTAAAATGATTAAACGCTCAAAATTATTTTTAAAAATTCAGCCAGTTTTCGGTCACATTTTAAAAATCTAAATACTGGTAATTTGACTTTTTTAGGTAATTTGCTCTTGATTATTTTTGCTCTTGATTGTTTTAAATTCAATTTCCTAGTCTAAAAAAACTTTTTTGAAAACTCCAATCTCAAATAAATTCTGAGTAAATTTTGGGAAAAACTCCAAACTATTTTTGACAAAAAAGCCTAATAAGTTTCAATTTCCAAATTCCAAAAAATCTCTTTCTAAAAATCTTTAAATTCTCTAAAAAATTATTTTTCTAAAAATAAATCTATGTTATTTCTTAAATCCTGGCTCCAAGATTACGTTAATCTCAATTTAACAGACGAAAAACTAGCCCAAATTATTACGACCAAATCAAGCGAAGTGGAGGAAATTCGTTCAATTGTGGATTATTTTGAATCTCTGGTCGTGATCGGAAGGATTGAAAATGTCCAAAAACACCCAGAAAGCTCCAAACTTCAAATTTTTGAGGTTAATTTGGGTCAAAATTCCCAAAAGCTTGGAGGAATAAAAAATGAAAATGAGTCAAAAAATGAGGATAAAATTGGAGAAAAAACTGAAAAAAAAGTCAAAATCAAAAAAGCTCAGATCGTCTCAGCAGCAACTAATGTTCGGGAAGGCTTGCTAGTTCCAGTGGCTTTAGTTGGTGCCAAACTGCCATTTTTTAGTGTCGGTGCCAAAAAACTTGCTGGTATAGAAAGTCAGGGAATTTGTCTTGGAATGAGTGAACTGGCTCTTGAAACCAATTATAGTAGCGGCCTTTGGGAATTGAACGAACTTTTGAGCCAACTTTTGCAAAATAAAACAATTGAAAATTCTAAGGTTGAGCAAAAATTAAATTCAGAAAATTTTAAAACCACAGAAGTTGAAAAAAAGGTTAAGTCAAAAATCTCAGAAAATCAAACTATTTCAGTAATCTCAGAAAATTTGGAAAACAATCTGCTAAACAAAGTAAATTTGGGAAAAAGTCCAGAAAATAAAACAAAAAATGAGTTAAATTTGGAAGCGGAAAATTTGGAAAAATCAAGAAATTTGGAAATCGAAAATTCTTTGGAAATCTTTTTGGGAAAGTCAATTTGCGAGGTTTTGCCGCAGTTTTTCCCATCGCAAACGGTTTTGGACATCAAGGTTTTGCCAGATCAAATCAGCCGAATCGGACATCATTTGGGAATGGCACTAGAAATTGCCACTATTTTGGAAAATCACGATTTATTGACAGAACTTGGGCAGAGAGCTTTGCAATTTGGTAATATGTTGAATGAAAACTCAGAAAATTTGGCAGATTTGGAAACTTTGGAAAATGAAATTGAGAACGGATTAAAAAATGTTGAAATTAAAGGTAAAAATGAAGATACAGACGAAGATAAAAAAGAACAAATAAATTTTAATTCTTTGGACAAAAATTCTGAAAAAAATTCTGAAAAAAACACTGAGGAAATTCAAAAGCACGAATTCCAAGATAATTTCGGTGGGACGAATAGTTTTTATTTATACGATTTGAAACTTGAGAAGCCTTTTGTTTTGCCACATTTTTTGCAGACGAGAATGTTTTTGAGTGGTCGCAACTTAGTTGGTGGAGTTGTGGATTTATCTAATTATTTACTTGTTGATATGGGTCAGCCCAGTCATTTTTTTGACGCCAAAAAAGTTTAGAAAAGTCAAATTTTGACAAAAACTTAATACTT
>JFJP01006062.1_pt1 | contig 10357 bp, 8 predicted proteins | sample 431651 | NCBI WGS metagenome assembly JFJP01 (sample SAMN02602958, study PRJNA72255) | Microbial mat metagenome, whole genome shotgun sequencing project. | biome: fresh water; feature: sink hole; material: water; isolation source: purple microbial (photo- and chemosynthetic) mats found in... | reverse complement strand
TGTCGCTGGCCAAGTTCAACCGGATCGTGCGCATTGACGCGCAGTCACGTACCGCGGTGGTGCAGTGCGGGGTGCGCAACCTGGCCATCAGCGACGCAGCCGCGGCGCACGGCCTGTACTACGCACCCGACCCCAGCAGTCAGATCGCCTGCACCATCGGTGGCAACGTGGCCGAGAACTCGGGTGGCGTGCACTGCCTCAAATACGGCCTGACGATGCACAACATTGTCAAGGTGCGCGGCTTCACGATGGACGGCGAACCGCTGACGCTGGGCTCGGACGCACTGGACACCCCGGGGCTGGACCTGCTGGGCGTGGTGATCGGCTCCGAGGGCATGCTGGCCGTGACGCTGGAAGTCACTGTCAAGCTCATCCCCAAGCCCATGCTGGCACGCTGCATCATGGCCAGCTTTGACGATATGCGCAAGGCCGGCGACGCGGTCGCCAGCGTGATCGCCGCGGGCATCATCCCGGCCGGCCTGGAAATGATGGACAAACCCATGACCGCCGCGGTAGAAGACTTTGTGCACGCCGGCTACGACCTGAACGCCGAGGCCATTTTGCTGTGCGAAAGCGACGGCACCCCCGAAGAGGTCGAAGAAGAAATCGGGCGCATGAGCCAGGTGCTGCGCGACTGCGGCGCCACCGCCATTGCGGTCAGTCGCGACGAGGCCGAACGCCTGCGCTTCTGGAGCGGGCGTAAAAATGCGTTCCCGGCCAGCGGGCGCATCAGCCCCGACTACATGTGCATGGATTCGACCATCCCGCGCAAGCGCCTGGCCGACTTGCTGCTGGCGATTGCCGACATGGAAAAAAAGTACGGCCTGCGCTGCGCCAACGTGTTTCACGCCGGCGACGGCAACCTGCACCCGCTGATCTTGTTTGATGCCAACGATGCCGATCAATTGCATCGCTGCGAACTGTTTGGCGCTGACATCCTGGAGACCAGCGTGGCCATGGGTGGCACCGTGACGGGCGAGCATGGTGTCGGCGTCGAAAAGCTCAACAGCATGTGCGTGCAGTTCAGCGCCGAAGAGAACGAGCAGATGTTTGGCGTCAAACGTGCCTTCGATCCGCTGGGCCTGCTCAACCCAGGCAAGGTCATCCCGACGCTGCAGCGCTGCGCCGAATACGGCAAGATGCTGGTGCGCGGCGGCCAGCTCAAGCACCCCGAGTTGCCCCGTTTTTAGGAGCGCTTCATGCAGGGCTTGCAAGGGCTGGCCTGGCTTTTGCTCATGCAATCGGCAGGCGAGCTGCTGAGTCGTGGGCTGCACTTGCCGCTGCCCGGGCCGGTGCTGGGCATGCTGCTGCTGCTGCTGGCTCTGCGCTGGGAGCGGGTGCGTACCCCGGTGGCGGTGTGCGCCAGCTTCTTGTTGACACACCTGTCGCTGCTGTTTGTGCCGGTCGGTGTGGGGGTGATGACGCACCTGGGGCTGCTGGGCCAGTACGGACTGCAACTACTGGGCGTGATCGTGCTGTCCACCTGGCTGGGCCTGGCCGTCACGGCCTTGCTGCTGCGCGCATTGCTGAAGGCACCGCATGGCTGATTTCGTTGAACTGTGGGTCTATCTGGCGGCCACGCCGCTGTTTGGCCTGACCGCCACGCTGGTCATTTATGTGCTGGCACAAGCCGCCTATGGACGCTTGGGCCAGGCCGCCTGGGCCAATCCGGTGCTGTGGACGGTGTTGCTGCTGGCCGGTCTGTTGACGCTGTCGGGTGTCGCCTACCCGGTTTATTTCTCGGGCGCGCAGTTCATCCATTTTTTACTCGGCCCCGCCGTGGTGGCACTGGCGTGGCCGCTCTGGCAGCGTCGCACCGAGCTGCGCCGGCAATGGCGCGCGCTGCTGCTGGCCGCCCTGGCCGGCGGCCTGAGCGCAGGCGGCTCGGCACTGCTGTTGGGCTGGGCGGTCGGACTGCCCACCGGGGTCTTGCTGGCGCTGGTGCCCAAATCAGTGACCGCACCCGTGGCCATGGGCATTGCCGACCAGATCGGGGGCATTGCTGCACTGGCAGCGGTGTTTGCTGTGGTGACCGGCATGGTCGGCGCGCTCAGCGGCAAATACCTGTTTGACCGCCTTGGCATCGGCACCGATGCCAAGGGCTGGCGGGTGCGCGGTTTTGCGCTTGGAACGGCTGCGCACGGGATTGGTGCGGCACGCGCGCTGCAGGTCAACGCCGACGCTGGTGCCTACGCCGCACTGGCGCTGGGCCTGCAGGTGCTGCTGGCATCGCTGCTGATTCCGCTGCTGCTGGGCTTGGGCCGCCTGGCCGGCTAGCGGGCGCCCGCCAACACGCCGTCACAGGTCAAGCTCTGCATCCGGGTCGGTGGCTTCGAGCTCATAACTCGCCGCCAGCATGGCCAGGCGTGACACCACACCATACATATAGAAGCGGTTGGGCACGCTGGCACCCGGCTTCACGCCCGGCTGCGGCAGCAGCGTGCTGTGCTCAAAGGCCAGCGGCACATAGTCAGAGCCAGCGGCGTTCAGCGCCTCGTCCACCCCACGCCCGGCATGCACCCGGTAAAAGCCGCCCACGACATAGCGGTCCATGGTGTACACCACCGGCTCGGCCACGGCCTCGTTCACGCGCTCCTGCGTTTGCACACCCTCCTGCACCAGAAAGCCGTGCGGCAGCAGCGGCTTTTTGCGCCCCTGGTTCAGCGCCTGCACCCGCTCACTCAGGGTTTGCATGTCTTTGGCATCACGCACCGTCACAATGCCAAGCTCGTGCGTGGCGTGGTCGGCCTTGACCACCACAAAAGGTTTTTCCTTGATGCCGTACTCTTTGTACTTGCGCCGCACCCGAGTCAGCACCGCGTCGATCTGGCTGTGCAGGCAGTCCAGCCCGTTGGGCTGGTCAAAGTCAACATCCTCGCACTTGTCAAACAGCGGGTTGATCAGCCACGGGTCCACCCCCATCAGCTTGCCCAGGCGCTTGGCAACTTCCTCATACGCCTTGAAGTGCCGGCTCTTGCGCCGCGTTGGCCAGGCTGCATGCAGCGGCGGCAGCAGATACTGCTCATAAATTTCTTCCAAAATGCCCGGCACGCCCGCTGTCAAGTCGTTGTTGAGCAAAATGGTGCAGGGGTCAAAGTCTTTCAGGCCAAGACGACGCTTGCCGCGAATGACCGGCTCCAGCGTCATGGTTTCGCCACTTTGCAGCGTCAACGTGGTGGGTTTCTTGACGGCCGGGTCGATCGAGCCCAGACGCACGTTCAGCCCGGCGAGGTTAAAGATGCGCTGCAACTGCATCAGGCTGTCCAGGCAAAAGCTGGTCAGTTCGCCATTTTTCGGGATCAACAGCAGGTTGCGCGCCTCAGGGCATATCTTTTCGATAGCAGCCATCGCAGCCTGCACCGCCAGCGGCAGCATTTGCGGCGTCAGGTTTCCCCACCCGGTGGGGTACAGGTTGGTGGCGACCGGTGACAGCTTGAAGCCGGCATTGCGGATATCGACCGAGGCGTAAAACGGTGGCGTGTGTTCCATCCACTCCAGCCGGAACCAGCGCTCGATGGCCGGCATCGAGTCCAGCACACGCTGCTCAAGTTCGTTGATCGGCCCGGTCAGGGCGGTGATGAGGTGCGGAACCATGGGGTCTGCCTTGCTGAAAAAGTGGGTCGATTCTAGGAGCCTGTCGCCGCCTGGGCGCGCAATCTGGAGCGAACCCGGCCTCAGAGTGGCACGGCAGCGTTTGGTTCCCGTGCTGCTCAGGTGCGCACTTCGCCTTGCCCGAGCACCACGTATTTCAACGAGGTCAGGCCTTCGATGCCAACTGGCCCGCGCGCGTGCAATTTGTCGGTGCTGATGCCGATCTCGGCGCCTAGCCCATACTCAAAGCCGTCGGCAAAGCGGGTGCTGGCGTTCACCATCACGCTGGCCGAATCGACCTCGCGCAAAAACTGCTGGGCGTGACCATGGTCGCGCGTCAGGATGGCGTCGGTGTGATGCGATGAATAGTGGTTGATGTGCGCAATGGCCTCGTCCACGCCAGCCACAATGCGGATGCTCAGAATCGGTGCCAGATACTCCTCAAACCAGTCCGACTCCTGCGCCAGCACCAGCTTGAATGGCACCATTGCACCTACATTGATAGCTGCCGGCGCTTGCTGTGTATGCGCTGGAGGCCGATTTTGCTCATAAGCCTGCAGCAGCACCAAGGCCTCGGGGCAGCAGCGCAGCTCGACCCCCTTGGCCGCCAGCAACTCGGCTAAGGGCGGCAGAAACTCAGCCGCCACGGCACGCGCCACCAACAGGCTTTCGGTGGCGTTGCAAGGGCTGTACTTTTGCGTTTTGGCGTTGTCCGTCACCGCCAGCGCCAGCGCCAGGTCGCACGGGTCATCGACATAGGTGTGGCAGTTGCCATCCAGATGCTTGATCACCGGCACGCGCGCGCCGGCACTGACACGCTGGATCAGCCCCTTGCCACCGCGCGGGATGATGACATCGACATACTGCGGCATGGCGATCAGTTCATCGACCAGGGCCCGGTCGGTGCTGGGCACCAGTTGCACGGCGTGCGCGGGCAAGCCGGACTCGCTCAGCGCCTGCTGCACCAGCAGCGCCAGCGCCCGGTTCGATTCGATCGCTTCTGAGCCACCGCGCAGGATGCAGGCGTTGCCGCTCTTGATGGACAGACCGGCGGCCTCGATGGTCACATTGGGTCGGCTCTCGAAGATCATGCCAAAAACGCCGATCGGCACCCGCATCTGACCGACACGGATACCGCTGGGCTGTTGTTTCAGGCTGATCAGCTCGCCAATCACATCGGGCATGGCAGCGAGTTGCTCACAGCCCAAGGCGCAGGTCTCAAGAACCTGCGGCGTCAACTTCAGCCGGTCCACCAGCGGCTCGGCCAGGGCCGCCGCACGCGCGCGTCCGATGTCTTGCGCGTTGGCTTGCTGCAGCGCCTGCTGCTGGCTGCGCAACAGCTCGGCCAGACGCTTCAATGCTTTGTTTTTAATAGCTGCTGGCGCTTTCGCCATAAGGGCTGAAGCCTGTTTTGCTTGTGCTCCCAGGGTCTGAGCCAGGGGCGAGAGGGCGGATGCGTTCATGGCCGCATTTTGGCATGGCGCAGCCAGCTCAGCGCTGCGCGCACAGCGTACACTTTGGCCCCCCTGAGGTGCCCATGAACACGCGAAACGCCCCCACCGTCCTGACCCTGAGTTGGCAGCGCTGGCTTGACGACAACCTGGCGCGCGGTTGCACGCCCGCGTCGCTGGTGCAAGAGATGTGCAAGTCCGGTTTTGACCAGGCTGCTGCCAATGCTGCGGTGCATGCCCGCACGCTCGCACCTTCGGCGAGCGCCCAAAGCGCGAGCAGCAACGCCTATGTGTATGACACGCCGCGCCTGCCGATGCAGGGCAACCAGATTGCCACACATGACCGCCAGGTCCATGTCTCGATGCGTCTGGCGCGGCCGGTGGTCGCCTTGTTTGACAACCTGATGGACCCCGCCGAGTGCGATCAGCTCATTGAGCTGGCGCGCGTCAAGCTCAAGCGCTCGGCCATCGTGGACCCGATCACCGGCGAACACAAGGTGATCGACAACCGCAGCAGTTACGGCACTTACTTCACACTCAACGAGAACGACTTCATTGCCCGGCTCGACCGACGTATTGCCGACCTGATGCACTGGCCCCTGGAAAACGGCGAGGGCCTCCAGATCCTGCACTATCCCGTGGGGGGTGAATACCGGCCGCACTTTGACTACTTTCCGCCCGACGACCCGGGCAGTGCCAGCCATCTGGCGCGCGGCGGCCAGCGCGTCAGCACTTTGGTGATGTATCTGAACGATGTTGAAGAGGGTGGGCAGACCACTTTCCCGTCGATCCACCTGGCGGTCACGCCCAAAAAAGGCGCAGCCACCTACTTTGAGTACGTCAACGCGACCGGGCAGCTCGATGCCCTGTCACTGCACGCGGGTGAGCCGGTGCTGCGTGGCGAAAAATGGATCGCCACCAAGTGGATGCGCCAGCAGCGCTACGGCTGAGCCCGCATCACATGCCGGCAATGGCGTGATAGCGCCGCTTGGCGTCGAGGTCCGCATGGCTGTCTGACAGGCTTTGCGCAATGGCATCAAAGGTGTCTTGAATGCTCAAGAACGCGTCCACCACTGCCGGATCAAAGTGGCGACCACTGGTTTGCGCGATGATTTGCACCGCCTCCTGGTGCCCGATCGGCTCTTTGTAGATGCGCCGGCTGATCAGCGCGTCATACACATCCGCCAGCGCCATCAGCCGTCCGGGCAACGCAATCTGCTCACCCTGCAGGCCCAGCGGGTAGCCGCTGCCGTCCCACTTTTCGTGGTGCGCGTAGGCAATCTGCTTGGCAATGTGCAGAAACGCCGCCTCGCAGCCCAGCAACTGCTCGGCCTGCGCAATTGCATCGCGTCCCAGCGTGGTGTGCGTCTTCATGACATCAAACTCTTCGGGCGTCAGCCGCCCGGGTTTGAGCAGGATACGGTCTGGAATGCCCACCTTGCCAATATCGTGCAGCGGCGCCGATTTGTACAACAGGTGAATGGTGTGGCTGTCAAGCTGCGCGGCGTAGCGCGGATGTTTGGACAACTGCCAGGCCAAGGCCTTGATATAGCGCTGGGTGCGCTGGATGTGGTTGCTGGTATCGGTGTCACGCGTTTCGGCCAGTGTGGCGAGCGCCAGGATCGTCACATCCTCAATGGCACCGAGCTCGCGCATGCGCCGGTCCACTTCACGCGCAATGCCTGTGCCTTGTTCGCGCAACTGCTCTGAGGCCGACTTCAGCTTGAGCTGGGTGCGCAGGCGCGCCAGCAACAGCGCCGAACTGCCCGGCCAGGTGAGGTAGTCCACCGCGCCCAACGCCAGCCCGAGGTGGGCCGCCTCGGCATCGCCCGCATTGCTCAGGAACAGCACCGGAATGTCGCAACTGCGCGAGTCGGCCTTGAGCGCGCGGCACACCGCATAAGCCTCCTGCGGGGGCGACTGCAGGCCCAGCACGATCAGATCGGGCGGGCTCGCAGCCCGGGCCAGCGCCAGACCCTGGTCGCCAGTCAGCGCCACCCGCACCCGGTAATGCTCGCGCAGCAGCTCACGCACAGCCGACACGCGCTCGGGCACGCAGTCAAGCACCAGCACGCTCGGCGCCCCCAGCGTATCAGGCAGGTCGTCGGGGCGCAGGTGGGGCGGCAGCTCGGCGGATTCGGTCATGGCACAGGGTGGTTCAGCGGTGGCAGTGCGCCATGATGCCACAGGCCAGCGATCAAGGTGCTGCGGCATAATCCTGCGGCCCTACCCACCCCATTGCCATGCTGCCATGACCACCAACCTGCCCGTGCACACCTCTTCGCTGACCTCGCTGCCGCTGCTGGCACGCGGCAAGGTGCGCGACAACTACGCGGTGGGCGATGACCGCATCCTGATGGTGGCCAGCGACCGCATCAGCGCGTTTGACGTCATCATGGGCCAGCCCATACCGGGCAAGGGCGAGTTGCTCACAAAAATGGCGTTGTTCTGGTTTGACAGGCTGGGCCCCGGGGGGCTGGACATCTGTCCGATCCACCTGACTGGCGAGGACCCCGAGAGTGTGGTCACACCTGCCGAACGTGCCCAGGTCAGTGGCCGTTCGATGCTGGTGCAGCGTCTGCAGCCGATCCCGATCGAGGCGGTGGTGCGTGGCTACCTGGCCGGCAGCGGCTGGAAAGAATACCAGCACAGCCAGAGCGTCTGCGGCGTGGCGCTGCCGCCAGGCTTGAACAACGCTGCCAAGTTGCCCGAGCCGATCTACACCCCGGCTGCCAAGGCGGAAATGGGCCAACACGACGAGAACATCACCTTTGCTCAGACCGAGCAGAGGGTCGGCGCCGACCTGGCCGCACGCATCCGCGACATCAGCCTGGCGCTGTACCGCGCCGCCAGTGACTTTGCCAGCACGCGCGGCATCATCATTGCTGACACCAAGTTTGAATTTGGTCTGGACAAACACGGCACCCTGGTGCTGATGGACGAGGTGCTGACGCCCGACTCGTCGCGCTACTGGCCGGCCGAAAGCTATGCACCCGGCAGCAATCCGCCCAGTTTTGACAAGCAGTTTTTGCGTGACTGGCTGGAAACCGCTCAAGTGGCCGGCAAACCCTGGAGCAAGACGCCCCCCGCACCGCACTTGCCGCAAGCGGTGATCGAGCAAACCGCTGCCAAATACCGCGAGGCGCTGCAGCGCCTGAGCGCTGGCGCAGACAAGACCAAGTGAAGCGGGTCAGGCCAGCAGCCGACGCGCCGCAGCGAACCGGGCGCCGGATGTGCCAGCGCCATGCGCCTGAAACACCCGTGTGGGGTGGCCATCGCGGTTCTCCGGGCTCGGGCTGGCGGCCGTTTTAGAGTTGATGCGCACCTGGGGCCGGTTGCGCGGGCGGCGCCACGCCACAAACCCGGTTGCGTCCATCGCGCTTGGCCTGATACAGGCAACTGTCGGCTTGTGCAATGAGCGACTCCAGGCTGGCGTGCCCGGCGCAGGTCGCCAGACCCAGGCTGACCGACAACTGCAGCGTCCGCCCCTGCGGGGCCAGGCGCAAGGCGCAGACTTCTTCGCGCAGGCGTTCGGCCAGTTGCAGGGCGTGACCGGCGTCGGTGTGCGGCAGCAACAGAATGAACTCTTCCCCACCCCAGCGCGCCACAACATCGCCACTGCGACTGCCGCTGCGCAGCACCCGACTGACAGCCACCAAGACCTGATCGCCGACGGCATGGCCGTGCGCGTCGTTGATCGCCTTGAAATGGTCCAGATCGGCCAGCAGCACCGTCATGGTTTGTTGATGCCGCTCTGCGCTGCTCCAGAGGGGCGCCGCCTGCTCCAGGAAGGCGCGGCGGTTGAACAAGCCTGTCAAAGGGTCCAGCCGAGCCAACTGCTCAGCCGACAGGCGCTCGCGGTCGATCTGGCGCATCCGGTAGGCCAGCGCCAGCGCCAGCAGCAAGCCCTCGACCACCAAGCCCCAGCCAACCGCGTGAAAACCAAACACCGTATAGGGCAGGCCAACCCACACCGTCAGATTGGTGCTGGTCATGCCCAGCATGGCGAACACGGTGGCAAGCAAAAAGTAGCGGCCACCCACCTGGCCGTGGCGAACGGTGATCCACCCCAGCCAGACCATGGCCAACGAAGACAACAGCGTGAAACCAAAGGCCACGCCAGCAGCCAGCGCCTGTTGCCGCAGCAGGGCCGCGGCCAACACCAGCGCCAGCCCGCTGACGGCAAACATTCGCACAGCACGGTAAGCATGGGGGGCTTGCTCGCGCAGATGCAGGAAACCACTGGCAAAGCGCAGGCCGGCACCGCCCACAATGACCATCAACACCAAAATCACATATTGCTGCAGGAGCGGCACATCTGGCCAGATCAGCGCATAGCCGTGACCGGTGTACGCCAGGTGCAGCAGCACAAAACAGCCCAGATAGAGGGTGTAGTCCAGATAGCTGCGCTGGCGCAAACCCAGATACAGCATGACGTTGTAGGCGATCAGCGCCAGCAGGCAACCGTACAGCAGCCCATAACCGAAGTTGTAGAGGTGTTGCACGGCGTCGAGTTCAGCGCCACTGAGCAGTCGCACCGGCAGCATCATCGGGTCGGCGGTTTCAACGCGCAGGTACACATCATTCAAACCGGGTGCCAAACTCAGCTCAAACACATAGCCCAGACCGGGCACCGGGTGCTGGCGGGCCGCATCGCCATCGCCGGCCAGCCAGGTGTTCAGGCGCTGTTGCGAGTCGTGGTGAAAAACGTCCAAGCGGTCAAGCCAGGTGTTTTCAACGAGCAGATGGCGGCTCTGGGGTTCGGCCGATGGATTCATGACCGCCAGGTGCAGCCAGACCGGCTGCGCGCCAATGCCAAACTTTGGCACAGCGCGCGTCTCCTGGACAAACTGGCCCTGACGCTGCAAGTGCTGTGCCTGTTGCAGCGTCAAGCGTTGCGTGGTTTCATGCAGCACGCCCATGCTGCGCCCAAGCGGATGCCCTGTCACATCGGCCAAACTTGGCGGCTGCGCCTGGGCCGGGTGAAACAGCAGCAAGCCGCACAAGGCGAACAGCCCTCGACACAGGCAGGCGCGCGCCTGCAACAGCAAAAACGGGGTGAAGCGGGCCAGCGCAAACATGGACGCCAAGCATAAGACCCCAGCGGTGCGGCCACGCCGGGTGGGGTTATGCCCGCCTGGGCCAACCCTGCGCGCCTGGCCTCAGGGTTCAGCCAGCAAGGCGTGAACGCGCCCGATCAGCTCTTCGGCCAAGGCCCGCAATGTGTGCGCCCCGGCAGCCAGCTCGGCGGCACTGCGCTGTGCGCGCGCTTGCAGCAATTCGTCACTCATGTCGTGCAGTTGCCGGTGAATCCA
>JFJP01058905.1_pt1 | contig 10358 bp, 11 predicted proteins | sample 431651 | NCBI WGS metagenome assembly JFJP01 (sample SAMN02602958, study PRJNA72255) | Microbial mat metagenome, whole genome shotgun sequencing project. | biome: fresh water; feature: sink hole; material: water; isolation source: purple microbial (photo- and chemosynthetic) mats found in... | reverse complement strand
GTGCGTTTCGTAGTTCATTCTTCTCTTTTCTCTTCCCTTGTCGCTTGCCACTTGTCCCTTCCTCCCTTGGCACTGGCTTTGCCAGCTTAGGATTAGTTCTTCATCAAACAGCGTGGGGACTTGGAATCCGTCTCATGCAGTTTTCTTCAGCCTTGAAAGGGTTGTATCTATTTCACTCTCCGACAACGAACCAAACATTGGAATTAGAATAAAGCTTTCATGACCGCGTCCTTGGTGGGCGCACAATCAATACACGGGTCGCCAATCTGTATGGCACTGTCCGGGTCTTTGAGCCCGTGGCCAGTAACGGTGCAGGCTATGCGCGAACCTTCTGGCAAAAGCGCAGAGAAGTCTTGGCACGACCTTTTAAGTTTGAACAGGCCAGCCACACCAGCCGCGCTGGAAGGCTCTACAAAAACACCCTCGTTCTGCGCGAGCCATTTATAGGCTTCCAAAATCTCAGCGTCAGAAACTGCGTCCACGCGCCCTCCCGATTCTAACAGAGCCGCCGTGGCACCGTCCCATGAGGCTGGGTTGCCTATACGAATAGCCGTGGCGATCGTTTCTGGATTTGGCACGGGTTTACCTAGCACTAGAGGCGCTGCACCTTCGGCTTGGAAACCCATCATGCGCGGCTTGCGCGATGATGCACCTCGGTTGAACGATTCCACATAACCCTTCCAGTAGGCCGTTATGTTTCCAGCGTTGCCAACGGGTAAAAAATGGAAATCTGGGGCATCGCCCAGCACAGAAATTATTTCAAACGAGGCTGTCTTTTGTCCTTCGATTCTATCGGGGTTGATCGAGTTCACGATCGCTATCCCGTCCTCGTTGCCAACCTCCCTGACCAGTCGCAAAGCGTCATCGAAATTGCCGTCAACAGCCAAAACCTTCGCCCCGTAGGCCAGTGCCTGCGCGAGTTTGCCCTTGGCGATTTTGTTGCGCGGCAGAAGCACCGCACACCCGATGCCAGCACGGGCCGCGTAAGCCGCCGCCGAGGCACTTGTGTTCCCGGTAGATGCGCAAAGCACCGTTCGCGCCCCGCGCTCCACGGCCAGCGAAACGGCCACCGTCATGCCGCGATCCTTGAACGAGCCCGAAGGGTTAAGCCCCTCGTATTTCAAAAAAACTTCCCGCCCACCGCCGAGGGCTGCTGAAAGCCTGCGTGCAGGCAAGAGCGGCGTATTCCCCTCCAGCAGCGTGACTACAGGCGTGCGTTCCGTAACGGGCAGATATGCCCTGAACTCTTCGATAAGTCCGCGCCAGCTCATGATTCAAAATCCTCCAGACGGATAGCCACCGCTTTGCCGCACACTGTATCAAGCACCTCTATTTCCGCTGTGGCAGAACGGAAGTCACTCTCTTTGGCTTGGTGCAAAAGCAGCACCAGCGAAACTTGCCCACCACGGTGCTCAGTGGGTTGCCATACGGAACGGATTCCTATTTGGTGTTTTCCAAAAATAGCGGCAATCTGCGCGAGGACGCCAGGGCGATCCTCCACATTCAGGCGCAGGTAATAGCGGCTGGATGTCTCTTCAAAAGAAATGATCCGGGGCGATGGTGATGTCTGTATGACTTTAGTCCTCCCAGCTCCGCTCCCTTGGTCTATGGCCAATGCCGCGTCCACGATGTCGCTGATAACGGCACTCGCTGTGGCGTCCGCCCCTGCGCCGCGCCCGTAAAAAAGCGTGTCGCCGACAGTGTCACCACACACGGCCAACGCGTTGAACGAGCCGCTCACGGAAGCCAACATGTGGTTGCACGGCACCAGCGTGGGGTGGACATGCAGCTCCACAGACTGATCTGGGTGGCTGCGAATCACGGCCAAAAGTTTCAGCGTGTAACCGAGTTTTTTTGCAAAAGCAAAATCTTCGCCCGAAAGATGCCTGATGCCCTGCACTTGCACTTGGGAAGGCTCGGCCCACACCCCGTAGGCCAGCGCGGCCAAGATGCAGGCTTTGTGCATCGTGTCATGCCCGTCTATATCAAGCGTTGGATTGGCCTCAGCAAAACCTAGTTTTTGCGCCTCGCGCAGTGCAGCATCAAATGGGTTCCCAGTCTGGCTGATGGACGAAAGGATGTAGTTGCATGTGCCGTTGATGATGCCATGTATCGAAAGGATGCGGTTGGCCACAAGCCCCTCGCGCAAAGCCTTGAGGATCGGGATGCCGCCAGCCACGCTCGCCTCGAAACAAAATGGCGTGTTTGTTTTCTCTGCAATAGAGGGTAAATCCCCCGCGCTCTCGGCCAAAAGCGCCTTGTTTGCCGTCACTACAGCCTTGCCTTTTTTCAGGCAACGCCTGATCAGGTGGTCAGCATTCGTGGTGCCGCCCATCAATTCCACAACTATCTGCACCTCGGGATCGTCCGCCAACGCGTCTAGGTTCACCGTTACTTTCGATGGGTGAATCTCCAACTCGCGGGCGCGTCCCATGTCGCGCTCGGCCACTTTGACGACTTCAAATTCAAAACCCGTGCGCTCAGCCAAAATGGCCGCGTTGCGCCGCAGATGTTTGACGACACCGCCACCAACTACGCCCAGCCCCGCAATTCCTACACCTATCTTTTTCATCACATGGAATCAAACCTTGCAAAAGGACGCCTGTAAAGCGTCTTTGATAAAAAAATTGCCCGCCACGCGAGCCATCTCAAAGAAAAATAGATAGCCAGTTGAACAGGTATCCAGTTGCAATGATGGCCAAAGCCGTGATTCCAAAAAATATCCCTATCAGTTTCAACTTCATAACGCGGCGCAACATGATCGCCTCCGGCAAGCTCAGCCCCGCCATGGCCATCATAAAAGCCAAAGCTGTCCCAAGAGGGACGCCCTTGTTAAAAAGCACAACCGCCACTGGAACAATCGCCGCGCAGCTCCCATACATCGGCACGCCGAGTGCCACCGCAATAGGCACGGAAAAGAACCCAGTCGCATCCAATGCGCTGTGTATGATAGCCTCTGGAACATAGTTGTGTATCACTGCCCCGACACCCACGCCCACGAGCACCCACACCCATATCTGGCTAATAACGCTTCCAGCTTCGACTATCCCATACCGCAAACGCCCTGCCCATGTGTAGGCAAGCGGCGTGTTTTCTTCGCCTGATGCCACCGCCATGTCGCTTTCAATATTATCTTCTAAGTTCATGCGCCCCAAAATAACGCCTACGGTGATACCGATAAAAAGACCGCTCGCCACATACGCGACCGTAATGGGAACCCCAAATTCGCTGGCCATCAAAACCACGAGGTATTCGTTGATCAGCGGAGATGTCACGAGAAAAGAAAACGCCACGCCTACGGGCACACCGGCCTTTATCAGGCTGATAAAAATGGGGATGGATGAGCAGGAGCAAAACGGCGTGATGGCTCCGAACAGTGCCGCGACCACATTCCCCCACACCCCGCCCCTGTTCATCCAGCCCCTGAGCCGCTGCATCGGCAGCCATGTGCGTGCCACGGCTATCGCGAATATCATCGCCGCCAGCAAAAGAAAAATTTTAACGCTGTCGTAAACAAAAAAATGCGCCGTCGCCCCAACCCGCGTTGCAGGGTCTAGGCCAAGCCACCGGAAAACCAGCGTGTCGGCAAATGTCAGCAGCATTTGCCGCCTTTCCCACCGCCGCCACACCCGCAACCCTTCGACTTTTCATCCGCCATCTTTTTCATGGCCGCATCCAGCTTGTCCAACAGACGCTTGAAAAAGCCGCGTTTCTCATCCCCTTGTTTTTGATCTTGCTCCATCTCTTTCATAAACGACTCCTTTATTTTTTGATTTACCCACCAATGCGTGACTTGCTTTCGGAAGTTTTTAAAATATTTAAATCTGATGGTGCAGGCAGGGATGCCCGCACCACACTCTCCATCCATCCGCTATCCATATCCTCGTCATTCGGCCTCATCCCCTTTCCTTATCCCCCAGAGACTTCAGGGTGTCTGAAGTTAGAATAGAAGCGATGTCTCGCCACTCTGTTTTTCATTCTGCAATCTCAAATCTAAAATCTGCAATTCTTCCTCACGCTTTGCGTCTTACTTTTATCTTACACCTTTTCTCTTTTTCTCTTCCCTTAACCTAGAAATCAATACCTGCCCGACACGGCTCCCGTCACCACATGTGGCGGGAGGAAGCGCGGGGCAGATGCAGGGACTGGGGCACCCAAAAACGAGCAGCGCCCATCGGCCTGCCAGACATTTTTGCCTATTTGAATAAGGGAAACATAGTTGTCGCGGCGAAAACCCGGCTCATGGTCGTAAAGAGACATGACGCGATCCAAGTCGCTCACGGCCATTTCTGGCGTGCATCCCCAGCCATTGGGCTGACAGATGAACCGCGTCTGTTTTTTTTCTGCAGCGGTTTTGGCCTGCACGGGTTTATGTTTGGCCGCAGCCTTTTTTCGTTCCGCCCCTTCCAATACTGGTAAGCAGAGGAAAAAGACCACTAGGCCAAAAAGAAAGAAGCTACAGTTTTGCATCCATGTATTCATAAAGCTTTAAATTGTTCACCACGGCGCGTAGCCGCAGAACCGTAGGTATTTGTCGCACCTGAGAAAGCCGCACTCCGATTCGTGACGGGTAACTCGGATGCCGCACGATTTGGTGTTCATCTAGGGTGTCCATGCCGAGTATCCTAGCGGACTGGCTGATCATCTGGCCAGGCTCACCCGTGACGATCCAGCGCACATTTTTCTCTTTTAAGATGCGCTCACATTCCGTCCAGTCGGACGAAATTAAAAATCGGCTACTGGCCACGATCCCGCCTATGCTCTGGTGCGAACTACTGGCCACGATCGGGCAGCGGCTATGGTAAAGCAGCGACGGGGAGAGCCACCATGGAGCCAAGATAGCTGCTGGCTCGCCGGGCTTGGTTGATGCCGCTATTTTTTTGGCTATCAGCCGCGTATCCGCGTAGGGGACGCTCTGTGGTTGCTGCTGGTTCGCCGTGTGGTGGTAGTAGAAGAGAATCGGTATAGTGAAAATGATGGCCACCCCGACCTGCCAAATCTGGCCAGGCAAACGGAAAAACATGGGTATCCAAAAAACGGCCAGCAAAGCACCGAGAAACGGTGCCCACCTCAACTGCCACATAGATAGTGCCCACACGGCCAGAGTGACGAAACCCGCGACAACCCACGCCGCTTTTTTCGCGTGCCCTTTCCCCAAAGCCTCGCAGGCAGATTCTGGGTTGCGCAATCCCCACGCCCCAAAAATGCCCACCAAAAAAATCGCCCAAGGCCACCCGCCAAACCAATAGGTGAATTGCAAAAAGCTCAAACCCTGAAGTTCCCCAATCCAGTGCAGCCAGCGTAGAAGATCCTGCTTCAACTCCGGCGGAACAGGCGAGAAACTGAACCTTTCTACCGCGAAAGCCACAGCTAAAACACCGAGCAGACTGAGCCAAACTGGCAGTTGTTTTTTGAGATATTTTTTTCTTAGGAGGACTATCTGCGCGAATGAAACTAGCGCGAAAAGGACGAGCGGCTCAAAAAACGAAACCCATAGTGCCATACCCCACGCTACGCCAGAAGCGACACCGCCCCAATCCTTCTCTATCTGCTCCGCCTCGTCTCTGTGCGCGAACCGCCCCCATTCCAGAGTCACTGCAAGCACTAGGAAAAACACTATCAGGCTTTGGTGATCCGGACGCCCTACATTCTGCGCCCAAGCCAGCGGGGGTATGATTGTGTACGCCGTTAATCCTGCCCACATGCCAACCTGCCCAAACTCGCGCCGTAGCCACCACGCCAAATAGAACATCAGCAACACGCCCGAGAGCGGAGAAACCAGCGCGCCAGCCATTTCAATCGCGGAGCGGCTGGTGAATGGTTTAACGACCCATGAAAGCACTAAAATTGAATAGTCCAGAGGGGCGGTGGCATGGGAACGGATGCCATCTGGATAATTTTCAAAATCGTGCCATCGAACGGGCATGAACGGAGCATCGGCCAACATCTGCACGCGGTGCATCCGCGTGTAGCAGTCCGTGTCGAGGAAGTTAATCCCCGAAGCTGCAAACACTTCCTCTACGCGAACAGCTCTGAAACAGGCCGCCAGCCCCACGAGCAAGACGATCCCCAGCAGCGTCGCTAAAGACCAGCCTTGTCTCATGGTGCTTTTACCGCGTGGCAAGTGGAGCCACACTCAATATTTTTTTGAAAACCGTTTGCCGGAATCTTCGTCTTCGTCCGCAGGCTGAGACGGACTGACAGTCGCTGCGCCAGAAATGATTTCTTTCTCAGGCGCGGCGGGTCTCTCCTGAGCCTGCGACGCTGCCTCTTGCCCGCCCGCATGATCAATCGTTTTGACGAAAACCATCCGCGTGTTAGCCAACGCGTTTTCAAGGATGTCAGACTCTTCCTTGTTCAGGTTTCCGCGTGTTTTTTCTTCGATCATTTCGATCTGGTCAATCAGCATGCGTGCCATCTCGAAGTCAGGCTCCATTTTGCGCCCGTCTGGCGTGGGCATTTGCCCGAGCAAGAAAAGGATGTTTTGTGTCTGCATCATCACGAATTGCGTAAATCTCACCGTCATTTCTCCGGCTGTCTGCGGGTTTTTTTGAATTTCTGCCATAATGGACTCCTAGGGTTTGTTTTCTGGTTTTACGACGACCACCACATGGTGGGACGGCGAAAAGTATTGTTTGGCCGCCGCTGCTATATCCAGCAGCGTGACGCGATCGAGGGCCGCCTCATAATCTTGGTAAAAACGGAACCCGAGGCCATAAAGCTCGTCTATGGCACATGTCTGGGCGAATGCGGCATTGGACTGCTGCTGCATTTTTTGTGCGCTGAGTATTTTAGCTTTGGCGCGATCCACCTCTTCGCGGGTGAGGCCAGATTCGCGCAGCTTGGCTATCTCCGACTGCAAGTCTTTGACGACCTTGTCGGCTTTGGCTGGGTCAGTGCCAGCATAAAAAGTGAAGTGTCCTGGAAAAAGACCCATGCGCTGCGCCGCCCCCACATAGTAGGCCAAGCCCTGCTCCTCGCGTATGCGCATGAACAGGCGCGAACCCATGTCTGAAAGAGCCGCCTCAAGAATCTGCATGGCGAAGCGATCTGGGCTGGCCACGCTCACGCCAGGGAACACGATCTGCACGACGGCCTGCGCCTTTTCAATTTTCTCGCCCACCCTCAGCGGGGCGGCCAGAACTGGCATCACGATGGACGGCATCTGCGGAATAGCCTCGCGCGGCATGTCGGCAAAAGCTTTTTCTAGGAGCGGTTTGACCTGCTCTTCGTCCACGCCGCCGAAAATTCCCACCACTAAGTTTGATGCCACACAGAGTTGTCTGTGGAATGTTTTCACTTGTGGAGCGTCCAACTTTTTCACTGTCTCTGGCGTGCCCAGCGGGTTCATGCCGTATGGGTGGACTTGGCCAAACAAGCTCCGCCTCGCCAAGTTCCGGCAGATAGCCATGGGCTGATCTTTTTCGGCCTGCAACGCCGCGAGTTGCAAGGTTTTTTCTCTCTCAACTTCTTCGGGCGGGAATGTGGGGTGGATAAGCACTTCGGCCAACATATCCACGCCATTGGCGAGGTCGCCACTAAGTGTCTCCAGCGAGACATAGGCACTATTGAGCCCAGCATCGGCAGAGATGGTGCCGCCCATGTTTTCTATCTCATCGGCCAACTCTTTCGCGCTGAAACGGCGCGTCCCTTTGAGCAGCATCTCGGCGGCCAGATGGCTTATGCCACTGTTTTCTTCGGTTTCAAAAACGGGGCCAGACTTCATGACCGCACAGAACGATACGGATGGAACTTTGCCGTTTTTACGCACGACCACGCGGACGCCGTTGGAAAGCGTGATCAGCTTGGCTTCGCTTGTCTCAACCCGCTGCCCGGCATCGGCCTTCGCAGGCAAAGTGCCAAGTGGGTTCAGGGAGACAACTGTGCGGTTCTGCGGTATTAAATACTCGCGTGCTACGCGGCGGACATCTTCGTTCGTCACGGCAGCCACACGCGACAGGTATTCCTCTGAAAAATCGAGGTGGTGCGCCGTCATCCAGCCAGTGCCGAGGTCGGCAGCTTGGCCAGACATTGTTTGTAGTTCCTGCAAGTGTCCGCTCAGGTATAGCTTGCGTCCCTTTTGTATTTCCACATCGGAAACGGATTTTTCTTGAATGCGAGAGATTTCCTCGAAAATGGCCTGCTTGGTGCCAGTGCGGTTCTCTGGTTGGCAAACCGCCGAGACGATGAACATGCCAGGCTGCCCTGGCGTGTAGGAAAATGCGCCAACTGAGTGGGCGAGTTTCTTTTTCTCAACCACCTCTTGGTTGAGACGCGAACTGCGCCCCTGCCCTAAGATGGTGCTCAACAAATCCAAAGCATATACATCCTTGTGCGAGATGGCCGGTATGTGCCAGCCGAGGTTGAGATGCGTCAACTCAGTCTGAAACTCGCGGTGGTCTTCCCTCGCACCTAGCTGACGCGGCTCCACTGGTATGAACACATCTGGCAAAGCCTGCCGCTGGATCGGTTGGGTCAACTCCTGCAACCGTTTTTTGACCTCTTCAAACTGGATGTCGCCCACGATGATGAACGCCATGTTGTTGGGGACATAGCGGCGTTTGTAGTAGTCCATGACATCTTTGCGAGAGAGTTTGTTGTAAACATCCGCGTGGCCTATCACGGGGTAGCGGTAGGGGTGTTCGACATAAGCTGTCTCAAACAGGAGTCGTTGTGCCATCCGCTCTGGGCTGTCTTGGCTCATGGCCTGTTCGCGGCGGATCACCTCTTGCTCCTTTGTGTATTCTGCCTCGGGAAGGTTTGAGTTGAAAACGGCATCCGCCAGCACATCCAAGCAGACTTTCCAGTTAGAACTTGGCGCGTCAATGTGGTAAACCGTGCGGTCGAATGATGTGTAGGCGTTCATGTGCCCACCTACGGCATCCACTGTGCGAGCGATCACCCCTACACCCCGAGTAGTCGTCCCCTTGAAAAGCATGTGTTCGAGGATGTGCGAAAGCCCGGCTCCAACCCATTTTTCTTCGTGTATGCTCCCAGTTCTGCACCACGCCTGCACAGAGACCACGGGCGCACTGGCATCCTCGCGCACGATCAGAGTTAGGCCGTTATCCAAAACTGTTTTCTGCGTTGGCCTTGTTGGAAGGATGCGTTTTTCGGAGGGATTAAGCGAAGATTCACTCATGGTCGTGTTTGTTTCTGAAGTGTTGTTTTGAATGATAGAGTTGTAAGCCATGCTCATTTTCCATACAGCGAGCGTTACGGCACCCAAGAATGAGAGCCCTGCCAGAATAAGAAATAGACGGGGTCCGCTCATGCCTCATGCTGTTTGGAGGTTGCTTTACCAGCGGGGCGTTTTGTCGAGCCCTTCAGATTTTTGCGCGGGCGGGCAAGGCTCAAAATCGCAGTGTCAGGGCGCTGCGGCTTGAATGGTTTCACGAAAGCCTCTTCAAAATCATAGCCTCCCCCGAAATCTTCTAGGCTGTCACCATCGGTCTTCCCGAACACACCCTCTTCAACGAGCGCAAAAACAATGCACCCAAAATCCTCGCACTTCTGCACACCCCAAGCTTCAAGCATGAAACGCGTCATGGGGCCGAACTGTTCCAATGCGTAGCACCGTATGCCATGCAACAGTTCTTGGCCAGTAACATGCCGCGCCTGAGCTGATTTGGGGACGCCTCTTTTGCTCAATTTTTTCAGTGTGAACCCGAGCGCGTCGTTGACAAAATGGTAGGCATCTGGCGCAAACTTGCTGCCGCGTGCGCAAATCGCCTCGACCACATCCTCGAAAGACATCTTTGACATTGCCTGATCCTAGTTGTTCTTTTTTTCTACACCTGCATGAACCGCTGGCACTGGGAGCCTATGCGCATCGCGCCACGCCTTTACCCCATATCCTACTAAGAATACGGTGGCAATGCTCAAAACAAGCATTTGCTCCTGAAAGGTCAGTTTTCCCATGATGCCCACCTACTCCCCAAAAAGGTGTCCGTGCGCCCGGGCAGGGTCGAACTGCCAACCTTCGGCTTCGGAGGCCGACGCTCTATCCAATTGAGCTACGGGCGCGAGTCCCTCCTTGGGAAAAACCTTTTTGTGCAAACAACGCGCCCCCGTCAAGAAGCGATTCCGCGAGATTTTTTCAGGCTCCTTGCTGCTTTTGCTAAGGAGTCACCATGTTCTAGCGAACACCACGAGCGATGAAAATGGCGGGTGGATATTTGACCTTCTGCGCCTAGACTCGCGGGCGAGACGCCGCTTCTACTTTCTGCTCCCGCTCTTCTTCCCTTGTCGCTTGCCTCTATTTTCAAAGGAGCCGTTCACAAATAACATAAACAAAATCTGCTCGTCCTTTTGCCGCCATCCTGCGTTGCGCCTCAGTTACAGACCCCTGCGGGTAT
>JFJP01020729.1_pt2 | contig 10358 bp, 7 predicted proteins | sample 431651 | NCBI WGS metagenome assembly JFJP01 (sample SAMN02602958, study PRJNA72255) | Microbial mat metagenome, whole genome shotgun sequencing project. | biome: fresh water; feature: sink hole; material: water; isolation source: purple microbial (photo- and chemosynthetic) mats found in... | reverse complement strand
CGTTGTTCGCGACCCACTACCACGAGATGACCGACCTGGCCGAGGATCGCCCCGGCATCGGCAACCTCACCGTGGCGGTGGCCGAGCAGGACGACGACGTGGTGTTCCTGCACCGCATCGTGCCGGGCGCCGCCGCCAAGAGCTACGGCATCCACGTCGCGCGGCTGGCCGGCGTGCCGCCGACGGTGGTCGCGCGCGCTCGCGAAGTCCTCGACTCTCTCGCCCGCCTCAACACCGAACTGACCGAGGCCGAGCGCCCCGCCGCCCGCCAGTCCGGCCTGACCCTGTGGGCACCCACCGACCACCCGGCGATCAACCGCCTGCGTGAAATCGACCCCGACGCGCTGACACCGAAACAGGCGCAGGATCTGCTCTACCAGCTCAAGCGGATGGTATAGGGGTTAGCGTAGAGCTTTGAGCTTAGAGCTTTGAGTTCGCCGCGGATCGCCGGCTTGCGGGCTCCAAGCTCTAAGCTCAAAGCTCCAAGCTCACTGGGCGGCTACGCCCAGTGATTGACCGGTCCCACTCCTCCGCCCAGGCCCGGGGCGGTGGCGATGGCGTGGTGGACGAAGGCCTTGGCGCGGATCGCGGCTTCGCGCAACGGTTGGCCGAGGGCGAGGTGCGCGGTCAGCGCGGCGGCGAAGGTGCAGCCGGTGCCGTGCGTGGCGCGGCTGGCCAGGCGCAGCGCGGGCAGTTCGAGTTCGCCCTCAGCATCGACTAGCAGATCGGCGCTCAGGCCGTCATGGCCGGCGCCACCCTTCACCAGCACGGCGGCGGCGCCCGTGGCGCGCAATGCATAGGCCGCCCGCCGTGCATCGGCGTGGTTGTGGACTAGGCCGCCGGTCAGGGCCCCGGCCTCGTGCCAGTTGGGCGTGACCACGCTGGCCAGGGGCAGGAGGTGCTCGGTGAGGGCGCGCACCGCGTCCTCGGGCAGCAGGCGGTGCCCATGCTTGCTGATCATCACCGGATCGACGATGAGCGGGCAGCCGCGCCGGGTGGCGAGGAATCCAGCCACCGCCTCGATCAGCGCCGCCGAGCCGATCGCTCCGGTCTTCACCGCCGCCGGCGGCAGGTCGCACCAGACTGCTTCCAACTGCGCCAGCACCACCGTGGGATCCAGCAGATCGACGCGCGATACGCCCTGCGTGTTCTGCGCCGTGATCAGGGTGACGGCGCTCATGCCGTAGCAGCCGAAGCGGTGGAAGGTCTTGAGGTCGGCCTGCAGGCCTGCGCCCCCCGAAGGGTCGGAACCGGCGATGGTCAGGGCGATGGGTGGCGGCATGCACGGCAGCGTGCGGTGGTTGCGTCGTCTGCCAATGCCCATACGACCTGCGCCGCACCAGGGGGAGGTCCTGTCCAGGACCTGAGAGGCGCGGTTCGACCGCGCGACCCCGACACCTGATCCGGATCATGCCGGCGGAGGGATGGTGCAGCGCGGTGTCCGGCCGCGTCCTCCGCCATTGGGGGGAACCATGGCCGATACCGCCGCCGCCGTCACCATCGCCATCGCCGTCTGCGGCGGCTTCGCCCTGCTTGGCGCGCTCTATGCGCGGCGTCAGCCGGCCGATGCCGAGGGTTTCAATGCAGTGCGCAGCAGCGTCGGACCCTGGTGGTCGGCGTTCAGCTTGGTCGCCCTGATGACCGGCACCTGGGTGCTGTTCAGTCCGGGTGAGATGGCGGCCTATGGCGGCATCGTCACGCTCGCCTGCTATGCCTTCGGCATGGCTGCTCCGTTGGTCATCCTGGCTCTGATCGGTCCGCGGCTGCGCGTCAGCTTTCCTGACGCCGCTGGTCCCGGCCTGATGGCGCGGGCGCGCTGGGGAGCGCCGGCCCAGCTGCTGGTCAGCGTCCTTGCCCTCATCTACATGGCGAGCTATCTGGTCGCCGAACTGGCGGCGATCAGCGGTGCCTTCCGCGTCGTGGCCGAGGTGCCCGCCTGGGCCACCGCCGCGCTGGTGGCGGCGGCGACGCTCAGCTACGCCGCCTGGGGCGGTCTGCGCGTGACCATCTTCACCGACGGGGTGCAGGCGTGGTTCATCCTGCCCCTGCTCGCCGCCGCCGTCGCCGGTACGGTGGCCGCCTATGGTGGCTGGGACGCGGCGATGGCGCCGTTGTCCGACAACCAGCAGTTGATGGACTGGGCCTCGCGCCCTGGACTGCAACTGGGTGGCAGCCTGATCCTCGGCATCGTCGCCGCCAACCTGCTCGACCAGAGCATCTGGCAGCGCGTCGTCGCCTGTCGCGATGGCGCTGTGCAGCGCCGCGCCTTCCTGCTGGCGGCGCTGGGCATGGTTCCGGTGATCGTCCTGGCGGGCTGGTTCGGACTATGGTTCGCCGCTGCACCAGAGGCCGATTTCGCGCAGGCGCCCAGCGCCCTGTTCGTGGTCATCGCCGGGGCGACCCCGACCTGGGTGGCGCTGACCGTGCTTACCCTGGCCCTGATCCTGGTGATGAGCACGCTCGGTTCGCTCGCCAACGGCCTGGCCGGACTGATCGCCGGCGATGTCGCCAGCTTCCGCCCGGCGACCACCCCGGCCGCCCGCCTCGCCATCGGCCGCTGGGTGACCGTCGCTGCGGCGCTGGTCGCGGTGCCGATCGCGGCCATGCAGCCCAGCGTCACCTATGTATTCCTGCTTGCCGATCTGCTGTGCGCCACCGCCGTCGTCCCATTGTTCATGGGTCTGCTCGGCGTCCGCCTGCCGCAGTGGGGCCTGTTCGCGTCCGTGGCGGCAGCGGCGGCCTGCGCCGTACCAGCCTTCCCCAAGCCCGACTTTCTCACGCCGATGGTCGATCTGCGGCCCTACCTCGGCCTGCCCGGCGACACCAACGCCATGCTGGTCAGCTTCGCCCTGGCCTTCGCCGTCTCGGCGCTGGTCGCCGGCATCTGCACGCTGGCCCACCGCCGCTGACGCGGCATCCTGCCAGGCATGCCTTTCGTCCGTTGCCCGACCATCGCCGATGCCGACGCCGCCCACCAGCGCGTGGTCGCGACGCAGGCTGATGCACTGTTCCTGTTCTTCGGCTCCGAGGATCCGGTCAGTGGGGCGTCATGGTGCCCGGACTGCGTCACCGCCGATCCGGTGCTGCGTGCGACCATCGCGGCGCAGGCTCCGGGCCTGACCGTCTATGAATGCCCGGTCGGCGCGCGCAGCGCCTGGAAGGGCGTGATGGACCATCCCTACCGCGTGCATCCCACCTTCCACCTGGCGCGCATCCCGACCCTGATCCGCTTCCGCGCCGGTCTCGACATCGGCCGGCTGGTCGAGGGTCCATGCGGCGACCGCTCGGCGGTGCAGGCGTTCCTGGGATGAGAATGGCTAGGCAACCGTTCGGCGTTCGGCGTTCGACGTTCGACGTTCCGCACCCCGATGCGTGGACGACGGACATGGTGGTCCGCACATGCCTCGGAACGCCGAACGCCGAACGTCGAACGCCGAACCTGCCTTCGGATCGAACCTGACCATGGCCAAGCAGCCCAAGCCGACCGCCGGCAGCCAGAAGCCGAAACCGCAGGAGGCGCCCAAGAAGGACGCGATCCGCGAGATCCTCTACAACAAGAAGCTGCGCCACGATTTCGCCATCCTCGACCGCTACGAGGCGGGGATCGTGCTGATGGGCAGCGAGGCCAAGAGCCTGCGCGCCGGCGATGTGCAGTGGGGCGACGCGCACGCGCGCTTCGACGAGCGCGTGCACGAGCTGTTTCTCTTCGGCCTGCACATCGGCGAGTACCGTCAGGCCGGCACCTTCGGCCACCAGCCGTTGCAGCCCCGCAAGCTGCTGTTGCACAAGCGCGAGCTGGAGAAGCTGCACGGCAAGATGACTGCCAAGGGCCTGACCCTCATCCCCGAGCGCCTGTTCTGGAAGGGCCCGTGGGTGAAGCTGGACCTCTGCCTGTGCACCGGCAAGGACAAGGACGACAAGCGTCGCGACCTGGTGGCCCGGGCGCAGAAGCGCGACGTCGAGCGTGAACTCGCCCGCCGCTCCAAGAACCGCGACTGAGCCTCGATTGCTCCGTTGGATTCACACGGAGGAACGGAGGCAACGGAGGTGAAACAGTTTACGTCGTGAACGAACGCTCACCGTTCGATGTGCGCGTCGGTCGGCGCGGATCCCACGTTCGATCTCCGTTCCCTTCGTTCCTCCGTGTGAACAGAGCCGTTTCGACTGAGGCTCAGCGCCGGCGGCGCCGCAGGCCGATCAGGCTCAGGCAGCCAATGCCGATGAGCAGGGCCGTCGCGCCGGCACCGCAGCCGCCGCCCTGGGCCTTGCTCTTGGCCGCCGTGCCGTCGATCTGGCTTTGCGAGAACGGCGAGTAGGTGATGTCCTGGATCTCGACCGTTGTCGTCGCGGGGGATCCGAGGACGCAGTCGGTCGGATTGCTTAGCGTAATCGAGAAGGTCTCGAAGCCTTCGGTCACGCTGTCTGCCATGATCGGCACGAGGATGCTCGGCTCGCTGGTCGTCGCCACGCTCCAACTCAAGGTGCCCGGGGCGATGACCGTGAAGTCGGTGCCATCGGTCGCCGTTCCGCTGGCCGTGACGGTGTAGTCGATGCTGAAGCTTCCGTGCACGGTGCCGATGCGCTGCACGGTGATCGGGGTGGCAACCGTGCCGGCACTGGGTTCATGCACGGCCTGGCGCGAGGTGCCGAAGCGCACCTCGTAGTCGTCGTTTTCGATGGTCAGGGTCATCCGGTTCGGGGTCGGGGCGATGGCCCCGCCGGTCGCCGCGCCAAGGGTGAGGTAGAAGGTCTCGTCGACCTCGGCCACGCTATCGGCCGCCACATCCAGAGTCACCGTCTTGTCGGTGCTGTCGCCGTCAGCCCAGGTCACCGTGCCGCTGGTGGTGCCAGTGAGATCGGTTCCAATCGTAGCGGTGCCATCGATCAGGCTCCAGGCCACGGTCACCAGGCCGGTGTTGCCACCGCGCCGGCGCAAGGTCACCGTGAGCGGCGTGGTCCCGCCGCCGGTGCCCTCGCTGACCGAGTCCACATAGGCGGTGAGTTCCAGGCTGCCGGCTGCCGGCGGCACGCCATCGTCGTTGACCACGGTCAGCACGGCGCTGGTCTGGGCGAGGATCACCCCGACGGCCGTGGTCGAAATGGTAATGTTGACGGTTTCGTCCGCCTCCGGCATCGTGTCTCCGTAGATCGGGACCTGGAAGGTCTTGGTGCCGCCCGTGCCGCTGTACCAGGTGACCGTTCCTGAACTGGCCGGGCGGTCGAGGTCGGCGATCCTGGCCGTGCCGTCGGTGGTGGTCCAGTTCAGGGTGGCCGAACCGCTGGTGGAGCCGGTGCGCACAACCGTGATGTTCGCATAGGTCGTTCCGCTGTTTCCCTCGGCAACGCTGTAGGTCGCGGACACGAGGCCCAGCGTGGTCTCGCCGAACACGAAGGTCATGTCCTGCCCGGGTACGCTGATCGCGGTGACGACCAGTTCGGAGTCGGTGTTATCCCACCAGCCGGCATCATTGTTGGCCGGGTTGCCATCTTCGAAGCGTCCGGTGTAGCCGGCGGCGGGATTGCCCTGGTACCAGAGGTCGGCGTTGTCGCCCTTGTTGTGTCCGAAGACCTTCGGATCTGTGGTTTCGAAATGGAATAGGTTGTCTGCTTGGATCAGCGCCACTTCGTAATGGTTGGCGCTGGTCAAGGGCTTGATGTAGGTCTGCTTGTTGTGATCGCCTGCCTCATCGCAGTGCCAGATCGCCAGTCCGCTGCACGGCAGGTTGGCATCGCGTCCGCTGGCCGAGGCCTGCGAGCGGTTCTCGAGCAGGAAGTATTCCGTCGGCAGGCCGGGCTTGCGATAGCGGTAGACGGTTGCGGTCTCGGCGCTGACCGTCTTGGTACCGCTGGCGGCGCCGTAGAGGTCGACCGCTGTGCGCCAGCCGGCGCTTAGCGCCAAGTAGCCGCAGACACGGACCGGATTAGTGCCGTGACCACCAGAATTCATCAGGCAGAAGATTCCGGCACCGCCAACCGAGTCGCTATCGTAGTCGTAGATATCAGGAAAGTCGCAGATCATGTGGCCGTTCTCGTGGCAGAAGGTGCCGAGTTCCAGGCCGGTGGTGCCCATGTTGGTGATCTGATAGACATCGGCGGCCTTGCCATCGTAGGTCAGGGGGCCGGGCAGGCTGCCCTGGTGCGGCCACAGGCCTTCGCTCCAGGTATTCTGCAGGTCGCCCACGTAGAAGGCGTTGATGGCATCGATCCTGCCATCGCTGTCTCCGTCGCAGGTGGAGTAGTCGATGGTCGCGTCGAAGAAGTCGAGCGCCTCGATGACCAGTTCCTGGGCACGCACGCCTTCAGCGATGGCCGAATTGGTGTAATAATCCCGCGGATTCGCTGCCGTGTAGTAGGCGGTGACGGTGTTGGTGTAGGTCAGGGCGCCCAGGCTGTTGTCGTAGAAGTACTCCTTCACTGAGCCGTTGTTGCCGAACTCGGTGTAGTTGTCAGCGTTGCAGAAGTTCTCGACCTGTGTTTGCGAGAAGACCGGGCCGACGTCGGGAAAGCGGATCAGCAGGGTGATGCCCTTGCGCACTCCCGTGGCAACGACGCCGGGCGCGGGGGCGATGCCTGGGGCGCTGGCGATGCCGGGCGCCGCCCGCCCTGCAGCCTGCCGCGCCGCCTGTCGCGCCGCCTGTCGCGCGGGGGAATTGGGACGGCCACGGGAATCGCGCGCGAGCTGGGTCTGCCGGGCGCTGACCAAGGCCGCGCGCTGGATCTGGCTCTGGCGCAGGTGCTTGGCCAATCCCAGGCCTGCCGGGTCGGCGGCACCAACGCGGGTGGCCGAGGCGGTGATGCCTCCTGCGCCATCCGGCTGGGCATAGCACCACCAACCGCCGGCGTCCTTGCGCAGGGCCCAGCCGTCCGGCGTCTCGACTTCGACCGTGAAGTCGTTGCCCCAGATGCGCACGGGGACGGGCGTCTTGTCTGGCTGGGGGAATGTGAACGCATTGCCGGCATAGACGGCAGCGCTCAGGCAGTGGCACAGTAACAGCAGGGCGGACAGGCTGGAGATGCGGTGCAGCATAGATGTGTCATCGTGCAGTTGCAGGGCGATGATCAATACTCGACAGTGTTCAATGTGCAGGACAGCAGGGGTGCCGATGGACACACCGAAACGGGTCTTAACGGACCCGTTTCGGTGTATATCTCGTCCACATGAGCGCCATAGACGCGCAGCACGTCTCGTTTATGGGCTTGGCGTCGGGGTAGCAGATCCTACTTGGCCTTCGCCTTCTCTTCCATCGCCTTGCGCCGTTCAGCAGCCAGTTTTTCCAGTTCTTCGGTCTTCTTCGCCGCCTCATCCAGCATGGTCTGGAACTGCGCGAGCATCTCCGCGTCGTTCTTGAACGCGCCCTTCAGGGCCTTCTCCGCCCCCTTGTGCTGACGCGGGTCGAGACTCAGGGCCTGACGGACGGTCAGCAGGGCGGCCTTCCGCTTGTTGCTTTTGCCAAGCTGGGCGGCGTTGGCGACCAGATCCTCGGCCGCCTTCCGGTGCGAGATCTCCTCGTCGAGCAGGGCCACGGCGATATCCAGCGTGTAGTCGCGCGCCGCCGCCAGGGCGAGGCTCTGACCGCCGGCGGTGTTGAGGGTCAGCATCACGCGCTTGTCGATGAAGTTCAGCACAGCTAGGCCAAGCTTGGCGCTGGCCGTCGCTTCGAAGGGGCTGACCTTGCCCTTGGCCGCCTTCTGGCCGACGGCGAGCAGGATCTCCTCGCGCGTATTGGGCAGGCCGTATTCGGCGATCGCCTTGCGGCGGTCCTTCAGGAAGGTTTCAAGCATCCTGTCGCCCATTGGGTCAGAGGCCAAGCCGCCTCCGACCAGGCCCGGCACGACCAGATCGACGGCCAGGTCGCGCACCGAGACGAGTTCAAGGAACTTGCCGACCCGGTAGAGCATGGCGCGGCTGTTGGCGGTATCGACCACCAGGAAGGTGTCCCCGCTTGCAGCAGCGGTCCACACCTCGCTCTTGGGGGTGGGTGGCTCTTCGGTCGCCAGGGCGCTGCCGGCTGGGGCGGCGGTTTCGGCTGGCGCGGCTTCCTCGTCCAGGCCCAGCGCGGTCTTCGCTTCCGCCTGCTTCTCCTTGGGCACGCGCGCGAGCAGGGCGCTTGGATCAGGAGATGTGTTGAAGCCGGTCATCATCAGTTCGGGGCCGTAGTTGCGCCAGGCCTTGAGGACGATGCTGTCGCCGTCGAGGCGGTACCAGAGCAGCGCGTGCAGACCGGGCAGGACGATCAGCAGGTCCTGGCCGTTCGGGGTGAGTGCGGCGCTGACCACGCCATCGTAGGCCAACTGGGTCTTCCAGAAGGCATGCTCGGCCCGCAGAGCGCGGGTCTGGGCGTCGGCCTTGCCGGCCGCCGCCTCCTTCTTCGTCGGCTTGTTGGAAAACCACTTGCCGTCACGGAACATGTCCCCGTAGGCGGGTTTGGTCAGGCCGCCCAGGCGCAGCCAGGCATAGGGCTCGCCCTCGACCTCATCGTAGAAGGAGTTCAGGCGGATATTCGCGTCGCTCAGGAAGTTGGGCTGCGGCTTTCCCAGGCCCAGGCGATTCGAATTCGACACGGTCACTTCATAGATGGTGATCGAGCCATAGGAGGGATCGACGACCACTTGGCGACTGCTGTCGCTTGCCAGGGTCAACGGGGTCTCGACCGCTGCGGCATACGACGCGCAGAGCAGCAGCGCGCCGGTCATGAAGAGGCGGGTGGAAGACAGCATGGGAACCCCCGGGTGAGGCGATGATGGGCCGCTCGGCGGAGCTGGGCGCGGGTGCGTCGTGCAGGCCGAGGGCGTGTGTGCCTCGCCCTGTGTGTGATACGGATGGGCATCCATCCCGTTGCGTGCTGGGCTCGTTCAGCCCAGATTGCTCCGTTGGATTCACACGGAGGAACGGAGGCAACGGAGGCGAAAGAGCTGACGTCGGGAGCGAACGCCCACCCTTCGATGTGCGCGTCGATCGGCGCAAGTCCCTCGTGCGAACTCAGTTCCCTCTGTTCCTCCGTGTGAACAGAGTCGTCTAGAGTCCTTGAGGGCAGCGACTTTGACCTGCCAAGTCACGGGGGTGCGGGGGCGCAGCCCCTGCAGCAACAGCCAGCTAGCGGGGCGACGCCCATAATCAGCCTCGGGCTGGGGCGGAGCCCCGCTAGGTTCAGCGTCGAGCGTCGGGCGGCACCACGAAATCGCTGCCGGCGACCCGCTCCTGGACCCAGGTGACGAAGCTGGCGAAGGGGCAGATCAGGGCCGCCAGGGTCAGTTCCGGGGACAGCACCAGGGGTGGGTAGCGATCCTTGGCCAGGATTTTCAGGCGTTCGCGGGTTTTCAGGGTAACAAAGGCGTCGCGGTAGGTCGGATGGTCGGCGGCCAGCGTGGCGCGGGCGTACATCTCATGCATCTGCACCAGCTTCTGCATCAACTGGGAAAGGCGGAACAGCTTCTGCCCGGTGGTCTGACCCTGCATGAAGGAGAACAGGTGCGGGGTCGTCGCGATCGCTTCCAGCCAGTGCAGCACGGTCGGGAAGGACAGGCCTTCAGAGGGGTCGAACTCGTCCGCGGCCATGTAGCCAAGGAATACGTCGCGGAAGAACTGCGAACGGATGCGGTCGCGGACCAGCGCGGCACGGGCCCCCGAGCGTTCGCCCTCGGGCAGGCTCGAGATCGGCTCCTCGAGTTCGCGGGGCAGGGGGGGCGGGCCATTGGCGTCATCCCACTGCGTATCGGCGCCTTCGGCGCCGCGCAGGCGTTTGATGGTGCGCAGGCAGCGATCGCCGAAGGAAGGAGTGTACACGGCCGCGTCGGCGAGCCGGGGCGAGCCGAAGCCGGGTACCTCGGCGGCGGTCAGCCTGCCGACTGCGGTGCATGGCAGTTCGCGCAGGTCGGCGACGGTCGGGGCCTCGCCCTGGCGCAGTTGCAGCAACCTGCGCAATTCACGGTACACGCCGATGGCGTGCAACTGGAGGGTGGCGATCTCGAGTTGGGCCTGCTCGCGCAGCAGGCACATCTCCTCGATCAGCGCCTGACGGACGGTGCGGTTGCGGTAGTGGAAATCCTCGGCCAGCGTGGCTATGGCTGCGGCGAGGCGCTTCTCGGCGGCCGGCGTTTCGAGATCCTTCAGCATCGCCACCAGGCGCGGATTGTCGCTGACTCCGCTGATGAAGGCATCGCCGATGCCGATTTCCATCTCCTCGACCGTGCGGCGGTGGCGCTCGATCAGGATGGGGCGGCGGGCCTCGGCGATGAGGTCCATCGTCGGCAGGTCATCATCGGTCTCGCGGCGTGAGGACATGCCTGGGTAAACTGGAGATGGGAGGCGCGGAGGCAATATGCAGATAGCTTTGAGCTTTGAGCTTTGAGCTTTGAGC
>JFJP01006130.1_pt1 | contig 10358 bp, 10 predicted proteins | sample 431651 | NCBI WGS metagenome assembly JFJP01 (sample SAMN02602958, study PRJNA72255) | Microbial mat metagenome, whole genome shotgun sequencing project. | biome: fresh water; feature: sink hole; material: water; isolation source: purple microbial (photo- and chemosynthetic) mats found in... | reverse complement strand
GTCGGAGGTTATTGTCATGGTGGCGGAGGCCGTCGAGCTGGCCGAAATTGAGCTGCGACGCTTCAACGTACGTCTCAACCATCACGTGGCGCCACGGCTACCCATGCTATTGGTGGACCCGATTCTCATCGAACAGGTGCTCATCAACTTGCTGCGCAACGCCGCGGAGTCGATCGACATGGCTTTGCGCCCAACTGCAGAGCGCATCGTGGAGCTACGCGTGTTGCAGCGCCAGATCGACGACAAACCGGCCATTGAGTTTACGGTACTGGACACTGGCAAGGGACTTGCCCCTGAAGTGATGGCCAGGCTGTACGAGGCGTTCTACTCCACCAAGACTGATGGCATGGGAATTGGCCTGTCTTTGTGCCGGTCCATCGTGGAATCGCACCTGGGCCGCATGTCTGCAGAGAACATTTACAATGGCGAGGCGGTGGTGGGTTGCCGGTTTTCCTTCTGGATTCCGATAGAGACATCAGTCCTGGCATTGCCAATACCCGCCGCAGTGGCAAATGAACCCTTGGATCCCTGAATGAATTTGATTCCCAAAAAAGGTACGGTCTATGTGGTCGATGACGATGAAGCCGTGCGTGATTCACTGCAGTGGCTACTCGAAGGCAAAGGCTACCGGGTACGCTGCTTTGACTCGGCCGAATCGTTTTTAAGTCGCTACGACGCGCGGGAAGTGGCCTGCCTGATCGTTGACATCCGTATGGGCGGGATGACCGGGCTCGAATTGCAAAACCGCCTGATGGAGGCGCGCTCCCCTCTGCCGATTGTCTTCATCACCGGCCATGGCGATGTGCCCATGGCAGTAGACACCATGAAGAAAGGTGCCATGGATTTCATCCAGAAGCCCTTCAAGGAAGACCAGTTGCTTGGCTTGGTGGAGCGCATGCTCGAACATGCCACGGGCTCTTTCTCGGACTACCAGTTGGCCATCAATCGCGATGCCCTGCTGTCCAAACTGACCCTGCGCGAATCGCAGGTACTGGAACGCATTGTGGCGGGCCGCCTGAACAAGCAAATTGCCGATGACCTGGGCATCAGCATCAAGACAGTGGAGGCGCACCGCGCCAACATCATGGAAAAGCTCAGCGCCAACACCGTGGCTGACCTTTTGAAAATTGCCCTCGGCCAGAACGCGCCGAAAACCTGACTCCGCTAGTATGTTGAGGACAGAGCTTGCGCTGCGCACTGCGGTCTGTCCCGCAAAGCTATCTGTTTCATAGCATTTCACGCCCGCCCCACAAGCTAAAGCGGGCGTTTTCACTTGAGATAATGAACCATGACACAAACACCCACGGGCCAATTGATTGACGGAGTCGCCCTCTCCGCCCACCTGCGAGGCCAGGTGGCCAACAATGTGGTGGCGCTGAAGGCACGTGGAGTCACGCCGGGACTGGCGGTCATTCTGGTCGGCGAAGACCCTGCCAGCGCGGTCTATGTGCGCAACAAGGTCAAAGCCTGTGCCGACACGGGCGTGCATTCGGTGTTTGAAAAATACGAGGCCACCATGACCGAGAGTGCTTTGCTCGATCGCATCGCCTCACTCAACGCCGACCCCACCATCCATGGCATTCTGGTGCAGATGCCGTTGCCCAAACACATCAACCCGCACAAAGTCATTGAAGCTATTTCGGTGTCCAAGGACGTCGATGGCTATGCAACGCTCAGCGCTGGTGAACTGATGACCGGTCAGAGCGGTTTTCGCCCATGCACTCCCTACGGCTGCATGAAGCTGATCGAGAGTACGGGGTTTGACCTGCGCGGCAAGCACGCCGTCGTCATCGGGCGCAGCAACACGGTGGGCAAACCAATGGCGTTGCTGCTGCTGCAGGCCAACGCCACGGTAACAGTCTGCCACAGTGCCACCAAGGACATCGGCTACCACACCCGCCAGGCCGATGTAGTGGTTGCCGCTGTCGGCAAACGCAACGTCCTGACTGCCGACATGGTCAAACCCGGTGCCATCGTGATCGATGTGGGCATGAACCGCAACGATGAAGGCAAACTCTGTGGGGACGTTGACTTCGCCGGCATCCGTCACCTGACCAGCTTCATTACGCCCGTGCCAGGCGGTGTTGGCCCGATGACGATCACCATGCTGCTGGTCAACACGGTCGAGTCCGCCCAGCGCTGCGCCGCAGCCACCGCAGGAGCAGCAGCATGAATGCAACCGAGAATCCGCTACTGTCGACCGCACTCCTGCCGCTGTTTGACCAGCTTTCGCCCGAGCATGTGGCCAGCGCCATGGAAACACTGTTGGCACAGGCCAATGTGGCGCTGGAAACGGTCACTGCCGATGAGTTTCCAGCCCAATGGACTGCCATTGCCAACACACTGGACACCGCCACCGAACGCCTGGACGTGGCCTGGGGAGCGGTCAACCACCTCAATGCCGTGGCCGACACGCCCGAATTGCGCGCCGCGTATAACGCTGCATTGCCCCTGGTCACCGAGTTCTGGACTCGCCTGGGGGCTGATGCACGTCTGTATGGCAAGTACAAAGCAATCGACCCGAACGGCCTCAACCAGGAGCAACGTCAGGCCCACAAAAATGCGGTGCGCGACTTTGTGCTCGGCGGCGCCGATCTGGTGGGTGGGCAGCGCGAACGGCACGCACAGATTCAGGAGCAATTGGCCGAACTCAGCCAGAAGTTCAGCGAAAACACACTGGATGCAACCGATGCCTTTGCCTACTTTGCCAGCGATTTGGAGGTGGGTGGAATCCCCGCTGACATACTGCAGACCGCCCGCAGCGCGGCACAGTCGGATGGCAGACAGGGTTATAAACTCACGCTCAAGATGCCCTGTTATCTGCCGGTCATGCAATATGCCCAGAGCAGTGCGTTGCGCGCCACCCTGTACCGAGCCTACGTCACACGCGCCTCCGACCAGGCGGAACCTGAATCCCGCAAGTTCGACAATTCGCAATGCATGCGCGACATTCTCGCCCTGCGCCAGGAAGAGGCGCAACTGCTGGGCTTTGCCAACTACGGCTGCTTGTCTGTGGCGCCCAAAATGGCCGATTCACCCGACACCGTGATTCGTTTCCTGCGTGATCTTGCCGGCAAGGCCCGGCCATTTGCGCAGCAAGACCTGGCCGACCTGAAGGCGTTCGCGCGCGAACACCTCGCCTTGAACGACCCGCAGCCATGGGACTGGGCCTACATCGGTGAGAAGCTCAAGGAAGCGCGTTTCGCCTTCAGTGAGCAGGAGGTCAAGCAGTATTTCACTCTTCCCAATGTGTTGGCAGGATTGTTCAGAATCGTCGAGACCCTGTTTGAGGTCGAGATTTCACGTGATACCGCGCCAGTCTGGAATGGCAACGTGGCGTTTTATCGCATCGAGCGCGCTACACCACATGGGCGCGAACTCGTCGGCCAGTTTTACCTCGATCCCAGCGCCCGCAACGGCAAGCGCGGTGGTGCTTGGATGAACGATGTGCGCGGACGTTGGATGCGTCCTGACACCGGCGAGTTACAAACTCCGGTGGCGCACCTGGTGTGCAACTTTGCAGATGGTGTTGAGGTTGATAGTGTCAAGAAACCGGCTCTGCTGTCGCACGATAACGTCATCACCCTGTTCCATGAGTGTGGCCACGGCCTGCAGCATCTGCTAACCCAGGTGAATGAACATGACGTCGCAGGGATCAGCGGCGTCGAGTGGGACGCCGTGGAACTACCCAGCCAGTTCATGGAGAATTTTTGTTGGGAATGGGATGTCCTGCGCCACATGACTGCGCATGTAGACACTGGCGAACCCTTGCCGAGGGCACTCTTTGACAAGATGCTGGCGGCCAAGAATTTTCAGAGTGGTATGCAAACGGTCCGGCAGATCGAGGCCGCCCTGTTTGACATGCTGTTGCACACGCAACACGCTCCACAGGATGATTTTTCTCCTTTATTACAGCGCGTTCGTGATGAAGTTTCCGTGGCGCAACCGCCCGCCTGGGCGCGCATGGTCCATACCTTCAGCCACATTTTTGCGGGTGGTTACGCAGCTGGCTATTACAGCTACAAATGGGCAGAAGTGCTCAGCGCCGATGCCTACGCTGCGTTTGAGGAAACCGCCGGTCCGAACGGTTTGCCAAATCCTGAAACTGGGAGAAAATACCGGCAAACAATTCTGGAGTCTGGCGGCAGCCGACCCGCCATGGAATCGTTTAAGGCGTTTCGCGGCAGGGAACCCAATATGGATGCCCTGCTGCGTCACCAGGGAATGGTGGCACCGGCATGATGGCAAGTTAACCACGCGATTTTGGGATTTACAGCATGAATACACGCGGATCAGGAATCGGATTTCTCGTGAGCACAGCGATTTTTTGCATTGGCGTTTTCAGCGCCCAGGCCCAAACCATTTATCGCATCGTCGGCGCTGACGGCAGGGTTACTTTTTCCGATAAGCCCCCGGCAAGTGCCGAGCAAGGCAAGGTGATGGGTACTGGAGTGGGTGCAGCAGGCGCAGCCGCCACCAATACGCTGCCCTTTGAGCTGCGGCAGCTCAACGCAAAATACCCGGTAACTCTTTACACAGCACCCCAATGCGCGCCCTGTGATTCCGGTCGCACCCTGCTGTCGGGGCGTGGGATTCCATTTAGTGAGCGCACCGTCACGTCGAGCGAAGATTCAGAGTACTTTCTGCGTTTGACCGGCGAGAATTCCCTGCCCTACGTCACCATCGGCGGGCAACGTCTCAAAGGCTTTTCAGAAAGTGAATGGACGAGTTACCTTGATGCCGCTGGCTACCCGAAAAGCTCCATACTGCCTTCCGGTTATCGCAATGCACCGCCGTCGCCGCTTGTGACCATTCAAAAAGCGGCAGCGCCCAAGCCCGAAGAAAAACCCGCGACCACCCCGGTGGCCACACCAGCAACCCCGACCGGACCGACACCGTCCAATCCGGCAGGCATCACGTTTTAAAACGGGCCTCAGAACGACATCGTCCTGACGCCCTGGGCAGTGCCCAGCAAACATATCTGGGCGCGCTGATAGGCGAATACGCCCACCGTCACGACACCAGGCCACTGGCTCACCTCGGCCTCAAAATCTCTCGGCTCGGTGATGCGCAAGCCCGTCACATCCAGCAGATGCTGACCGTTGTCGGTGACCAGTGGAACGCCGTTGCGCAAACGAGTCCGCGCTGTACCACCGCGCGCTGCAAATTGCGCGATCAAGCGCTGCGTGGCCATTGGAATCACCTCTACGGGCAGCGGAAACGCGCCCAAAACCTCTACCAATTTGGACTCGTCGGCGATACACACAAAGCGGTCCGATTGGGCGGCGACAATCTTCTCGCGCGTCAAGGCTGCACCCCCGCCCTTGACCATATTGCCTTTGCCATCGATTTCGTCTGCACCATCGATGTAAACCGCCAGACGCGCCACTTCATTACAGTCAAACACCCGGATACCCAGTGCCAGCAGTCGCTCGGTACTGGCCACTGAACTTGAGACCGCCCCGGCAATCTGGTCTTTCATGGTCGCCAGCGCGTCGATGAATTTGTTGACGGTGGAGCCCGTCCCCACCCCCACGATTTCACCTGGAACCACATACTTCAGGGCGGCTTGACCGACCAGCGTCTTGAGTTCGTCCTGGCTGAGCGCAGTGCGTGGGGACTCTGCCGTGGGTACCGATGGGTGGCTGGAAGGTGTCATGGGTGAAAATTGGGGGTTAAAGCAGTATTGCAGGAATTATCCAATGTCTCTTGTTCCCTATGGTCTGGCACGCCGCGCCCTGTTCAGCCTGGACGCTGAAGTGGCCCACGAACTCACCATGGCGTCGCTGGCGCGAACCCAAGGCACCCCGTTGCAGTGGGCGTATGGCAACACGCGTGTGCGCGATCCCATCACGCTCGCAGGGCTGCAGTTTCCCAACCGGGTTGGGCTGGCTGCCGGCCTGGATAAGAATGCGCGCTGCATTGACGGTCTGGGGGCCATGGGCTTTGGATTTGTGGAGGTTGGCACCGTCACTCCCAAGCCGCAGAGCGGCAACCCCAAGCCCCGCATTTTTCGCCTGCCCCAAGCGCAGGCACTGATCAACCGCCTGGGCTTCAACAACGATGGACTGGAGGCTTTCCTGAACAACGTGCAGCGCTCTGCCCTGCGCCGCAAGAATGCCAGTGGCATGTTGCTGGGCCTCAACATTGGCAAGAATGCCGCAACGCCGATCGAAAACGCCACCGACGACTACCTGACCTGTCTGGACGGTGTATACCCACACGCAGACTACGTCACCGTCAATATTTCCAGCCCCAATACCAAGAATCTGCGGTCCCTGCAAAGCGACGAAGCGCTTGATGCGCTGCTCAGCGCCATTGCCAAACGTCGCAAAACATTGCAACGCAAGCACGGCAAGCGGGTGCCCATCTTCGTGAAGATTGCCCCTGACCTGGACGAAGCCCAGGTTGCCGTGATCGCCAGCACGCTGCAGCGCCAAGGCATGGACGGTGTGGTGGCCACCAACACCACACTCGCCCGTAGCGCGGTGCAGGGGATGGAGCACAGCGAAGAAACTGGGGGACTCTCCGGGGCGCCGGTGCGCGAAGCCAGCAACCGGGTGATTGCCCAGTTGCGCTCGGCGCTGGGCGCAGGCTACCCCATCATTGGTGTGGGCGGCATCATGACCGCGGCCGATGCAGTGGAGAAAATACGCTGCGGTGCCGATGTGGTGCAAATCTATACCGGCCTCATTTACGCGGGTTCCGACCTGGTGCGTGACGCGGCGCTGGCCATCAAGAATGGTTGCAAAACAGTGCAAAGTTAGAACTTCCAACCCATTGAAGGCCAACATGCAGCGCGTCCAAACCGATCACTCCTGCCGGCTTTTCTCGGTGGCGCAGACACGCATGCTCGAGCATGGGGCGATGGCACATCTTCCGGCGCATACGCTGATGCAGCGCGCAGGATTGGCGGTGGCCAATCTTGCCTGCGCACTCGTACCACACGCCCGCAGCATCTGGATTGCCTGCGGCCCCGGCAATAACGGTGGGGACGGCCTGGAGGCTGCGGTCCACCTGCAGCACAGGGGCTTCCAGCTCCACGTGACTTGCCTGGGCACTCCCGACACGCTGCCTCCAGATGCCAAGGCGTCCTGGCAACGTGCCGTGGCGGCCGGTGTGCAATTCACCGCGCAGCCGCCAGAAAACGCAGACCTGTGCATAGATGCATTGCTGGGCATTGGCAGTACCCGTGCTCCCGAGGGTGAAATGGCGCGCTGGATTGCGTCCATGCGTGCTTGCGGGGCACCGGTGCTGGCGGTCGACATCCCTACCGGCCTGCAGGCCGATACGGGCGCAAGTGCACCTTCCTGCGTGCGGGCCGACCACACCCTGAGCTTGCTGACCCTGAAGCCCGGCCTTTTCACAGCGCACGGTCGTGATGCCGCGGGCCAAGTCTGGTGCGACGACCTGGGAGTCAGCGATGCCACCCTGTCACCCATCGCCACGTTGGGCGGCATTGCGCAACCATGGCCAGACCACTATCTGCATGCCAGCCATAAGGGCACGCGTGGCGATGTGGCTGTTGTTGGGGGTGCCACCGGAATGGTAGGCGCTGCGTTCCTCGCAGCATCAGCGGCTTTACACGGTGGCGCAGGTCGGGTATTTGTGAGCCTGCTCGATCCCGGCGACATCGCCATGCAGCCGACCCAACCCGAGCTGATGTTGCGCGCATGGGGCGACCTGCCCGTTGAGGGCCTGACGCTGGTCTGCGGCTGCGGTGGGGGCGACCGGATACAGGCGGTACTGCCGCAACTGTTGGTGAAGCCAAATCCGATGGTGCTGGATGCAGACGCGCTCAACGCCATTGCCAACGACCCTGCTTTGCAAGCGCTGGTGCGGCAACGCGGTGACCGCCTGCCAACGGTGCTGACGCCACACCCCCTCGAGGCCGCGCGCCTATTGAGCACCGAAACCTCACTTGTTCAGGCCGATCGGATCGCTGCCGCACAGGCACTGGCAGAGCAATTTCAGTGCACCGTGGTACTCAAAGGCTCGGGCACCATTACCGCCGCGCCGCAGGCTATTCCCGTTATGAACCCGACTGGCAATGGTCGACTCGCGACAGGCGGCACCGGTGATGTGCTAGCCGGCATGGTTGGCGCACGACTGGCGCGTGGCATGGCGGCTTTCGATGCCGCCTCGATGGCAGTCTTTCAACATGGTCAGATCGCCGATCAATGGCCGCAGCACCTGCCACTCACTGCGGGCGCTTTGGCCAGCGCTGTGCACTGATGAACTGCTACTGAGCCAGTAGCTCCGCCACGTGCTCGCCGATGGCGAGCGACGCCGTCAAACCGGGGGACTCGATGCCAAACAGGTTGACCAGCCCCGCTACACCATGCACACGCGGACCCTGAATGCAGAAATCGGTCGCCGGCTCGAGCGGGCCATGTATCTTGGGCCGAATTCCGGCGTAGGCTGGCAGCAGCGCTGCATCAGCAAGCGCCGGCCAATATTTGCGAATTTCCTGGTAGAAACCTTCGCCACGCGCGGGGTCTACCGCCAGGTCATCGTGTGACTCCACCCACTGCACATCCGGGCCAAAACGGGCCTGGCCACCGAGATCGAGAGTCAGGTGCACGCCCAGTCCTGCCTCTTCCGGTACCGGGTAAATCAGCCTCGAAAACGGTGCGGGACCGGCCAGACTGAAGTAGTTGCCCTTGGCATAGTAGGCATCCGGAACGTGCGAAGGCGCGAGCCCGAAGATGCAGCGCGCCAGGGTTGGCGCGTACAGACCCGCGGCATTGACAAGACAGCTGCAGGTGATCGCAGTGCCGTCAACTGCTATCAACTTCATAGCTCCTTGCGCTTGCTGCACCTGCGTTAGCGTGGAATTTAATGCCAAAACTCCGCCAGCATTTTCAACATCACCCAGAAGCGACAGCATGAATGCGTGGCTATCCACAATGCCGGTAGACGGTGACAGCAAGGCTCCGTGCGCCTGCAGGGCCGGCTCCAGTGCACGCGCCTGCCCTGCGCTGAGCAACTCCAGATCCAGCACGCCATTGACCTGTGCCCGTTGCCTGATGGCGTGCAGGTTTTCGAGTTGGGCTGCCTGGGTTGCAACGATCAGCTTGCCACAACGTCGGTGCGCAATACCGCGCTCCTCACAGTAGCGATACAACTGGCTTCTGCCTTGCACACAGAGTCGTGCCTTCAAGGATCCGGCGGGGTAATAAATACCTGCGTGAATGACTTCGCTGTTGCGCGAACTGGTCTGTGTGCCAATCGCATTGCAGGCTTCCAGCAGCAGCACCTCGCGACCTTGCAGCGCCAGCGCGCGCGCAACCGCCAGGCCGACCACCCCGGCCCCCACCACCACACACTCCATATGGTCCATCGTTCGTGGTGGCGTTACAGAAGTTCGAGAAAAGGAGCCTTTGCAGCATCCTTGAGCTGCTTGCCCGTGGGTACCAGCAAATACGCGCGCGCCGCTTGCGGCGTCATTCCAAAGGTCATGCTGGCCGGCCCGGCCGCATTCTGCCCATAGCCGTAGCCACGCGTTGCCGACAACAGTGCGACGGTCATATCAACCGACGTGCCATCATTGCAACGCAAGTCGATCGCACCCGCCGTGCTGGAGGTATAGCGAAAACGCCCTGAGCAACTGGTTCGCGGCGCGCTGGCGGCACCTGCCGACTGGGTACCAGACGCTGCAGCGACCGGCACCGGCTGTGCGAGCAACAGCGTTCCCGTGTGATCAATGCCAATCTGCAGTTTTCCGACAAGCAACTGCCCGTTGACCAAGGCGATGGCGTCTGACGTCGATGCGAAAAGCGCTTGCGCCTTGTCGTCGACCATGGCACACGCGCTGAGCAACCCCACGGCACACAACGCCGCAACCGAGTGTGTGGAAGCGTGATTCATTATTCACCTCTGCGATAGAGACCACCGCCAAGTGGCCGGTGTACCATCTTAGCCTCCCCTCTTAGCCTCCCCGCGCAGGCCTATAGACAAGAAATACCTCGGAGAATCCGCCTTGAAACATTTCGCCGCCTCCCCCATGGACCCTGCGCCGACCCGCACGGGTTGGCGAAAAGTGGTGTTCGGCGGCATGGCCGCCCTGACGGTGCTTACCGGCATCTTTCTCGCAGGTCCGAGGTTTGAGTTCGGCCCCAACGTTCCGACGCAGCGGGCGCTACCACCCGACAAGATCGACGACCTGGATGGATGGCTCGCAAAGTCTGAAGCGGCGTTTCCAGACATCAAGCCTGGCACCGCCAAGGCGATCGTGTGGGCTGCCTCGCAAAAGCAGCGCACCCCTTGGTCGGTGGTCTATCTGCATGGCTTTTCAGCCAGCCGCATGGAAACGGCGCCTTTGGCAGAACGGGTGGCCACCGCGTTGGGGGCCAATG
>JFJP01030289.1_pt1 | contig 10359 bp, 9 predicted proteins | sample 431651 | NCBI WGS metagenome assembly JFJP01 (sample SAMN02602958, study PRJNA72255) | Microbial mat metagenome, whole genome shotgun sequencing project. | biome: fresh water; feature: sink hole; material: water; isolation source: purple microbial (photo- and chemosynthetic) mats found in... | reverse complement strand
GTCGTATTGGCCAGTTCTCGCTCGGTACTGGTCTCAATTGTCGAATGCACTACGATCAGGATAATAAGGTTGCCAATGATGACCGACGCCAGGAAGGTCAGTAAATAACCAAACAACAGCTTGGCGCGCAGGGACAGCGTGGATAGAACATTCATAAGCGGCGCAGCCGCTCCAGATAAACCTGTTCATCCGGTTCCACGCCGTTGCGCTGGGCTTCCCACAACGTCTGGCCCAGACATTCCATCATCTGATGCTCAACGCTATGGGAGTCGCCCAGGCGCTGGCAAAGCTGCTGATAGACTTCCACAATGCCCACCGGCCGATGACCGCCCAGTTGCTCCTGAATGGCGATATGCATCCCCATGTGCAGGAACGGATTGGTTTCGCCCATTTCCGGCAGATACTCGCGGCCCAGGGCGGTATCGGTATTCGTCAGTGCTGGCTGATATTCGGGATGTTCGCGGATCACCCCGGCGATCAGATGCTCCAGCGGTTCCAATGGTTGCCCGGACTGGGCCTTATCCCACACCGTGCAGTAATAGCGGCGCAGGCCGTCGCGGTCGTTGCCAAACATTCAAAGCGCCTCGCTCTTGTCAGGAAACTCACAGAGATCGTGGATCGGGCAGGCGGCGCAACGCGGCTTGCGGGCGGTGCAGACATACCGGCCATGCAGAATCAACCAGTGATGGGCGTCCTGCCGAAAGGCTTCTGGCGTTGCCTTTAAGAGTCCCTCTTCCACTTCGCGCACGGTAGACCCCGGCGCCAGCCCGGTTCGGTTGGCCACCCGGAAAATGTGTGTGTCCACGGCAATGGTTGGTTCACCGAACGCCGTGTTAAGAATGACATTCGCCGTCTTCCGCCCGACGCCCGGCAACGCCTCCAGCGCGACCCGGTCATGGGGCACCACGCCGCCATGCCGTTCCTGCAACAGGGCGCAGGTTTTGCGGATGTTGGCCGCCTTGGTGTTGTACAAGCCGATGGTTTTAATGAAGTCCTTTAACCGCGCCTCGCCCAACTCCAGTAATGCCTGTGGCGTATTGGCAACGGGAAACAGTCGTTCGGTCGCTTCATTGACTTTCTTGTCGGTCGATTGCGCCGACAGGATGACCGCGACCAGCAATTCAAACGGCGTGAGATAGCGTAATTCCGTCGTCGGCTGGGGACGATCAGCCTGCAGGCGGCTGAACAGTTCGTAGACTTGTCCAGCGTTCATCGCTCAGGGTTGGCCAGTGGCTTTAGTTACCTTACTCTTACCGGCCGCCAGCATTTCCACTAACTGTATCGGCGGCACATAACCGGGCAACATCTCGCCGTCTTCCAGAATCATACTGGGCGTCCCCCGCACCCCGAGTTTTTGCCCCAGTTCATACTGAGCCTGCACCTGATTGTCGCAGGTCTTGTTCGCGACCGCCTCACCCTGCTTGGCCTTGGTCATCGCCGCCGCCCGGTCGTCAGCGCACCAGACCGAAATGGCTTTGCTAAACGACTCGGAGCCTACGCCTTCACGCGGGAACAGCAGGTAGCGTATTTTGATGCCTTCCTTGTTATATTCCGCCATCTGGCTATGCATCTTGCGGCAGTAACCACAATCAATATCCGTAAAAATCGTTACGGTGTGCTTGACCGCGCCTTCCGGGGCAAAGACCACCATATCCTTTTCGCTGAGTGCTGCAATGGCTTTACCGCGCAACTCCCCGCGTCGGCCATCGGTCAAATTGGCGCGGGAGCCAAGATCCAGGATATCGCCCTGCATGACAAAGCGGCCATCCTCGCTCAGATACAGCACCTGACCGCTGATGACCACTTCCAGCAATCCCGGAATCACCGAGGGCGTGACGCTATCCGGCTTGGCACCATTCAGGGCAGCTTGCAGCAGGGTGAGGTCCGGTTGTTTGAGGGTGGCAGCGGCGGCAGGATTCGGCGCTGGCGCGGCGTCCGGTTTAGCGTCGTCAGCGGCCAGTGCGCCCGTCGCATAAAGGGCAGCAGCAATCAACAGAGTTTTATGCATTTCAATGATCCACATGATGGCGAAGGAATGATGAATTCAGAGTTTAGCCCAAAGTCAGGGTTCCACAATGATCAAACGGCGGGAGAAGAGCCAGCCAGCCTGACACCAGGGACTGCGCCGCGCCGTCAGGATTTTGCTTTCGATTTGCCGCCGGAACTGATCGCGCAACACCCGCCGGTTCAGCGCGGCGACAGCCGGTTGCTGACCCTGGAGGGCGCGACCGGCGCACTCGGTGACCGGCTATTCCGCGAATTGCCGACCCTGCTGCGGCCCGGTGATCGGCTGGTTTTCAACGATACGCGGGTGATTCCGGCCCGGCTGTCCGGACGCAAGGCCACCGGCGGGCGCTTCACATTGCTGGTTGAGCGCCTGCTGGACGAGCACCGGGCGTTGGTGCAGATTCGCGCCGGCAAAGCGCCCAAACCTGGCGGACCGTTGCACTTTGATGCTGGCTTTACCGCAATCGTTCTCGGGCGTCACGCCGATCTGTTTGAAATTCGCCTGGAGGGTGAATCGGCGTGGCTGCCGTTGTTGGAGCAGCATGGCCGATTGCCGCTGCCGCCGTACATCACCCGTGAACCGACCGAGGCCGACCATGCGCGTTATCAAACGGTTTACGCCCGCTGGCCAGGCGCCGTCGCTGCGCCCACCGCCGGTCTGCATTTCGACCAAGCGCTGCTGGATCAGTTGGCGGAACAGGGCGTCGCGCAAACTTTCATTACCCTGCATGTCGGGGCCGGCACCTTCCAACCGCTGCGCATGGAGCGGATTGAAGATCATGTGATGCACACCGAATGGCTCGAAGTCAGCCCGGCGGCCTGCGAGCAGATTCAGACCACGCAGGCGCAGGGCGGACGGATCATCGCGGTAGGCACTACGGTGACGCGGGCGCTGGAAACGGCGACTGGCATGGATGGTGTTTTACAACCCTGGACAGGCGAGACGGCCATTTTTATCTATCCCGGCTACCGCTTCCGCTGCGTCGATGCGCTGATTACCAACTTTCATCTGCCGGAATCCACGCTATTGATGCTGGTCGCGGCCTTCGCCGGTCATGCGGAAATTCTGCACGCCTATCGCCATGCCGTGGCACAGCGCTACCGGTTTTTCAGCTACGGCGACGCCATGTTTCTCACTCGTCGGCCTGTCGCTTGAAATTTCCCACCGCGCCCATGACAGAGAGAGGTTTGCCCGCTGACTACTCAACCCGCGTACTGACGGAAATCGAAGTCCAGATGTTCGCTGGCGTCCGCCACCATGGTGCCTTGCACCAGGGTGACACCAAATTGCCAGATACTGGCCATTTGCGGCGCAGTCGTCACCCCGGCAGCCACCACCCGGGCATTTAAATCATGGGCCTGTTGTGCCAGCCCCGCCATTGCTTGCCGACTGTTTTCATCTTTGGCCTTGGCCAGTCGCTCAATCAGGCTGCCATCCAGTTTGATGTAGTCCGGCAACAATTCCCGCAACAGGCGCTCCGAATGCGGTTTGCCGCCAAAATGGGACAGAGCCAGGCCACAGCCCATCTCCCGCAAATGGCCGCGTAACAGCCGGGTTTCCTCAAACGACTCATCCGCGTTGTCTTCTTTGATCTCGAACACCAGTAGTGAACAAGCCAGTCGACTTTCCTTGAACCGCTTGGTGAGCCAGTCCAGAAAATTCTTGTCAGACAGCGAATTGCGTGACAGCCGGATAAACAGCAGGGGCGGTTTTTCCCCGTGTTTGTTGATTTCGATCAAGGCCGCCATGCCCCGGAGGATAGTCCATTTATCCAGGGTGCTCATCATGCCATAGCGCACCGCGACGCCGCCCAGCTTGTCGATGGGCTGATGATGGCCCTCCTCATCGACGAGCCGCAGGTAGACTTTATAACGGGCTTCCTCGGCGTTTTCGAAGCTCACAATCGGTTGGTAATTCAGCGCGAAGCGGCCTTTGGCCAAGGCATCCTTGAGTTGTTGGATAGCGGCTTCATCGGCTTCAACCAGGGTATCGGGGACGCCTTGACTGCGCTGGCTTCGCTCCAAAGGCGCTGTATAGATCTCAACCTGATTGCCGCCTTTCTGACGGGCACCCTCGCAGGCGCGATCAGCGTGCGACAGGGTTTGCAGAACACTTTCATGAGTGCCGTGCGCATCGTAGACACCAATGCAGCAGGTGGTGGTAAACAGTTTGCTGTTCATCTGGAAGCTGTGTTCAGCAACGGTTTGGCGAATACCTTCGGCCAGCGTGAGTGGGTCGGTTGGCGAGCGGGCGGGCAGATAAATCACAAACACTTCACTGGCGAAGCAGGCCGCCATATCATCCGGAGCCAGCATCGGCTTGAGGAGATTGGCGGCTTCGCGCATGAACACTTCGAGGGCGTCAAAGCCCATGGTGTAGCGGATCGTGGAATAATCCGTGAACAGAATGTACAGCACTGCCCCATCATGGTCGATTTCCAGCGACTCCAGGAAAAAGCGCCGACTGTACAGCCCCGTCACCGTGTCAACCTTCAGCATCTCCTCCAACTGCTGGTTATAGGGACTCTTTTCCGGCGTCGCGTCGCGGACGATGATCTGGGTGCAGGGTTCATCATTCATCCGGGTCGGGGCGCATTCCAGCAAAATCGGAAACGTCTGGCCGTTACTGCGCAGCCCGACCAGTTCCACGGGTTCGATGGCCTTGCCGGAACGGATACTGCGGCGCAGTACGCTTTTCAAGGCATCCCGGTAGCCGGGCGGCACCATGTGCATCAATTGAATATGAGCCAGGTCTTCCTTGCTGCCGTAACTGAACAGGCGCAGGTAGGCCGGATTGGCGTAGCTATGAACGCCTTCATGGATGTAGGCAATGGCTTCCTGGATATTTTCCAGCAAAGCCTGGGTGCGCACTTCACCCTCCTTAAAGCGGATTTCAAAGGACTGTTGCCGCTTGCGATCGTGCAGGTGACGCAGTTCCTTATGGATAGACGCCACCAGATGATCGGCGTCATCGAGATAGAAATAATTGTCAGCGCCCTCCTCCAGCAGACGGGCTGGACGGGGTTCCTCGCGATGGTCGTCATCCACCACGGCGATGATCGGAATATCCACCTGAGCTTCGGCGACCATCAACCGAACCTCGGCGATGGTCGGCAAATCTTCCGCCAAGCGCAGCAAGATTAAATCCAAGGGTTGATAATCCACTGTGCTACGGATGACTTCGGCCTGATCCGTTTGGGTCAATTCGATTCGATAGCCATCTCCGGACAGGGTTTTTGCAATGTGCTCGATATCGGATCGGGAGCGATCCACGATCAATAAATTCACAAGAGAAGGTTCAGACACGCGTTCCAACCTCTGCTGGGGGCCAAGACCTGAACAGGAAACCGGGCGTCATCAACGGCATGCCTCGACCGGGGTTTTGGCCATCTGTCCCGATTGTTCCCGCACTAACCGGGGTATCAAATAGCCCGGTAATCGCTGACGCAACGTATTCATAATAGCTAATGCTGTGCTTTCTTTCACCGCAAAATGCGCGGTACCGGCTACCGGGTCTAGCAGATGCAGATAGTAGGGCAGCACCCGGGCAGCAAACAGCGTCTCGCTCAGCGTTGCCAAGGTGTCCGGATCGTCGTTCACCCCACGCAGCAACACCGCTTGATTGAGCAGTGTGACGCCTATTCCCGCCAACACGTTCAGCGCCCCCTTCACCGCTTCATTGATTTCCTGCGGATGGTTAGCGTGAATCACCATCACCCGCTGTAACCGGGTCTGACTCAGCACGGTCAGCAATCCGGCGTCAATGCGTTCGGGCAGCACCACCGGAATGCGGCTGTGGATGCGCACGCGCTGCAGATGCGGAATGCGCTCCAGCGCCGCTAATAACCCGCCCAAGCGTCGGTCGGATAGCGCCAGCGGATCGCCGCCGCTCAGAATCACTTCGCGGATGCTGGCATCGCCGGCCAAATAAGCCAGCGCCGGTCGCCAAGCGTCTACCCCCACTTGGTGTTGGGTATAAGGAAATTCCCGGCGAAAGCAGTAACGGCAATGGACGGCGCAGGCGCCCGTCACGATCAACAGGGCGCGACCCGCGTATTTGTGCAGAACGCCGGGAACGACTTGCGCCGCCTGCTCGTTAAGGGGGTCAGCGACAAATCCCGGCGTGGACTCCAGTTCGTCGGCCAGCGGGAGTATTTGCCGCAGCAGTGGATCATCGGGGTCGCCCACCCGCATCCGGGCGACGAACCCACGCGGCGCTCGCAAGGGGAACCGGGCGGCAGCGGCCTGGGCGGCGTGCAACAGCGCGGGATCGAGGTTCAGCCGTTGCCACAATTCATCCGGATCACGTATCGCATCGGCGAAAGCGGTTGACCAGTGCTGAGTCTGACGGGAAAGCCCCTTTGCAGTTATCATATTGAGTTTTTACGACTCTCTACATTCCAAATCAAGGCGGGTTTTACATGGCGAACTATAGTACCAATGAATTCAAGAGCGGGCTGAAGATCATGCTGGATGGCGATCCCTACGCCATTGTCGAAAATGAATTTGTCAAACCCGGCAAAGGCCAGGCGTTCAACCGGGTCAAGGTGCGCAATCTGAAAACCGGGCGCACCATCGAACGCACCTTTAAGTCGGGTGATACCGCGGAAGGCGCGGATGTCGTTGATGTGGAATTGCAATATCTCTATAACGACGGCGAATACTGGCATTTCATGGATCAGCAAAGCTTCGAGCAGTTGACGGCTGACGCGGCGGCGATGGGCGATGCGGCGCAATGGTTGAAGGAAGAAGCGATTTGCCAGGTGACCTTGTGGAACGGCGTCCCGCTGAGTGTCGCGCCGCCCAATTTCGTCATTATGACGATTGTGGAAACCGATCCCGGTCTGCGCGGCGATACCTCGGGCGGCGGCGGCAAGCCGGCCAAACTGGAAACCGGCGCGGTGGTTCGCGTGCCGCTGTTTGTCCAGAGCGGCGAGGTTATCAAGATCGACACCCGCACCGGCGAATACGTCTCGCGGGTCAAAGAATAAGGAAATACGGTGATGACCCCCTACACGATCGACGATCTCGAACACGCGGATACCGATCATGCAATCCAGGTGGCTGATCGAGTCTGGTGGGTCGGGCACCAGCAGGAAGACGACATTTTTCAATGCCATGTTTATCTCATTGAACAGGGCGATCAATCGATTTTGTTCGATCCTGGCTCGGTGCTGACTTTCCGTCATACTCTGCGCAAGATCGAAGAAATCATCCCGTTTACGCACATCCGCTATTTTGTGTGCCACCATCAGGATCCGGACATTACCGGCGCGTTGCCACTGATTGACCAACTCATCAGCCGGAACGATGCGGTATTGGTGACGCACTGGCGGACGCAGATGCTGGTTAAGCATTACGGGTTGCGGCAAATGCCGTTCTGGCTGGTGGAGGAGCATGGCTGGAAACTGGCGCTGGAGGATCGGCAGGTCGAGTTTATCTTTACGCCCTATGCGCACTTTCCGGGGGCGATCTGCACCTTTGATCCGGTCACTCGGGTGTTGTTTTCCAGCGACCTGTTTGGCGGGCTGACGCCGGAGTTTTCCCTGGTTGCTCAGGATGAAAGCTATTTTGAGGCGTTGCGGCCTTTCCATGAACACTACATGCCCAGCCGCGATATTCTGGGGTATGCACTGCGGGCGATTGAACGCTATCCGGTGCGGCTCATTGCCCCACAACATGGCTCGATCATTCCTGAACGGTTGGTCCGGTTCATGATCGATCAACTGAAAACCCTGGAGTGTGGGTTGTATTTGATCGCACGCGGCGATACGGACATTCAGAAGCTGTCCCAGCTCAATCAGACGCTGCGCGATATTACGCACACCATGCTGATCTACCGGGATTTCCGCGATATCGTCAAAAATCTGCTGGAGATCACCCAGCGATTGCTACCGGCCATTTCACTGGAATTCTACGCCCGGCTGGATGATGCACGGGTGCTGCATCTTTCCCCGGAAAGTCGCTATCGGGGCGTTGAAGAAGCCGTGCGCCCCCCGTCGGTAGCCCGGATTCTCGACCTGGATCATAAGCAATGGGAAGCCTTGAACACGGCTAACGTGGTGGAATTCATGCTGGCCAGCGATGACGACAATACCCCGATACTGATGGTGCCGCTGTTCTCACCGGCCAGGGGTACGGCGCAAGCCGTCGCTATCATTCATCTGGCTGAACAAGTGGTCGCTAATGACGATCTGCGGCAGATCATTGAACAGATGAGCGTCCCCTTGCAGGTCGCGGTGGAGCGGGAAGTCATCTACCGCCAACTGGATATAGAGCGGCAACAGATTTATGAGCGCTCGATCCGTGACCCACTGACCGGGCTGTTTACCCGGATTTATATGCAGGAGGTCGTCCAGCGGTTGTGTGATATTCAGGACCGCAGTCCCGGCAATCAGGTCGCGGTGCTGATGCTGGATATTGACCATTTCAAGAGCGTGAATGACACCTATGGCCATAATCAGGGCGATGTGGTGTTGCGCCAAGTGGCCGGGACGATTCTGAAGACGGTGCGGAGCAGCGATATTCCGGTGCGGCTCGGCGGCGAAGAGTTCGCTATTTTTGTCGTGGGCGAATCGGTGGTCAGCGCCGCCCCGTTCGCGGAACGGTTACGGATGGAGATTGCCGCGCTGCGTTTCGAGGCCCCCATGGCCGATCGTACCGTGACAGTCAGCATTGGCGTCGCCATTCGTCAAGTGCGGGAAGCCTTGCTGGATTTGATCCAGCGGGCTGATACAGCGCTGTATGACGCCAAGCATGGCGGACGCAACCGGGTGTGTATGGCGCTGGAGGGTGAGGTTTAGCCAGTGACTGTTTTTTCGACTTGGCGACCGGGTGCGGATCTGGCCACGCTGCGGTTACGCGCTGAATTATTGGCGCGTATCCGGGCGTTTTTTGCGGCGCGGGGGGTGCTGGAAGTGGAAACGCCCCTGCTGTCAGCCGCCGCCATTACCGATCCGCATTTGGCCAGTTTCGCCACTGGGTATGCCGGGCCGGGGCCGCGCGACGGACAGACGCTCTATTTGCAGACCTCGCCCGAATTTGCCATGAAGCGGCTGCTGGCGGCGGGCAGCGGTTGTATCTATCAAATCGCCCGGGTGTTTCGCGACGGCGAAGCCGGGCGTCGGCATAACCCTGAATTTACGCTGCTGGAGTGGTATCGGGTCGGCTTCGATCATCACCGGTTGATGGATGAAGTCGTGGAACTGGCGACGGCATTGCTGGAAGACCGGTTGCCGCTGGCGGAGCCGGAACGGTTGAGTTATCGGGAAGCGTTCGAGCGGCATCTGGGTTTGAATCCCCATCGGACATCGGTAGCGGAACTGGCGGGTTGCGCAGCGCGTTGTGGTGTATCCATCCCGCCGGGAATGCCGAAAGAGGATGTCGATCCGTGGCTGGATTTGCTGTTGACGCAGCGGATTGAGCCGCAACTTGGCCAGGGGCGATTGTGCTTTGTGTACGACTATCCGGCTTCGCAGGCGGCGTTGGCCCGGTTGCGACCCGGCGATCCCCCCGTGGGCGAGCGTTTTGAGTTGTACCTGGACGGGATTGAGTTGGCGAACGGTTTTCACGAACTGGGCGATGCGGTGGAACAGCGCCGTCGTTTTGAAGCCGAGAATAGGGCGCGACAGGCGCAGGGTTTGCCGGTGATGCCGGTGGATGAGCATCTGTTGGCGGCGCTGGAGTTCGGATTGCCGGAGTGCGCCGGGGTGGCGCTGGGCGTTGACCGGTTGGTGATGCTGGCGGCAGGGAAGACCTCGCTGGCCGAGGTGCTGGCGTTTCCGTTTGAGCGAGCCTGATTTTCCTGGATTGAACGACTGGATGACCACCATGCACGACATACAAACCTACTGGCGAGAACTGGACGAACTGCAACGGTCGGCGGGCGTGGATCATGAAGGCGCGTTGTCGCAGGCGTTCGCCGGGTTGCTGAAAGCGCGGGGGGCGGAACAGCAGTTGGTGCTGTCACAACAGCATCCATTCACCACCCCCTCGGGCAAAACCTTGCGGCCCGATGGCGCGTTGCTGGACCGGGTGCGGCTGGTGCATGGCTGGTGGGAAGCCAAGGATTCGCAGGATGATCTGGATCGGGAAATCGCCGCGAAACGGGCGAAGGGCTATCCGACAGAGAATATCCTGTTCGAGGACACGCGCACGGCGGTGCTGATCCAGAACGGTCAGGAAGTGCTACGAGCCGCCACAACCGACAAGATCGCGCTGAACCGGTTGCTGGAGCAGTTTTTCGCCTTTCGCCCGCCGGACGTAGCGCACTTTGACCAAGCAGTGGCCCGGTTCCGCAGTGAACTGCCCACGGTCATCGCCGCGCTGAATGACCTGTTCACCGACACCCTG
>JFJP01042158.1_pt1 | contig 10360 bp, 5 predicted proteins | sample 431651 | NCBI WGS metagenome assembly JFJP01 (sample SAMN02602958, study PRJNA72255) | Microbial mat metagenome, whole genome shotgun sequencing project. | biome: fresh water; feature: sink hole; material: water; isolation source: purple microbial (photo- and chemosynthetic) mats found in... | reverse complement strand
GTACTTTTTTCCGTATATCCTTAAGCATTTCAGCCCGTGTGGCACCCACTACATACATCATATTGTCAGTGGAGCCCCATTTCTGTGAGACAGATAAAACTCTTTCAAATAGTTTTATCCCGTCTTCATCATGATACTGAAAATCATCTGCCCCCCTGTTGGAAGTGAGTGCAAGCAAGATTACCCATTTATCTTTGTAAGAAAGGAAGGGGGTAACTGAATCCTCTCCCATATATGGAGCAACAGTAACAGCATCAAAAGGCATATTATCGAAAAAGGCTTTTGCATACATTTTTGATGTATTGCCAATATCTCCACGTTTCGCATCAGCAATGACAAAGATGCCGGGATAGGTTTTTTTTATGTACTTCACGATTGCTTCAAGCGATTTCCATCCCTTTACTCCATAACATTCATAAAATGCAACATTAGGTTTATATGCCACTGAATATTTGACAGTTGCATCAACAATTCGTTTATTGAATTCAAATACAGGATCCTTTTCTTTAAGCAGAAAAGAGGGGATCTTTTCCAATTCCGAATCGAGTCCAACACAAAGGAACGAGTGCTTTTTTAAAATGTTCTGAAATAATGATTCCTGGTTCATGTTTACCCCTTTTAGATATTGCTCTCTTTCAGCCGCTCAGCATTTTCAGCCATCTGAAGTTTATCAAGAACCTCCTGAATATTACCATCAAGAATGGAAGGGAGGTTATAGATTGTAAGATTTATCCTGTGATCTGTCATTCTTCCTTGCGGATAATTGTAAGTTCTGATCTTTGCCGAACGGTCACCTGTCGATACCATTGTCTTTCTGCGCTGCGATACTCCATCAAGATATTTCTGGTATTCAAGATTATAGAGGCGTGTTCTAAGTTCTTTTAATGCTTTGTCGTAGTTTTTTAGCTGTGATTTTTCATCCTGGCAGGTAACTACAATATTTGTCGGTATATGGGTAAGCCTGATTGCTGAATATGTTGTATTTACTGACTGACCTCCAGGGCCCGAAGAACAATATGTGTCCTTGCGGATGTCCTCTGTCCTGAGATCAATATCGAATTCGTCAGCTTCGGGTAGAACTACAATTGATGCTGCAGAAGTATGTATCCGCCCCTGGGTCTCAGTCTGGGGAACCCTTTGGACACGATGAACTCCCGATTCGTATTTCATGATGCCATAAACCCCATTTCCTGTGATACTTAAAACTATTTCCTTAAACCCGCCTGCAGTTCCTTCTGAGACATTATTCACTTCAACTTTCCATCCTTTCGATTCGAAGAACTTGGAATACATCCTGAAGAGATCACCTGCAAAGATACTTGCCTCATCACCACCTGTCCCTGCCCTGATCTCCATGACAGCATTTTTATCATCCTCCGGATCAGCTGGTATGATCAGCATCTTTATCTCCTCTTCCATTTCCGGTATATGAGATGTAAGCTCTTCCAGCTCAGCCTTTGCCATTTCGCGCATCTCTTCATCCTTTTCTGTTGCAAGCAGATCTTTTGTACTAGCTATATTACTGAGTGCCAGCTTATATCTTTCGTACGATTCTACTATAGGGAGAAGGTCCTTATATTCTTTATTCAGTTTAATATACCGCTTCATATCCGAGAGAATCTCAGGTTGAGTCAGAAGATCTCCAACCTCGATGAACCGGGTTTTAACCCCCTCCAGCTTCTCAAGAATCATATTATTGGCCATAACAAAATAATTTTTCGGGTGCAAAGATAATAAAAAAGGCGCAAAACTGAGACATAATGTAACGAAAACCGGCTTTATGCGAATACAGAGCCGCTGGTTATAATTGTTACAGGAAGTCAGGGAAACTTAATACACGAAGGTCCCGAATTCAGAACTTATTGTCAGTTTTTTATTTTCAGATTTTTCACAATATCCAATTATTCTGGCTTCAAGGTTGAAGCCGGCAGCCAGCTTTATGATTTCGTCAGCATTTTCCTTCCCTGTGAATATTTCGAACCGGTGACCCATATTAAATACTCTGTACATTTCATCCCAGGGAGTACCTGATTGTTCATGGATAAGGCGGAAAAGTGGCGGAAGAGGGAACATATTGTTTTTCACAACATGCATATTATCAATAAAATGCAAGATCTTTGTTTGTCCCCCGCCAGAGCAATGGACCATTCCGTGAATCTCACTGCGCATAGTCTCAAGCAACTTTTTTATTACTGGTGCGTATGTACGGGTTGGTGACAGAACGAGTTTGCCTGCATCGGTGTTTAAGCCTTCAATAGGATCAGTAAGCCTGAGCTTGCCTGAATAGATGAGATCATAAGGGAGTGAAGTATCAAGACTCTCAGGATATTTGGAAGCCAGATAAGGAGCAAAAACGTCGTGTCGTGCCGAAGTAAGGCCATTACTTCCCATACCGCTGTTATATTGATCCTCGTAGCTGGTCTGCCCTGAAGATGACAATCCGATAATTACATCCCCCGCCCTGATATTATTGTTAGAAATAACATCGGTGCGTTTCATCCTCGCTATTACTGTTGAATCAACAACAATTGTTCTTACAAGATCCCCCATATCGGCAGTTTCGCCGCCAGTCGACCAGATCCCAATCCCAAGTTTCCTCAATCCCTCTAGAACCTCCTCGGTTCCGTTTATAACAGCAGAGATAACCTCTCCCGGGATGTGGTTTTTATTTCGGCCAATTGTTGATGAAAGAAGGATATTATCGTATACCCCAACACATAGCAGATCATCAAGATTCATCACAACAGCATCCTGTGCGATTCCTTTCCACACAGAAAGATCACCTGTTTCTTTCCAGTAAATATATGCAAGAGACGACTTTGTTCCGGCTCCGTCAGCATGCATAATATTACAAAACCGGGGGTCGCCACCAAGCATATCAGGTACTATCTTACAGAATGCCCATGGATACAACCCTTTGTCAATATTTTTTATAGCTGCATGCACATCTTCTTTAGCAGAAGAAACCCCCCTCTTACTGTATTTTGATTCTTTGACCATTTAATAATTCAAGTGTTAAGGTAGGAAAAATGACTACTAAACATATGTCCTACTTATTGTTTTTACTCTTTTCATACACCCAGATAACAGATTGCTTCAGAAGTTTTCTGAAGTCATCACTCCTGAAAGTGGAAACACCATGACCACACTGTATTGTAACTATTGTGGCTTTGCCATATTCTTTTGTCCAGCCTATTACAGGGTTGCTCCGTGCATCTTCTGTTGTTAATAAAGGGATAACACCGGGTTCTACATAATATCCTTTGTATGCCTCGTCGAAGATCTCAAAATCTTCTAATCCAAGAGTTACAGGGTGATTCTTATTCACAATTCTGACATTAAAATTGATATCATGGATATATGAGCATGCAGGATACTCTTTCCCGTTAACTTCTGTTGGCTTGTGGAAATACTTTCCGCCAATTATATTATAATATTCAGGCCAGTCATCGAAGGCACAAATACTGTGATGAAGCGCCACAAGAGGCTTTCCCTCACTTATGCATTCTGAAAATACCTTAGCCTGTTCTTCTGTTATTTTCTGCCACATATGGTAAAATACCAGCACATCATATTTGCTCCTGTTCTCTTGTAAAAACATTTCATAAGCACCGGGAAATTCAATCACCTGGAATGTTATATTTTCTCCAAGACTGCTAAACATGAGGTTAAATTGCTCAATATCATAAGAATGATTACCAGTAACAACAAGAATACGTATTGGTGTTTTAGCTGTATCGGATCCTGACATAGAGACTGACAATACAATAAAAATTAAGAACAAAAATATTTTAGCCTTCATTAATTTTAAGATATTTGAAATAATTTAAAAAACGTAATTTATTTCTTAGGAGGTTCATAATCAGTTCTCAGTACTCTGAATTCGGTCCTGCGGTTTATCTGATGTGCAATCTCTTTCTGTTCTTCATTTTCCAGGGAATTTACATATTGCTCTGAAAGCGAAGCACCTGCCCTGAGAAAAGGATTTTGTGCAATTATCAATGCATCAATAACTTTCGGGGTTGACTCACCATATCCTTTTGCAGAAAGTCTTTCCGGTTCTATCCCTTTATCAATAAGGTACTGAACTACTACCTGGGCCCTTTTCTGCGACAGATCCTGGTTATATTCTTCTGTATCTCGTGAGTCAGTATGCGACATAAGTTCAATTGTTATATTGGGATTGTCAAACAGTGTTTCAACAAGTTTATCGAGGGAGACCATTGATTCGGGTCTCAGATCCCATTTGCCAAAGTCGTACAGAATATTAGGAAGCTCAATTGGCTTATCAATAGCGGTTAGAAGTATAGTAACCATGAATTCACGGCTCTTCTCCTGACCTTTGGTTGTCTCCTTCTCTTTCCCGTTAAGGTACCCTCTTTTTGATGCAAGAAAAATATAGTCAACACCGGCTTTCAGAGCAAATTTGAAATCGCCTCCGTTGCCTGTTTCTGCCTGCAGGTTTGATCCATCGCTTGCTATTAACTGAACTACTGAATTGCTTATTGCTGTTCCGGTTTTATCATCTTTGACGAGTCCGGTAACATTGAATTTTAATGGAGGAAGTTCAAAAGAATACAAGTCGTCATTTCCCCTTCCCTTACGTGTTGAAGTAAATAGTCCCTTTTCACTTTCATTCTCAAATGTAATTCCGAAATCGTCAGCGAAACTGTTCAGTGGTGGTTTCATATTTCTCACCACCCAGCTGCCGTCAGGCTGAGGATCCGCTTTAAATATGTCGAGCCCTCCCATTCCTATCTGGCCATCTGAGGAGAAATACAGTGTTCCATCAGATCTTACATATGGGAACAGTTCATCTCCGGGAGTATTGATATCGGGGCCAAGATTGAGCGGTTTTGACCAGGCATCTCCCCCTTTTTCCCGTGAAACCCTCCAGATATCTTTTTTTCCTGAACCGCCCGAGATATCGGAAACAAAATACAATTCTGTTCCATCAGGAGATATTGCAGGATGTGCAGCCACCAGCGAATCGGGAAGTATTTCGAGATTTTTCGGTTCGCTCCATTTATCACCTGTTTTTTTTGAGTACATTATAACACAGCCTTTCTTTTCGCGTTTTCCGGCTTCACACCTCGTGAAATATATTTCTTTATAATCTGCAGAAAAAGAAGGAGTTCCCTCTTCAAAGTCGCTGTTAATAATGTCGACGGGTACAGGTGTACTCCATTTTGATTTCTTATCAATCCTTGTCTCAAAGATATCGGTGTAACTTTGACCTGTGGCTCCATGTGTTTTATTACCGGCAGCATCATCACGGGAAGATGTAAAATATACCATTCCAAAATCATCCCGTCCGTAAGAAGGACTGAAATCAGATTCTCTTGAATTTATTTCTTTAATATCATCAACCTTATAGGCTTCCGGATTCCTCATCCATTCAACAGCGAGTTCACAGGCCCGGATTTCCTGATCAGCTCTTGCATCGGACGGAGCAATTTGCTTATACTTTTTGAATTCATCAATTGCCAGCGGGTATTTACCATTTTTCTTAAGCGATTCTGCAAACCAGAATTGGGCTTCGGGCTTTGAATAAGATGATCTCACAGCAAGTTTATACCAGGTTTCTGAACTTTTAGGATCATTTACCAGACGGTAACATTCAGCAATCATAAACACAAGTTCTGTCCTTGAATTCTTATCAGCTTTTTTTGTTTTGGAATATGCATCCTTGAAAAGATCTATTGCATCGAAATACTCACCGGCACTGAAAGAAGAATAAGCTCTTTCTGCTTTTCGTTTCTGGGCTAATACATCCGGATACGCAACAGTTATTATTAGTAAAAGGAACAATATTAGTCGTTTCATAATTCCGCCTTCAATTTGGTCATAAAAGTAATCAATTTAAGTAATTCTGTTATAATAATAAACGATACGTATAAACAATTATTATAATCAGAAATGTATTGCCTGTTAATATTTATTTTATCGTTATCGCCTGAATATCAATTTGTTTATCCCGTTTATATGAATAAACGTAAATTGAATTATACTTCCCGGAGCTTTTCTGAGGGTTAACATGGAACACCGAATCTTCACTTACTGACAGATTGTGAAGCTGTGTAATGTGAAAGCAATCAGGACCAATATTGTAATAGAAAATATCTCAGTATCTATAAAGCAAAAAGGATCCCTTAAACAGGAATCCTTCTTTTTGAAATCATAAAAACTAACTAACCTCTATCTTGTGAAAAGTAATTCCCTGTATTTCGGAAGCGGCCAGATCTCATTATCAACTATAAGTTCAAGTTTATCGATATGAGAGCGTATCTCATCCATATAAGGTTTGACTTTACTTTCATAAGCTATAGCCATCTTATAGGAATCGGTTATCACGTTGGCCTTCTTCCGTGCATCAATCATTTCGTTTACAAGCTTCTTGATACTTGAAATATGATCAGATAAAGTAACAATCATTTCTTTCCTGGCTCCGGCAAGTCTTTCGAATTCGGTCTCATTATAGATCTCCTTAAGACCCTTTACGTTTTCAATGAGAGTAGACATGTATGTTATTGCCGTCGGAACAATATGATTTATAGCAAGATCGCCAAGGACACGTGCTTCAATCTGCACCTTTTTTGTGAATTTTTCATACTCTACCTCAACCCTGCTTTCTACCTCTTTATCTGTAAAAACCCCTGATCCAACCAGAACATTTCTTGATTTTGCAGAAAGGAAAGTACTTATTGACTCTGGTACACTTGTAATATTTGACAGACCTCTTTTTTTAGCTTCTTTATGCCATTCAGCGCTATAACCATCACCCTCAAACAGTACCTTTTCTGATTCCAGAATATACTTTTTCAGCACCTGGAATATGGCTTCATCTTTATTTCTGCCTTTTTTGATAATAAGGTCAACATCTTTTTTGAATTGGGCCAGCTGATGAGCAACGGCAGCATTCAGGACAATCATTGCTGAGCTGCAATTGGCTGATGAACCAACAGCTCTGAATTCAAATCTGTTACCTGTAAATGCGAATGGTGATGTACGATTCCTGTCAGTATTATCAAGAAGAATCTCAGGAATTTTTCCAATACCTAGTTTAAGCTCTGTTTTCTGAGCAGGTGTCATCTTGGCATCAGTTACTTTCCTTGCAATATTCTCCAGCATATTTGTCAGGTAGGTTCCGACAAATATTGATATTATAGCCGGAGGTGCCTCATGTCCACCTAATCTGTATGAGTTTGTCTCATTCATTACAGAGGCTCTGAGGATTTCATTATTATCATATACAGCTTTGATAACATTTACAAGAAATGTCAGGAACTGCAGGTTTGTTTTCGGATTTTTCCCCGGCGACAGCAGGTTGACTCCGGTATTTGTAGCCATCGACCAGTTATTGTGTTTACCTGAACCATTGATTCCGGCAAATGGTTTTTCGTGAAACAGAACCCTGAATTTATGTTTCCGGGCAACCCTTCTCATAATATCCATAAGCAACTGGTTATGATCTACAGCCAGGTTCACCTCTTCAAATATCGGGGCACATTCAAACTGGTTAGGGGCAACCTCATTATGACGGGTTTTCACGGGAATCCCAAGCCTGTATGCTTCACATTCAAAATCTTCCATAAAATTCATCACACGTTCGGGAATAGATCCGAAATAATGATCAGAAAGCTGCTGGTCTTTTGAAGATGAATGACCCATAAGAGTCCTTTCTGCAAGCATCAGGTCGGGTCTGGCATAATATAAAGCTTCATCAATAAGAAAATACTCCTGTTCACAACCCAGGGTAGCTATAACTTTAGTTACATCCTTATCCCAGTACTGGCATACATCAACAGCAGCCTTATCGAGTTCAGAAAGAGCTTTTAAGAGAGGAGCTTTGTAATCAAGAGCTTCACCTGTATATGAAACAAATATCGTTGGAATACAAAGAGTTGTACCGACAATAAAAACAGGAGATGAAACATCCCATGCAGTATATCCCCTTGCTTCAAATGTGTTACGGATACCACCACTTGGAAAACTTGAAGCATCTGGCTCAGACTGAACAAGAACTTCACCTGAAAAGTTTTCTACAACACGGCCATTATCACCGATTTCCAAAAATCCATCATGCTTTTCAGCAGTCCCGTCAGTAAGGGGGTGAAACCAGTGAGTATAGTGTGTTGCCCCTTTACTTATAGCCCATGCTTTTAGGCCTGTAGCAACCTGATTCGCCTCCTGGCGGCTTAATGATTTACCTTCATTAATTGCCCTTTTAACCAGCTTATACGCTTCTTTGGACAAGTAATGTTCCATTTTTGGAAGATCAAAAACATTCTCTCCGTAGTATTCGGATACAACTTTTGAGGGTGTGGTAACTTCTACAGGTTCTCTGTTGAATACCTCTCTTAATGCACTAAATCTGAGTTCTGCCATTTTTTTAAGTATTTTTTTTACAAAAATAGATATATTTTTAATATACGCCCTGTTTTTTGTACTATTTTTTTATTTTTTCTGTATTTTTTTTATTCTACCCCCCTTTTTTATAGACATTATCGTATTTTTTTATACATTTTCAGGATGAAGTACATTTTTATCAATACTGCTATCCTGTCTTTTATAGCATGTCTAAATAAACAGTTACCCAGTTGTAATTCAACAAGCATATGAAAAAATAGACACAGAGCAGTCCCGGAATTAAATTATTCCGGACAGGGAACCATGTAATTATTTAAAAGATAACCATTTAATTCAGGAAGGAACCAAACATATCTCATAACCTGCTGAATATCCTGGTCTTTTGACCATTCCAGAAGTACTATTCTAACAGATCAAACAGCACTCCCCTAAATTGAAAAAGGTTAACATATCAGATAGATTTTTAACCTGAGAATTTGGAACATTTGTTCCCTGAGAATCATTAAGAATCCTCCCAATGTTAAAAAATCTGTTTTTTAATAAAGTATCCGTTTTTCTAATCCGCTAGCTTACTATGGATTACATATATGTCAACAATTTAATAAGAGGTCTGAGTTTTAATGAAAATTTGTTATATTTGTCGCCTGTATTAAAAAAGCAATATTTCTATTAATTATTAAAGAACATATAAATGTCTACACTTCAATTTTTACGGGAGAGAGCCGGAGTATTAGTAGCGGGAGTTATTGGTTAGGTCAGATTGGCGGCGAGATGGTATCATACCAGGATTATGAACTAAGATTACAGAATCTTGTTGAGATTTATAAACTTTCAGGAAGAGGAAACCTTGATGAGGCAACCACAGAAACTGTAAGGGAGCAGACCTGGCAGCAGATGGTACGGGAGAAGATTCTTGATTCTCAGTACAGGAAGCTGGGGATTGGTGTTAGTACAGAGGAAGTTGATGAACTTGTTCTGGGTAATAATCCTCACCAGATAGTCCAGCAATTATTTGTCGACCAGGAAACCGGCAACTTTAACAAGTCATTCCTTGTAAATTTTCTGAAGCAGACCGAGGTTGATGAAACAGCAAAAAAATACTGGCTGTTCTTTGAAGATGAGATTGTAAACGACAGGATGAATACAAAATATAATAACCTGGTCGCAAAAGGTCTGTATATAACATCAAAACAGGCTGAGTTCGAAAAGTCACTTAATAAATCAACTGTCGATTTCAGTTATGTTTTAAAGAATTACGCTTCTGTTTCCGACTCAGCTGTAACAATATCGGAAAGTGATCTGCAGTCATATTATGCAAAACATAAAACAAACTATAAAAGGACTGCACTCAGAGATGTAGAGTATGTTACATTTGACGTTGTGCCGTCTGAGGATGACATAAAACAGGCTGAACAATGGATCATTAAAACAAAAGAAGAATTTGTTACTGCACCTGATCCGGTTCAATTTATTAACCTTACCGCAGACTCACGTTATGCTGGATTTTTCATGCCGCTAACCAGTATTCCCGAGAATCTTCAGTCATTTGTAAAAAATGAGTCTATAGCTGATGTATTCGGACCGTATATTGAGGATGGCTCTTACAAGATTGCCAAGTTAATTGCAGTTGAAGACAGACCCGATTCAGTGCATGTACGTCATATCCTCCTGGCCCCTAACCAGATCAAGACACTGGATCTTCTCAAAGTATATGCCGATAGCCTTTTGAGATTGATTAAATCAGGATCGTCATTCGAAAAACTTGCCATGGAAAACTCCGATGATAAGGGAACATCACAGATTGGCGGTGATCTTGGATGGTTTCCGGAGGGAAGGATGGTTTTACCTTTCAGCAATGCCTGTTTTACAGGGAAAAAAGGTGAAATAAAAACCGTAGAAACAAGTTATGGAATTCATATCATTGAAATTCTTGGGCAATCGAAAAGTACCAGAAAATATAATATCGGTTTTATTGACAGAAAAATCATTG
>JFJP01021097.1_pt1 | contig 10361 bp, 10 predicted proteins | sample 431651 | NCBI WGS metagenome assembly JFJP01 (sample SAMN02602958, study PRJNA72255) | Microbial mat metagenome, whole genome shotgun sequencing project. | biome: fresh water; feature: sink hole; material: water; isolation source: purple microbial (photo- and chemosynthetic) mats found in... | reverse complement strand
TGGCCTTGGGTGGCGTCGCATTTGTCGAAGCTGGCCGCGAGGTCCTGCGTTGGCCGCAGCAATAGCCGCTGTCCATTGCATTGTGCTTCGGCCCTCCGCAGCGACCAAAAAGGGGTCGGCTCACGAAACGGAAAATATAGCACGCTAAGACGCAACATATTGTCCATCAATGACTAACGATGTGAAATTCTCAGAAATTCGCCCGACGATGCCCTTAATACCCGATTCCTACAGAATGGCGCCAGGACCCTGGGCGTGCGAGTCGACCTCGGCGGTGTAGGTGTCCAGCATCTGGTCGCTCTTGTGCCGGGAGACGCGCCGGATCTGCACGTTGGAAGCCCCGGCCAGACGGGCCTCGGTGATGAAGCCGCGACGCAGGCTGTGGGGACTGATGTCGTCGCCGAGGTGGAGCTTGCGCAGGATCGGCGCGACCGACGCGGGATGGAGCGGCCGGTCGCCGACGCAGCCATGGCGATCGATGCGCCGGAAGAGGGGGCCTTTCGCGATCCCGGCGGCCGATCGCCAGGCGGCGATGGCCTGCATGGCGTCGAACCGCGCATCACCGGCGGCGTAGAGGGGCACCAGCTGACCGGCCTGGCGCTGATCGGTCTTGCTGCGGCGGATGTGGAGCACCCAGCCGCCGGCGGCGGAGCGGCGCAGGTCATCGACCGTCACCGCGACGAGTTCGCTCCGGCGCAACGCCGCCGAGAAGCCCAGCAGGATCATGGCGCGATCGCGCAGGGCGGCCAGTCGCCGGGCGGGATCCTCGGCCAGGGCGGCCCGCTCCAGCGTCCGCAGGGCCTGCTGCAAATGCGTGCGCAGGACCGGTCCCTTGCGGGCCGGCGGCGCCGCCAGCGGCACGAGCAGCTCGCCATCGAACCAGGTGCTGAATGCGTGGTTGGACAGCGGCGCCGGCAGATCGAGCAGGCCGCGCAGGGCGGTCACGGCAGCCAGCGCGACGCGGACAGAAGACACCGACCAGGCGTGGGCGCCGCGGGTCATGGCCAGGAGCCAGCCCCGCAGGAGCGCATCGTCGCCCAGATCCGCCGCCCGGCGTTCGCAGAGCGACCACCAAGCCGTGATGAAGGGTCGATAGGTCCGGGCCGTCCCGGCGGCCACACGGCTGGACAGGCGTTCGAGCACGGCCGCCAGATGCTCATGGTCCTCGATGGCGACTAGCGGACGCCCGTCGCGATCGCGGACCTCGCCGGTCGCCAGCTTGGTGATCGGCAGACCGAGGATTTTGCTGGTCCGGGCGAGCTTCCGCTTGATGGCCATGGCGCGATCCTGCCGCCGGCCCCTCGATTATCAATGCTCGTTAAGTACATTTAGCGAATGTAGCTCACGGACCCCACGTCTTAAGCTCAGCTGCGCGTGGAGGCCATGCCCGGCGCCAGCATCAGGCGCAACCCGGCGAGCAGGGCGGTCAGCCTCGCCGCCACCGGCACGGCGCTGTCCAGGTTGTCCGCCGCGGTGCTGCGCATCGCGGCGAGCCAGGCGGCGCCCGGTCCGTCCGCCGGCAGCGCCGCGGCGAAGCGCGGCAGCGCGCGGTGCACTAGGCGCAGGACCTCGGCGCTGCGCGCCTCGCCGTCGGCCAGGGCCGCAACCAGGACGCGGACCTCGGCGTCCTCGGCCAGTACCGGCAACCGTCCGACGCCGGCGGCGATGCTCTCCTGCAGCAGCGGCGCCAGCGCCGCCAGCGCCGGGTCGCCGGTCAGCAACTCGCCGCTGTGGCCGAGGATGCGGTCCATCGCCACCGCGAGGCGGGCGGCGCGCTGCGGCTGCAGTTCGACGAACCAGATCTCCTCGACCGCGCTGCCGGACAGCAGGAACGCCGCCAGCCGAGGCAGCAGCAGCCCGATCACGCGGTCGGCATCGAGGCCCTGCGCGCCGCTGCCGATCACCGGCATGGCGAGCGAGGCGACCGGCAGGCCGCGGCGCTGCGCCACCAGGATCGTGGTCAGCAGGTCGTCGAGCCGCGACGCGAGCTCGGCCTCGGGCAGGTCCCCCTCGAAATCGCGGTCGCTGATCTCGCACACCAGGAGGTGGCCGGCGGCCATGCCGGCAGGGGCCGGGGCCAGCCAGCTGCCCAGGCCGGGCCGCAGGTCGAGGAGCGGCTCGCAGGCGAGGTCCTCGAGGCTGCAGTCGTGGCGCTCGAGCAGGGCTCCGGGGATAGTGCCGCGGCTGGGATGGTAGGAACCGCGGAACGAGGACACCACCACCAGGTCGAAGGGCCGGCCGGGGGCGGTGATGTCGCCCTGGACCAGATGGATGGAGCGCTGCCCGTGGACGGTCTCGAAGCGGGCCTCGCTGAGATGCCGGCCGCCGGCCGCGCGGTGGATGCGGGTGGCGAGGCGGCTCGCCTCCTGGCGCTGGCCCCCGCAGCGCCAGGCCGCCTCGACCAGGGCCTCGGCGTGGGCGTGGCGCCCAGCGGCGCTGGCGGCGGCGGCGCGTTCGAGCAGGGCGTTGCGGGCGCCCTCGCCGCCGCCGCCGCCCTCGCCGAGTTCGGCGACCAGGCGCGGCAGGGCGCGCAGGGCGTCGCGCGGCAGCTCGACCACCTCGAGCGGGCAGTCGTCGGGGATCTCCTGGCCCTCGACCACGAGCAGGCGGCGGTAGCCCCAGCGCTGCGCCGCGCGCAGCTTGCGCTCCAGGCCATCGACCGGCAGCAGGCCCTCGGCGCCGATCGCGCCGGTCGCGCAGAGGCCGTCGGGCACCGCCGCATCCAGCCACCAGGCGAGGGCGGCGACGAGCAGCGGCAGCCCCAGGCTGGGGCCGATCTCCGCGCCGGTGGCGACCGGCGTGGCGGGGAAGCGGCGGAAGCCGAAGCGCTCGGCGCACAGCTGCAGGACGGCGGCGATCTCGCGGGCGTGCGGGTCGCGCGGGTCGCAGGCCGGCGCCTCGAGGTCGCCCTCGCAGGCCGCCCAGCCGAGGGCGCCGTCGCAGCCGGCATCGAGCAGCACCGGCAGCACATGCGGCCCGCCGACTCCGCCGAAGGCGGCGCGGTAGGGTCCGGCCGGCTCCGCGCCGGGCTCGCACCAGGCCGGCGGCGGGCCGGCGGCGGGGCGCAGCGCCAACCCGCCACGGTCATCGATCCAGGCCAGCGCGGACAGCACCCAGGCCGGTGCCAAGGTGCGGTTGACCACCAGATCGGTGCTGGCGGCCGCCGCGGCCAGCTCCCGCAGCCCGGCTTCGGGCAGCGCGCCGAGGACGGCCCAGTCGGCCCAGCTGGGCCGCACGCTGCGGAACGCCGGGAGCGCCATCAGGGCTCCAGCACGACGGTGCCGTCGGCGCAGGCCAGGCGGGTGCGCGAGGTCGCCAGCATCTGCGGCGCGGCATCGCCAAGCAGCGCGGCATCGAGGGTGAAGAGGCCGGGACCGGCGCGGCCGAAGCCGGCCAGCGGCAGCTCGCCGGCCGCCGGGATGAGGTCCACGCCCAGCACCGTGCCGGGCGGCTCGCAACGGATCGCCAGGATCCAGCGGCCGCGGGCATCGCGGCCGAAGGCGCGGGCGACGCTGAGCCCGGGCCGGGCCGCGATCGCGGACAGCGGCACCCACAGCAGCTCCTCGAGCGCCACCAGCGGATCGGCCGCGCTGGCGGCGGCGAGGCGCGGGACGCGGTAGGCTTCGCCGACCACGATGCGCCACGGCACCGACCAGGATGGGCTGGCGCGGCGCAGCACCGGCAGCACCCGCGCCGCGATGCTGCAGCCCAGCGGCGCGGCGACCGCGGGCAGGAGGTGCCGCTCGGGCAGCCAGGTCCGACCGGTCCACGCCAGCACCGCCTCGGCCGCCTCGGCGTCGAGCAGCACGGCCTCGGCCTGGCAGCGCAGCGCGGCGAGGGCGGCGGCGCCGGGCGGCGCGGGCAGCGCCACGGCCAGGAGCAGCAGGCCCTGGGCGTCGAGCAGCGCCGCCGCCAGCGCGGCCCCCTCCTGCGCTTCCAGCCGGTCGGCGACCTGCGACGCGCAGCGGATCACGCCGGCCGCGGCGGCGCCGGGCAGCGCGTCCAGCGCCGCGAGCAGTCCGGCCAGGGGCGCGCCGTCCCCGGCGACGGCGAGCAGCCCGGCGTCGGGGAGGAGCCGCAGCGCGCTCTCGGCCGGCCACGGGCCGGCTCCGAGCCGCCGCCGCAGCGCGGCAGGGCTTCCATCGGGGATCATGGGGGATCCCTCCTGGACCACCTACGGCCTCCGCCCGGGCTGCTGACGGCGCTCACGCCGCCTCCTCGGCGAGCACAGCCTGCCAGCGGCGCAGGGCCTCGGCGACCTCGGCGAAGAGCTGGGGCAGCTGACGGCGGTAGCGGCTGAGCATCTGCTCGCCGTTGTTCGGGCTGGTCCCGGCCAGCCGCGCCAGGGTCGGGCCGTCGAGCGGATGGAAGTGCAGCCGCATCTCGGCCTCCGCCAGCCGGGCCTCGAGCGCCCCGCCCGCGCCGCCCCGCTCGCGCAGCTCCGCGAGCTCGCGGGCGGCGGCTTCGCGGCCGCTGCGCCACGCCTCCGCGCAGGCCGCCCAGCCCGCGCCGGCGCACCACGCGGCGAGCTCGCGCCGCAGCGGCTGCAGCGCCGGATCCTCCCAGTCGAGGCGTCCCCAGACCTCGGCGCCGGCGCTGCGCTGGGCCACGGTCGGCGGATCGGGATTGAGCAGATGCAGCGGCCCGTCGGTGACCGCATCCAGGATGGCGGCGGCGGCCGGTTGGCGGCCGTCGGACCCGGCCGGCGCCACCGCCTGCGCATCCAGGGGCAGCTGCCGGCCGGTCTGCTGGCGCAGGGCGTCGAGCGCGCGGGCGTAGACCCAGCGTCCGCAGAGGAAGCGCGCCGGATCGCCCTTGCCGGGCTCCCACAGCGCCAGCAGCGTGCCGGCCACCGCCCGCTCGTGGTAGCCGGCGAGGATGTCGCTGGCCACGGCCTCGGCCAGCGCCTCGGCATCCTGCCAGTGCCCCAGGCTGCAGAACTGGCGGCGCAGCATGCTGCGCAGCACCTCGCCGACGCGCCCGGCCAGGCCGGCCCAGGCCGCCTCCCAGCCGGAGGCACGATCGCGGATGCGTTCGCCGTCGAGCATGCGGGTGATCATGGGGCGGAACGACGGGCGTCCATCCCGTGCCGGGGGAGGCATTGAGGAGCGCACACACAGTCCTGAACACATTGAGGCTCGGGGCGTTGTCTGCCGTCAGAGCGAAGAAGCTCTGGATGCATGCCCGGACGGGAGCCAGCCGTGGCAATTGAACAAGCCGCGGCATCGTAGACGAACAACGGACCGGCCATCCCTCCTTGAGCGGGGATGGCCCGTCTCAAGATGGTGCTGCCACACGCTGTACGCTGTGGCGCCCAGCGGAGTGAGTACGGTGTTTCTTCGTCAGCCCCTTCGCCCACCCCGTAGGACAATGGAACAGGGCTCCCCATGCCGGACATCCTTGCCCCTCGACTAACACCCCGGCGCCCATGCTTTGGTCGGATGGCTTCCGAACTCGCCCTCTGCGCCACAATGTGCGGATCCCGGCCGAGTCGGCCACCTCCGTGCGCGGCGCTGCGCGAGTGGGTCGCGATCATTGCCCTCACGCCTGATCGGCAGGGAGCAGAGCATGGCACATAAGTTGTACCTCATCCGCGAAACGCCCTCTGGCGCCCAGGGTGTCTGCTTGTTTGAGAAGCACAGTGCGGTTGAGCTGGCAGGGAGCCTCCGCGAGGTCTTCGTGACACGGGAGCGCCTGGGCAGCACGGCCATCGGTCACGGAGGCCGACCTGCCGGACTGGGACGGGCGCGTCCGGATGCTCGTCGGCTGGTCGCGCACGCCGATGGGGTTCTGGGATGCCCTCGATGGGGAACCCGTCTGGCTGGTTATCGCCTCGCTCGTGCCACTGCCGCGCAGCAGCGAGGTATTCGATGCGCTGTGCAACCTCCATCGCCAGGTGTCCCGCAGCATCGCCCCCGCTGTCCCGCCGCCGCTGGGCGAGACCCTGGCCCGGCGTGGCGGCGAGGACCTGCTACGTTTCCTCGTCGACCACCTCGACCGGCCCACGGTCCGCTGAACGCAACCCCGCGACGGAGATCAGGCTCATGGCCGTACCCTTCGAGATGTTCTCCCTGATCGTGCGCCGCAATGCGATCGCTGCGCGCTATCCCGGCCGTTGGCGCGCCTTTGTCCGTAACGCACCCAACAACACGCTGCGCGCCGATCCCTGGCTGGCGCGGCTGGGCTTCATGGGTGTCCTCCACATCGAGGAGGTCACCCAGGAACTGATCAGCATCGGCCTGCGCTTCGGCGAGGACATGATGGGAGGCGACGAGATGGACGGTCCGGTGCGGCCCTGCCCCTGGCTCGGCTGGGGCACGGTGACGGCGTGTGGCCATGAACGCTCCGTGGCGTGGATGATCGACGATGGCGTACCACGCTGGCCGCGCCGGCTAGGCGGTCGGGTATGAACCGTCTGGGCCTCTGGTTCAGGTGATCCATGGGCTTCTTCGCCTACCCTGGCTGCTGCTATCACCTGCCCAGCGCCGGAAGTTCCGCCTGGGTGCCCCCGACGTTTGAACTGGAAACGCCGTCCAACGACCTCGACATCCCGCCTGGGCCGCCGCCCGAGCGCTTCCGCCTGGGCGGGGCGAACGGTTGGGACGAGATCAGCCGTGCGATGCGAGCCGTCCTCATGCGCGACCCAGTGCCAGTCAACCTCGATGAGCGCGATTGGTCCAATCCCTGCCGCGATGTCGACCGCGAACCGGGCGTCTACGCCCCCTGGGCCTGTCGCCGACTGGCGCTGGGGCTCGACGCACAGATGGGCGTCCACCGCCGCGATGCCCTGGACGCAGAGATCGAAGCCGTCGTCAGCGAGGAGGACGGCAGGTACATCCTGCGTTGGGCCTCCTTCCTGTGGCGCTGCCACGGCTTTTGCTTGATCGATTGACACGATCGCCGGATCATCGGCCGCCCCTCGTCTGCCCGAGGATGATGGGTGGGGGCGTATGCCGGTTGCCGGGGCGGTGGCGGCTCCATCCTGCCGCCGTGCTGACCCCCTCCCGCGCTTGGCGGCAGAGCGCTGTCGTTCCCGGTCTGATCTCCGAACTCGAACACGGTTTGGGCGTTTCCCGGCTCATCGCCACTCTCCTCGCCTTGCGCGGGGTCAGGGAAGCGGCGCAGGCCGAGGCGTTCCTTGCCAAGAAGCTCGCCGGCCTGCACAAGCCCGGCCTGATGGCCGGCATGGAGACCGCCGCCGTCCGCCTCGCAGCCGCGATCAACGCCAAGCAGCGCATCCTCATCCACGGCGACTACGACGTCGACGGCTCGACCTCGGCGTCCCTGCTGGCGCTGCTCTGCCGGACCTGCTCGCACGAGGCGATCGTGTGGATCCCCCATCGGAACCTCGACGGTTACGGCCTGTCGGAGAGCAGCCTGGAGGCGGTGGTGGCGCATGGCGCTCAATTGATGGTGACCGTCGATTGTGGGATCGCTGACGGCGGCTGGGCTAGGCGCATCGAGCAGACGACCGGTTGCCACGTCATCATCACCGACCACCACCTGCCGCAGGGCTACCTCCCGGAATGCACGGCGGTGGTCAATCCCAATCGGCCAGACTGCACCTACCCGGACAAGCACCTCGCCGGCGTCGGTGTGGCGTGGAAGCTGGCCTGGGCCACCGCCATGGAGTTGTGCGGCGCTGAAAAGGTGACCGATCGACTGCGCACCTTCCTGACCGACGCACTGGCTCTGGTCGCCGTCGGCACGGTCGCCGACTGCGCTCAGCTCTCTGGCGAGAACCGCATCCTCGTCCACCACGGCCTTAAGGAACTGGCCCGTACCGGAAACCATGGACTGCGCGCCCTGCTCGCGGTGACCAACCTAGCCGACAGCAAGCCTACCGCGAACGACGTTGCCTGGAAGCTCTCACCCCTGCTGAACGCCAGCGGCCGAATGGACAGCGCGATGGCCAACATCGCACTGCTCACCGCCCGTGAAGCCGCCCAGGTCGGCCAGGTCATCGAACGTATCGTCGCCGACAACGGCGAACGCCGTCGCATCACCCAGTCGTTGACCGCCGACCTCATCGCCCAGGCCGACGCCGATCCCAACCTGTCATCGCGCTCCACCCTAGTCTATGCTGGCGAGGGCTGGCACCAGGGCATCGTCGGCATCGTCGCCAACCATTTGGTCGACCGCTTCGGCAAGCCGTCGGCAGTGATCGCGATCAACGACGGCCAAGCCAAGGGCAGCCTGCGCTCGATTCCTTCGGTTCACCTAGGCGAGGCGATTGAGGCCTGCCGTCACGTCCTGACCAAGGGCGGTGGCCACGCCGTCGCTGCCGGCATCACCCTTGAGGCCAGCCAGATCGAGGCTTTCAAGGATGCCTTCGAACGCCACGTCGCCAGCCGAGTCGCGCCCGGTTCGCTGATGCCGTACACCGAATACGACGCCGAAGTCGCACTGAGCGACCTCGACAGTGAGTTCCTCAAGTATTTCGAGGCCATAGGCCCGTTTGGCATGGGCAACCGCGAACCGGTCCTGCGCCTAGCTAATGCCGCCTTCGCCGTCCGACCGAAGCTGATTGGCAAAAATGGAGAGCACCTCAAAGGGCCGCTTACCGATACCGGTGGCGGGATGAAAGAGCTGTTCGTCTGGCGCGGCAAAGCCATCTTCGGTGATGTCGCAGCCCCCGGCCGAAGACTGGATCTGCTGGTACGCCCCGAGATCCATCATTGGCAGGGCGCCAGCGAGATGCGCTTGGTCTTCGTCGACGGGAGGCCAGCCTAGTCTAGTCTCGTGGCCGGGGCGCGCTGACGTCGGGTGCGCCGCTGGGGGTGGCGGTCAGGCCAGCGACCCGCTCGCTGCGAAGTGCACATGCGTGGCGTCGCCGACCGACGACACGACTGCCGCGCAGGAAGTTCAAGAATGGCTTGGCACGGCGGCCAATTCGCGGCGGTAGCGCCCGGCCTGCTCGGCGCTGTAGCAGCAGAACTGCACCTCCTCCAAGGCATCATAGGCCAGGGTGAAGCGCCGGACCGTGGCTACGGCAATCTGGCAAGCCGTATCGTGCGGATAGCCGAAGACGCCGGTGCTGACGCAGGGAAAGGCGACGCTGCGGCAGCCGTCGGCGCGGGCGGCGAGGCAGCTCTGCCAGTAACAGGACTCCAGTTCAGCCGCCTCGCCGTAACCCCCGCCCATCCAGATCGGGCCGACGGTATGGATGATGCGCCGCGCCGGCAGGCGGTGACCGCCGGTGGACTTCGCCTGGCCGGGCCGGCAGCCGCCGAGCTGCCGGCATTCCGCGAGCAGCCCCCGTCCGGCGGCGCGGTGGATCGCTCCATCGACGCCACCGCCGCCGAGCAGGCTTTCATGGGCCGCGTTGACGATGGCCTCGACCGCCAGGGTGGTGATGTCGGCTTCGACCACCTGCAGGCGGGTCGGTGGCGGCGCCTGCCAGCCCGCGGCCTCGCGGGCGACCAGCAGATCGCGCAGCCGGGCCAACAGGCGATGCGTCAGCTCATGACCAGGGCTGGCATCGCCATCGCTGGCGAGCCAGGCGCGCAGCTGGTCGATGTCGGCAACACCCTCGGGACCGGCCGCACGCGCTGCCTCCAGCACCTCCGGCGTGCGTCGCCCGAACTGCTCGTAGGCATCGCAGGAGGCGATGAGGGCGGCACGGCTGAGGGCGCCACCACTCCGCGATCCGGGCAGAAGACCGCTGTGCAGACGCGACGTGGCCATGAGGTCCGGCCTGCTCACGCCGGCGCCTTGCCCAGCAGGTCCGGCACACCGGCATCAGCAGGCATCGGCAGGGTGATGACGCGATTCATATCGGTCAGGGACGGCTGCGGATTCACCTCGATGATCAGAGCGCCCCGGGCGTGGGCCAGTTTGGGCAGGTATCCCGCCGGATGCACATCCAGCCGCGTGCCGATGATCATGCAGACCTGGGCCGTCCCGGCCGCACGCTGCGCAGCTTCCAGGACCGCCTCCGGCAGCGCTTCCCCGAACCACACGATGTCGGGCCGCAGCCGACCTCCGCATGCGGCGCAGGACGGCAGCTGGCGCAGGGCCGAACAGTCGATGCGTGGCGGCAAGGCGTCCGACTTGCCGCAGTCGAGGCAGCGGCTGCGGTGCAGGGATCCATGCAACCGGAGGATGCGGTCGGCATCGCCGGCGGCCCCGAGGTCCTTGGCGGCGCGCTCATGCAGGCCATCGACATTCTGGGTGGCGATCCAGGCCTCGGGATGCGTGGACATCCACTGGGCGATGGCCGCGTGGGCCGGCGTCAACGCCACCGAGAGGGCATGCTGACGACGCTCCTCCATCGTCACGATCCGATCCCACGGACTACGGCATCGGATGCCTGCTCCCGAGCGGTTCATCGCCAAGATGAATGCGCAAGCCATGGCCAT
>JFJP01006061.1_pt1 | contig 10361 bp, 6 predicted proteins | sample 431651 | NCBI WGS metagenome assembly JFJP01 (sample SAMN02602958, study PRJNA72255) | Microbial mat metagenome, whole genome shotgun sequencing project. | biome: fresh water; feature: sink hole; material: water; isolation source: purple microbial (photo- and chemosynthetic) mats found in... | reverse complement strand
CTCGAACTGGCCGCGCAGGCTGATGTCGTGCTCGGCATCAAAAAAGTGGAAGCGATTTTTGCCGGCCTGCTTGGCCTGGTACATGGCCTGGTCGGCCTGGCGCAGCAACTGCTCAGCGTCAACCTCCTGGCTTTGCGGAAAAAACGCCACGCCAATGCTGGCCGAGACCCGCAACTCCCGGCCCAACAAGCTGATGGGCGCGTCTGCTGCGGCCAGCAAGCGGGTCAACAGGGGCACACTGTCGGACGGGCCATTCACGTCCATCATCACCCCGACAAACTCGTCACCTCCCAACCGGGCCAAGGTGTCGCCATCACGCAGCGCCTGCTTCATGCGCCCGGCCAGCAGCAGCAGAAGCTGGTCACCCACCTCATGACCGAAGCTGTCGTTGATGAACTTGAAACCATCCAGGTCGAGATAGGCAACACCGAGCTTCTGGCCACGCCGCGCCACCTGCGCCATACCGTGGCGCAACCGGTCGGCCAGCAGCACCCGGTTGGGCAGCCCCGTCAGCGCGTCAAAATGGGCCAGGTGCTGCAACTCGAGTTCGTGTTTTTTGGTGGCCGTGACATCCATGTAAAACGTGACAAAACCGCCCTGGGGCAACGGTGTCCCGCGGATCTCGATCATGGTGCCATTGGGCAGCACCCGTTCAAACCGGTGTGCCACCGGTTGGCCAACCTGGGCCAGACGCTGCGCCACCAGTTGATCCACATCGACCACCCCATAGTCGCCGCGCTGGGCATTGAAGCGCAGCACGTCTTCAAACCTCAGGTCGGGCCGGTCCATCAAGTCATCAGGCAGTGCCAGCATGGATTTGTAGCGGGCATTAAAAGCCCGCACCCGCAAGTCTGCGTCCACCACCGACACACCGCCGGGAAAGTTCTCAATGATGGTTGACAACTGGTCGTTTTGTTGCTGCAGCCGGGTCTCGGCCATACGCAAGGCCTGCACCTGCTGGTTCAGGGTGTGCGCCCGGGCATCCAGCTCTTGCTGATGCTGACGCAGGGTACTGAGCATGGCTTGCTGACTGCTGGCCAGCTCGACAATCTCGGCCACCCGGCTATGGGTGTGCACCTCGCCCTCAAAATCGAGCTGCCCCACGCGACGACTGGCCCGTGCCAGCGACTCCAGCGGCCTGGACAGGCCCAGCGTGCCGGCCCGGATCGTCCACATGGCCAGCAGCAACACCACCAGCAAAGCCAGCCCCAAAGCCAGCGCAATGGGACGCCAGGCCGGTGCAAACTCACTGGCCGGTGCCAGCACCACCACCCACAGGCGCTGCCCGCCCAGCACATAGGGACGCACACTGACCAACCAGCCGATTCCGGCAGAATCGAAGGCCAACACGTCACCATGCGGACGCTCTAGCGCCCGCCAGCGCAGCAACCCGTCACTGACCTGCGGCAAGCCCAGTGCCGACACGGGCTTGAGCATGCGTCCCAGCCAATCGTTCACCGGCATGCCCTCGGGGGTGGCCGGCAAAGCCAGTACTTTCTCATCGTCGGTCACCACCAGTGCCAGCCCGCCCTGCCCCACGCTGGCACCCAGGGTCACTCGGGACAGGTCGCGCAAGGTCAGGTCAAAACCCAACACGAAGTCTTGCCCGTCGGTCAGTCGGCTGCGGCTTGACACCGTGATGCCGGGATCACCGGTGGTAAAAAAAGTGTAAGGGGCGCTCCAGAACACACCGTTCTCACCGGCTGTGTTCATGGCCCCCTGGTACCAGGGCCGCAAGCGAGGGTCATAGGCCTGATCGCTCCAGCGTTGGGTCGAGCGGCCCACGGGATCGTGCTCAATCAACAGGTGCTGATGCAAACCCCAGCGCGCAATGTCGGTCATGCGGTTGCGCCAGGTGCCGCCGGGCTGCTCCAGCAGCAGCCAGCCCTGCCCGCCGGAAGTACCTGCCACCACCGAGGTCAACTGGGAAAACTCTTGCAGGATCGGCTTGAAGGTGTGGTTGAAAGCGTGCGGCGAGGCCAGATCGGGGGCCTGCCCGGCCAGCCAGCCACGACTCATGGCGAGCAGATGGATGGGTGGCATAAACACCGTGTTCAAACCGGTCTCAACCTTGGCCGCAGCACTGTCAAACTGCTCACGGGCGATCTGATCAGCCATCGGCATCATGCCAAACCAGACAAAACATGCCGCCACCAGCAGCGCCGTTCCAGTCAACAAGACACCGGCCCGGTGCAGCATCAACTGGCGCAGCGGCAAGACGGTGTCTCGGCGCAACTTCATGCTGACGATGCGGGTTCGATCAGGGGACGTCCCGGCATCTGCGCCGACCAATCAATCGGGTCCTGCTGCAGCACCATGTCAATATCCACCCCCAGCACCTCGGCCACCGCCGACGGAAACGTCACGGCCATCATGTTCTGCGTCAGGCCAGCCTGGCGCGCACGCGAGCGCCAGGCCGCCAGATGCACCACACCGGCCAGCGGCTCATAGACCACATTGTCAAAGGGTGCAAACTGGTATTGCAATGCATCAACAATCACTTTGGGAAAATGCCACTGCTGCGCCAGCCAGGCGCTGGCCTGGGTGTAACCAAAGCCAAACGCCTGACGTTCCAGCCGCTCGCGCTTGAGCTCCAGCGGACCGGCATCGGCGTCCAGTGCAATGGCCTGCGGCATGGCAGCCCGCATGGCCATGACACCCACCGCATGAATCAGCCCGGCAGTAAAGGCTGCCTGCTGGTTTTGCCGCACCAGGCCGGCCAGCGAGCGGGCCACCCGGGCACAATCGCGGCTATAGGCCCAGAACTGGGGCAGCGCCAGGCCCGGCATCGACCGGAATGACGCCAACGCGGCCGCCGAACTGACCATGGTTTGCACCTGACTCAGGCGCAGTACCGCCAGCGCCTCACTCACACAATGCACTTGACCGCCGAGCTTGAAGAAACTGGCGTTGGCTGCCTGCAGCACGCGCGTCGTCAGGGCCGGGTCGGTGCTGATGAACTGGTCGATACGCCGCAAATCGGGGCGCTGCTGGGCCAATTCAGCCAACAGCAAGGCCACCAGCCTGGGCGCGCTGGGAATGACAAAACGCGGCGACAGCAGTGCAGAGAGTTCCATAAAACTATTTCCCGAGTCCCTTGAGTCTGGCAAATGCGGATGACATCGCTGTCGATTGTGGCGCAATAAGGCCGCGTCCGGCCGCCTGGACGTTGCCCTGGGTGCCAGCACGACCACGCCCGCTGGCAGCCGCCGCCTGGAACCGGTTGTCGCCAACCGCATCGCGCCGGGTTGGGGCGGCACCGAGCTTCATGCTCAAGGCAATGCGCTTGCGCGCCACGTCCACCTCGACCACCTGCACCTTGACAATGTCGCCGGTCTTCACCACCTCACGCGCATCGGTGACAAATTTGTGACTGAGCTGGCTCACGTGCACCAGCCCGTCCTGGTGCACGCCCAGGTCCACAAACGCGCCAAACGCCGCCACGTTGCTCACCGTGCCTTCGAGCACCATGCCCTCTTTCAGGTCACGGATGTCTTCAACGCCGTCATTAAAGCGCGCCACCTTGAAGTCCGGGCGTGGGTCACGACCGGGTTTTTCCAGCTCGCCCAGGATGTCGCGCACGGTGATCATGCCAAATTGCGCGTTGGCAAACAGTTCGGGGCGCAGCGATTTGAGCAGGTCGGCACGCCCCATCAGATCGGCCACCGGCTTGCCCGTACTGGCCATGATCTGCTCGACCACCGGGTAGGTTTCGGGGTGCACGCCAGTCATGTCCAGCGGGTTGCTGCCACCACGAATGCGTAAAAAGCCGGCGCTCAGCTCGAATGTTTTGGCACCCAGACCCGTGACCTTGAGCAGATCCTGCCGGCTGGCAAAAGCACCGTTGGCGTCACGCCAGCGCACCACCGCCCGGGCCACACTGGCCGACAAGCCCGAGACGCGACTCAGTAGCGGCACGCTGGCCATGTTCAAGTCCACCCCGACCGCATTGACACAGTCTTCCACCACCGCGTCCAGCGTCCTGGCCAGTTCGCTTTGGTTCACATCGTGCTGATACTGGCCAACGCCAATTGACTTGGGGTCGATTTTGACCAGTTCGGCCAACGGGTCTTGCAAGCGGCGGGCGATGTTGGCGGCACCGCGCAGACTCACATCCACCTCGGGCATCTCCTGACTGGCAAACTCGCTGGCCGAATAGACCGAGGCTCCGGCTTCGCTGACCACTACTCTTTCGATAGCTGGTTGCGCTTTACCGGTCTGCTCCGTGGCCGATTTAGCCAAGTATTTGATGAGCTCTGCGGCAAGTTTGTCGGTCTCGCGGCTGGCCGTGCCGTTGCCGATGGCGATCAGGGTCACACCGTGTTTTTCGCACAGTTTGGCCAACGTGTGCAGTGCACCATCCCAGTCGCGCCGGGGCTCGTGCGGAAACACCGTGGCGGTATCGACCAGCTTGCCGGTGGCATCGACCACCGCCACCTTGACCCCGGTGCGGATGCCGGGGTCAAGCCCCAATACCACGCGCGCGCCTGCTGGTGCTGCCAGCAGCAGGTCTCGCAGGTTGTCGGCAAACACCTTGATAGCCACCTGCTCGGAGGCCTGTCGCAGCCGCGCAAACAGGTCACGTTCGGTGGACAGGCTGAGTTTGACGCGCCAGGCCCAGGCCACACATTTGCGGATCAGATCATCGGCGGCGCGACCGCGATGGCTCCAGCCCAGCTTCAGCGCCAGCCGAGCTTCGGCCAGCGACACCGTTTGCTTAGCTCTCGATTGAATAGCTGTCAGCGCAGGCTCTGAAAGGGCTAATGGCTGATTTTGTGGTGATTTTTCGGCCACCAGCAGAGCCGGCTCGGGCAACACCAGTTTGACCTCGAGAATCTCCAGACTGCGCCCCCGGAACATCGCCAGCGCCCGGTGTGACGGCACCCGGCTGATGGGCTCGGCGCAATCAAAATAGTCTCTGAATTTGGCAACTTCGGGGTCGTTTTCGTTTTTCCCGTCCATCAGACGACTCTTGAACAGGCCCTCGGTCCACAGCCATTCGCGCAGGTCCTGAACCAGCACCGCATCCTCAGCCCAGCGCTCACTCAGGATGTCACGCACACCGTCGAGCACCGCCGACACCGTGGTGAAGTCATCACCCACCTGATTCTTTTCGGTCAAGACAAAGGCCTGCGCCTGACCTGAGGGGTCCAGCGTCGGGTCGGCCAACAACAAGTCGGCCAGCGGCTCCAGGCCAGCCTCGCGTGCGATTTGCCCCTTGGTGCGGCGCTTTTGCTTGTAGGGCAGGTAGAGATCTTCAAGCTCTTGCTTGGTGGGAGCATCCATCAACGCGGCCAGCAAGGCGGGTGTCATCTTGCCCTGCTCCTCAATGCTGTTGATGACCGCAGCCAGCCGGTCTTGCAGCTCACGCAGATAGACCAGACGCACGTCGAGTTGGCGCAACTGGATGTCGTCAAGGCCACCGGTGACCTCTTTGCGGTAGCGGGCAATAAAGGGCACGGTCGCGCCGCCGTCAAGCAGTTCGATGGTGGCAGCTACCAAGCGCTCCTGAACACCGAGTTCATGCGCGATTTTGCCAATGATGTTTTGCATAAGTCAGGGTCGTGCCGGCACCAGGGCCAGCATCTAATAAAGCCGCGAAAGTGACACAGGCCTGGTCACAGCCATGGCCGCAAGCCGTTCGGTCAGCCGCCACTTTGGACCCGCCGCATCGATTGACTGTACCGGTACTGTCTGCCACAAAAAACCCCTAAGTGAATCAACAGCTTAGGGGTTTTTATTGGCCGTCATTGGCGGCCCTTGTGGTCTATCACATGTGCTCAATCATGACCTGGCCAAATCCTGAGCAACTCACCTGGGTAGCGCCCTCCATCAGACGGGCAAAGTCGTAGGTCACCTTCTTGCTCTTGATCGAACGTTCCATCGATTTGATGATGGTGTCAGCCGCTTCCAGCCAGCCCATGTGGCGCAGCATCATTTCAGCGGACAAAATTTCAGAACCCGGATTCACATAGTCCTTGCCTGCATACTTGGGCGCAGTGCCATGGGTGGCTTCGAAACAGGCGACCGAATCCGACAGGTTGGCACCCGGCGCAATACCAATACCACCCACTTGAGCCGCCAAGGCGTCCGACACATAGTCGCCATTCAAATTGAGAGTGGCAATCACGCTGTATTCGGCCGGGCGTAGCAAAATCTGTTGCAGGAAAGCGTCGGCAATGCTGTCCTTGACGATGATGTCCTTGCCAGTCTTGGGGTTCTTGAACTGGCACCACGGGCCACCGTCGATCAATTCAGCACCAAATTCCTTTTGTGCCAGGCCGTAAGCCCAGTCACGAAAGCCGCCTTCGGTGTATTTCATGATGTTGCCCTTGTGTACGATCGTCACGCTGGGCTTGTCGTTGTCAATGGCGTACTGGATCGCCTTGCGCACCAGACGTTCGGTGCCCTCTCGCGACACCGGCTTGATGCCAATCCCCGAGGTGCCGGGGAAACGGATCTTGGTGACACCCATCTCTTCTTGTAGGAACTTGATGATTTTCAGCGCCTTGGGTGACTCGGCTTCAAATTCGATACCAGCATAGATATCTTCGGAATTTTCGCGAAAGATCACCATGTTGGTCTTGTGCGGCTCTTTCACCGGGCTGGGCACTCCCTCAAAGTACTGGATCGGGCGCAGGCAGACATACAGGTCAAGCTCCTGACGCAGAGCCACATTGAGCGAACGAATGCCACCGCCCACAGGCGTGGTCAGCGGACCTTTGATTGACACCACATATTCGCGCAAGGCAGCCAGAGTTTCTTCGGGCAGCCAGACATCGGGGCCATAGACCTTGGTTGATTTTTCACCGGCAAAAACTTCCATCCAGTGAATCTTCTTTTTGCCACCATAAGCCTTGGCCACGGCCGCATCGACCACTTTGATCATCACCGGCGTGATGTCAAGACCCGTGCCATCACCTTCGATAAACGGAATGATTGGATGATCAGGCACGTTCAAAGACATGTCCGGGTTCACCGTGATTTTTTGGCCTTCAGAGGGAATTGTGATGTGCTGATACATTGAAATGGGTCTCATGAAATTGGGTCGGAATTGGCTTTTGGACTAACTTTTTCATTCTAGTCCGAATAAATCGGGGATTTCTGTCAACCGGAGCGATACCGTGCACGTTGTAGCTCCACCTTCTGACAATTTTGAAGGTTTTTTGTACCCACGTTACTTCAAGGAAACTGAAAAATGAACAAACTGCTCGCTGCTCTGATTGCTGGTCTTTTCACTGTTGGCGCTTTTGCTGCCGCTTCTGCCCCTGAAGCCGCTGCTTCTGGCACCAAGGTCGAAAAGAAGGCCGAAGCCAAGGTTGAAAAGAAGGCTGATGCCAAGGTTGAGAAGAAAGCTGAAGCTGCTTCTGACGCTACTTCCAAGCCTGCCAAGAAGTCCAAGAAGAAAGCATCTGCTGCCTAATTCTCAAGCCACCGGCTTGACATCAAAAATGCCCGCGACTGCGGGCATTTTTTTGCACATTTTTTGTTGGTTGGGTCCAAATGCGTCAAAATAAATCCATGAAACTTTTTGCAACCGGACTTTTGTCGCTGGCGCTCAGTATTGTCAACTTTGGTCACGCCCAGAATGCTCCCCAACTCGATTTGCCACGCACCAAGATTACCGCTGGCATGTACCTGATTGATGCCCAGGTGGCAGCCACTCCCGATCAGCGCTCAACCGGCTTGATGCTTCGCCAACACATGCCGCCATCTGAAGGCATGCTGTTCGTGTTTGACCGCCCCGGTGAACAATGCTTCTGGATGAAAAACACACTGCTGCCACTGACCGCCGCCTTTCTCGCCGACGATGGCACCATCGTCAACCTGGCTGACATGAAACCCCAAACCACGGACTCGCACTGCTCCAGACAACCCGTGCGTTTTGTACTGGAAATGAACCAGGGCTGGTTTGACAAGAAGGGCATCAAGGCCGGTGCCAGACTTGGCGGCATTCCTCTTGGTGCCAGGTAGCGTTGTGCCGGCTTATCACAATCGACTCGTCCCGACGGTTCACCTCCAACTGAGTTTGATGTAAATGCCAGGAAAACCAGATGCTTACTGATGAAGATGCAAAGGTCCTAAAAGCCACGATTTTGGTTGTTGACGACAGCCCCGACAGCCTGGCATTGATGCAAAACGTACTCAGGGGGCACTACAAAGTCATGGTCGCCAACAGCGGAGCACGCGGCCTGAAAATTGCCATGTCCGGGTCGCCGCCCGATCTGATCCTGCTCGACATCATGATGCCGGTCATTGATGGTTATGAGGTATGCCGCCAACTTAAGGCCAACCCCGCGTGCCGTGACATTCCGGTCATTTTCCTCACCGCCAAATCAGAGGTCGACGACGAAAAGCTCGGGCTTGATCTGGGTGCCGAGGACTACATCACCAAGCCCATCAGTCCCCCGATCGTGTTGGCGCGCGTACGCACCCAGCTCCGTCTGAAAGCATCGGCAGACTTTCTGCGCAGCAAGAACGCGTTTCTTGAAGAAGAAGTGGCTCGCCGCACTCAAGAGGTCACCGCCATCCAGGATGCCACCACGCTGGCCATGGCATCGCTGGCAGAAACGCGTGACTCCGATACCGGCAACCACATTCGGCGAACCCAGCGTTACATCAAGGCACTGGCCTGGAAGCTTTCCACCCATCCGCGTTTCGCAACTGTCTTGACAGTCAAAAACATCGGACTGCTGTTCAAATCTGCACCCCTGCATGACATCGGCAAAGTCGGCATTCCTGATCGCATCCTGCTCAAGCCCGGCAAATTGACACCTGATGAATTCGAGATCATGAAAACCCACACCACGCTGGGCCGCGATGCCATCATTCACGCCGAGCAGGAGTTGGGGGTAGAAGTTGAATTTTTGACCATTGCCAAAGAAATCACCTACTCCCATCAGGAAAAGTGGGATGGCTCTGGCTACCCTGAAGGTCTCGCCGGTGACCAGATTCCCGTTTCAGCGCGTTTGATGGCGCTAGCCGACGTATACGACGCACTGATCAGCCGACGTGTCTACAAAGAGCCCCTGTCCCACGAACAGGCGGTAGCGGTCATCGAACAAACCAGTGGCAAGCACTTTGATCCGGATGTGGTTGAGGCGTTCCTGGAGATACAGGAGAACTTCAAGGCGATTGCCATCGCCTACTCTGACACCGACTCCGAGATGCAGAAAAAAACTGATTACATCCAGATCGCGAACGTGTGCGTCGAACCGTCAAAATGACCCGAATGACACCTTGCCAAGTTAATTTCATCAAGTAAAACTTCAGCGGCGCGAGGTCACTTCACCGATCATGCGCTCTACTATCAGGAGCTGCCAGCGCAATCAGCGCAAGGGCTTCAGGTCTTTTTTACATAAAAATGCGATGTTTCAAGACCTGACCCCAGGCTCCAAGCGTGATGTTGGCTTGAGCTTGTAAACCACGGCGATCAGGCCAGCCAGAAGCAAGCACGCACCCGGCAGCAAAAACTGCATGTTTTGCAGCACCGGACTGTGCGGCAGCAACTGGCTGACAAAACCAATCCGGGCAAAGCTGGCGACTGCCAGCACCGAGAAAAAACTGCCCATGAACAAGCCCTCGGCACCGCGTGTGCCCCATGCCGAGGCTTGTTCCATCAAGCCGGCAAATGCTGCGGCCCAACCAGCCCCCGCCAGCAACTCAATAACAATCAGCATTTCAAGGCTTCCAGCCAAAGCCGATGCGTAACTACAGCCTGCGGTGAGCAGGATGCCGCCAGCCGCCACCGCCAGCGCACCAAAACGTTTGATGATCACACCGACACCAAGCAGCGCCAGGAAAAACCCGACCCACAGCAGCGGCAACAGCCACGGCAAGCTTTCCTTCGTCGTGTAAGCCAGATAGTGAGGCGCAGCATTCAAAAATGCGTGCAACTGAAAGCCGCCTGAAGCCAAAGCCAGAATAAGCAGCAGAGGTACATACGCGCTAAAGGCGATCGGCTGTGGTTCTGGCGCTTCTGGTGCCGGTGCCGGGCGATCCACAAAGTGCCGCAACACGACAACGGCGGCCAGCAAGGTCAAGGCAGAAATGGCAAACGGCCAACGCGAATCAACCCCTTTGAGCAGCATGCCGACAAACGGTGACAAGGCTGAAGCCAGCGCCATACCGGCCGTGTACCAGATGACCAGACGACTCTGCTGCGCCGCCTTGGCACGTTTGGCCAGCAGCACCAGCGTTGGCGCGCGTACCACCGAAGCACTCAGCACCCAGATCAATAACACACTGATGAGCCAGGCAGGAGCCACGTCGCCCAACATCGGCAGCAGCAAAAAAGCCGCCGCAGAAACCGTCGTCAGCGCCAAAAGCAGCCGTGCCAGCTTGCGATAGCCCTCGGTCAG
>JFJP01033782.1_pt1 | contig 10362 bp, 14 predicted proteins | sample 431651 | NCBI WGS metagenome assembly JFJP01 (sample SAMN02602958, study PRJNA72255) | Microbial mat metagenome, whole genome shotgun sequencing project. | biome: fresh water; feature: sink hole; material: water; isolation source: purple microbial (photo- and chemosynthetic) mats found in... | reverse complement strand
GCTGCCACCATTACCACCAAAACCCCGGTGCTGCGACTGGTGCAGTTGGTCAACAAGCTGGGTACTCTCAGCTCGGCGCGTTGTCAGGTTGTCACACGACGTTTGGCAGCCAATTCTCACGTCTTACCCACGGCACGCAGCGTCCACTCGTTGGAATTTTCCACAGTGGATGACTATGCACAATTTTTCCATTTGGATACTTTGCAGAATGCGCTGCCGTATTTGACTGGTGACGACCGGTGGGAAGTAGATTACTCGGACGACGAGGACTGCGTGAAGCTGATAACCAAGTTGCCACAATCCAGTCGCAAAGAGTTGGAAGACAAAGCTGCTAGTTACTTCACGGACACCGACGGGTGGGATGAAGCTGATCAGAGTGCCAGTGGCGTGTACGCGATTCTCCGAGAACACGACGATGAGTTGGTGGTGCGCTTGCATTGGGCAGTGAGAGATGGTTATTCCAACGGCGCACACGCTGCCATGTGGGACGAGTTTATCAAACACTTCAATCGTGACTGGTTAAACAATGACCCGATTAGCGTACCACTATCTTACCGCAACGTGGCTAATCTAGTAGCAACTGATTTGGAAATGCCCAACACTACAATTGAAGGTGAGTGTGGATCGGTTGGAGCGTGGCTGATGGATGCTGTACCCTACGATGAGTTGGGCGACGAGATGCAAGTGGTTGATATGCGGCAACCAGCCTGGGGTTGGGAAGGCTACGACCAAGAAGCCGCTGTGGAATCATTTCGTAGCTATTGACCGGAGAAAACTCGTGGTAGCACTAGCACCCGCCCAATGGCGACCATATCCAGCAGTAATTCCCAAACAACTGCGTCTAACCATGTTTAGTGGCGATGGCTGGTATTTCCACATGTCGCGTTTCGGCCACCAGGGAGCCAACGTGCCCCATGAGTTGTTTCGCATGGGATTTTGGCCTGACCGCGAAGCACGCGACGATGCGATTGATATTCCATTCAACGGTTTTCCAAACCCACTTACTTTTGACTGGTTGGTGTACTTGCCGCTTGAAAATTATTCAGAGGACGCACACGATCCGTGGGCACTGATTGACAAGGATCATCCATTCAAGTGGGATTACGCCAATCATACCCACACCGGTTACGATCCATTGCGGGAAAAGAATTACCAGAGGGGGTGGTACTACGAATACTATGTGGTACAGTATCCAATTTTGGGTAATATCAGGAAAAATCCGTTGCCGTGGACTGGGTTTACCTATCGGGCGAGTGGCACTACCGGTGAAGACTGTTTCACAGTTCGTATGACCAACGGTCGCCAGGAAAGCAACACATTTCGCGTGAATATCACAATCAATCAAAAATTGCAACACGTGGGCGTCTAGCGGGGGGTTGCTGTGCGAAAAAAAATTTGTCTATACGCAATTTGTCACAATGAAAGTGCCAACGTGGAGCATTTTGCCAAAGTTGCCAGTGGAGTGGACTTGGTGGTGGTGCTTGACCACTCCAGCACCGACTCCACTGTGGAGTTGTTGCGAGCACTGATTCCACACGTGCAAATTCTGCACTATGCTGGGCCACTGGATTTTGCGACCATGCGCAATCAAGTGCTTGGTGCTGCGCAACAATTGCTAACCAATCCCCTCACTGAGTGGTTGCTAGTGAGTCTGGATTTTGACGAGTGGGTTGATGCCAATTGGCACGAGGAGTTGTTGGCGTGGTACAATGAGCAACCCGCACCAGTATTGGGGGCACTGCGTTACTGTGACCGGGGAGTGTTCTGGTCCCAGCCAAAAGTTTCTCCAGCAGAGTTTTTGGTGAGTTGGCACTACATGGTGCACGAAGTGTTGACCAGCAATCTAGCCACCATCACCGTGGAACCACTGTTGGTGGAACATCGCCCACTGGAAAAATCTCGTAATTACTTGCCACTGTTGCAACAACAAACTGAGCGGTGGCCCACTGATTCGCGCACGTGGTTTTACTACGCCCGCGAGCTGCACGCCACTGGCGATGTGGGCGCGGCGATTGGTGCGTGGTTGACTTGTTTGCGCCATTCGGGGTGGAGTTGGGAACGCAGTGATGTGTGCTGTCGGTTGGCCAACGCCATACCCAGTGATGGATGGTATTGGAATAGCCGCGCTGTGGTCGAAGAAGTTGCAAATCGACAAGCCCACGTGCAACTGGCCGACTACTATTTTGAGCAATGCAACTGGCCCGCCGCAATTACAGCACTCACTACCATGCTCACGGTAGCAACCACCAAACCAGATTGCTACTTCTATGACCCCACACATTGGGGTTTTTTGCCGTGGGTGAAATTGGCAAACTCTTATTATAATTTGGCCTTGTATAGTCACAGTTTGCGCTGTGCAGAATTTGCTCGCGTCGCCAACGGTGGCGACACCCCAAGTGAACTTTCCTCATTGTTTGCCAAGTGTCTGCGGCACGGGCCTAGTCGTGCTGCAACTGGAGACCTACCGTGCTTGATATGACAACTTTTTGTTTTCAGCTCCGTAAGAGTGCAGTTGCTGCGGGATACACCCCTGCACAGGGTGTTTATTTTCTGGTAAACGCGGTTGACATCAATCCTGATGGGTCATTTGTAACCAAACAGCGGTTGTTCGCGGCCAGTCACAGTTCCAAACCACCGGCCAAACGTTTTTTAGTGCCGTGGTATCAACCAGACACCAACACCGTGTGGCGTTGGTTCAAGGACAATGACCCAAATCCACAAAAAGTGGAATTGGTCCCAGACGTATTTGAAACTAGAGGGTAGCACCGTGGCCACAAAGACAGCACCATTTATTTACAAAACAAATCCCACTGTGGAGAAGTTGCTGCCACAAGTGCACAAACTCAAACCGAATTTTACGCGAGGATTGTCACTAGCCAAACACGGTTTTGTGATCAATCTCAAGCCAACCCGCATTGTGGCACGCGGTGAGCGCGTGGTGTTTTGTGAGTACATCACGAACGACCGGGTATTTGGCTTCTTCTATGTTGCACCGGGTACGCCAGTGGCCCGTGAATTTGTCCTCAAGAGTGCCAAACTGTCCAAATGGCTCAAGTCGCAAGACATGGAAATGTTTTTTGTCAGTAAGTCGGTTAGTTTGCAGTCCATGTACAAGTGGACCAAAGAAAAAATTGCTGAGTGGATTGCTAGTCACCCAACTAGCCAGTTGGCCAAAGACCAAGCAGATGCAAAGTTTCAAGCTGGTATTGAGTTTAACAAAGCCAAGCATTTGGCTAGACGTGCCCGCCGCCGTGGTGACGCCAACGCGCCGAAGTTGTTGGAGGAAGCGCACAAACCAAAGCTGGTAGAAGACGCCCACAAAATGTTGCAAGAAGAATTGCGCAAGAAAAATGTGAGCGGTGACACCATCGGCAGCAAGTCGCTGAAAGAACATGCTGAACACATTGTTGAAAAACACTTGGCATCTCCAGGTCGTGACTTGGGGCGCAGGGTGCGACAGTACGCACAAGTAGCACTTGTTGGTGCGCCAAGTTTGCAACCCGCGTGAGAAAGTGTAAATAAATACTGTGGGAGACAAAATCTGTGTCTGACCTGTTTGCGCAATTGTTGTTCTGGTTGGCACGCGTGGCTGCCAACACTTTTCAATTCCTAAATAAATCGGCAGTAATAGTTCAAAAATACCGACTAAAATACCTGTTTGTGCTGGCAATTAGTAGTTGTGGGACGTTGCTATCACGTTTGGTGGGGTGGCTTGACCCACCATTCTACTCAGTTGCTGGCAACGAAACCCACTACAATGGGCTGGATTTCGCAGCCCCGCCAAAAGTTCGAGCAGTTGTGCGACTGGTGTTGGATTTACTCAACACCAGTCCCTATATGCGAGTAAGAGTAGAACCCAAAGATCTGGCGATTGCTCAAGCTATTTTTGCCGGAAAATCGCTTGATAGCCAGTATTTGTTGGAACTGTTTCAATTTTTCACCAGTGGTCAAGTTACTGACGATAGTGCACTGAGTTGTAGTCACGACCTGTATTTGCGCTGGTATTTGTACGGTGGTCAAGTTGGGCGCAATTGGGTAAACACGTGTGTGAATGCGATGCGCAACTATGACGCAGATGTGGCTGCTGGTCGAATCAAACCATCTGAGAAAACTACCCCGACCACGTAGTCGGGGCTTGAACAGAGTATTTGATTCAGGTTAGCGGTGCGACCTTGTGCAGATTTTTACAACAAAATACGTAGGAAACTATAATGTCAAAACCGATAGTGTTGGGGTTGGTTGGTGCTGCTGGTTGTGGCAAATCTACTGTAGCCCAAGTTTTTAGCGAATACGGATGGGTAGAGCTAAGCCTTGCAAAACCAATCAAAGACATGGTATGCACAATGCTTGGTTGTGACATGCCGATGTTGGAGCAGTTGAAAGCATCCAACACTGGTGTTGCATTGAGCAACTGCGAAACTGCACCGAAACTAGCAGTACGCACCATTTTGCAGCTGCTAGGTACGGAGTTTGGACGTAATATGGTTCACCAAGATTTGTGGTTATGGTTGCTACAAGCTAAAATTGAAAAATTACCAGAATTTAGTCGCGTAGTGGTATCTGATGTTCGGTTCCCAAACGAATTTCAGTTTATGAAACGTCTTGGTGCAAAATTTATTGGTATACTAAGTGACCAAAAGTGGTCTGGTCAAGCTAGACTTGTGGGTGATGCAACTTACCACGCAAGTGAGCTACATAGTGATGCTATGGTTTCACAATGTGAATTTGTGCTGTACAACAATACCACTTTGGAAGACTTCAAAGCCAACACCGTGCAATTGATGGAGAAACTGCTGTGAGGATTACACTTGACGAGTACATCTTGGAGCAATTGGCCATGAGTGTTGGTGGTGTGGTGGACGAGGATGTGTTGCTGGCTATGCCGCAGTTGCAAACTTGTCAACCACAACTACTCAACACCGTGATGAGCCAGTTGCTGGCGACTGGCGCGATAGTTGCCATGCCTTATTTTCCAACCAAATCTCGAAACAGTCGGGTCAAATTTTTTGCCGCAACCACGTTTGGCCCAGCTGCAAACGAAACGACGGGTGGCGGTGATGAGTCGCCGCCACCACGCAAACCAGCACCAATTTTTAATTTGGTAGCGTGACGACCAACCGGAGAAACTTCATGTGGAATATGCTTCTTACTTTTTCTGCCAACCGCTTGCGTGAAAATACCACATGGTTGGGCCTGATTGTGCTGGCAAGCGCACTGGGGTATCAGCTGCGACCAGAGTTGGCTGACGCTATTGTATACTTGGGAGTGGTAGCGTTTGGTGGTGTTGCTGTGTTGACTCCCAATCAAATGCGCGTGTTGGGGAAAACGGTGCCACCCACCACGGTGCCACCCGCCACGGTGCAGACCAGTAGCGGCCAATCTCGCAAACTTCCGGCTAACGCTGACGACCCACCTAGTCGCACGGTCGTAAAAGTTGCAGCGCGTGTGGCTGCGGAACAAGCTGATCCTCCAGCCGGTGGTGGTTGGGGTGACAAGTGAAGCTGGAAGTGGCATTGGCAGCGTGGGGCGAAGATTTGGCAGATGCGTTCAAAGAACAGGGTGAGCTTGCCAAGTACGCACAGCATAAACAGCAGCACCCAGATTTTGAGCAATGGTGCAACAGCGTAACTGTGCTGGAAAATTTTGCAAAATTTACTGCCGTTACCACTGCTGCAACTTGGCATGAGTGCCGCCGCCTTTTCCTAAAAGATTTGTTTGATGACCTTGAATTTGTAGCAGTTAGCCCACAACGCCTGAAAAAATTGCAAGATGGGTGGGCTACCAAGTCCTATAGCTCACCAGGTGCGTTGCCTCCCAGTGCTGGACGTGGTAGCTATTACCTGACCAAGGATTTTCTGTGTTTTCGGTACGACAGTGACCGTGATTACTTGCTGCAAGCCAATCTGCACGATTTTTTCTCAAAACTAGATGGAGTTGTTGTTGACCAACTTGACGCCAATTGTGTAAAGTTTGTCCACCACAAATTGCTGGTAAAAACAGGTTTTGGAACTGACTTGTGCAGCGTGTTACTACCAGCCATTTTGGATACTTTGCCGAATTTTGATTTTTGGGCACTATTCACTCGGTTTGAAAAGTCGCACGATTATGACCTACATGTACCGCTGGCCAACGGTGTGGCAGTAAACAGCGGTTTTCACTCCAATTTTGTGGCACAAACCGCTAAATTTTTTCGCTCCTTGCTTCGGTGGGAAAACCGCCAAGTCGGCTACGAACGCAGTTATTTCTGCAAAAAATTCTGGTTTGATTTACCACCAGCAAACCAGAAAAAGTGGACAACTAATTTTTGCAACAAGCACAAAAGCGATGAGTTGCAAACATTCTGGCGAAATATCGCTAGCTTTGGTAATAACCACCAACTCGGCTTTCAAATAGTACAAACTCTAATCACTGACCACGACTGGTTCTACAAGTGGTATACCAACCGCCACAAGTTTGAAAAGAGCACGTTTTACTACGCTTTGTTGGAGCACTATGTAATCAATAATCAAACCGATTGTGATAAGCTACTTTCCCAAGTAGAGCTAACTGACGCCACCTTGTTTTCAGAATGTGATATTGTGGAAATATGTGCTAAGTACGCCACGCCATCACCACTCTTGGTCAGCATGTGCCGAACAGTATTGCAGCTATTCAACAAACAGCCACGTACTCCATACTTTCCGAGCATCGGTAAAATTGTGCGGGAGCACGCCGCATGAAAATTCAAGTAGCGTTGGGAGCGTGATAGCTCTAACCCGTTTTATAGAAGTATTGTACGATTCGCCGTTCCGTTCGCCACTGCTGGTGCAACAATGTCACAAACTAACCCAGTATTTTGCTCGCAATCCACCACCGCCACCAACCTATTGGGGTCACGTGTTGGAAAAACTTGCACCGTCGTCATCGCCATAGTGGTGGCGGTGCTGCTGGCTGGTTGTGCTGGTTCACCTTGTGCGCCAACCGCACAGCTTGATCCGGCAGCCAAGCTGCCGCCAGAGTTGGAGCTGAACAACTTACCACTATCTGTTTGGATTGACTGCAAAATAGAGTTCTGATCATGAAACTACAACTAACATTGGCCAGTTGGGACGACCTCCACAAGTCTCTTGAACAACAAGCCACTATGGCTGAGTACGACCACCACGCCAAGCAACATCCCGACTTTGAACAGTGGTGCAGCAACTTGTTACTCATGTTGGCCGATTACTTGACCACCAACAAGTATAAGGCGTGGACAACTATTTTTGAAGAATTTTTAGCCAGTGTTTTCGATGATTTGGAATTTGAGCGCCTTAGTGAAGCGCAGTTGAGCCACGCACAACGTGAATGGAACTCTCCAGCCTACACAAACGCGACAATTCCACCAAGTTGCGGGCCTGGTACTTTCTTTCTGGCATACGATAGAGTTGGTTTCCGGTATAGTGGCCCACGTGACTTCCTGCTCAAGCAAAATATGCTGGGGTTTTTGGCGACTGTGAGTGGCCCCAAGAGTCCATACTATACAGCTTTTGATACCCAGTTTGCCGACGATCAGTGTGCAGCATTTGAGTGGACGCATGTTCATAGTGAAGGCGTATTTTTTTACTTTTTGCCCGCCTTTGCCGAAGAATACCCAAAAGAGTTTTGGTCGTGGTTGTTGCGCTACGAAAAGCTAAACAAGTACAATAGCGCAGACTCGCTATCCAGAGCAATACTCGCTACTGGCTCAGGCACAACCGCAAAAAACCTGGCCGATTTGGCCGTTGCCAACACAAGGGCGTGGCTACAATGGGTAAACTACAACGACGCTGACCTTAAAAAATTTGTGCTGTTCACAGCGCACGTGTTGTTGCTAATGCCACCCAAGCAGCAAAAAGTATGGGCAAACAATGCGGTAAATCACACCCGCTATTTTGAAATGTTTTGGCACAAACTTCTGCAAGTCATGAGCAACCACATAGACAAAGAAAAACTGCAAAGTTTGTTTGTGCCAGCACTCGCAGGTAACACCAAGTGGTTTGTCAAGTGGTTTGACAAACAACACCGTTTAGAGTGGGACTATTTTGTGCCGATTTTGCTGCAAAAGTTTGCAGCACTACAGCCAGTCGCTGCACAACAACTGCTGACTCGTGTTGTATGGGGTGAACACCACAGCGTTGAAAACTTAGCAAACTTTGTGGAAAACTGTGCTGACCACTTGCAGCATACCCCATTGTTAATTGAACAGTGCAAAAAACTTGTGGCTTACAACGACAACAGCCGCCGCGCTCGTAACATACCGAATGTACGTGCTCTGGCTAAATTGGGAGAGTAGTTGTGAAATACTGGTTTTGTGCGCTGTGTGGCACACAGTTGCAGCGCAAGCTGCGCAATACTCGTGCACGAATTGAACGCCGTTACCGCAACAACTATTGGCAGCAAGTGCGCTGTTTTGAGTTATATTTGGACATCATAACCCTTGGAGATAAATCATGAACGTAGCAATGGTGATTTTGGACGAACGTTTGGGTACAGTGTGGCCACTGCCAGAATACGCCACCATGGGGGCGGCTGGTTTGGACTTGCGGGCAATGCTCGACACCACTTTGGTGGTGGAACCCATGCAAGTCTCGTTGATTAGCACTGGGATTAGCCTGCACATTGAAGACCCGAATGTGGCAGCCGTGTTATTGCCCCGCAGTGGATTGGGTCACAAGCAAGGAGTGGTGTTGGGTAACTTGGTTGGCCTAATTGACAGCGACTATACCGGCACCGTGTTCGTCAGTCTGTGGAACCGTAATCCAACCACCACCGTGACGGTGGAGCCAGGTGACCGAATTGCGCAAATGATTTTTGTGCCGGTGCTGCGCCCACACTTGGAAGTGGTAGCCGCAACCCGTGCCACGGAACGTGGCGCAGGTGGTTTTGGTTCAACTGGCGTGAACTAACGGTGAAAAACTACAGATTGGTTTGCGGCAATTGCTTTGACATGTTGCCACGAGTCCCAACTGGTCACGCGAACTTGGTGGTGCTTGATTTACCCTATGGCACCACCAATGCGGAGTTTGATGGCGTGATTCTGCGCTCCACACGTGGTTCCAAGTCGGTGGTGCCACTAGGGCAACTGTGGGCAGAGTTGGATCGGGTAGTTGCCACCAACGGTGTGGTGCTGGCATTTGCCAGTCAGCCATTTACCAGCGTGATGGTGATGAGCAACTACCGGCACTACAAGTACAGTTGGATTTGGGTGAAGAATCGGTGTGCCAACGCGGTTGCTGCTCGCTATGCCCCACTCAAAATCTACGAGGAAGTATTGGTGTTCAGTCGAGCTGGTGCCAACACAAATGCCCGCGTGCCAATTCCGTATTACCCGCAGAATTTGGATCGTGTGGGACAAATCAAATATCGGGCTAGTGAAGTGGCACCAACTGGGGTTTATCGCTACAATAGTCTGAGCCGGGGCGAATACACTAGCTTGGGTACCAATTTCCCCACAGCCCTGTTGCACTATCCAGTTCCCAGTGGCAAATCGCGTGTCCACGCCACACAGAAACCGGTGTCGTTGCTGCGGTACTTAATTGCCACCTATAGTGAGCCAGGACAAGTTGTGCTTGACCCACTCATGGGTAGTGGATCAACTGGGGTTGCCGCACTGCGCTGTGGTCGGAGGTTTGTTGGCATTGAGTTGGACAAACAAACTTTTGAAATTGCACAGCGCCGAATTGTTGCGGCTGGAGAAAAGTTTTGAAACTCTCAATTACTGTTGGCAGCTATGATTTTGAGCCACGGGTGGTTCACGCCATTCGAGACATTGTTCCATCGGTGGTGGCAATTTGGAAAAAATCCACAAACTTTGTAGCAGTCGTTCCAACCATCACGCCAGACATGACCAATCAACCAATTCCAGACGAGCATTTTTCTGTGGAATACTGCGAGATTGGAAATCGCAAACTACAGGTTGGTGATTTGTTGTGGCACGACCCATCGTACCGCGCCAGGTGACGCTTGTGAAAAATATAATTCGTACATCCCGCGTGCAATTGTGGCACGGGGATTGTTACTCGGTATTGCAACGCATGCCACCAAACAGTGTAGATTGTTGTGTGTGCGATCCACCATACGGCTTGAGTGAGCACCGATCCGCTGATATTGCCAAGTGTTTGACAACTTGGCTGCGTGGCGACACCTATGATCACCACAGGGCTGGCTACATGGCCAAGATGTGGGACAATTTTGTCCCCAGCCCACCAATTTGGCAACAGGTTTTGCGAGTTCTAAAGCCAGGTGGGATTTTGTTGACTTTTGCTGGTACTCGCACTGTTGACCTCATGGGAGTGAGTGTGCGGTTGGCTGGTTTTCAAGTGAGGGACGTGATTACTTTTGCTTGGTTCTACGGTGATGGGT
>JFJP01024204.1_pt1 | contig 10362 bp, 10 predicted proteins | sample 431651 | NCBI WGS metagenome assembly JFJP01 (sample SAMN02602958, study PRJNA72255) | Microbial mat metagenome, whole genome shotgun sequencing project. | biome: fresh water; feature: sink hole; material: water; isolation source: purple microbial (photo- and chemosynthetic) mats found in... | reverse complement strand
AGAGAGGTTATGCCTCTCTTTTTTCTTACTCTTGTGTAAAGACGAGGGCTTGTTCATACAAGGCAGAGCCTGCTTTTCCCCACATGGAAAAAAGATGTTTCTCTTTATCTGCAATATCAAAATCACGTGCAATTTTATCGATAACTTTGTGCTCATAAATTCCAAATTTATCATCACCATGAACGAGCACCATTAAAGAGAGCAAGATAATTCTTTGGCTTTTAGGTGTATCAAAAATAGCTAAGTTATCATCCAATTCAAAATTTTCTAGGGTGTATTCTAAATTTTCTATACCCATCTCGGTACAATACTCAGCGATGATTTCTCTCTCCTTCGGGCCATACTCCCCATCGAGTTTCGCTATGTAATGAGCCAATTGAATGAAGGCAAATTTTTCTTCTGTTTGGAGTTTCATAAGTAACACTTTTTACCCCTTTTAAATACTTTTGAACGTGGATAAAAAAACGAAAAAAACCGAATCAATATTAGATACGGCTTTGCTCTTGTTTTCCAATAATGGGTTTTATACGACCACCATACCCGATATCGCACGGGCGATGGGCATGAGTGTGGGCAATATTTATAACTATTTTTCTTCTAAAGAAGTCTTAGCCAAAGAGATTATCAAATACTCTTCAAATATCCTTGGCGCTGAGATTCGAAAAGTCAATGAGCAAAACTGCTCTGTCAAAGAAAAGATACGCCAAATCGTAGCGCTTTATTTTGAAATGGCCTCAACAAAACCCCAGCATATTAATTACTTTTTACGCGTCTATCTTGCCAATCGTGAGGTCTTTAAAGATGGATGTGAGGGGATGTTGTGTGTTTCTGCTTTTGTGACGGAACTGATGATCTTTTTCGAAGAAGGTGTGGCGTGTGGAGAGCTTCGTAATCAAGACTTTTTCTCCGCTTTTGGCCTGTTTATGGGCTATTTAGGTGGGTTTGTTTTTCTAAATGGTGAAGCTGTTTTGGATAAAAATCTTGACCATTATGTTGATGACATTGCCCTCAACATCTATAACGCCCTCAAACAGCAGTAATGCAAACCCAAAAATCAACTATCATTTGGCTTCAAGGGCTTACATGTAACGGAAATAGCCACTCTTTTTTCAATTATCCACAGATGAGCTCCTTTGCCAATGCGTTTGAGCTTTTGTACCATCCGTTGTTGGTAGGAGAACACACCTTTGAGTCTCTTTTGGAAAGCAAAGAAGCGTTTGATTTTCTCATTTTAGAAGGAGCGCTGAGTCAAGAAGCTGGCATGATCCAAAAATTCCACAAACCTTTTTCGGATGTTTTAGATGCTTTGGCCAGCAGGGCTAAACACATCGTTTGTGCGGGGAGTTGTGCGAGTTTTGGGGGGATATTTCGACTCAACAATCCCACGAAGATTACAGGGGCTTTGTTTAGTGGCAAAGAGCAGGGTGGGTACTGGGATGCTAAAGCCAATGTGATCAATCTTCCCGGTTGCCCCTTGCATCCAAAATGGCTGGTCGATACCCTGCTCATGGTGCATCACAAGCACAAGGTCAGTTTGGATGAATATTTGCGCCCAAAAGAGATTTACAGTTATTTGGTGCATCATGGGTGTTTGAGAAACGAATATTTTGAATGGAAAGTTGACAGTAAATGTTTGGGTGAAAAAGAGGGCTGTTTGTTCTACGAACACGGGTGTTTAGGCCCCATGACACATGCTAATTGCAATAAAATACTTTGGAATGGTATTGGCTCAAAAACAAGAGCAGGCTCCCCGTGTCTTGGGTGCACTGAGTTTGATTTTCCTCGCAAATCCCTTTACGAGACCCAAACCAACATGTCTTTGCCACAAACCCCCGTGGGGATTAGTAAGCGGGCCTATTATACTTTAGCAGGCATTGCGAAAAGTTTTAAAATCGATAGATTGGAAAAGAAGTTAATCGATGAAAATCACTAAAGAGATAATAGAGCGCATCGAAGGGGAAGCAACCTTGGAGTTGCAGTGGGCTGAGGGTAAAATTGATTTCGCGAAGATTAAGTTTTTTAACTTTCGTGGCATAGAGAAAATTTTAGAAAAAAGACCTTTGTATGACGCCATTGCCATTACGCCCCGTGTGTGCGGGATTTGCTCACATTCTCACGCCCTTGCGTCGGTTTTGGCCATTGAAGCGTGTTTTAAAAATGCTGGGGAAACGTTGGTGATTACGCCTAAGGCGAGGGATATTCGAGAAATTATTTTAAATGCTGAAAAAATTCATAACCATATTAAATGGTACTTTTTTACCATTTTTTCAGAATTGCAAAAACTCTCTCATCGATCGTTTGATGGTAATGCGTTTAAGGATGCCATGTGGTTTGAAGCACAAAAAGCCATCATCGAAACGTTGAAGGTAAGCGCTATCTTTTCAGGTCAATGGCCGCATGGCTCTTTTGCTATGGCAGGAGGGGTGACGTGTGATCCTCTTCGAAGTGATTGCATCACAGCACTGAATACACTCGATACGGTGATCGCCTTTTGTGAAACGTACCTTTATGGAATGAGCATTGATGAATTTTTATCGTTTCATTCAGCCTTGCAAGTCATGTCAAGCGATGTGGGGCTGAAGGGTGGCATTGAGACAATGATAGAATGCGGGTTTGATCGAATCGGCAGAAGCCATGACCGCTTTTTAGCATTAGGGGAATCATTTTTATACGAAGAGCCTTCCAAGTCTATCAAAACATCCGTCATGAGTGCGGATGTTAAGCATGTGCAAGAAAGCCTTGAGCATACGTTTTTCGATACGGCTAAATCGGGGTTTACCTATTCTAAAACGGCGTTGTATAAAAAGAGTTATTTTGAAGTAGGCCCTTTGGCTCGGATGATGATTGGAAAAGATGCCCTGATACGGGATTTTCACAGGCGTTTTAAAGATTCAACCTTGACACGTGTGGTTGCACGCATGAGTGAATGTGCACATTTGTTGCGTCGTACACGAGAACTTCTTTTACATGTAGAACTGGATATGCCTTCTTTTATCGCTCCAAAATCCAATGTACACGAGCTCTTCAGTGAAGGCATTGGCATCATAGAAGCTGCCCGTGGAACACTGATTCATAAAGTCGATGTGCGTTATGGGCAGATACACGCTTATGACATCATCACACCTACGGTTTGGAACTTGGGTAATGGGGATTATGACAATCCGTCCATTGCTCAAAAAGCGATTATGGGGCTGGAAAGCGTTGAAAAAGCGGACTTTGTGTTTAAAAGTTTTGATGTGTGTTCTGTGTGTACGACTCAGTAATTTTTAATACTATACATTTTTTGTCTTCTTTTTTTGTTACATTATTACCCATTATAATTAAAATAAACTGAATACCCTTCCATTCTAGCAATGAATAATGATAAATTTGATTTAATAACAAATGAAGAAACTGATGGAACACGCTAAACTGTACGAAAGGCTTGCTGAGAGACTTAGCAAACTTGAGAAGTTTCCTCGCATTAAGGAGGACAAATCCATTGCGGCGTTGATGGAAGAGCATGGCATTAGCCGAAGAGATTTTATGAAGTGGGCAGCAGGTGTGACTGCAATGTTATCCCTTCCTTCAACCTTTACCCCACTCATGGCACAAGCCGCTGAGTTGACAGACCGATTGCCTGTTGTTTGGTTACACATGGCAGAGTGTACAGGATGTTCTGAGAGTTTGCTTAGAACTGATGCACCGACAATCGACAGTGTTATCTTTGATTACATCTCTTTAGAATACCATGAAACCATCATGGCAGCAGCTGGCTGGCAAGCAGAACACAATTTGGAAACGGCCATTGAAAAATACAAGGGCAAATTCATCTTGATGGTTGAAGGTGGAATTCCTGCAGGCAAGAGCGATTTCTTCTTAACCGTTGGACCACATGGAACAACAGGTCAAGCAAGTGCTAAAAAAGCAGCCGATGCGGCAGCCGCAATCTTTGCCATTGGTTCTTGTTCAAGTTTTGGTGGTGTTCAAGCCGCTTATCCTAACCCAACCAATGCACAACCCCTTAGTAAAATTACAGGTAAACCGGTTATCAATGTTCCAGGTTGCCCTCCGAGTGAGAAAAATATTATCGGACAAGTTTTACATTATATTCTTTTTGGAACGCTTCCAGCACTTGATGCGTACAATCGTCCAAAATGGGCTTATGGCCTTAGAATTCATGATCTTTGTGAGCGTCGTGGTCACTTTGATGCCGGTGAATTTGTACAAGAATTTGGTGATGCAGGTGCTAAAAAAGGCTTCTGTCTTTACAAAGTAGGCTGTAAAGGTCCTTATACGTTTAATAACTGTTCACGTGAGCGATTTAACCAACACACTTCATGGCCCGTTCAAGCAGGACATGGCTGTATCGGATGTTCTGAGCCAGATTTCTGGGACAATATGGGACCATTCGAAGAGCCATTGGGCAATAGACTCTATCACACTGTGTACGGCGAAGGTGCCGACAAAACGGCTGATAAAGTCGGTGTGACGTTGTTAGCCGCTACGGCGGTAGGTATTGCTGCCCATGCTGCGATTGCTGCTGTTAAAGGCAGTGGAAAAACTGAAGAATAACACTCAAGGAACATAGAAATGAGTAAAAGAATTGTCGTTGACCCCATCACCCGTATCGAGGGACACTTAAGAGTAGAGGTTATCGTTGATGATAACAATGTCGTCACTGAGGCATATTCATCGTCAACATTATGGAGAGGTATTGAGACCATTCTCAAAGGACGTGATCCTAGAGATGCAGGTTTCTTTACACAAAGAATTTGTGGTGTTTGTACCTATTCACACTACAAAGCAGGTATTGTAGCGGTTGAAGACGCTCTTGGAATTGAACCACCACTCAATGCCAAATTAACACGTACCTTAATGAACTGTGCTCTTTTCTTGCACGATCACCCTGTGCATTTTTATCACCTACACGGCGTAGACTGGGTAGACGTGGTTTCTGCACTTAAAGCGGATCCGCACAAAGCAGCTGCTGAAGCATTTAAATAATTTGTTAAAAAAGGACACCTTGGACCATTCGCGAATGCGTACTGGGGACACTCAACCTATAAATTAACACCAGAGCAAAACCTTATTGCCTTATCTCACTACCTCAAAGCGCTTGAAATGCAACGTATCGCTGCGCAAATGATGGCAGTCTTTGGTGCAAAACAGCCACACCCACAAAGCTTAACCGTTGGTGGTGTAACTTGTATTATGGACCTTCAAACACCTTCACGCTTAGGTGAGTTTTTAACCAAGTTTAAAGAGTTGGCAGAATTTGTTAACCGTGCGTACTATCCAGACGTTGTTATGGCTGGTCTTGCGTATGCTGGAGAGCCTAGTGTTAATGCCGGTCTTGGCGTTCCAAATCTTTTCACGTATAAAGAGTTCCAACTTAACGCTAAAGAATACTTATTTGAAAGCGGTGTGATGATGGGCGAAGATGTTATCGCGTTGGTAACAGGTAAGCCTTTCAAAGTTCAGCAATTAGATGAGAGTAAGATCACAGAAGAAGCAACCCATGCATGGTACAAAGACAATGCAGCGTACCATCCGTATGAAGGTCGCCAAGAGCCAAACTACACTGGATTTAAAGATGCGCAAACCATCAACGACAAAGGTGTTTTAGCACCGACAAAAGTTATTGATGAAAAAGGTAAATATACCTGGGTAAAAGCACCACGATACGATGGCAAACCACTTCAAGTTGGACCATTGGCCAATATCGTTGTAAACTATGCTCTTGGTAACAAGCGTGTTCAAACCGTTGTTAATCAGTTCTTAAAAGACACAGGTCTACCTATCACAGCGGTTGCCTCAACATTGGGCCGTACTGCGTGCCGTATGCTTGAAGCCAAAGTGATTGCTGATTATGGTCTTGAGGCGTTTAACGCTTTGATTGCGAACCTTAAAGTAGATGATACAACGTATACAAGCTATAAAATTGACAAAAACAAAGAATACAAAGGTCGCTACATCGGTAACGTGCCACGTGGTGTTCTTAGTCACTGGGTCAAAATCAAAAACGGTGTGATTGAAAACTACCAAGCGGTTGTTCCAACCACATGGAATGCAAGTCCAAAAGACGCTAAAGGCGTTAGAGGCGCATACGAAGAGTCACTTGTGGGTCTTAAAATTGCTGATCTTTCTCAACCACTTGAAATCATTAGAATTATTCACTCATTTGACCCGTGTTTGGCTTGTGCCGTACACGTTATGGATGCAAAAGGTAATGAGATGAGTAGTTACAAGGTTGATGTCAGCGGTGCTGGTTGCTAAAAAGCGAAAGGGAGACTATATGAAACGTAAAATAGAATTTGAGTTCTCTGCAGGCTTGCGTATCACGCACTGGCTTAGAGCTATCGCTATTTTTATCCTAACGGTTACAGGTTTTTACTTGACATACGTCTTTGTCGCACCTGCACCTTCTGATGAACCTGTGCTCTTTTTAAATGCAAAATTTAGAATGTGGCATGTAATAGCGGGGTTTGTACTGATCGCGGTATCGCTTTTCAAACTGTACCTCTTTTTGTTTGACAGCGTCAGTGGCAAAGAGCGTTTATCCTTTTTGGATTTTATCAGTCCAAAAGTGTGGTTTCAACAAATTAAATATTATCTTTTTATGGGGGAACACCCCCATTTAAGAGGTGTATACAATCCATTGCAGTTTGTGGCGTATGTGGGTTTGTATGCGATGGTATTTGTCATCAGCTTAACCGGTTTGGTGTTGTACGTTCATGGGTATCAAGGTGGTGGCTTAGGTCTTGCCTTGTATGACTACATGCGTCCTCTTGAAGCGATGATGGGTGGACTTGCTATGGTTAGAGAAATTCACCATATCGTTATGTGGGGTATTTTGATTTTTTTACCGGTTCATATCTACATGGCCATTTTCAACTCTATCATGGGAAGAGAAGGCTCTATGGATGCGATTATTAGCGGGTATAAATTTCCAAAACAAAACTCAAAACACTAATCGGGTCTTGGCTTGAAGGTTTTGATTTTAGGCATTGGCAATGTGATGTTCTCCGACGAAGGCGTCGGAGTTCATCTGTGCCGCCTTGTTGAACAAAAGTATGCGTTTTCTTCTCCTGAACACACCATCACCTTTGTGGATGGTGGAACTCTTGCAGAGCGATTAATTCCCATTATCGTCGAGTATGACTCTTTAATCGTCCTTGATTGTGTGGATGCCAGTGATGGCGTCATAGGCGATGTCTATTTCTTCGATTTTGAAAATGTTCCTAACTCTATCTCTTTTCAAGGCAGTGCTCACGAAGTTGAAATGCTTCAAACACTGACCATGATGGATATGGTAGGGGACCGACCTCCGACTAAAATTATTGGTATCATTCCTGAAGTGGTTGCCGATACGACACTTAAAATGACTCCGGCTATCCTTAAAGGCAGCATCGTTATGGAAAAAACATTGATCAAGCATTTGAGTGAAATAGGCTTTACATGTAAGCAAATTTCAGATATTGATATACAAACCGTAGCCGATCAGTCCTGTATGGAGGAGCGATGATTTTAGCATTTGAATTTACCTATCTCTCACAAAACGGCGCATTGGAAAATTTGCTCAATGAGATGTGTACGGATTTTACGATGACCCACGTGATCACTCGAGACGCTCTTGTGGTTACCCTTTTTGTTGAAGATACAGAAAAGCGATTGGGCGAGTTTGCAGACACGCTTTCCCAATCCCTTCCTTTATCACTCTTTTTTAAATCAACATCCGTTTATGTGGCCGATGCGATGCCTCATGCTGGGGAAACTAAGGCCATGAGCGCCTTGCCTCTTTTGTTTACACCAAAAGTGTTAGATGCCATAGAAACACCAAACTCTCCAAGCTATCTTTTGCCGTTTAAAGAATTTACAATGAAACGTGACGTGCTTGTCATGTCTAAAAACAACGAAATGATTTTTGAGGGTAAAGATGCGTCTTCTTTAGACACACTGTACGATAAAATTGTGGATGCTATGGTTGAAGGCTCCAATGTACTTCTTCCTACGCGACATGGTGAGTATGTGTTTGGAGGTGTACAAAACAGTGCTACCTTGTCACAAGGTGCTGCCATGGATGTGGTAGCTACGGATCTTTCCGTGGTAGAGCGCATGGTGGTCATCAAAGAGAATGAAATCAAAGCCTTGGCTTCATTAGAGCGCCCCAGTATTCGCTTAAAAGTCAATGCCTTGTTTGCTGCTAAAAATATCTTACCCACGCAACGCGTAACACTGCGTCTTGCAGATGAATGGTTGATTTACCATCTGTGCAAACGTCTTTTTGCTCGAGGAGTGCATTTTTTACTCAAAGCCCCAATTGGAACAGTGCCATGCGACTATCGTGTTGGATATGAGGGTGTGTTGGAACCCATGGAGCCTTTGGAAGTAACCGTCTTAGACAATGGAGAGATGCTTATCGTTAAGGGCAGTTCTTATGCGTCTTTGGCTCTGAAGCAAAGTTTAAAAAAGTTTGATGTTCCTGCTTTTGGTGCTTTTGCTTCCATTATGCAAGAACATCAGCTCTTTACAAGCAATGCAAGTTGTTTTTATCTGAGCCGTACTCATGACGATAAATTCATGAGTTATTCACAAGAAAATGGCATGTTAGTGCTTACCTCTGTGAGTTTACCTGAGTCTTTTGAAGGACTTTTTCAAGCTATTGCGCAATCAAACAAAAGCGGTGAGCGTTTGATGCAAAATTATAAAGAGGCTTTTCCTGAGATTTATGCGCGCGCTCAAGGCATGGTCATTCCTGCTAGTACGCCTAAAAGTATCTATTCTTTGTGGAAAATAGCAGCGATTGTTTTAGGATTGAGTGATGATTTTGAACGTGCGGCTGAGTGTTTGATTGAAAATGCTGAAGATTTTGGCGGTCAAAAAGGCCCTCGCATTGATTATTACCTGCAAAAAGAAGAAGCACTGGTTTCTGATTTTAATTACATCAAATTGATTCGCAGCGGAATCAGCTTTAAATTAGCAGGTACGGATGATACAACCCTTAGTTTTGGACATATGCAAAGTTTAGCCTATTTTCTCTCCGATACCTCAGATTATTACAAAGAAAATTTAGGCGTTGAAAAAGTAGCCTTGGCGGGTTCATTGTTTAAATACCGACGTTTGACTGAAATGGTCTATAAAAATCTCAAACCAAATCACACGCTGTGTCTCAATAGGGAACTTCCGATTGACGACAAAGCATAGGTGGCTTTACCACGTTGAAGGCATCGTACAAGGGGTTGGTTTTCGACCCTTTGTCTATACCTTAGCCCTTCGATACGGGCTGTGTGGTTATGTTCTCAACAACTCCTTAGGCGTAGAAATCGACCTAGAAGGTCCAAGCGAATCTTTACTCCATTTTGAAAAAGCTCTTTACGACGAACTCCCCCCTCTTGCGCGCATTGACACATTCCTAAAAAATCCTTTAAGCCCTTGTGATTACACGTCCTTTGAAATTCACAAAAGCGAACAAGCAGAGGTAAAATCCTCCTTGGTGCTTCCTGATATGGCCTTGTGCGATGCGTGTTTAAAAGAGTTAAACGATCCACATGACAGACGCCACGGGTATTTTTTTATCAATTGCACCCATTGTGGTCCGCGCTATTCGATCATTCACACCGTACCTTACGATCGCCCCAATACATCGATGCATCCTTTTGTGATGTGTGATGCCTGTCAAGCTGAATACACCAATCCGCTTGACAGACGTTACCATGCTCAGCCTATCAGTTGTCCTCAGTGTGGACCACGTTTATCGCTAAAAACACTGGATGGCACCGTGCTGGCGTACAATGAAGATGCCATCAAAGCATTAGCGCAGTTCATTAAAGAAGGGGCTATTGTTGCCCTTAAAGGTATGGGTGGATTTCATTTGATTTGCGATGCTCGAAATGAAACGGTGTTGCGTACGCTAAGGGAGCGTAAACACAGACCCACTAAGCCCTTTGCCGTGATGTTTCCCGATCTAAGTGCTCTTGAAGCCGCGTGTGAGCTAAGTGAGGCTGAAAAAAAAGGCATCCTCTCACAGTTGCGCCCCATTGTGTTGGTCAAACGCTCCATCCAATCAGCACATTTCTTAAGCCCTTTGGTTGCACCCAATATCGATAGGTTAGGTGTTTTTTTACCTTACACCCCTTTACATGTAAGGCTTTTGTCGTATCTTAATTTTCCAATTGTCGCCACCAGTGCGAATCGATCGGGGGAGCCTATTATCAGCGAGGCTTCTCATTTGTGTGAAAAGCTCTTTGGTATTATCGATGTTTATTTGGATTATAATCGAGACATCGTGAATCCCAGTGATGATAGTGTGATGCAATTTATAGACGAAAAGCCTCTCTTGATGCGACTCTCACGTGGCATTGCACCGCTTGGTTTTCGAAC
>JFJP01012449.1_pt1 | contig 10362 bp, 7 predicted proteins | sample 431651 | NCBI WGS metagenome assembly JFJP01 (sample SAMN02602958, study PRJNA72255) | Microbial mat metagenome, whole genome shotgun sequencing project. | biome: fresh water; feature: sink hole; material: water; isolation source: purple microbial (photo- and chemosynthetic) mats found in... | reverse complement strand
AATGGGTCCTTTCGAGACGTGGAACTCATCATCGGCTGCGGCGACCTGCCCTACGCCTATCTCGAATATCTGGTGACCATGCTCAACGCGCCCATGTACTATGTGCCGGGAAATCACGACCCGCGTTTTGACCCCAAGGTAGACGCCAGCCGCGCTGAAGGCGGAATCAACCTCGATTTGAAAGTCGAGCGCCACAAAAAATTCCTCATCGGCGGCTTCGGCGGCTCCATCCGTTACCGACCCGACGGGGTCAACCAGCACACCCAAAGCGACGCCTACCTGCGGGCATTTGCCATGCTCCCCCGCCTGGCGCTCAATCGAATGCAATACGGGCGCGCGCTGGATATTCTCATCAGCCACTCGCCCCCCTTCGGCATCCACGACGACAACGACCCCCCACACCACGGGCTAAAGGCGCTCAACTGGCTCATCCGCGTCGCACAGCCGCGCTACCTTTTTCACGGTCACACACATTTTTACAAACAAAACCTTGCCAATGCAGAAACCACAATGGGCATCACAAAAATCATAAACGTCTACCCATACAAAATCATCGAAGCGAGTCATTAACAGCGAGAAAAACCATGTCAGACGAACTCAACTCCCGCGTGCGCGCCGACTTCAGCCGCGCGCGTTTCAAATCTTTCATCAATCAAGTCTTTTCCATCCTCTCGGGTCAGCCCACCAAACTGCTCTCTTACGACGACGTGAAGGAAAAACTCCACATTGGCGGTCCCATCTATCGCGGCGTAAAAACCATCCGCATCGAACAGATTGCGGGCAGCCTCAACCGTTACCACGAATTCGACCGCGCTTTCCTCCCAAAGGACGACCAACTTGCCAACCGCTGGCAGCAGGTCAACCGCGCCTTCTATCAGGATATTTACCTTCCGCCTGTCGTCCTCTACAAAGTCGGCGAAGTCTATTTCGTGGTGGACGGTCATCACCGCGTCTCTGTCGCCCGCGAACAAGGACAGGAATTCATCGAAGCCGAAATCCGCGAATGTGCCACCCGTATCAACATCAGCCCGGATATCAAACCCGAAGACCTCGAAATCCTCGGCGCAAAAGTCCACTTCCTCGAACGCAGCGGACTGGACAACATCCGCCCCGAAGCCGACATCAACCTCACCATCCCCGACGGATTTGAACGCATGTTGGAACACATCGCCGTGCATCGCTACTTCATGGGGCTGGACTACCTGCGCGACATCACCGAGCAGGAAGCCGTAGCGCACTGGTACGACACGGTTTATGTGCCCATTGTCGAAGTCATCCGCAAAAGCGGAATCCTCAAAAGTTTCCCCGACAAAACCGAAGGCGACGTTTACATGTGGGTTCTCGATCACCAGCACTACTTGACAGAAGAACAGGGCAAGCCACTGCAACCTCCACATGAAGCCGCAAGAAAATTCGTCAAAAAGGATGAGAAAAAATATGTCTGACCTGCATCCACTGGCTGGAATCTACGCCGCGGCTGTGACCCCATTAAAAGCCGATTCAACCCTCGACCTCGAACCTGTTCCCGCCTTCCTGCGGCTTTTGGCTACCCGAGGCTGTCACGGAGTCCTGCTCTTCGGCACGACCGGCGAAGGTCCGTCATTCTCGCCAAAGGAACGCGAGACATTGCTGCGCTCGGCGCGAGTCTATCGCCAGCAACTGCCCGGCTTCCGCCTGCTGGCAGGGACGGGGACTCCCAGCCTCTCCGAAACCATCGACCTGACCAAACTCGCCTTCGACATCGGTTACGACGGCGTGGTGGTTTTACCGCCGTATTACTTCCGCAAGGCAACCGACGAAGGCTTGTTCAAGTGGTTCAGCGAATTAATCAACAAAGCCGTGCCAAAAGACAAATACCTGCTTGGCTACCACTTCCCCGCCGCCGCTGGCATTGGCTTCTCGCTGGATTTGCTCGCCCGCCTCAAAGACGCCTTCCCCGTTCAATTTGCGGGCATCAAAGATTCCTCTCATGATGAAACCTTCGCCGTCGAGTTGGGCAAACGCTTTGGCAAAGACCTGCTCGTCCTCAACGGCACGGATTCATACCTGCATCACGCGCTCAAAAACGGCGCGCAGGGAGCCATCACCGCACCCGCCAACATCATCTCCGACGGCTTGCGCGAAGTCTGGGATTTGTATCAGCAAGGGCAAGACCCCAGCGAGGCTCAGGCGCGGGTCACCGAGCAGCGTCACATCCTCGAAAAATACATGCCCTTCCCAACTGTCCTCAAAGCCCTCCTGCCGCGATTGTTTGAACTTCCGCGCTGGTCGGTCAAGCCGCCGCTGGAGGAGATGGATGAGGAGGAAGCGGAACAGGCATGGCGAGAATTTTCTGAAACAATTTAGATGAAAAGACCTCCGAGTTCTTGAAGAACTCGGAGGTCTTTTTTTCTCGTCCGTGACAAATGTCACACGAGAACTCGAAAAAATTAACTTTCCTTTAACCTTCTCTTGCGTTAAAATACATAATACGAATAATTTAGATAAGATTATCTGAATTGTCGCAAAACGCAGAGCCAAGGAGGCGCCTGGAAACCACAACGCAGAGCAAGGAAACGAAAGAAACACTTTAACAAGGAGAATGTACCATGATGTCACTCAAAAAAATGCTTGTCCTAATTGGATTGCTGCTGGTAACGGCTGTCGCGTTAGCCGCTTGCGGCGGCGCTGCCACCGAGGCTCCTGTTGCGGTAGCAACCGAAGCCCCCACCGAAGTTCCCCCCACCCCAACCCCAGTTCCGACTGTAGACCCAGCCGAAGCGATTAAGCCCATCTTCGCCGCCTCGGGTCATGCAGACGCAGCCGCAGAAGCCTTTGTCCATTGGGACGGAGAAAATCCGGCTGAAATCCCCACCAGTTGCGCCAAGTGCCACAGCCCCGCTGGCTTTGAAGACTTTGTCGCCGACGGCAAAGTGGATGCTGCCGTCCCCGCCCCGGGCGTAGCCTTCACCTGCGAAACCTGCCACAGCGACGCCGCCAAAGCCCAGGCGGAAGTCGTCTTCCCCTCCGGCGCTGTAATCTCCGCCGAGAAGGCAGGCGCTTCCGTTACCTGTCTCAACTGCCACCAGGGACGCCAATCGAAAGCCAGCGTGGATAAGACCCTTGCCGGCTTCGGCGAGGAACTCGACCCCGATGCCGTGCCCGCCCCCTACAAGGATGACAAAGGCAACGATGTCAAACTTGGTTTCGCCAACATCCATTATTACACCGCCGCCGTGACCTTGTACGGCTCGGAAGTGGCTGGCGGCTACCAGTACGACGGCAAAGTCTATGACGCCAAGAGCGCCCATGTAGATATGGCAAACTCCTGCGTCGGTTGCCATGACCAGCACAGCCTCGAACTCAAGGTCGAGACCTGCGCCATGTGCCACGACGAACAGGGCAGCGATGCCGAAGCCATGAGAGACATCCGCGAACCCTCCTCCGCCATGGATTATGACGGCGATGGCGACAAGGAAGAGGGCGTCTATTATGAAATCGAAGGCTTGCAGGAAGCGCTGTACGCCACGATCTTGAACTACGCCAAGGAAGTCAACGGCAACGGCATTGTCTACGACCCTGCCGCCCACCCCTACTGGTATCAGGATGCCGATGGCGACGGCGCAGTGGATCAGGTTGACGGCAAGAACGTCGCCTACACCAACTGGACTCCGCGCCTGCTGAAAGCTGCCTACAACTACCAGACCAGCAAGAAAGACCCCGGCGCGTTTGCGCACGGCGGCAAATACGTCATCGAACTGCTCTATGACTCGACTGAAGACCTGAACGCCGCCGCCAAACTGGCGACCAAGACCGACATGACCGCCATGCACCGCGTAGACGCCGGTCACTTTGACGGCTCTTCCGAAGCCTGGCGCCACTGGGATCACGAAGAGGCTGCCCCCTTCGTTGTGCCTGTTGCCTGCGCCAAGTGTCACTCCGCCGCCGGTCTGCCGATGGTTTTGGCTGGACAGGAAATCCCCGCTGAAGGTCTGCCCGCTGGCAACGGCTTGATGTGCTCCACCTGTCACGACGAAGCCAACTGGCCCGCGCTCTACGCCGTCAACGAAGTCGCCATGCCCTCCGGCAAGGTCGTTTCCTTTGGCGAAGGCGAAGGCTCGAATCTGTGCTTGCAGTGCCACCAGGGACGCGAATCCAAAGCCAGCGTGGATAAGACCATCGCCGGCTTCAACCCGACCGACATGGACGCTGTCCCCGCGCCCTACAAGAACGACCAGGGCAACGACGTCAAACTCGGATTCAAGAACATCCACTACTTCCCTGCCGGCGTGACCATCTTCGGTACCGAAGCCCAGGGCGCTTACGAATTCGACGGCAAGACCTACGTCGGCATGAGCAACCACCCCTCCACCAAATGCTCCGACTGCCATTCGGTTCACGCGTTGGAAATCGACGTGGCTGAAAAATGCGCCACCTGCCACGCCGATGTCACCGACATGGCTGCCATCCGCATGACCGCCGAAGATTATGACGGTGACGGCGACAAGACCGAAAGCGTTGCCGCTGAAATCGACGGTTTACGCGAAGCCCTCTTCACCCAGATCGTCGCCTATGCCAAAGCCAAAGGCGTTGATGGAATTACCTATAACGCCGCCGCCTACCCCTACTGGTTTGCGGATAAGGATGGCGATGGCAAGCCCGACAAGAACGAAGAAGGCGGCAGCATCGGCTACTCAACCTGGACGCCGAACCTGCTGAAGGCTGCCTTCAACTACCAGTACGCTACCAAAGACCCGGGCGCTTATGTCCACAACCCCAAGTACGTCTCCCAGATTTTGATTGACTCCATCGAAACCCTGGGCGGGGATGTAACCAAGTTCGTTCGCCCGTAGCAAAATCATCTGTTGAAAAAAAAGGATGGCAGGCGTTTGAGCCTGCCATCCTTTTTTGATATCTTGCCCAGACCAACCGCCAACGGCTCCCCATTCTGCATCAACTATTTCTATAGCCAGTCATAAATTACTGAACTGGCATGAATGACACTTATTACTGGAAAACCAACCGCCAGCAGAGTATTATGAAGTTAAGTTTAGCGGCAGATTGGATCGCCCAAACAGAGGAGGTTGGTATGTCTATCACATTGTTCTTCGGCGCGTTCTTTGGGGCATTGCTTGGCTTTGCCACCCAAAACAGGCGCTTTTCCATTTGCAAGTATCTTTTTGGAAAACACCCGTTTGTCGCAAAATCCATCGGCGTGGCGTTCCTGCTTGTGTTTGCGCTGGTTCCGTCCCTGGCTTTGTCCGGGGTTGTTACGTTTGGATCCACGCCATTCTTTTGGGGCGGCTGCCTGGTTTTCAGTTTCATCATAGGCTTCTTTATGACCAGTTGCCTGATGACAGACGCTCCTCAAGAATCTTCATAGGCTATTGCTGAGTCGTCTTTCAAATACAAGCGAATAGACGGATAACGCGAACGGCGCGCAGGTTTGCGCGCCGTTCGCATTTTGTTACGTCGGCAATTCTCAAAATTCATTGACTGAATTTTGGAGTATAATTCGCGGCTGTGAACATCCCAGACCTCCGAAGTCTGCGAGACTTCGGAAGTCTTATTACGAATACGGAGTAAAAAAATGGCAAAAGCAAACCTCATCCCCCCTTATGGCGGCAAACTGGTCAACCTGATGGTCGAAGGCAAGGAACGCGAGGAACTCCTCGCCCGCGCCGCAAAACTGCCTTCCATCAAAATCACCATGCGCAACATGTGCGACCTGGAACTGCTCGCTACGGGCGGCTTCTCCCCGCTAAACACCTTCATGGGCAAAGCAGATTACGACCGCGTGCTCAAAGAAATGCGCCTGGCGGACGGAACCCTCTTCCCCCTGCCCATCACCCTGACGGCTGACCCGAAGGAACTGCCCACCGTCGGCGAAGAACTGGCGCTCCGCAGCGCCAACTTCGACCTGCTGGCGGTCATCACCCTCGACGAGGTCTTCCACTGGGACGCCGAAGTCGAAGCCGCGCACGCCTACGGCTCCACCGATTCCAAGCACCCGATGGTTTCTGAAATGGCGCGCTGGGGCAAGGTCTGCATCAGCGGACCGTTGAAGGTTCTCAACCTGCCCAAGTATTACGACTTCGTCAACCTGCGCCACACCCCCGCCCAGGTTCGTGAAATGCTCGAAGCAATGGGACACGACAACGTGGTCGCCTTCCAGACCCGCAACCCGCTGCACCGCATCCACGAAGAACTGACCAAACGCGCCGCGGCGGAAGTCAAAGGCTCGCTCATCGTTCATCCCGTCGTCGGCATGACCAAGCCCGGCGACGTGGATCACTACACCCGCGTCCGCACCTACAAGGCGTTGGTCGATAATTACTACGACAAGAAAGACACCATGCTCAGCCTGCTGCCGCTGGCGATGCGCATGGCTGGACCGAAGGACGCGCTGCTCCATGCCATCATCCGCCGCAACCACGGCGCGAATCACTTCATCGTCGGGCGCGACCATGCGGGTCCCGGCAATGACTCTTCGGGCAAACCGTTCTACGGTCCGTACGATGCCCAGGAAATCATGAAACAGCACGAAGCGGAACTCGGCGTCAAGATGGTTCCGTTCGAGATGCTGGTCTACCTCCCCGACGAAGCCCGCTACGTCGAAGAGAAGGACGTGCCGAAGGGCGCGAAGGTTGCCAACATTTCGGGAACGCAAGTCCGCGACGATTACCTCGCCAAAGGCAAGTTGCTGCCCGAATGGTTCACCCGCCCCGAAACGGCTGAGATTCTGCGCGAGATGTACCCGCCCCGCCACAAGCAGGGATTCTGCATCTGGTTCACGGGTCTGAGCGGCTCGGGCAAATCTGCCACCACCGAAGTGCTGACCACCCTGCTGCTGGAACGCGGGCGCGAAGTTGCCATCCTCGACGGCGACGTTGTCCGCACCCACCTCAGCAAGGGACTTGGCTTCAGCAAGGAAGACCGCGACACCAACATCCTGCGCATCGGATTTGTGGCTGGCGAAATTGTCCATGCTGGCGGTGCTGTCGTTTGCGCAGCCATCAGCCCCTACCGCTCCACCCGCGCTGAAGCCCGCAAGATGGTCGGCGAGAATTTCGTCGAAATCTACATGGATACCCCCGTCGAAGTCTGCGAACAGCGCGATGTGAAGGGTCTGTATGCCAAGGCACGCCAGGCAATGGTGGACGGCAAACCGATGGGCTTCACCGGTGTGGACGATCCCTACGAAGCGCCCATCGAGCCTTCGATCACGCTCCAGGGCTTTGGCGCCTCTGCCGAAGAGAACGCGCGCATCGTCGTCAAGTATCTCGAAGACCAAGGCTACATTCTCAAGCAAGCCTAAGATTTCCAATCTGGAGACGTTCCTTCGCCCCTGTTGGGGGTTGGGAACGTCTCTATTTTTTTGAATGGCTGTAGGGTGGGTTTGTAACCCGCCAAAGTTCTTCATCTGATAAACTTATTGCATGACACGATTTTCAAAGTCCCAACTTCTTTTCCTCCTCGTCCTCGGCTTGATCGCTGCGGGCGCGACAGGCTTGCTTTTGTACAGCACACCCGAAGGGTTGGGACTCTCTGACGACTCGATTGGCTACATTGCGGGTGCGCGCAGCATCCTCAGCGGACAAGGCTACCGTGAAGCCTGGCTCGCAAGCAACGGACCCGTTACCCATTTCCCCCCTGGCTTTTCTTCCATTTTGGCATTGATCGGTCTCAGCGGACTCGATCCCCTGCGCGGTGCGCGTTTTCTCAACGCGCTGCTGTTTGGCGCGAATGCGTTTTTGCTTGGAATCATTGGCTGGCGCATGACCCAATCACAAGCGGCGGGCGTAATTTTGGCTTTGCTGTTCGCGGTCAACGCGTCCTTGTTTAATGCCCATGCCGTGGCAATGAGTGAGCCGCTGTATATCTTTTTCAGTCTCGCGGCATTTTTGACTTTTTCCTACTCTGGAGTGGAACAGCTTGCTGTTCCATCGGACAGCAAGCTGTCCGACTCCAGAGTCTGGCTGATCGCCACTGGCATCCTCACCGCCTTCGCCTATCTCACGCGCTACGCGGGGCTTGCCCTGCTCGCCACATTCCTGCTTGCGCTTATTCTCCTGCAAGATACGCTGCGGAAAAAATTGGCAAGCACGGGAGTTTTTCTTGCCAGCGTAATCCCGTTTTTAATCGGCTGGGGCATCCGCAACAAAGTCGTCGCCGACAACGCCACCAACCGCACCATGGTCTATCACCCGCTCTCAGCGGAGAATATCGAAACGGGCATTTACAACATCTCTGAGTTTCTCATCCCCGTCGAAACCTGGCGGCGGGCGTTGATCAAAATCCCAAATTTTTTCTTCATCGTGATCGCCGTCATTGCAGTTATTCTGTTGCTGTGGGTGACGTTCAAAGGCTTGAAAAAATTCCTCCAGCCTGCAAGCAAACAACCCGAAATTTTATCCTTCACCAACGGGCTTTATATCTTCGGCTACCTCGCGTCCATCTTTTCATCCATGATGTTGTTTGATGCCAGCACGAAATTCAAACTCCGCATCCTTTCACCCGTTTATGTTGCCCTGCTCATCCTGCTGGTTTTACTTGGGCATTGGGCATGGCAAAAACGCAGCGCTCTTTTGCGCGGAATCATCACGCTTGCGGCAATCGTCATTTTGGCGCTCTCCGCCTATGACACATCCGCTTTTGTAACCAAACTTCACAAAGGCGGACAGGGCTACGCATCCTTCAAATGGTATGATTCACAGGCAATGGATTTTCTCAGCCAACTCCCCGCTGACACGCGCATCTACACCAACCAGCCTGGACCCGTCTACCTTTACACAGACCGCCCCAGTTATGTTTTGCCCGATTTGGTGGATGCGGTCACTGGCTTGCCGCGCGAGCGATATGCCGAAGGCGTGCAAGCCTTGCATGACGATGTGCTTTCGGGAAATGCAGTCCTCGCGCTTTTCAAATTTGGCTCGGAAGAGGAAGACGCGCAATCGGTCTACATCCAACTCGCCGACGGCTTATATCTGGCACACGATACGCACGGCGATAAAATTTATACCGCATATCCAAAACCCTAAAGGTTTTAAAAACCTTTGGGGTTTCCAAGAGGAACCCAAATGACAATTTTCGATAAATTCAATTTGAAAGACAAGGTCGCCATCGTCACAGGCGGCGGCGGGCAGTTGGGAACAGAATTTTGCAGGACGCTTGCCGAAGCAGGCGCGTCGGTGGTGGTTGCAGATTTATTGATTGACCATGCCAACCGAACATCCAAACTGCTGACGGATTCGGGCTACGCCAACTTCGCCTTCCAACTCGATGTGACCAGCCCCGAATCGACCCGTGAGTTGGTTGCTGAAACCGTGAAGCGATTCGGACGCCTCGACATCCTCGTCAACTGCGCCGCGCTCGATCCCAAGTTCGACCCCGACGCCGCATCCAAAGGAATTGCCCCCGGCGCATTTGAAGACTATCCGCTGGAACAATGGAACGACGCCTTGAACGTAAACCTGACAGGCATCTTCCTGATGACTCAGGCTTGTGTCAAACAGATGGTCGCGCAGGGCAAAAAAGGCAGCATCATCAACATCTGCTCCACCTACGGCTTGAACGGTCCCGACCAGCGCATCTACATCAAAGATGGAAAACGGGTGGCTTTCAAACCTGTTTATTACACCACCACCAAAGCGGGCGTGATGGGATTCACCAAATACCTCGCCGCGTATTACGCCGAGACGGAAATCCGCGTGAATGCGCTCACCCCCGGCGGCGTGTTCAACAACCACGAAGAATACTTCGTCAAGAATTATTCCGCCAAGACCATCATGGGGCGCATGGCAAAGAAAGATGAAATGAACGGCGCGCTGCTCTTCCTTGCCTCCGATGCTTCCTCCTACATGACAGGCAACAATGTCATCGTAGATGGCGGATGGACGGCGTGGTAGTAAGGGCGCATCGCGATGCGCCCCTACGGCGAATCTATGACTGAAATCCTCGCACTCATCCCCGCGCGCGGCGGCTCAAAAGGAATTCCGCGCAAAAATATCCGTTTATTCGCAGGCTACCCGCTCATCGCATGGCCGCTCATCGCATGGAGCATTGCCGCAGCGAAGCAATCCAGCCTCGTGACGCGCGTCATCGTCTCGACGGATGATGAAGAGATCGCAGCCGTCGCCCGCGAGTGGGGAGCCGAGACGCCCTTCCTCCGCCCCGCTGAATTGGCACAAGATAAAACCACCGACCTGCCCGTCTTTGAACATGCGCTCAAATGGCTTGAGGACGTGGAAGGCTATCGTCCCGATATCTTGATCCAATTGCGTCCCACATCGCCGATCCGCCCGCACACCATGCTGGATGACGCCATTCGCATCCTGCTCGAACATGATGACGCGGACTGCGTGCGCGGCGTTGTGCCTGCGG
>JFJP01011399.1_pt1 | contig 10362 bp, 9 predicted proteins | sample 431651 | NCBI WGS metagenome assembly JFJP01 (sample SAMN02602958, study PRJNA72255) | Microbial mat metagenome, whole genome shotgun sequencing project. | biome: fresh water; feature: sink hole; material: water; isolation source: purple microbial (photo- and chemosynthetic) mats found in... | reverse complement strand
CATCAATGGCGATAGGAAATGTTAGCCCTAACTGTTCTACAAAGGCGGAAACAGTGGGGGCATCTTCTTTGACATCTACCGCAATAAAGCCGATTTGGTCGCCATATTTTTGATAGGCGGCCTGTAAGGTAGGTAACTCACTGCGGCAAGGTGGGCACCAGGTGGCCCAAAAATTGATGAGGGTGGGCTTGCCACGTAAATTACTTAAGGTAACGGGCTGACCATCTAATTTAGTCAACGTGAAATCAGGGGCAACATTGCCTTCATTGGGGCTGACGGCTAAATCTGGGGGGGGGGCGGGCAGTTCCTGGCGAGGGGTAGACGTGGGAATAGCCGCCGTTGCATTATCCATGGCATTATATAAGCCAATTTTGGCAGAGGCGCGAGTTTGAGCTAACCAGGTATTCACATCAGCCTGGTCGGTAGAAAGTTGTTGTAAGGCACTTTCCACCTGTAATAAATGGCGCACCCGATTGGCTAAATCGGCCTGACTTAACCCGACGGCTTGTAAGGCTTGGGCAATAGCTTGGTCAGAGAGTTGCCATTGACTGGTTAAAGCGGTCAATTTGGCATTAACATCGGCCTCATTCACCGCTTGAGTAGAAACAGCCTGTAAGATAAGGGTCTCATTGACCAAACGGTCGAGGGTTTCTTCTGCCGTTGGCACGGGGCGACGGGCTAATTGGCTCATGAGCGCATCAAGTTGCGTGGTTTGTTGCCACGCTAGCGCGCTGATGGCCTGTTCATTAATGGTGGCGACAATTTGCTCAGTGGCGGTATTGGCTACAGTGGACTCTATTTCAGGGACAGAACAATTATCACAACTAATCTCAGCAGCGGGTATTGTCGGAGAAACAATCGCCACAGAGTGAGTCCCTGTGGCTACGGCGGTGTCTGTAATATTAGATGTAAGAATAGGTTCAAAAACAAGGGGTTTATTAGGTCGGGCTAATTGAGTGATAACACCCAAAAACAGCCCAATAATGGCAACAACAATGATTAAAACAACTACTAAGGAGCGAATGTTTTGCGAGGACATAGAGGTTTAGGTAACAAGTCCTGGATATTTTAATGAAGTAAAGTTCATTGTACCACAATAATATTACAATCCAAATTAAATCGGTGAAAATTTACACAATCAATCTCCGCTTAAACCTTCCTATTACCATGATAAAAGAGATAACATCATACCACATTTTAATTACAATACATATTACGCAAACAACAATTAAGCTATACTCAGTATTTCAAGATTTGTCACCCTCACCCCAGCCCTCTCCCAAAGGGCGAGGGAGTCTCTTGTCTCCCCTCTCCCATTGGGAGAGGGGCGGGGGTGAGGGTGATTTAGTAGTTGCACTCAAATCTTGATATACTGATACTGCATTTCGTTTGAGACTTACACTTTTATGATGACCATTAGGAGTCCGCAATCCTTTGCGGACAGCCCGCATTAGGAGTCCGCAATCCTTTGCGGACAGCCCGCAAATAATTGCGGACTCCTATGCCAAAAGTGTAGTTTTCATTTAAAACGCAGTATAGGTCAATGGTATGACCAACCAAGAGAATCAAAAAACCTTAACTATCGCGACCTTAAATGAGTTGTGGACAAGGTGGAGTCACATCAATTACGATGTGTTCGCAAAGCAAACGTTGCGACTCCGCCGTCCATGACTGATTTAGGACATCTATAATTAAGGTTTTTATTTCTATTCAAAAACAAATCATTCAATTAATCTTTATCAGCATCCCCGTCGCCTTTTTCAGAGGATTCGCCTTCCTCACTCCCTGCCGTCCCTTCACCACCAAAAGTGACCTGTAAGCCCGCAATAAACTGTTTCTTTTCTTCATCGGTCAAACGAGCTTCGGGGTGTGCTAATAGATATTGACCTAAAGGCATACCACCTTCTTCCACTTCCTCTGCGGCTTCATCGCCATCGCCCTGTTCCCATTCTGACATATTAAATTTTTTGCGTCCTTCGGTCACATGGTCAGCCACATTCCATGAAATAGGCGCAATGTAGGAATACCACGGCCATTTTGTTTCATTACTATGACAATCATAACAAGCCCGTCGCGCCAGTGCTTCGGTTTGAGGTGAATCCCATTTAGGTTCACTCACAATGGGTGGATTAGTCCGATTGACGGGAACGAACTGAATGGCAATAAAGCCTAACAGCCCCAACCCAATGATTCCACCGATAATTTTTACTAACACGTTACTTTTCATATTTAGTTTCCTTAATTTAAGTAAGCCATACACATTTATACCTCCTGTAAATTTACAGGTGATGGTAATGGAGTCCAAAGTCGTAGGCTTTGAGCAGTGGAACAAAGCCTACGGCTTTGGACTCCGCATCCCCGAATTATTTACAAGAAGCATTTATTTACTTCTACTATCTTATCTAGCAAGGGTGAAAATTTAATGAATAATCAATGAAAAGTTTTTCATCACCACCGTTGTTTATCATGCTCAGACCGCCGTTCAATCCACCCCTCCCGCGCCTGCGACACTTTTTCAGGGTTATTCAAGCTGACCAATAAAAAAATCACTCCGCCAATAAATATCAGCAAAGTGACCGAACAGACACATAATGAAATAAAAATCAATATCAACTCAATCATTTCTCACCTCTCACTTCTTAGCTCTCACCCATTTCGCCCGCCATAACGACGGTCGCGCTTGCAATAATCAGCCAGGGCTTGATAATATTCTGCCTTACCAAAATCAGGCCAATACGTAGGCGTAATGTAATATTCAGCATACGCCGCCTGCCATATCATAAAATTACTAGTTCTAAATTCGCCACTCGTGCGAATAATTAAATCGGGGTCAGGCGAGTCGGCGGTGTACATGTAGTGGCTAAGTAGCTCCTCCGTCACGGCCTCAGGCGGAATCTTATCAAGCATTAACCGTTTAATCGCTTGGATAATCTCAGACCGTCCACCATAATTAAAGGCAATATTCAAAACTAACTTTTGCCCCTCTTTGGTAAAATCAATGGCATATAAAATTTTCTTCGCCAAAACAGGTTCTAGTTTATCCAACTGCCCTAGATGGCGCAGTTGTACACCATTACGCTTTAAGTTTTCCAACTCATTATCGACCACATTCTCTAAAATTTTCATCAGCCCCCGCACTTCAAGCGGCGGACGTTTCCAATTCTCCGTCGAGAAGGCGTAAATGGTCAACATTTTGACCCCAAAATCAGTGGAATGTTCCATGACGCGGCGCAAATTTTCCGTTCCTGCTTGATGCCCCTGAAAACGGGTTTTACCATTGGCCGTAGCCCAACGCCCATTACCATCCATGATGATACCGACATGGTGGGGTGGGTGGTCAAGCAATGGATATTCACCTAAATCAACTTTAGGCTCAGATTTAGAAAAATTAAAACTACTTTTGAAAGCATCAAACATGGTTAGATTAAGTCTCTATTGGACTTACGCAAAATAGGCAAAATCCCACCCTCAGTCTCCCCCAAAGGGAGGGAAATTTTGCTCCCTCGCCCTATGTCCCCATTCGGGAATAAAAGAGAGAGTCGGGGTGAGGGTTTTGCGTAAGCCTTACCCTACATTTAATAAGTTCGATTAACTAAAAATAAAGCTAAAGCCTCTAACTGTGCTTGGGCCTCATTAACCAATTTAACTTGGTGTAAGGCAATAAAGGCTTGCTCATGATACTGGGTTGCGATTTTCTGGGTATAAGCCTCAGCCTGAATAACCGTCAAACTGTCTCGCACAAATTCAATCTCCGAGTCAGTCAAGGGGTTAGGTTGGGCATACATGGCCCGAAATTTTTCGCCACGTTCCCCTGTTAGCTGGCTAAAAGCATAAATAATGGGCAACGTTTTCTTTTTATGGCGCAAATCATCGCTGACCGATTTACCCGTTTGATGCGTATCGCCCCAAATGCCCAAAATATCGTCTCGCACCTGAAAAGCTAAACCAATATTACGCCCAAACATGTGATAAGCTGCAATCACCTGGGGGTCAGAGGTGGCAAGTTTAGCTCCGCTTAACACCGAGGCTTCAATTAACGCCCCCGTTTTTCGATAAATCATGTCTAAATACATCTCGACAGAAATATCTAAACCCGTCTCAAAGCTCATGTCCAACTCTTGCCCTTCCGTTAGAGCCACACAAGCCCCACTCACCAAACGTGAAACCTCAATAACGGTTTGGGGCGAAAATTGAGTCAAATCTAATTGGTGGAGTGCCTTAAAAGCCAGGGCAAATAAAAAATCGCCAATATTAATAGTCCGTTCTTTACCCCAAATTGTCCAAACCGTCGCGCGGCCGCGCCGTTCTAGCCCATTATCTTCCACATCGTCATGGACTAAGCTAAAACTATGAATCAGTTCTAACGCGGCCGCCACAGGCAACGCAGCTTGATAATTACCACAAATGGCTTCAAAAACCAACAAATGGAGGGTGGGACGCAACATCTTACCGCGCCCATTATCTAACGGCTGAAAATCACGGTCAACCAAGCCCAAATGATAGCGAGAAGTTCCTCGTAAAAAAGGTAACGTTTCTGCTAAGAGTTGCTGAATAGTTGCTTCAACTTCAAGGGTATAACGATTGAGAATATCTTTGGCTAGGTACAAAAGCGGTTGCTGCCTTCTCTATATTTTGAGAACAATTGAAAATAGGAGTCCAAATTTTTAGATTTAGTGGTCAAATCTAAAAATTTGGACTCCATAAAAGAAGTCATGGCATTAAACTTCCATGATTTCTTTATCTTTAATCACCGTAATATCGTTGATTTTTTTGATGGACTCATCAGTTAATTTTTGCAAATCCTCTTGCGATTCCCGCAAATCATCTTCGGTAATGGCTTTATCTTTTTCCAGATGACGTAACGCGGCCACCCCATCGCGCCGAGTATTACGAATAGAAACCCGCGCCTCTTCTGCCCGCTTATTCACCAATTTGGTTAAATCACGGCGGCGTTGTTCCGTTAAACCAGGCACCTGCAAGCGAATAATTTTACCATCATTATTAGGGTTCAGGCCCAAATCAGAGGTCACAATCGCTTTCTCAATGGCCTTAATCGAAGAAGGGTCATACGGTTTAATCGCAATCAATTGTGCTTCAGGCACACTCAACAAAGCAATTTCTTGTAACACGGTAGGGCTACCGTAATAATCCACCAACAATTTACTCACTAAACCCGTTGAAGCTCGCCCCGTCCGCATGGCGGCTAAATCAGCCTTAAAAGCCTCAATACATGCCTCCATGGCTAATTCAGCTTCGGTTAAAATATCTTCTACCATTTTACCTGCCTCCAAATATATAAACGTCTGTTGGAGTCGCAACGCTTGCTTTGCGAACACACAGCAAGCTGTGTGACTCCACAAAATTGACGACTCATTTAGAATAACTACAAGACGCAAACCTAGCTAATGAGCGTTCCCATCATTTGCCCTAAAATCGTGTCACGTAAATGATGCTGTTTCCATAAATTTAAGACCACAATGGGCATGTGATTATCCATACATAAAGTTAAGGCGGTCATATCCATCACCCGTAAACCCATGTTGACAGCTTCCAAATAGGTAAGATGGTCAAAACGCTTGGCATTAGGATTCTTCTTGGGGTCACTATCATAAACCCCATCGACTTTAGTCGCTTTGACCAACAAATCTGCATTAATTTCAGCGGCTCGCAAAGCCCCCGCGGTATCAGTGGTGAAATAGGGATTGCCCGTACCCGCGCCGAGAATAATCACCCGCCCCTTTTCCAAGTGACGAATAGTACGTTTACGAATGTAAGGTTCGGCAATGGCTCGCATTTCAATCGCGGTTTGCACCCGCGTATCCACACTCGCCCGCCCCAAAGCGTCAGCCAAAGCTAAGGCATTCATCACCGTCGCCAACATGCCCATGTGGTCAGCCGTAGACCGATCCATGCCATGTTCCAACCCCTCCACCCCGCGCCACAAATTACCCGCGCCAATAACAATCGCGACCTGCACCCCAATTTCTGTAATTTCCTTCACCTTTAAAGCTAAGGAATCGGCGGCATCAGGGGAAATACCAAAATTATTCTCAGCGGCTAAAGACTCACCACTCACTTTGAGAAGCACACGGCGATATTTGGGTGTATCTGCCATTGAAAATTACCTCGACGATATTTTTCCAAACCTGCCAGGTTTTTAAAACCTGGCAGGTCTAAAAATTACCCATCTGTAAATAATTGGGGGATTAATCAAGGAGTCCGCAATCTTTTGCGGGCTGTCCGCAAATAATTGCGGACTCCTACAAGCCATCACCTAAAAATTTACAGGTAGAAAATTACTTACAATAAAATAGCATGAAAAAGCCGAAACAAATGCTTGTTTCGGCTTTTTTATATCAACACAATTAGTTAGTTCCAAGCTCAAAACGAGCAAACCGACGAATTTGGAAATTGTCGCTATGCGATTTAAGAAGTTTGGTCATGGATAAAGAATTATCTTTCACAAACTCTTGCTCATTCAATACCACTTGAGTATACCATTTTTTCAGTTTACCCTCAATGATCCGTTCCTTAACATCAGCAGGCTTTTTCTCTTCGGCCATTTGGCCTCGATAAAGCTCTTTTTCTGCCTCAGCCATCGCCGCAGGCACTTCATCAATGGTCACAAACTGAGGCGCAGCCGCCGCAATCTGCAAAGCCACATCATGTAAAACAGCCAGGGCCTTGCTATCACCCAAAGCCACACCGGTGGCTTCAACCAACACCCCAACCCGACCACCCATGTGGATATAACTATCTATTAAACCACTGTCATCTAAGTTAAAGCGGGCGACACGACGCAAAATCATGTTTTCACCTAACTTAGCAATCAGTTCAGTCATCAATTCTTGATTAGTTCTAGCTGCATCACTCGCTGAGGGCGCAGCTAATAGAGCTTCAGGTGAGGTAAAAGTGGGATTACTAACGACCAATTTAAGCACAGAGGCCACAAAATTTTTGAAGTCATCGGTACGTGCCACAAAATCAGTTTCACAATTCACTTCCACCATTGCCCCTACCTTACCATCTGGGCTAATGAAAGCAGTCACTAAGCCATCATTGGCCTCACGGCTAGTCTTCTTAGAAGCGGAGGCTAACCCTTTTTTGCGTAAAAACTCAATAGCGGCATCAACGTCGCCATTAGTTTCTTGGAGAGCTTTTTTACAATCTAACGGCCCTGCGCCAGTTGCTTCGCGCAGAGATTTAATATCTGCAGTTGAAATAGACACGATTATAACTACCTTTCATCACAGCTAAAGTTTTTTTAATTGAGTTCTGAGAGCTACAAGGTTTTGGAAACCTTTCAGATCTAAGCCATTATAAGGCTTAAAGCCTTATAATGGCTAGTATAGAAATTAAATGAACAACGCTCTACAATAATCTTAGGCGAGTTGGGCGGCCGCATCAGCTAACAAACTATCTAAGCCACCATCGGCTTCATCATCAACGGGTATTTGAATAACGGGTTGGGCAGATTTCGCCGCCACAACTTCATGCTCACGCACAATCCGAATACCCTCTAAAGAAGCCCCTTCCAATAAATCTTCCGTTTCTTTAGAGACATCAGCCGCTTTCAATTTTGCTAAAGTGCTTGGCCCAAGATACCGTTCAGGGGATTCATTATCAGCCATGCCCGATACCTCTTGGTCGTCCGCTTGGAAGCTATTTAATAAATTATGGCCTTCCAAAACCGCAGTTGCCATGGTTGCCAAAATCAACTTAACAGCGCGAATCGCATCATCATTACTAGGAATAACAAAATCAACCGGGTCAGGGTCACAATTCGTATCAACCATCGCAATAACAGGAATACCTAACTTATTCGCTTCTTGTACGGCCAAATCATCGCGACGCACATCTACCACAAAAAGTAAGTTAGGTAAACGGCGCATGTCCTTCAAACCACCTAAACGATGATTCAATCGTTCAATTTCACGTTGGCGCAATAAAGATTCTTTCTTCACTAAGCGAGAAAACTCGCCGCGCGCAAATTGTTTTTCAGAATCAAGTAAATAATCAATGCGTTGGCGAATGGTGCGCCAATTAGTGAGCGTCCCACCCAACCAACGTTGGTCTACATATGGCATGCCACAACGAATGGCTTCTTGTAATAAACTTTCTTGAGCTTGCTTCTTAGTACCCACAAAAAGCACCGTGCCGCCCGCCGCAGTGGTATCTCGCACCATGGCGTAGGCTTGGTTTAAGTAAGTAATGGTTTGTTGTAAATCAATGATATGAATCCCATTGCGTTCCGTGAAAATATACCGTTTCATCTTGGGATTCCATCGGCGAGTGCGATGACCAAAGTGAACGCCGGCTTCAAGCAAGGTTTTCATAGGTACAACTGATGTAGTAATAGCCACAGGTAATTATCCTCCGTTAGTAAATACCTCCGTTCTTATCGACCATTCAGGGGTCTTCCTTAAGACACGGCCTGTTTGTCTAAGAACGTGTGAAGTGAATCGAAAATTTTCTAAGCAGAAAGTATAACATGGCGATTTAGAATGAGCAAAGTAGTGGACTATTCATTTAGTTTCTGGTATATGGTCGGACATTCTTGTCTGACCTACCAACGGTAGAACAGACATTCTTGTCTGTTCCGATATACTAAAAATTAAATGAACAAAGTAGTAGGCGCAAAGCATTTATCAAGTTTACGCCAATCACACGCCTACCCCCTGATATCAGGGGAAATTATGCTCCCTCTCCGTAAGTAGGAGTGCGTTGGGGCGAGGTTTCCTAACGTTGATAAATGCCTCACCCCTTCCTAACCCTGATTGCGCCCTGAGAACTGTTTGGCAAAGATACCCCATACATGTATAATTATCCCTACCTCCCAGAAAAATGAGTGCGGGATAAGGAAAGTTTGAGTGAGTGTTATTGATGAAGTTAAATCACGACTGGATATTGTTGATATTATTACTGAAAGTGTAACTCTGAAGAAGTCTGGTCAGAGTTATACTGGTTTTTGCCCCTTTCATAGTAATACGAAAACTCCTTCTTTCGTGGTTTTTCCTCATACTCAAACCTGGCGATGTTTCGGGGCTTGCGCTGAGGGAGGTGATTTATTTAGCTTTATTATGAAAAGGGAGGGCTGTGACTTCAAAGAAGCCCTCACCTTGCTGGCACACCGCGCGGGCGTAGTGGTTGAACCGCCTACCCCAGAGGCCACTCAACAAGAGGCTGTCCAACACAAATTATTTGAACTCAATGCGGCCGCCGCCCTTTATTTTCATCAACTCCTGCTCAACTCGTCCGCCGCGGCCACGACGCGCCAATATATCGCCCAACGTACTTTAACAACTGAAACCATCGCCACCTTTCAAATGGGGTACGCCTTACATCAACGGGACGCGCTGAAACAACACTTCATGGGGCGCGGTTATAGCGAGGCCGATTTAATCGCCGTTGGTTTATTAATTCAGCCTGATGACGGCTCGGAAAGTTATGACCGTTTTCGCCATCGGCTGATGATACCCATTCGTAACCCTAAAGGGCAAGTCATTGGCTTTGGGGCGCGGGCTTTGGCCGATACGCAACAGCCCAAATACTTAAACTCCCCCCAAACTGCCCTATTTGATAAAAGTGCCACCCTTTTTGGCCTAGATTTAGCCAAGCAACATATTCATCAAAAAAATCAAGTGATTATTGTTGAAGGCTACCTGGATGTGATTCAAGCCTATCAACGTGGGGCGCGCAATGTGGTGGCGCAAATGGGAACGGCTTTCACCGAACCACAGCTAAAACTCGTTGCAGGCCGCCACACCCAAATTGTCTTGGCCCTAGACTCTGACGCGGCAGGCAATGCGGCCACGTTACGTAGTTTGAGCTTGGCCCGCCAATGGTTGCCCAAAAAAGCCCGCCCAAACTTAACCACACGCGGCGGCGTTGATTATGAGGCTTATACCAGCCAAGAACTTTATGTGGCGGCCTTACCCCAGGGGCAAGACCCTGATGATGTCTTAAAACAAGGCTTGGCTGTCTGGCAAAAACTTATTGACCAAGCCATGCCCGCGCTCGATTTTTATGAGCAAATTATCCTCAAGCAAACTAATTTACAAACGCCACAGGGCAAAGCTCAAGTTGTACATGAGCTGATGCCCCTCTATCGTGAAATTGAAGATGAGGTTGAAAAAACGGCGCGGGTGCAGCAACTCGCCCGTAAAATCGGATTAGATGAACGTTTATTAATTGCTGAGTTAAAAAATAACCCCGTAAAACTAGCTCCTACTAAAACGCTGGCCCCTCAGCCCGTCTTAAATGGTAAACAACCTGCGCCCTTTGAAAAAGCGAAAACTGTCCCGTCAGGCTTAGAGGAATATTGCCTGGCGATCATTATAACCCAGCCAACGACCCTGGTTT
>JFJP01027667.1_pt1 | contig 10363 bp, 8 predicted proteins | sample 431651 | NCBI WGS metagenome assembly JFJP01 (sample SAMN02602958, study PRJNA72255) | Microbial mat metagenome, whole genome shotgun sequencing project. | biome: fresh water; feature: sink hole; material: water; isolation source: purple microbial (photo- and chemosynthetic) mats found in... | reverse complement strand
TCTTTTTTAATTTTATTGAGATTGTTATTATCATAAAGCAATATGGAAATTTCATCAGATAAACTCTTGAAATATTTTATCTTATATTTCTCAATTTCTTCAATCACAAGGTCATTTATTTCAATTTTCCAAATAAAAGAAGGAACATAAAGGTTTTTTGTTAAAGAACCACCTGAAATCATTGTCTTTTCAATAATTCCTAAAATTAATTCCAATTTGTCTAATTCATTGAAAATATTCAATATATCTCCTATCGTTTGATTTTTTACTCCTTCATTTAATCGGAAATTCATATGAAAATTTAAAATTTCTTCTGGTTTATTAGTTTTTTTATTGAATTTTGAGTTATTTAGTTTTTTCTTTTCTTTGTTCGATGATGAATTGTTGAGATATTTGTGAGTGTATAAGAAGGTATCATCAACTGATGTAAAGCTTTTTTTCCTTTGAAAAGATTGAATAATGGAAGTTCTTTCTTTATAACTGTCTAACATTGTTTGAAATATGCTCTGTTTTTCGTGGGAAAGATTTTTGATGTTGGCTTCCAAAATTTGAATAGCTTTTTTGTAATAATCTAAAGCTTTTTCCTCTTCGTTTTTCTTTTCTAGATTTGATGCCATTTGGGCATTGTCTAAAGCTTCACCTATGATAGATTTCTCAGATGCGTTCAATTGGATTGAATATTCAAACATTGCTAATTAAAAAAAAAGAAATTTAAATTTTAAAGTTTTTTTGAATAAAAAAAAAAAATTATACTTATTATTTATTATTATTTCTGAAAACTATGAAATTCCTAAACTGATTAAATTCTCCTTTTTTATGAACAGAATTTTGAATTTTTCAAATTTTAACTAAAAATAAAAAATTTTCTCTTTTATTTTTTTTCCTTTAATTTAATGAGTTCAATTCAATAATCCTTTTGTCTTTATTCCATTTGGAATTCAAATTCGGTTTTTTGTCTTCTGCAATAAATCCATAAAATCTGTTACAAAAACCTGGTTTAAAGTAAATTTGACAATGTTGTTCAATTCCGATGAAAAACCAGCTTGTTCGAAATTCAATATTCCAGTAATTAGAGCCTTTTCTATGTTATCATCTTTCAGCAAATTTGAGAATACTTCAGAAAACATGGCAATGACATCTGTAATTTCTGATTTTTTGAAATTTTATTTCCAAAAAATATAATTAATTGGGGCATCATATTCATCGATGAATACAAAGACTTTCTTGCCCCATTGTGTTAAAAGCAACTTTGATAGCAGCTTCAGTGACTTTGGAAGATTATCCTTTGGGATTTTTTTTGAGTCAAGAATTTCTGTTAAATAGGCTTTGTCGTATTCATCTAATTTTGAGGAGAGTTTTAAATATTTATGTCGTTCGTATTCCTTATAAATGCATTTATTTACATCATTCTCCATAGATTCAAAATCATTTCCATGGTGAACTTCTTTGAAATCAACATATATTGTTGGAAACTTTCCCATATATTTCTCAACAAATGCTTTATGTTTGGAAATTGCCATTGATTTCAATCTTTCGCCATTTTGAGTTTTACCTCCCAAGAAATAAGGTGGGGTGCTTTTGTTTTGATCTTCTAATTCGCTTCCATTTTTATCAGATTCAATTTCAACGAATGTCTTAACCATATTTAAATTTGTGCTTTTTCCAAATCTTCTTGGAAACAGTGCAATGAATTTAGCAGGGTTTTCAATAAACTCCTTGATAAATTCAGTTTTGTCAACCATAGAACCTTTTTCTCTACAAACTTTGAAATCTGTGGAACCATTCAATGGAATTCCATGTTGTTGTGTTTTTTGTATGATTTCAATTTTTTTATTCGATTTTTTCAAACGTTTTACAGGCAACTCTTTAGGTTCTGGTTGAGCATCGGGATTGAACAAAGCTGGACTAGTTGTTTTTTTGGGTTTCGATGGTTGGGTATTTGGTTTTTTGGCACTTCGAAGGTTCATAATTTGAAATTTTAAAATAAAGCAGTCATCATTTTTAAATTGGAATTTTTTTAGAACTAAAAAATAAATAAAAACAAAAATTTTTTTGTTTGATAGTTTCGAATAAAAGATTTTATTTTGGTTAAACTATAAAAAAATATTTTATTTTTAAACTATAGAGTTCAAAATTAAGCATTAAATTTTAATTTCTTTTTAATCTGATTTGAGAAGTCAATTATTGTTTTATCTTCGGCATTCCTTCATGAAATTGTTATGTTTCAAACTTGGAGATTTTATTTTTGATGACAAATTCATGATACTTTTTCTCTGTTTGGGTGAACCTAAATAAAGTGCAATATTCCTTCGTTTTGTTGTAACACTCACTTTAATTGGCCTTAAAACTTTTGTATCAAATAAATGATAAATTTTAGATAAAAAACTATAAATTAAAGGGAATTTTTTTTGAAGTAATTTTTTATATTTCAAAGCAGAATAACCTAAAAATTGCCAAGCCCAATATAAAAAGAAGCATAAATTCAGCAGAAACAACACAACATTTAAGAATAGCATAAGTTTGATAGAATCAATGTTTGTTTGATTTATCAAAGAATTGATGAAAATTCCCAAAAATAAGAAAATACAAGACATATATTCCAGAGTATTCAATAGAGGATTTAAAAAAGGTTTGAATTTAATGAATAAAATGCTATAAATACCTATTATTGTCCCTAAAATCAATATTGTGAAATTAGAATTAGTTGAAAAAATAGTCAATAAACTTGTTAGAAACTTTTTTATAAAGATTATCATATCCCAATAGAAATACTTTGTTTTATATCCAATATAAATAAAATTGAAATTTTGAAATATTTCTCTTTGATACAAAGATTTTCGTTTTATTGCTAAAAAAATAAATGTTGCCCCAGGAAACACGATGCTCCAACAGAAAAATAAAGGCCAAACCACGAAATATGTCAATTGTTTATAGTCAGCATCGCATAAATAAATAGGATTATATTTCAAATATTCACCATCGTTAATCTTAATACAAGATAAACTCCTTAAACTTTCTTGAAGAATGCTTGGTAATATCATATAATAAACCCCAAAACATGTTGAATAAATCTTGCTCTTTAACTCAACTTTTTTTCTCCTTAATTTGTAAAAAAGAATGAACCCAATAGCAGAGAGCAGGACCAAAACAAAAGGCAAAAGGTTCATACAAAGAAACTTAAACAAACGGATTTCTGAGAGATAAGATTCTTTAAAAATACATTCAAAAGCAATGAATTTCGTTGAAATTGAGGCAAAAGAGTTAAAAATATCAATGTAATCCTTGAAAAACGGTGCCCATGAAAAAGGCATCAAACGCAAGAAAGTATAAATCTGTAAATAATTCACAAAGATTTTAATATAAATAGATTGGAAATCAAGACTTTTCTTTAAAATATTTTCATCAATACTCTGTAGTTTGTAAACAACAAGCAGGTTATTATAAAGCATGGTATTTTCTAAAGCTGATTTTACTAAAAGAAACAACAGGACAACCAATGCCAATATCACTCCAATACCTCGAAAAATATTCCATACAATGGAATCACAACCTAAACAAGCGGTATTTTTCAGTTCATAAAACCCTGCTGGACAAGATCTACAAAAAGGCCCAATAAAATTGTTTAAACAATCAGAGTTTATTCCACCATTACAATTTTTCGAACTCATCTCACAATCAAAAATCTTTGAAGAATTAGGAGATCTCCAATAGCCACTTTCTATATCCAAAATCGATCCAAGGGGACATATTGCATGATTGGGACATGTCCGACAAGAAGTTTCTGAAGAATTCAGTGAGAATTTGTTATTTTGACATAAATGACAGTTGTTTGATAAACTGATTTCGCCGATTCTGCAAGGACTGATTGATATCGGTAAAACTAAAAAATAACTTTGATCCAAATTTTTTTCAAAGCTATGCTTTCTTTCAGAAATATAGGTTGAAAAATAAGGTATATGAGCAGTTTTCAATATTAAATACACTAATCCTGGTGCAGGAGCTGTGTAGATTTTAATATTAGAAACATTCATTTCCCCTTGTTTAATAAGAAACGATTGACCATATAGAAATGTATTAGTTGATTTTTTAGATAAGCCTTTTAAAAAGGAATCATAATCAGATTGATCTAAAATATCAATATTATCTAAAATATTATCTAGAATTTTGATTGTTTGATTATAATAATCAATATATGAAAAAATTATATCTTTTGTCAAAAATTGGCCAGGAATTTGGTTTTGTATTATAAATTCATCAAAATTTGATTTTGAGTTAAACTCTTCAATATAAATACTCTCGTTTATTGACGAATAAATTGTTACAAAAATTCTAATTGCTTGGCTTGCTAGATTATTTCCATAATTCGCTTCATTATTCAGTAAAATTAGATTATCTAAACTTAAGATTGGCAGGGTTTTTATCCACATTATGCCCCCTCCTCCTTTAAGAGCTTGATTGTTTTTTATTTCATTTTTCTTTTTTATGATGAGCTTATACGTTGAATTTTCTATGCTGGTTTCAAAAAAAATTGCTCCTCCATTCAAAGCAGAATTATTTATTAAACTACAGTTTGTAATCACAACATTCACATCGTAAATATAGATAGCACCTCCATTCAAATTACTTCGACAATTGATCATCAATGAATTTTCAATGATAATTAGAGAAATTTCTTTGAATCTGGATGCTAAAAAAGCAGGAGTGTTAATTATGTGAAGACTGCTTCCATTCGATTTTGCAATATTTCCAACAAATTTAGAGTTGAATATATGGATATTTTTTGAATTTTCTATTTTAATCACACTATTTGAAATAAAATCATCGATTGTGTTTTCTATTAATGAATTCATGAAACTGAAGGATGAATTTACATTATAAATAGTTGAATGAAATGAATTATAAAAAAAATTTGATTCTAATTTCAACTCTGAATTTTCAACATAAATTGATTCTTTACTCTCAATGGAATGGATATTATACATTAAACATTGTGAGAAAATTATTTTTGAATCGGATGCAAAAGCTATTGAAGAATGAAATAAACTGATAATATTTGTAAATTTACTTTCAAAAATATGAAATTTACTTTCTCTGTTTGAAGTCAAAAGACAACCTTCAATAAAATTATTGTTTAGACAACTGTGATCCAAGAATTCAGAGTTCGTTATATTCAATTCAACATTTATTATTCCGAATAAAGATGAAGTGTTATTATAGAAACGACAATCATTGAAAACAATGTTACTATAAGACAAATCAATTAAAAAATTCATAGCCGAATTAAATAAGAAAGTGCTATTAAATATTTCTATTTTCGCATCATAATTTTCATAAAAATTCATGATCCCGCCCAATGGGGCAGAACTTCCATTAATAATCAAATCATAAGCAATCAAAGATGAATCAAGATATAATTCAATTAACCCACTTTTTTTTGAAGCTGTATTATTTCGAAAAACTACATTAACAAAAATAATGAATGAATTTTCATATGCTAAAGCAGTAGCAGCTCCATAAGCGAAATTATCAAAAATAGTAGCATTTATTATTTTAACAATTGCAGCAGAAACTGAAAATAGTGATCCTTTATATAAAGCCACATTCTTTTCAAATGTATCATTTTCAGAAGTCAAATTACTTCCCAACATTCCGAAAGCTCCTCCATCAATATCAGCTGAATTATAAAGGAAATAATTATTTTTCGAAATTCCCAAAGTATGTGCACTACCCCATATACCCACAGCACCTCCTAAGATAGGTAATGTCATACCAGTGGGTATAAATCCACGATTCTTGATAAATTTGCTATTGGTTAGATTCACCAATCCTTTAATTTGATGAATCAAAAGCCCACCAGCATATTGTGCTTGATTTGCATAAAATAACATATTATGAAGTGCTAGATAATTATGATCATAAGCATATTCTGTGCTGATTCCTCCTCCATACCTTGCATCATTCAACAATATCATACTATTCTGAATAACTCCATTGAAATTATTAATATTGTTTGTAAAATAGATTCCTCCTCCCATTGTTCCCACTGAATTCCCTTCAAATGTTGTTGACTCTATTTTTAAATTCAAAAATCTTTGAAAATTTGAGCCAGCAATAAGCAATCCACCTCCACTATATCCTTGATTTCTTGAAAAATGACATCTATTTATATTCAAAACTTCTCCCTGAAAACGTAAAGCACCTCCAAATCCATATGGTAAAGCTTCAAGAACTCGAGCATAAGTCTTCTTTAAATATAAATATTGGGCCAAAACCTTTTCCCCAAAGAGAGGGGCATTAGAATCAAACATTGTGTTATTTATTACAAGTTCAGCTCCCATGAAAAACATGCAATTACTAATGAATTTGGCAGAGTTATTTTTAAATATACTGTTATTTATAATCAAATGATTTTGTATTGAAAAAGAATTTAGACAAGGTCCTCCGATATTTTTCTCAGGGAGATCTATTGAATCTACCTGATTAAAACTCAAATAAGAATTGAGGATATAAATTTTACTGTCTGAATCAACATAAAAAATACCTGATATATTAAAATTCTTCTTGTAAAACACATAATTTTTTGTGAAAGATGAGCAATTAACCACAATGACCCCATTTTCTTCGCCTACTTTGTCACCATATTTCTCATAAATGCTTTTTAATTTGCTTGATATATCATGAAATTGAATGCCAACTGTTGAATCATAAGTAGAAGAATTTTTTATTGTTAAATTATTGAATTCTCTAATTAGAAAATTCTCAAGAATTATACAAGATCCAGACCATAGATTTTGACTTGAATTAAAGTTGTTATAATTGTTATTCTCAAAGGTGATATTTGACATGATAAGCGAATATCCATTAGTACCATACAAAATTGCAAAATTCACATTATTTCTAAGAAAATAAATGTCAGTAAAATAGATATTTTTTATTGATAACAAGCTGAAAAAAGAGAATTTGGCTTCGTTATTATAAAATGTGGAGTTTTTGATGATTAAAGTTGAATCCTTTGAGTCTTTAATTTCAAGAAAAAGAGCAGAAAATTTATCATTATTATTAAAAACTGAGATAAAATTGCTATTGTAAATTTCGATTGTAACATTCTTTGCAAAATTCAATGAATTGTCAAAAATTTTGATAAAAGTTTTAAAGAAAATGTTATTTTCAAGAAAAATAATGCTGAAATAAGAAAAATAATCATTTTCTATTACACCTGAATAATCGCAATTATTATCCCTGCAAAATCTATTATCAATCATGATAAAATCCGAAACATTTAAACTTGAAAAATAATTTAAAGAAATTAATTGTCCACTTAGAAAATCACAATTTTGAATTTTTGTTTGAAAAATTATTAAATTTGATCTATTTTTCATTTCGAGAAAAACTTTTCTCATATTTTTTAATTTGCTAAAGAAACAACTTTCAATAAAAACATTAGAATTTTCTCCATAAAGCAATGAAAATTCATAAAAGTCCCCTTCAAAATTTTTAAAAGTCACATTTTGTAAGAATAAAGCTGAATAATCACTTAAAAAAAATATATATTTTGTTATTAAAGATTGATTATTATTATTTTTTATAATGGTGTTTTTAAGAGAAAAACTTGATTGGTTGTGAATTATAAATGAAAAATTATCAGATAAGAGAAAAATGGACTCAGAATATGATTCAATAGTCAGATTTTGTGATATTTCGATTGATTTATTGAAGAGGCAGGGTTGATTTAATGCTAGTGAGATCTTAGAATTGTCGTAACTAGATGAAAAAGAAATTAAAAAGTCATCACAATTCTCATAAATCCTAGACAGTGTTATTTTGCATAAAAGGATGAAGATTATGAAAAACATTGTGAAAAATAAAATCAATTTTTATTTCGAATTTATTCAATTTTGAAAAAATAAAATAATTTTTTGAATTCATATACAGTATAAGGATTTTATGTATCATTTTTTATTTTTTTTGTTTGAATTTTTTGAATTTAACTATAAGAAGAATCAAAAAATATATGACCGAGCTTAAGTTTTATCGTTTTTGATATAGATAAAAATCAAAATCTTTTTTATTTTCCGATGAGACCTCAAGCAAATGTAATTTTTCTTTAATTGAAATGAACAACATCAAATGAAATATCACCGAAAACCCATATTTTTCTATCAATATTACATTGGTTAAAAGATCCTAGTAAAAATTGCCAAATTTCTCAAATTTATTAATTTTTTTTTTCAATTTTTTTTTTTAATTAAGTTTTTTTTTCCCGAAAAAATTAAAATTTAGCATTTAATAAAATGGAAAACCCCGCCATTCGTCAAACTAGACAATCCAAAGAGATATCCATGCCAAAAGAACCCGAAACCCTTACAAATCTTCGAACCACTCCAAGACAAAAGAATCTTTTGAGTTATTTCTCAAAAAAGACAGATATAGGTGAATCTTGTCCAACTCCGAAAAAAAAACGAAAACTGTCATGTTCAGCTAAAGGCAGTAAAGAACCAACGCCGAAAAAAAACCCAACAATTGTAAAAGAAAACGAGGAGGAGGAAACAAATCATGATAAATTGCCAAGAAATCAGAAGCAATTAGAAAAATTATTGAGCAAAGTCAAACAAAAGATCAATTTTTACAAGTCAATCTTTTTCCAAGAACAAAGAGAAATACAAGGTCTCTTTATTTAAAAATATTACAATTCTCATTCATTTTTATTTTTTATAGATAAAAAAAGCAAAATATCTGATGATTCAGTGCCTATTTGTTCGGACATCAGATACTTTGATTTTGAGGTTTTGGCTTAAAATCTCAAAAAATTTTCCTAAAAAAATGTTTATATTTGAAGAAACTCTCAAGAGAACAAGAAAAAAATGCTGGTGGATTTTTCGATGTTATAATGATGGACCCTCCATGGCAGTTATCTAGTTCTCAACCTTCAAGAGGTGTAGCAATAGCTTATGATAGTTTATCAGATGATAATATAATGAAGATGCCAATAGATAAATTGCAAAAAGATGGCTTTATTTTTATTTGGTAATTAATTTTTTTTGGAAAAATATGACCATTTTCTTGTAAAAAAAGGTCAATAAATGCAAAATATAGATTTTCTTGTAAATTAATGGAACATTGGGGTTATAAACTCGTGGATGAAATTACATGGGTTAAAAAAACTGTCAATGGGAAAATTGCCAAAGGGCATGGCTTTTATTTACAACACGCAAAAGAAAGTTGTTTGATTGGAGTTAAAGTAAAAAATCATTTTTGTTTCTTCATAAAAATAAATCTCTGAATGAAATTAAAAAAATATGAATTAAATTTTATATTGACTTTAGGGGAACATTGATGGGAAAATCGTTAGAAATGTCGCAAGTGATGTTATTTTCAGCGAAAGAAGAGGGCAAAGTCAAAAACCAGAGGAAATTTACCAATATATTGAACAATTAGTCCCCAACGGTTTTGTTTCTAAATGAAATTAATTTTAAAATAAAACAAAATTAAATAAAATAGGTTTCTATTTGGAGATATTCGGCAGAAGAAACAATCTTCGTAAGAATTGGGTGACTATCGGCAATGAGCTTTGAGCCAATTTATAATAAAATCAAGACATTTTCTCAAAGATTTTTTTAAAATCAAACGTTTTTTTTTTTCGTTAAAAAATAAAAATTCCTGTTTTATCTTCTCCTGGGCTCTCCTTTCGTCCCTTTCATCTTTTTCCATTGAACCTTATTGATAAATCCTTTGAAAAGCGTTTTGTGATGAGCAAAAATTGGAATTTGTTCAGGAATATCATATTCAGCAGCCACCCATTTAAAAGTATGAAATTCAGTCCTTTGCAGATAATTCATCATTTTTCTTCTTCTATCCAAAAGAACCTGCAAATCGTTTAATAATTTTTTATCTTTTCTGTTCTTATTCAGAATATTCGTCATATGAATCACTCGTTCTGTCATAACTGCCATCTGAACCCCACTGGAGGCAGTGTCTAAAGGATGTTTTTGAAATTTTTTAATTGCATGAGATATTTTAAATTGCAAAATTTGTGAAGGAGTCCCGTTTTCGAGTTTTAACGCCTTTTTCACTAAATCACTTGAATTTTCGAGTTCTTCAGGCTGAAATCCGTAATTATAGCTTGAAAAATCGAAAGGTTTTATCGGTTTTTTAAGGATTTTTTACTTTTCTTTTACGATTTGAATGCTTTTGTCTTCGACTTCTTTGGCTTTGGTTGCTTTTTGTTGCATTTGATTTTTATCATCTATAATTTTCGGCTTCATTTTATGCGAAAAAGTTCTCGAAAAATTCAAATTTAAGCTAAAGCTTCTAGATAAAAGCCCAGCACCACGCCATAAAATTGACATTTTTTTTTAATTTATAT
>JFJP01027666.1_pt1 | contig 10363 bp, 19 predicted proteins | sample 431651 | NCBI WGS metagenome assembly JFJP01 (sample SAMN02602958, study PRJNA72255) | Microbial mat metagenome, whole genome shotgun sequencing project. | biome: fresh water; feature: sink hole; material: water; isolation source: purple microbial (photo- and chemosynthetic) mats found in... | reverse complement strand
GAATAGAAATGACGACTACCTTCTCCTGAAGGCATGCTCATTGGAAATCAGAGAGTTTGCAGCAGAATTTTGCTTCTTCCTACCGATCCTAACGTGGGTTTTTTTATTCTAATGTTTTTGTTTTTTTCAATATGAATTCTTCGAGCATGAAGTCTTCGAATTTTTGGGAAGGATTAGGAGGATGTTAATAGAGAAGTGTTGGAATTCATAAGCAATTAGTATTCCGAAAAAAATTTAATTAATTTATTGTTCTCATTATTTGAATTTTCCTTGGTATTATTATCAAATTATAATTTGGTAGATCGACGATCTACAAGTATTATTTAGATGGCTTTTAATTTTCGCTGCATTAGAAACAATGACATTTGAATTTATTTAAACCAAAGTTTGATTTTAAAAATTATAATCAATATTTCAAAATTTTAAACGGCCAAATCGTTGAATCAGTCAAATATAAAAGTTGGCATAATGATGTTTTTGTTCTAGATGCTCAACAAATGGAAACTTTGAAAGAAAAAAAAACCCTCACACTTGTTTTGAATTTACCTGATCTCATAGATTTTCATAAAATCGAGAAAAGCCAACTTAAACTGCAAAACAAAATCAATGTGAATAAACTTACCCAAAAAAATTTGGATCTGCTGAATCAACTTACCCAAATCAAAACCTCAAAAATGGAGGTAGAGAAAAATCTTAAAGAAGCTTCAAGGATAGCAACTGATGAAAAGATGGACCTCGAGGAGAGAAAGTCCCAAATCTCTAAAATATCAATGGACATCGAGAAACATGTAAATTTTAATTTTGTCATCTTATCCTTTTAATATTAAGTCAGATAAAATGTCTTTTGAGGGAGGGAATTAAACTAGAAATAGACAGAAAATTATATATTTTTTTAAAACAAAACAGTTTGATTTAAAAAAAATGAATTTTTTTTTTTTTTTTTTTTTACAACAATAAGAATAGAAGAAGCAGTCGATCGTATTTTTTTAATAAAAATTTCTTCACAATATGCAAAGTTTTCAAATTTAAAAAATTTAAAAATTAAAAAACAAGATATCTAAAAAAAATCAATTTCAAATAATCATCTAATGAGCAAAACCTTAATAGTCCTTCTAACCTTGTCTTTGACTGCGTTTTTAGTCGGGTTCACATACTTCAAAACTACTCAACCGAAAGTATCTTCTGTTTCTGAAATTCCAACATCCGTTTATGATCTTTGGTTCCATTGGAAAGTTCAAAATAAGAAGAAATATGGCGATCAAGAAGAAAGAAGACTTCAGATTTTCTATCAAAACTATCAAAAGGTCATAGCCCATCAAGCAGATAAAACCAGAACCTATGAAATGGGTTTTACCCAATTTATGGATCTCACTTCAGAAGAATTCAAAATGAAGTACCTCATAACCATAGTTCCTTCAATGTCAGTAGAAACAACAACACTTTCAACTGATGATTTACCAGAATCTGTTGATTGGAGAATTAAAGGAGCTGTTAATTCAATAAAGAATCAAGCACAATGTGGATCATGCTGGGCTTTTTCAACAATCGCCTCTGTTGAAGGTCGTTGCTTCCTTGATGGATTGGGATTGCGATCCTTTTCAGAACAACAATTGGTTGATTGCACAAGTGCTGAGGGTAATCAAGGCTGTAGTGGGGGATTGATGACAAACGCTTTTGATTATTTAAAAAAAACTTGTTTAGCTTATGAAAACGAATACCCATATAGCGCTGTTGATAACTCTTGCAAACCTGTCAACGGAAATGTCAAAATAACTGGATACACTACAGTTTCACAAAGCGATGTTGCTCAATTAGCTGCTGCAGTTGCGAAGCAGCCCATTGCTATTGCTGTTGATGCTAATAACTGGCAATTTTATGCAAGTGGAGTCTTCAACAATTGCAACAAAAGCTTGGATCATGGTGTCCTTTTGGTTGGATATACTGCTGATGCTTGGATTGTGAGGAATTCTTGGGGAACTTCATGGGGAGAACAAGGTTATATTAGATTGGCAAGAGGTGATACATGCGGAATTGCTGATATGGCTAGCTATCCCACTGGATGCGTCAAATGTTAATTTAAATTTATAAAAACTCATTAATTAATTATTTATATACAGAAAAAATTCAAATAAAAAATTCAAAAGATTTCTTTTTTCAATTCTAATTTTCTCAATTTTTTCGTTATTTTTCCATCAAAATCAATATAGCATAAAAACGTTTTTTGAAAAATCTCTTAAAAGGAAATCAAACCTAAATTTAATAATAATATTAATAGAACTTCCAAATGAAAACTAACAAATTTTATAAAGAACGCAAACCTCTCAATGACCAAACCAAATGGGATCACACTGAATTTGAAAAAATTCAGAAAGAAGAGCTTTATGAGAAAAACAAGCATTCCAAGCACAAAAACGACAATTATTACTTCAGATCCTCACAAAAAACTGATTTAAATACTCTCGTTTCCGACAAATACCAGAAGATTTATAGTGAAAAATCATCTTCAGAACAACTCCAAGAAAACGATGATAAATGGAAACATGTAATTTTCATTGTTTTTAGCAGTAAGATTTTATTTTTTTAAAGGATAAATTCAATGAAAACAGCAAAGAAAACCCGAATTATCGAAAAAACAAAGGCAAAAAACCTGATCAGGCGCTTTATCAAGGGTCAAAAAGGTTTGGAAATCAGAAATATGAAGAAAAGCGGGGGCAGAACTTCAATAGTTTCAAACAAAACAATGAGAATGGCGAAGAAAAAGAAGCAATAGTTAATGATGATAAGCTTTCGAATGTTTCAACTGCAAATTCTGACAAAAAAAACCAGGGGCATAATGAAGAAGAATTTGGCAATAAAGAGAACAAGAAATTTGATTATGAGCTTCGAATAATTTTCGAAAATGAAGAAAATTTTCTAAAAATAGAAAATGTAAAAATTTTTTCCAAAAAAAAATATCTTAAATTTTTTTAATAAAATCCCATTCTTTTTTAAATATTAATTTGTATTTTTTTTCTAGTTGAACAATTTCGATGAAATCTTTGATGCTTATTTTGACGATATTTGTTCAAATGACACTTATAAGAACCTTTTGATCAAAATATATTTCCTTAAAGAAATTATGGATGAAAATAAAGCCAATGCTGGCTCACTACAAATAATTGATGAGAAAATGAATGGATACCTAGAGAAATTCGAACAAATGATTAAGGAAAAAAGAGAGGAAAATGAAGAAGGAATGGAAGAATTTGGGATTTCGACAATAAAATGATGGAAGTTTTGCAGGAATTGATGGAAGAGTTTTTTATTTTTTAATAAATTTCTGCGATATAACAAAACAAATTTTATTCGAAATATTTAAAAACGTTCTATATATAAAAATAATGACGATATAACAATTTTTATTTTTGGGACTTCTTTTGAAAATATTATTTCTTTTTAGTAAAGTTTTTCGATTTTTTTTATCAATTATCAAATCAAAAGCATTTTTAAATTTTTTATTATGAAGATGATTTGTCGAAAAATAAAAATTCAAGTCAAAGAAAAATTAGAAAAAAGAAAAAAAATTCAAATTATGAAAAAAAAAAAATTTGAGAAATTTTCGAAATTATTGAAAAAAAATTAATTTGTGATTTTCAAATTTATTCAACTCATTTATTCTTAAATATTATTGAAAAAATAATGAATAAAAACCAACCTGATTCTCATATAAAAGTGGTCTGTCGTCTGAGACCATTAAATGAAATGGAGAAAAACCAGGGTGGCCAATGCTGTGTTGTTTATAACCAAAAGACGATAAAACTTAAAGCAAAATCCCAATTACTAAAATAAAACATAATAACAACATTTCCTTTATTTTCCTAAAGGTTCAAGGTGATGAGACGAATTTCGAATTCACATTTGATCGGATATTTGGACCTGAAACCTCACAAAAAGAAGTTTTCAACATTTCAGCTCAATCAGTGGTTGAAAGTGTGATGAATGGATATAATGGCACTATCTTTGCTTATGGACAAACTGCAAGCGGCAAAACATTTACAATGGAAGTAATCAAATAAGCAATTTTTGTTATGGTTTTTTAATATTTTTTAAGGGTCCCTCATTGGAATCTGATGACCATAAAGGTAATAATTCAATAATTGCGAGTGGGGGGATAATAGTTTATAGGGATAATACCAAGAATGATGGATAGTGTTTTTGATCATATCGTCAATGCGGATGAAAATTTGGAGTTTACTGTTAAGATTTCATTTCTGGAAATATATAATGAAAAAATTCAAGATCTTTTAGATCGTAAAGACTTTATTATCTTCCATTTATATGAAGTTTTTTTTCAAAATAGCCAGAAAAACAAATTTGCATATTAAAGAAGATAAATCTAAAGGAATTTTCGTACAAGACGCGACAGAAGTTTATGTGAACTCTGTTGAAAATATGAAGAAAGTGATGAAAACTGGGGCAGAAAATAGGTTTTTATAGAATAAAACAAATTGAAATAAAAGCTTTAATTAGAACAATAGCTGCTACACGAATGAATGAAAGAAGTTCGAGAAGTCATAGTATTTTTATTCTATCAATCGTTCAAAAAGACATTCGAATCGATAATATAAAACAAAGTATCATAAAAAATTAACTTCCATTGATTTATTTAAAAAATTTGGTTCAAAAACATTATCTTTTTTAAAAAGGCAAACTTTATTTTGTTGATTTGGCTGGCTCAGAAAAAATTTCAAAGACCAATGTAACTGGCCAGCAATTAGAAGAAGCTAAAAATATCAACAAATCCCTTTCAGCTTTAGGAAACGTGATCAATGCTTTAACCTCCCCAAAACCAGAACATATCCCTTACAGAGACTCCAAACTAACCAGAATTCTTCAAGAATCTTTGGGTGGGAATTCAAAAACCACATTGATCATTGCAAGCTCAATGTGTAGTTATAATGACAAAGAAACATTGGGAACATTTAGATTTGGTAAATAAATAGTATAAATAAATAAATTAAATATAATATATATCAAAAAATAGGAAGTAGAGCAAAATCAATAAAAAATAAACCTATTGTCAATGTGGAAAGAAGTGCAAAGGAATTACAACATTTATTAGAAAGTGCAGAGAAAACCATTAAAAAACAAGAAGAAATCATCCAAAGAATACAAATGCAATTGGATAATGGAAGCAATATGGAAACTACCTCATTGAACTCATCAATAGCTTTATTGGATAATTCAAATCTCCTTAAATTAGAAAAGATTGAAAAAGGTGAATTCATCTCAAGTCTTTCAAATAATTTAATGATTGATGTGGAAAATGAAGGAGAAATATTTAAAGAGATTGAAGGAACGTTTAAAGACTCAATGCAAAATGAATTAGATAATTTCAGATTAAAGGATGTGAATGAAATGGAAAAGTTTAATAATTTGAAAAAAGTAAGCAAAAGCAATGTTACGCTAACCATTTTAAAACAACATATTCATATTGTTTCTATCAATGAGGAAATAAAAGCTATTAAACAAGATAAAAAAGATTTGGAAAGTGAGCTTTTGAGCAAAAATAAGGAAATTTATGAGGTATTTGCATTTGCTTTATATTTTTAAATTTCTATTTGAAACATAGCTCAACGAAAAATTGATCATGCAAGAAGAAAATTATATGACTTTACTTCCAAAATACGAGAATTATCTTCAAAAACTTCAAATAAACCTGGAGCAATTGTACCATGAGAATCAAACTTTCTCGAAAAATTTTTTTGAAATAAAATTTGAAATCAAACTCTTCAAAGATGAATTAACCAGTATCATTATCAACAATTCTCTTTTTAATACAGAAAACAATTTGGGAGAAAATAACCTTTTAGGTAAAAATTAAAATAAAATTTCTAAAATCAATAATTTTTATTTTAAAATAAATTAGGTGAAAAAATTCAAAAGATTTTGAAAATGATTGAAATAATTGAGAATTTCACTGACAAATTCAAAGTTGTTAAAGAAAGTCAATTAACTAATTTTACACAATTGACTGAGGAATTAACTTTCTCCAATAAATTCATTACCGAAGAACACTCAAATCCAAAAAGCACTGTCAGTGATGAAAACCAAACACAAAAATCAGAAAATTTGAGTGCTCAACTTCCCAAACGTTTAAGTAGATTGCCAAACAAACTTATTCATATTTTGTCAAAAAGTATTAGGATTTTTGAAAAATTTCTATCTTATTTCATTTTTTCAAAAAAACAAAAAAGTTTTTTAAAATTGAATTATTTTTTCTTTTGTAGAAAATGGAGAACTATCTTTCAAAGAAAAAGAAGAAGAGAAATTTGTTTCTTCTGAACCAGATGAAGAGGAGAAAAAATCAAACGACAAGAGGATTGTCGTCCCCATTATTAATAAACCGAAACCCCATGAAAGTTTTTTCAAGGCCAAAGTTGAAGCAGGTTCATGAATGATACCATTTTTTTCTCTCATTTTTATTTAATAGATAAAAGTTATGATGATTTTGTGAATAAATTAGGGAAAATAGAGAACAATGAGGATAAACTGATACAATTACATGAACTTGTGGTCAATCAAAGAAAAACTATTGATAATTTATCGACAGTCAATCAAGATTTAACAAGAAAAGTATAAAAATTTAATATGGTAATGTTTTATGATTAATTTTTTGAGATCGATTCAAATAACAATACTATTGATTCAAGAATCCTGAAATATAAATCTGAAATCAATGAAATAAGCAAATATTCTTTTATAAGATTGAAAGAATATGATAAAAAGATTGAAAATCTGCAAAAATCCATAGTTTTTATCTCATTCTTTTTTTTAAATGAATAAAAAAAATTGAAATAAAAAGAATGAAAAACAAACCGAAATTAAAGACTTGAAGAAAACAAATGAAAAAGAAATCATACAAAAAAACCATCAATTATGTGAAATAAAGGTCAATTTTGATAAATTGCAAAAGTATTTGTATTTTCTTTGAATTAAACTCTCAAAGGAAATATTTAATAGAATCGTGAACAGCAATAATAATATGAAAAGAGTCTATGATCTTGAAGCAAAATTAAGAGATTTAGGCAATGAAAGACAAAAAGTAGAAATATGCCCACAAATAAACCCTTAAAATGATTTTTAGTTATTCAATGATTTGTTTAAATTGCGATCCGAATCTGATCAAAAAGATGATTTGGTCTCTGAAAAAGATTATCAAATTCATTTATTGCAAAACAATATAAATACTCTAGCAAATCAATTAGACACTCTAAAATTTATTAATGATTCACAATATAACGTATGTATGAATCAACAAAATCGTGTGAGGGAACTTGAAGAAGAAATCAGGAAATCTGATAATCAGAATAGATTAAGTATGCATCAAAAAAGCAAGAAATCATTGGTGAATTTCCTCGATAAAAATATCATCAAACCTATAAAAGGAGGTTTTTCTTATAGAATTTGTCTCAGTTTTTAATAAAAAATTGAAAAGGTGGAGGAAATCTGATAAATTATCAAAGGAAAAATTTCTTAACAAATGATAAAGAAATTGAAGACCCGAATATAATATTACCAGTTAAGAAATCAGACTCTTTAAAAATAAAAGAATTAAATAATTCAACGAGAATGGAAGAGGAGAAAAAAGAAGATAAAAGCAAAAAAGAAGAATATAACAAGAAAAATGAAACACAACAACCTTCATTCTTTAATAATATAAAAAGTTTTTTTTTATAAAGAGAGACAGAGGCATAAGCTTAATAAGCATGATTTTTGTGCTAGATTTATATACACATACTTATAAATTTTTTAAATTTATTTAATCTGCTCTCGCATCAGTCATAAACAAGAAAATATAATTTTTTTTTTTCATTTCAATCTTATTTTTCACTTTTTTTTTTTATTATTTTGTTTGTGTTTAGAGAGATAGAAAACATTATTTAAACAAAAATTTAATGTTATTTTTTTTTTTCTCGATAAATAAATTTTGATTCTTTATGATTTTTAAAAATATGCTTCTATAATATATTCAAAAGCTTTTAAAAATTTAAAAAAGGAAGTAAAAATAAAAAATTTGTAAAAATTGAAAAAGTTTAAAGGATAGAGAATATACATACAATAAACTTTAAAAAACAATGTATCCTTTTTCCTTTATTATATTTCAGTTTTAATCTCTTTCAATTCTATATCAGCAGTTTCATGTTCTTTTTTCTTTCCTTTTAATTTGGAAGGAGCGATTTCTTTGTGAACAAATGAAAGGATATTTTCCAAGAATTTTATCTCTTGTTGTTCAAATTTGAGGCAAATGTATTCTCCTATCAAAACTGTCATTAAAAAGCAAACACCATTGATAAAAATCCATCCAATATTAAAAAAAACAAATTTGTTATAAAACAAACAAATGATCAAATGAATGATATAAACCGTTGAAATGAAATCCAAAACCTTATTCGCCTTCACCACGATATAGATTAAACCTATTATAATGATTGGAATGTTTAAAAATGAAGAGACTATTGAAATGATTCCATAATAATGATCTGTGTTGAATGAGGAAAAATGGAAAAATTGGCCAAAATGCAAAGGCAATCCAAAGGTGAAATCAAAAAATATATAGAATAAGCTTAGACCTGAATAGAAAAGCATTTGCATTGAGATGATTTGCAAGATGATCAATGAAGAATTGAAATTGGAATACATTCCGTAAAATCTTTTTTTGTTGGGAGTCATCATTTTTCCTACAAAAAATATTTTTGCTTTATTTTTTTCTTCTTTAGATTAAAATTAATTCTGAAATTTTTTTGTTTTTGCTATTTAATAATCAATATTCAAAAATTTAAAAAAGAAAAAACATAGCTTAGCTTTTCATCATAAAATATTCAAATTTATTTTTCTTATGTTGTTTATCTATTCTCTCTCCATTTCTTTTCTTTTGAAATGGTTCATTGGTTTTAACTCTTATTATCTCATTCTGCTGGCAACATTTCTCTTTATCATTGCAAAATTATCCATTCCATTTATCTTTAAAATCGAACTAGCATCAGCTTTTGATGTCGTAGTCCATTCCGAGAGTTCATACAATATCTCTCACATTGTTTCTTTTTGTACAATAGATGAGAAAATCGATGTAGAAGCAATAATCCACAAGATAAAAGAACGTGCTTTTATTCACCCATACTATAATAAGCTCAAAACAATTTTTTATTCTGAATTCGGAATAAAATATTGGAAAAAAGACCCGAAATTCTGTTTAGATGATCACATTGAAGTTCTTAATATAAATTTTATAAATAATGATGAAGTTTATAATTTCATGAATGCTCATGCTACTGAAATAAGATTTCCGAAAAACAAGCCTGAATGGAAAATTTTCATAATTCCTAATTTGCCGAACAATAAAAGTGGATTTATGATGAAAATTCATCATGGAATTGCAGATGGTTTATCTTTAATGAATTACATGTTGAATTTGGGTTATTCTAAAGAGTATGGCTTGGTTCATATTCCAAAGATAAACTCATGGCAATGGATCATGATTTATTTGATTGGACTTATAGAAATGATCAAATTTGCCAAGCAAATCATCTGTCGCAAAAAGGATCAGAACTGTTTTCGAATGAAAAAATTAACAGGGAAAAAAAACGCTTATTGTAGTTCATCATTAGATTTTAAATTTATCAAAAATTATTCAAAAACTCTTGGGGTGAGTATCAATGCCATTCTTTTGGCTTTATTGTCAAAAGCTTTGGATAATTATCATCAACAAATTTTCAAGAAAAAATTAAATAAATTTTCAATCATGATCGCAGCATCTATTTTGCCAATGCCTCAGAAAAACCAAATCTACAAATTAGGCAATAATATAAGCTTCCTCCCACAAGAACTTTATTTCAATCATTCTGTTGATAGTTTTCGCAAATATGTTGAACAATATCAAAAAACCTTAAAACTTAACAAATTTTCCTATAGTATTTATATTCAAAATTTGGCTGGAAATCTCATATATAATTTGCTTCATTTTTCAATCAATGATTACTTGATGAAATTCATTACAAACACCCATTCGGCAATTTATACAAGTGTGCCAGGACCTACAACACCAATTTCCATGTTTGGTTATGAAGTTAATGATCTTTTTTTTTTTGTGAGTGGACTGGGAAATGCGACGATGATTTTTAATGTTTTAACTTATAATGATAAATTTAATTTGGCATGTTTGGTTGATGAAGCAACGAAGATAAATTGCAAAGAATTGGTCAAAGAGTTTGAAAGGCTGGTGCATGAGAATTTTGAATTAAAAGAATAAAAAATTAATAAGAATTCCAGAATAGTTTGATGTTAGATGAAAAAAAATTATAAAAATATTTTTTTTTATTTGAAA